>Ga0126304_10000012_pt1 | contig 41044 bp, 66 predicted proteins | sample Plot25_FD_92538 | JGI IMG/M metagenome (GOLD analysis project Ga0126304, IMG submission 92538) | Serpentine soil microbial communities from UC McLaughlin Reserve, CA, USA - Plot25 | ecosystem: Environmental > Terrestrial > Soil > Grasslands | place: USA: UC McLaughlin Reserve, Lake County... | reverse complement strand
CTGATTTAAGGAGAGTAAAACTAGATGAAGTTTCCGGGCTAGTTTCTGCTACTCGCAATTTTTTATCTATTTATGGGATACAAATTAACGTCAATATATGAAAACTCCGAAATATATATTTATTCACCACACTGCTGTAAGTTATCAAAAAAATCCGGATCAATGGAAGGCAACTGATGCCTATCATAAAGGTAAAGGCTGGGGCGGTGGTGGTTATAATTATGAAATGGCTAAAGATGGCTCAATTCATCAATTTAGAAAGGATGGAACGGAAACAGCTGCTCAGTATCAGGATAATATGAATGATGGCCGGGCAATTTCAATTTGTTTAGATGGAAACTTTGATATCGAGGATCCAGATATGAACCAAAAGAAAGCTATGAAAAAGTTTCTGGAAGAAAAAATGAAGGCTTATGGTATTTTAAAAGAAAACATTTTTTGTCATCGAAAAGTAGCTCATTACAAGTCTTGTCCAGGAACTCGACTTCCAGAGAAAATTGCTGATTATTTTTTAAACCCAAAAGATATGCCAGAGGAACCAAAAGTTTTAGAGTGGGCTTCAGATGCTTGGCACTGGGGGATTAATCTTGGACTCATCTCAAAAGATTCTGAACCTACGCTTGAGATGCAGAGGATGCTGACAGTTTTATATCGTTACGATAAACACCTCGATGCCAAAGACTAATTGGAAAAGTAGGAAATTCTTTATTTCAATGATCGGATTGGCTTTAGTTTCGATTATAGGCTTTTATTTTGTCGAGACGGATAAGTTGTCGGCTGAATACTATATCGGGGCTATAATCGCAAATTTAGGGGTATATTGTGGCTTTAATGTTGCGGCGACAAAGATGTCTACCGATTCATCTTCAGCCAACCTCGAGCAAGAACCGTAGCATCACACTGATCAGGATCATCAATCTTGAGAAGTTTCATTATTTCCTCTTTTTTTGAAGTACCTTTTTTAGGTAAAATAGCAGCCCGAGCTGTACTATCATTGATTTCCACTAATGGAATATTCTTTTTCTCGGCAATTAGACACAATACGCCAATGTATTTATTTTGACAGGATATTACGTTGTAGTAACGATTTGGCTTCCCAACAACAAGTATGTCAGGTCTAAAATTTCTAATTAATTCTGAACATATTGAATAAAACTTTGAGAAAGAAACCGTATCATCAGATCCACTCAATTCATTAATCTTATCGGCATAGCACCATCCCCATCTTTGGGCTCCAACATCGACAGCAAATATTCTCATTTTAATAAAAAGCTAGGGTTTTCAAAGTTATTGTTTTTCGTATTGTAATTATCTCTTTCTGAAGCAATACGGTCTATTTCATGATGAACAAATCGAGCCATATCCTCAGCGTTTATTTTTTTATTCTTACGGTTCACTGCCATTATAAGAGCAAGCCCTTCCATAACAATTCTAAGGTCTTGAGTACAATCTCCAGTCGTAGAATCAATTTTTACTCCATCAGCTTTAGGATCGTACATCAATCGAACGTATTTTTTCATAAAAAACTTGCTAAATAATTAATAGGATCTGGCTCTAGAACTAATTGCTGAAGGTGGTATTGCCAGACTGGAGCTAATTGTTCACTAGAAGTCTCGACACCTCCTTTTTGAACAACAGCTTTATCGTTTTCTCCCCAAAAAGCTTTGGCGAAATCATGGCTGAATAATAACATTCTGTAATTCACATCATCCAATAAACTCCATTTTGCAAATTTACCTTTAAGATCACTAAAAGAATCCTCTTTTATTCCACACCAATCACAAAGACTAAACCCATTGGCTTCTGCTTTTTCTATAGCTTTTCTTAATATATCTTCTTTATTCTGTAGGTGGGGCATGGATTATTTTTTAGTTAAGCAATGGTTACAAGCAATCCCCCTGCCTTCTGAGTGATAAAGTGGATTAAGGGAAGTTTTAGGATTTACTAATTGCCCTGCAAACCTTTGGCCTTCTTCAAGGAAAGCTTCATATGGTGGATTACATAAGCAATCACAAATTTCAACCACTTTTTCCTTTATTTCTTCTTTAGAGTTCATTTTACGTATTTGTCTCTTAAAAAATAAAAGAAACCACAGAGCCCTGATTGAATCAGTTGTCCAAATTCACCATACTCATGAATTATGGTACTGTTCTGGGCTTGAACAAGTAGCATATATTCCTTGTAATCCTGTACTAACTGGAAATATTGTTTTTCTGTCATAAAACATTTTCTTCGTAATTTTCTATCTGACCAGCAATTCTATCAACTTCACGGTGGTAAAAAGACCCTCGAACCCCAGGATTCTTTTTCTCGAAATCCTCAAGTTTTTTCTCTGCTTTCAAAAGCTCCCTCTTCAATCCATTATACTTTGCGGTTAAATCATCCATATTTAAACGAGTTAAGTTTTAATAATCTTTCATTATTTAATTTCATCAAAATACCTGCCTCAGCTTGCCTTATTCTTTCTTTAGTTATCCCCAATTTCTTTCCTGTTTCTTCAAGAGTATGAGAATAGTTTCCGTTCAAGCCAAATCGTAATTCTATCAAAAGTCTTTCCCTGGCAGTCAAACTTTCTAAAGCTTCTTCAATAGCATTTTTTTTTAAAAGCTCCTCAGTTTCATCAACTATATTTGGTCCCTCAAGCCTTGCTTGTTCATTTGCCAAATATAAACCTATCTTTTCACTATCAACTTCACAGAAAGTTTTATTTGTTTTGATTTTTTCATAATTATCCTCATCAAAAATATCTTCAGGGAAAACTTGGAAATAATCAGCAATCTTTTGTGCACTTGCTCGCCAGGTTCTTATACCAGTTTTGTAGCTATAAGGTTTACTAGTAAAATTCAGATAATCTCCAATGTTTCCCGGACTAACTCCACACGCCTTACTAAATTCATTTACTGAATTAAATTTAGCAAAAATAAGTTTATAAAGCTTATTGTTTTTGATCTTTATTTCTACCCTGATGTCATTCATGTTACTTCTTTAAAAATTTTCAGATAAATCTAAAACAATATAATATTGCTTGCTTGAACTCAAGGTTATACCTTTCTTTGAAGGCAAAGTCCCTATGAATTTTCTTTTCGATTTAAAAGTAGATCCATCACCAGAATACTCATAAACCTTTCCTCTCGTTATTACTACTGGAATAGTAATCCCTCCCCTTGTTGTTTTAAACCCATGACTTTCTAAGCCATAGATCTTTTTTTCATAGAACCAAGTAAAGGGATTCCACCAAACCGTAGGTAATATTACTTGTTGAGCAATAGAAGCTTTCTTCATAAATTATTTTAAAAATTTATTAATTTTTTTTCTCATCCATCCAGACACAGTTTCTCCAAGCAAAATAAGCTTTGCTCGTAATTTCAGATGCTCCTCTTCATCAAGATAAATTGCTATTCGTTTTTTTTTCATAAAATAATCAAATTGTTATTGCCCACATTATACACATGTGGCATTTGTGGTCAAGAGATTTTTTTATGATTATACTTTCTTGCGATCCTAGGCTGGAAATTCATCTTAAACAAAACCCTCCAAGGAACTTTTATCACAGCTCTTAGCTTGATAGCATTAAAATAAGTAATCCTATTCTCGTTATTAGCCCATGCCTCTACAGCTCTACTGCTTACCCCAATCTTAAGAGCAATCCTTTTGTATTCGTCGGCAAGAGTTTGTTTGAATCGCCCTCGTCTGTTTCTGTTTTTAATTCGTTCTTGCAGAATTTTTTTAAGTTTAATATCAATTTCTGGAAACTGACTCCCCTCTGTTTTAATTGGCATCGTTTAAATCGTTAATATTTAATACAAATACATCTTCATTCGGATCTGGAATATAAAGTCCAAGAAAATCAGCAGCCCATTTCTGGACGTTTCGGCAGTACTCTTTAAACTCTATAGTACTAAGATCAGTTGTACTCCTAACTATTGGATATCCTTTTGAAATATCTTTCAAATATTCAGACCGGAAACCATCATGAATAGCCTGTTTATCCTCTGCTCCTGTTTCATCACAAATCATCTTAATAATAACTCCCCAATAATAATCATTCTGAGGAGTGCTGCGAATTTTCTTTTTTTTTCCAAGAACAAGCTGAACTTCTCCATTGAGAGTATGAAGGTATTTTTGAAAGGTAATTTTATCATTCAGGGTCAACCTTCCTTTCTCTATTTGTCCATAAAAAATTGGTAGCATTATTCTTTTTTAAATTGTTTTTTTACTTCATACATAAATTCTCGAATTTTTGCCTGAAGCATTTCATCATAGGCCTCAATTCCTTTATCTATAATTTCTTGATTGATTGCCGTTGGAGAATTAGCTCCAATTTGTATTGCTTCCAAAATAGCTTTATTCAAGTGTTTGGTTAAAACATATTTCCATGCAGGATCTAATTGAGGAACTTGGCGTGGCCAATTGAGAATTGGGATATCAAGGAAATCTTTTTCAATATCCATAGTAAAAAAACTTTCTTTAAGTTTTTCTAAAAATTGATCTATCATATTTTGTTTTTTTAAAAATTAATTATCATATTTACCACCAACCACATTGTCGGCTAACTCTAAGAGTCTTTTTCTGAGTTCTACCTTTGGAATAGCAAGCTTTTTACTCCGGAAATCATGGAAGTCAAACTCATCAACCATATCTAGCAATTCATCGAGATCATTAACAAGGTTTTCATGCCCTTTATCGGGGCGATAAGTTTTGAGACGATGTTCTGCTTCAGTTTCACCAATATCCTGCTCTAATGCCTTTAAATACTTTATAGCTTTCCTTGCAAGTTTCAGGTTCTCTATTTCTCCACTAATTCCATTTTCATGAAGGAACGGGAAACCAGAAATAATTTGGAATGTACCGTCTTCTTTTTTATCAAGCACCATTCTTTTCTCAAGTAAATGATAGCCTTCGTTCTGATAATCCAAAAAAAGCCATTTATTTTTTCCAAACCTTCTAATTTTAATAACTGCTTTTTTCATCGAGAATTATAAATCAAAAACAATATTGACCCCAGTGCTAGTCCTACCATAAGCCCATTTAAAAAAGCTTGATGTCTCAATTTGCTTAATTTCCGTCTTAGTTCGACTTGAAAAGGATCCATATATATAAATTAAAAATTATTTTTTCTTTTTTTCTGATTTAAAGCTTGGAGGAAGTCTTTTCTCGCATGCTATACAAATCCCAGAATCTTGAGCCACATATCCACATTTACAGAGTTTTTCATAGCCTTTGAGCCTTATTCCATGCCCAGAAGGAAGAATATGGTTAATAAATGGCTTTGGATCCATTTTCTTTTTCAATGAAACATCACCTTCTTCAACCTCTTCTTTTTCAGGAATCTGTACAAGTCCTTTATGAGCTTTGGTGTGACAATCAAGACAAATACAAACTCCATTACTCGTCTCAAGCACAAGGTCTGGTCGGGCTTTTTGAGTGTGAGGATAATGATGTCCGCAGACATATTGATTCACTCCTTCTTCATTAAAATAATGATCAAAACTGAAATCTTTTTTACAAACTCGGCAAATATAATTCTCTTCTGAGCAAACGATTTTGTGCCATTGTTTTAGATTTTTTATAAGCATAGTATTAAATTAATTATTAGAATCTTCATTCATTTTTCAAATTGTTATTAGATAAAAGTTCGGGGGTGGTGTAGAACGAGCCAACTATTTCTCCAATTAAATATGGATTATTAAGTAGATCTGCTAGAGGAATCCCGTCAAAAAGAAAAGTGCCATGGTCAAATTCTACAGCCTTGGTTTCATAAGTGGCGAACTCTTTGCCAATCTTTGTTCGGTCGTGATAATCTTTCTCTTCAATATGAACAAGGTTGCCTTCAAAAATAAGCTTGCCGTTTTTATCTTTGAGGCCTGTTGATTGAAGTAAAATAACTTCATTTATGTTTCCTAACTTAAACTCACTTCCATTTTGTAACTTAATATAGATAGGCTTACCATCAAATACAGCATATACAATTTCTTGTACTGCACTAATCTCTTTCTTGGTTTTATCCCAAGCTTTTAAAATAAATCTATCATTATTCATTTTGATTGTTTTGGGTTAGAATTTTAATTCTTTAGAAAACACTTTATTGTTCCACTTCTTACGATCTAAAAAAATATCTATAATAGCACCAGCAACTTTATTGGGAGTGGCTTTCTGCAATTTTTCTCTATCCAATTTTGGACTTTCAATCTCTGGTCCAGATTTTGTATATTCTTTCCATCCTTTTTGAGGTATCGAAAAGAAAATTGAGGCGCCTGAAGCACACATCATAATATTTTGACAATCAAAAAGTTCTGTAACTGTTAAATAAATACCAAAAATCATATTGTAATTTTCTACATTCTTCATAGCCTCTTCTTCAGAAATATTATTTGAAACAACGTTTAATCCTTCATTTCCATTGGTAGGAATATAAGGCTCCTTTTCAAGTAAAAATTTTTTATATCTCATTTGAATTTTGGTTAAGAAGTAAAATCCTCAAATTCATCTAAACTTTCACATTCTTTAAGTGGTGAAATTAATATTTCTTTACCAGCCGCTAACTCCATTAACTTAATAATTTCAAAAACATCGGTCATATCTCTATCCAGCAGAGCATCTTCTGGACAATCACCTGCTAAGTCTCGTGATTCCCAAACAGTATTCCCATTTGCCAATAATTTTTGAAATTGACAATAGTCTTCTTGATCTTCAAATTTAACTGCTTGTAAAATTAATTTTTCCATACATTTTACTGGTTATTATTAAGAATTTTTTGCTTGGCGTCTTCTAAGAGGCAGACTTGATTCCTGCCATAATAATTATGAATGCTGGGCCAAAAATTAAGAGAAAAAGTAAGAATGAAAATTTAATATGATCTCCATTGGTAAAACATTTTTTAACATGTCCTATCAGTTCACGGTCAGCTCCAGGCGGATAATCCTTGTTTTGATGTAAACAAGAAGGATTGTAGGTATCCCACCATGATTTTTTATTCATAATTTAAATTTTATAATTAATAAATCTCTATTTAGTTTCTAAAAATACTTTTTATAGAAATCTAAAATGTGGTTCTCGAATAGTTTAAGATTAAAGCGGGCACCTTCACTATCAGGCATTTGAATCCATATTTCGCCTTGATTTAGGCCTATAAGCATTTGTCCAACAGAAAGTTCATTTCTTGCCCTCTCCCTCTCATCTTGTCTGGCTTGGGTGAGCAGGGATTGAATGAATCTAATGGTTCTATCGCTAAATAGTCTAGTTTTGTCTGGGGGATTAGAGCTACATTCTGTTAATAATCTTGTCTCCCAATCTTTAATTTTTTTAATCTCCAAACTTGAGCTATTCGGTTTTTCCGAATGGGTGGCTATTTTCGGGAATTCTTCATTAAGCGGAATAAGTTGCTTACATTCTGAACAGTCTGTATATTTTTTGCCTTTAATTTCTCTTATTTCTGCATTATTAAAGCATTCTTCATCTGGACATCTTGTATATCTTTCATTCATTTTAGTGCCAATTGTTAGAATATAATTGTTCTATTTCTTCATTCAACTTAATAATCAACTCCATTGATTTGTCTCTTTTTTTCTCATCAAGATCATGTCCTGCGTTTGCTGCCAACATAGTCATATTTGCTGCTTTGGTTGCAATTTTCTTAAATACTTCATGTTTTTTCCACTCATCAGATTCACATTTCTCCTTATTGCTGGGACATTGATTATCACAATAATGCCTTGAGTCTCCATGGCAATACTTTGGCCGAAGTTCACAAAACTTTTCATGTTCGTCAAATTCTTTACAATTACATTTAGGACAGTTATTTGGTTTTAAATTGTTTATCAAAGGAAAACCTTTCCCAACCATGCTTTTTTGATTTAATGCTGAAAATAAAAGCCGTGCTTCAGCCGTATTTTGTGCATTATTAAGTTTAGACTTCTTCATGGTATTTCAATAAAATTAGTAATTACAACTTCAGAACCATATTTTACTTTCTGGCCATCTAGCTGATCTTCAACCCATTATTTTTCTGGATTTTCGAGATAAAACCGAGACTGACACTTTTAACTTTTTGTGCTTAAGGCTTAAAAACCCTATGACAGCGGAGATCTTTAAGCCTTAATTCTTTATCCTTCTTAATACAAAAATTAACAAAACTTTGGTAGAATTCTTCAAATTTCATAGGATCTTTCTCAAAAAAAATTGGGAGATCACATTTGAAGCAATTCCCCTTTAGTGGGCCATGGGTATGGCGAAAAAAACGAGGCATACATTCACATTTGCTTTTTTCTTTAGTCATTTTGGTTGGAGTTACATTCTGAATGTTTTACTACTTTAATAGTTTCGCCTGTAATGTTATTCACTTTCTGTACTGTTATGTTGCTTAAAATATCTCCAGCAATTCCCCAAAACATGAGAATAAAAGCTAATTGATCAATATAAAATTTTAAAGGTGGTGATGGGGTATGCCCCTCAAAAATAATATTTCCTATAATTGAAAGAGTTAAACCCACCCCCATAATAATAAGATATTTTTTATTCATTTTTCTTAAATAAGTTATATAAAAAATCTATTGTTGGTTCTGATTCTTCATTAAGATCACGGCCTTCAATGCAAATATATTCATTGTTTTTGCTTCTCGTATTAATAAGTTCATAATGGTTTGTGGTTTTTTCGTATTTAGCCAACCAATGAGACGGAATAACTTTCAAAATTTCAGCAATACCAATCGGACGACCAAGGATTTCAACAATATCTTTTTTGGTATCATAAACAACTTCCCTAAAACCATCTCCAATTGCCCATGTATCACCCTTGCCACGAGACATACCAATTACTCTGACCGTCCATATTGGATTATCATAACCATGTCCGCGAACCTTAATCCAACATCCAAACTTCAATTCCATTATTTCAGGAATTTCTTTAACTATCATTTGCCTTATATACTCTAGTTTTTCTTGATGGGTCATGTTTTTTTGAATAAAACAATAGCATGTCCAGCATTTTGACCAATGTGAGCGATCATTTTTCGTAAATCTCCTAACTCTGAACAAGTATCGCAGCTGAACCCCTGATTTAAATTAAGATCTTTGAGTATATCTTCAACAGAAATCAATTGATTTTTTCCTTTCCCACAACAACAATTACCCTGATTATCCCAGCAACTGTGATCGCATGTTTTACAAAAAGTTTTTTTTATCATTTTTAAAATCTAAATCTTTTTTTATTATGTTTCCCTGCATCCTTAGGGTTATTTTTCCAATCTTTAAATCTGCTCTCCGCTTCAATCAAACTCTCTTTGGCAAACTCCTTTCTCTTGGTTTCTTTTGCAACCCCAAGAACAGTAGCAATATTTTTGAGTTCCCAGAGTCTTCGTTTGGTTTTTACTTTTTGTTGATCTATTTCTTGTGACAATTTTTCTATCTTCCTTTTGAAAAACATATTTTTGTTGTTAATGGAGAGGAAGGGCAAAAATTGCATTTGCGACCTCCGTGAGAGTCGACCCCATGGTGCTCTGCTGTCTGAGCTACCTTCCTCATAAAGATTGAAGGAGTTAAAATATTACCCTCAATAGAGGTTGTATAAGCCTTATTGATTATTCAGGCTCGCTCCTTCAATCAGTCCGCTAAGACTCTGGCACTTAATACGCCAGAAGGAGAGGGCAAGTCATGAGCTTGCATCACAACGTAAACGATTGAACGTTTTGCTTTTAGCAGTGTTTTAAATTAAACCACCTCTCCTTCCGAAGTATTAATCCCTAAGAGCTGGCCTCGAGTTGAAGAATGACTTCCCTCTCGAGAGGAACTTAACCTACCCTTGCAAATAGGTATTCCTGCTGGGTTTCCAGTGGTACGATCGTTTGCCTAGGAGGGCCGTACTTGGTTTGCATTTAGCGCCAACTTTTAGGGATTAAGTTTTACATGTTCTCTTGCATGATGTCGCCGACAAAACCATTTCACATCTAATGGCTTTGTATAATCATCATGATGAGCTTCAGCTTTGGCAGCACATTTTTCGCAAGGTTGCTTTACTAAACTTCCTTTTAAAAGAGCAATCTTAACGGCAGTATGGCATTTAATTTTTTGCTTATTTTTCTTTCTCCATCCTTCTAAATAAATCTTTTTTCTCACTTTATTTCTTTGATAATAGCGAGAATCTCGAAGTTTATAAGTGTTTGGATTTTTAATTCTTTTTGCTTGGCGATAAAATATGTCACAAGACTTACACCTTGTCATCAAGCCATCACCACGATAAGCATCTTTGTAAAATTCCGATAAAGCTTTTCTATTTTTGCATAATGTACATTTTTTCATACTCCCATTATATGGGGGCAAGGTACAGAAGTCAACCCCCACCCCAGATTTTTTAAAGAACAGAAATAGTTTTGTTGTCGATATTTTGAAGATTCCAAAGCAAATCAGTATTTATATCTTCCTCATCTTTTTTTAATTCTTCTTTTATTAGCCAATCTATGTATCCTCGATCCTCTTTCATTACCTCGGCTAGATATTTTCCCCGGTACTTTCCAAAGGTGAATTTTCTGATTTTACCAGGACGCTCAGAAATGGCCCTAATTGCGTCGATAATTTTTTTAGGCTCCGATAGTCCACTCATCTTGATAAAATCGTTATAAAGGCAAATAAACACCTCACGGAGGACAATAATATCACCCTCAGCATCGTGAGCTCGGATATTCTGATCTCCGAACTTGCAACCAAAATGATACCGAAGATACTGGAGTTTGTATGATTCTAAGTCATAAAGGTACATTGCAAGACGTTGCGTACAGATCCAGCTCTTCACCCTAACCCCTTCGTTCTTCAGAACCATCATGTCGAACTGAGCGTTATGAGCGATCATAACCGATTGATCAAGAAGCTCTTGGAGGAGGTTTTTTTGGATGCTGTTTTCAAAGGTCAATTGATCTTTTACCATTTCCTCAGTGATGTGATGGGTAGCCATCGCCATTAATTCGATTGGGATAGGTGGTTTGTAACGAAGATTCACGAGAGGCTGATCGTTGGTAGAGTAGGCTAACTGGATCATCCGAGGATTCTTGAGTCCCGTTGTTTCAGTGTCCAAGAAAAGAAATTTATTGTTCATTAGGAAGTTTTAAAATATCTAAAGTTTCATCATAATTAATCATCAACTGGCTCTCGCAATGAGATAATTCTCGGTCCAAATACTCAACTTCCCATTGTAATTTTTTTGTCTGACTTTCATACGGAAATAGCTTAACAATCAGGGTAAATACACCCAAAGTGATAACGAAAGTTAAGATAATTATTTTTGTAGATTCTTTCATAAATTATTCTTCCCAAGGTAATTTTTCTCCCTCATCCCCATTTAAATCTTCAATCTCAACATCATCAGATTGCTGGACTGACGCTGGCTTGTCAGCAACCCCTGCTCCCATCAACGCAGCAACCTTTCTTTCAAGCATATCTACACGCTTTTCAAGTTCTCGAACAAAATTTATCTTTCGAAGTTTCCAGCTGTAAGTACCTTCATACTCCTCTTCATAAGCCTCAACCTCAATCGTTTTACCAATTGCCCACTCCTTGGTCCAACCATTCATATCAAACGCTGTGTACTTAACTCCATCCCCTCCAGTGACCTTCACAAGACAAAACCGTTCACCCTTTTTGGTTCGGAACGCTTCACCATCTTTCTTGTGAGTTACTCGCTGTAGATCCTCAATCGTGATCTTTTTTACCTGTGATTTTTCCATAAAACGAAAATTAAGAAATAATTATTTTTTAAATTTGGTGATTATTTCAAGATCAAGCTTGAAAAACTCTGGGTATTCTTCGATTGTAGGCTTAGCATCAGGTTTCATAATCTGAAACATTTTCTTCGCGCATTGGAACATATGCCAGTACTTGAGTTCATCCGAAGGTCGTATTTCACAAAAGCTATATCGTTTTTTTGTTGTGTTGCCAAGGTGAAGAAGCGCTACTCGATCAACCTCAGGATCAGCTTTTTTGTATGCCATAAGTTGAGCTTTGTGATTCTCATGGATGCTTTTCGAGGTTTTGTGATCAATCAACCAAACCTTTTTGTAATCATCGCTTTTAAGCCGGCATTTGAAATCTACCGTACCAGCATAATCTTTGCCCCAAATGATATATTCATGGCTTATAACCTGAGGTTTTTCATAAACAAACCAATCCACAAAAGCTTGGAGACACCTTTTAGACTTAAGATCCATTTCGAAGGATGGAAGTGTATCCCCCTTTAAAAGCCGATCGATGCAGTCGTGAACAAAAGATCCTTCATCTCCGGCTTTGGTTTTAATCTGTTCAGCCTGCTCAAGTCCAACCTTGGCAATCCATTCGATCAAGTGAGGTGAAGCTGGCATCCCGACCCCGAGAATGTAGGTGACCGAAGGTTTATAAACTCCATCGAGTTCATAAAACCTTTCATCGAATTCCTTGATTGTGATGCGGTTAATTTTTCTTTCTTCCATTCTTTTTTTGGATTAATGCTCTTGGTACAATCCAAGGCTTATTTTTTGCGAGATTCCACCAGCAATCAATCTTTAGCTCGTCGCAATGTAAGCAGACTGGAGCCGTTTTCCTGATTTCTTTTGAAGTGAGAATCATATGTTTTAATGGTAGCACATGCTTCGTGAAAAGTCAATAGTATTAATTATAAATCGCTGCTTGTCGCAGGTCATAAGCCGAAAAGTCGAACTTTTTCATCCACTTGGGATCTTGAATTCTGGAAAAAAGACGATGCTCAGATTCTTCAACGTCCTGCGCTTCCAAATTGGTGGTAATTATGGTTGTTTTCTGATTCTCATACCGATAATCGAAGATTGAAAAGATAGCTTCTTTCACAAAATCGGTATTCTTCTGGACTCCATAATCGTCCACAATCAAAAACTTAACATTGCGGAACTGGTTAAGGATTGACTGGTAATCGTCCTTAAAGCTTAACCGGCGAAGCATTATCGCTAAATCAACCGATTTCACGAAACAAGAATCCTCATACTGCCCAAGCAGTTCGTTGTGAAGGATTTTCGCTAAAAAAGTTTTTCCACCCCCGGGATTGCCAGTTAAGTATGCTCCAATTTTCAGTTCTCCAGAGCAAAGACCCACAATGTGAGCGATAAACTTTTCTTGCCAAGCATGATCTCTGGTCACACTCTCAAGCATCGGAACCATATCTTGATGCCTTTGTTTCTTATTCTGGAGTCCAAAACAACGATGTACCCTAGTTTTCCAAGCCTTGATGTGGTCGTCTTGAAGATGGATGGTGTAAGCTGTTTCCTTGCAAGTTTCACATTCGGAAGGGTAAAAAGAAATTTCACCATAAACCTTCGAAACGAAAGACTTAAGCCCAATTTTCGTAGAGCAACCAGTGCATTCTTTGAGTAAAGCATCCCACGGAAGTGGGTTCAGAGCTGTAATCAAAATATTTTCAATAACGGAATCGATAGCGATAAGAGGGCTTGAGCTTAGCTTCTCAACCATGAACTTCTTGCTTAACAAGAGCTTCTTTGGTTCGCTGATCACTGAGGCGTTGTTCATATTCTGCTTTGGTTAAAGATCTAATGGTTCCATCAGCGTGCTTACGGGGTCTATCTGGGACTGATGAATTTTTTTGAGGGAAATCCTCAAGAAACTTTTGGAGCCGGGTAAGGCGAAGGACTGAGTCAAGATTTTTGCCGTGAGTCCAAACACACGCTTTAGCTGCTTGACGAGAAATATCTTCCTCGTGGTAAAGAGACTCGATCGCAATGAATCCTTCCGGGGAACAAACGAATGTAATTTTTTTATCCCAACACTCAGATTCTATTCGAAGATGAAGTTTCGTCTTTTCGATTTTTTCTTTTTTTTCATTTTTCTTTTTTTGTTTTGGAATTTCTAAATTATTCCCAATAGGAGATATAGAGGTATTATTTATTGTAATATTATCTTTTGTAGTATTATCTATTGTGGGTATCTTTTTCGATAACGACAGATTATCTTTTTTGATAACGCTCGTTATCTTTTTCGATAATATTATCTTTTTCGATAACGAAATCCAGTGAGTAGAATCCTTTTGTATACTATATGAATTGATGTTGCCGTTATCTTTTTTGATAACGATTAATCTCATTGATTCACATTTTCTAATAGCTCTAACTACAGCAGGTTTTTTCATTCCTGTAGCCAAACAAAACTGGGAAAGAGCAATTTGATCTTCTTTCTTTTGGAATCCGTAAGTTTTTCTAAGAATGAAGTCAAATATTTGTCGAGCTTCACCTGGTATTCTTATTTTTGTCAATGCCTCAAATAGTTCAGTTGCCACTCGAATGTATCCGTTTTCAATTTGAGGTTTATCTTCCATTGTGTTTCATAAAAAAAGTACCGGCTGCCTTGCGTGGTCACCGGTACTTAATGTTGCAAGGCATTTAAGACCAGTCCTAGAAAAACTAAATAAAAAATATCACAAACTGTTTGTTTCTCCAATAATTTTGTGTTTCTTAAGTTTGACCTTTTGGTGATATGTTATGTCGTTTACTCTTTCCACAAATTCCAAATCATTAAAATGTGACAGTATACCAATAATAATTTGCTCTTGAGTTAGTTTTTTTATGGTTGTCATATCAGAGAATTTTTGATAGAATAATTTTGAGCTTTTCTGACTGCTTTTTTAAGGACAACAAATCGTTAAACAGTCAAGATTCTGAAAACATTTCGCCAGTCAATTCTAACCTGCGAAATACAGGAGGCTCGAGCAGATATTTCTGGAATTTGTTGCCAGAACAGATTATCTTCTTTTGGGGTAATGACGGTGTATTCTCGATTATCATATCTAAGGACAGTATCATCATCATCGTTCACAGAGATATTTTGAGATTGTTGCTCATTGAGATTCAGGAAGATTCTAAGAGCTTTAATGCGTTTTTGTATCTTAGTCATGAGGTTAAGTTAAGATTTGAGCGATAGCAATTGGAAGTACAACCAGTACCCAAAAGCTAAGGAAGGTAAATAAGAAGAAAACTAAATTGTAAAATATTTTGTCTTTCATGCAAGTGTCGCAGCTAAACAATACTCGTTGAGAGAATTTCTACTATCAACACGTTCAAGTAAATCTTCATAACCAAGACCCTCAAGTTCAGCTTGATTGTACTCTAAACACTCGATCAAGTAAGATCGAACATTTTTGGATGAAAGCAATCCTTCAGAATTATTTTGGAAAAATCTTTTTCTCATGGTAGGGTTTGGTAAAGTAAGTAGGTTTGAATTAAATCGTATTCTTTATTTGCCTATCGGCTAGAATGTTTAACTCTGAAGCCAGTATATCAGAAAGGGGATACGTAGTCAATGCTTCGTGACTACAAAAAGTAATGAAAATGGAATTTACCGTAGCAGTAAGCCAAAATATCAATAACATAAATCATCATGGCGGCAAGTTTACCTTATTTAAAACCCTCATCTTCCGGAGCTCCAGGAAGTATGACGGCGGCGGACCTAGATCGTATTATGGGAGCCATTAATCGAGAACAAGCAGCTCGTGAAACTGCAATCCAGGCAGGCATGAAAGGTGGAAACGTTGACCGAGAAGCTATAAGCCGAGCCAAGGATAATAACTATAGGCTTACCTCCTCAAGGAACGCATACATGAGTCCAGGACTCGTTAGAAACTTCAAAGAGGCCTATATGGATAATGGCAATCCGGAGTACCTTAGAGGACAATCAGAAATCAATTTGGGTGGTAGACAAGCAGTTGAGCTTCCGAATGCTGTAATGCAAGCTATCAGCGCGGAACAAAGCTTCAATGAAGGAAGGTCTAATACTTACAATAAGTATTTCGGTAAATCTGGAGACGGACAGTATTCGTCCTATGCCACCGCCCAAGATTATCTCAAGAAAGCAGGCAGCAATCCGATGTTTCAGGGCTCTGGGTTTATGGACCCATCACTTCAAGCCAATCAAAGACTCACAGAAATTACAGATCGGAGAAAACAACTTGGTGCAATGAAGGAGAAAAGGGATGTTTCAGGTAATATCCTCAAACCAAATACTCAAAATGAAATGAATCAACTGGATGAACAAGAGAAGCAAGCTAAGTCTCAATATGCTCTATCAGGTAACTCTCGTCAGCAAATGTTTGCTAAAGATGCTCAGGCGCGGCATGTAGCTAGCATCCTCGACAATCTTTCCAAGATAAAAGCTACGACCTCAAACAGACCATTCAAGGAAAGAATTATAAAATAATTCTATAACCTGTCTGTCAAATGAGAACATTAAGCCATAACTTACAATTCGGATTGAAAGAAAAAAAGGTAAAACTCGAGAAAATTGGTAATAAAAGTATATTTTACAATATTAGCCCAATAAAATTATGTCTCTTATTGATATCATCCTTATTCTTATTTTACTCTCTTGGTTTGGCGGTATTACTTATTTTCCAACAATCTCCCTAATTAATCTTCTTTTAGTGATTGCTATTGTTGGTGTTATTTACCGATTAACAAAAAGACCTTGAGTTTCATCTTTTCGATGTTATAATCAGGTTAATTACATAAGATCGCTCGAAAGGTGAATATACAATCCCCAAAATTCAAAGTCCTAATCTCCGAGTTTCGGGGATTTTTTATTGCTTAATCATAAAACATGATCGGAAACTTTTTGGTAAATCACGATGTTCGGAAGGTAGCGTATCAGTTTACAACTCCAATTCAGTTTATCGGAGAATTTATACTTACTCGGATGCACTTAAGGAACGCAGAGCAGTTAATGGATAAAAGTAAATCAGAGCTTCTCCAATTCACAACAAATCAATTATCAGGCCTTAAACTGGAAGAATTGAGCTTTGATGAACTTCCTGATGTGATTAAGAAGGTTGAGATTCTTTTAGAAGACTTGAAAGAATTAAAAGCAAAGACTGAAGAAACACCACCACACGAACCAATTCCTCCAAAAAACCCAGGTGAAAAGATGACACGAGTAAGTACGGGGGTTGAGATTCCTAAATCAAATGAATAAACTATTTTTTAACTTTTCAAAGGATGTCACAAACAATGCGAGGTAAGATCAAAAGAATTACAGATAAAGGTTTTGGGTTTATTGAGACCGAAGAAAGTGATAAAGATATTTTTTTTCATGCTCGGGGACTCGCAAAAGGAGTATTTTTTAATCAACTTGAAGAAGGTGATGAGGTAGAGTTTACTCTTGAAGAGAATGAGAAGGGATTAAACGCAATCAACGTATTGGTTCTTCAAAATGCTTAAGCTTCTTGGCTTCCTTTTTTTACTTATAGGAATTGAATACGATAGTTGTTCGTTTTTTATTGTCGGAGTAATTCTTTTAACTCATTTCTAATGGAAACTTTAAATCAATCTAAAGAAAATTTTGTTGCAAAAGTGAAGCAAGAATTAGAGCATCGTGAGAAGAAGCAACAAGAACAATGTGCTGAGTATCGTGAATGGATATCAAAATTAGAATCTATGTCAGGAGAAGAGTTTGCTGTTCTTATTGCTGAGAAAACAAACAATTCATTATTTGCTTTACACTCTTTGTTTTCCAAAGAAGCAGAAAACGGTATTGGAGAAACGAATTAATTATAAACATGGCCAGACCAAAGCAAAACAAAATGCTGATTACTCCAAGGCAAGCTCTATTCATCAAGTTTTATTTTGATCCTGAAAGCGAAACCTTTAGCTGTATTGCTGATAGTGCTGTAAAGGCTGGTTATCCTAGGAATGCAGCTAACAATATTCCTCAATACAACTGGTTCAAAGAAGCTCGCAAAGATCTTGAAATGGTTATCTTCCAAGGAATGCAGAATTTGAAAGAATATTTGGTTGTTGACACAAAAAAGAAGGTTGTCAATGAGGATGGACAAAGTGAAATTATTCGAGATATGGACATGGAACGAATCAAGTTTTCTGCAACGAAACATGTAACGGCTCAGCTTTTTAAGCCAGCTCCTGTCCCCCCAGAACTCCCGGGCGGAAGTACTTATCAACAATTCAATTTTAATATAAAAGATGGCGAAACCGTTGATCCAACTCAAATCACTGAATACTTCAAAAACCGTTATAGATCCAAAATTTAATATTGTTCCAAAAGATTATTTGGAAAATCTAAAATGGAGATATTTTTTGGATCAAGCATGCGAAGAGGAGTCTATGAGAGAATTTGTTTTGAAAAAATGTAGTCAAGGAGTAGAAGGAATGCTTTATTTTTTCAATGCAATCCTTTGGACTCACGATCCTCGTGTAGATGAGAAAACACTTCCCTTTATCACTTATCCTTTCCAAGATGCTTATGTCGCTTGGCTTAAAACTCTTATTGATGGAGGAGAGGACGGGCTTACTGAGAAATCCCGAGACATGGGTGTTTCTTGGATGGTTCTGGGGGTGCTTTATTGGTATTGGCTGTTTGACACTGGTTTCAGTGCACTTATTGGATCGTATATCGAAGATCTGATTGACACCAAAGAAAGTATGGACAGTCATTTTGGTCGTTTGGATTTTTTTATTCAAAATACACCAGAATGGATGCTTCCCCAGAAGTATCGTGCTTATATGAATCTAACGAATAAAACCCGAAGTAACTCAATTGTGGGCTATGCTCCAACCGAAAGATTCTCAAGGCAAGGAAGGTATAAGGTAGTTTGGCCAGATGAGTTCGCTTTTTGGTCTCACGGTCGTTCAGCGTGGAATTCAATGGGAGACTCAACTAAATGCCGGATACCAACTTCAACTGTAAACGGAAAAGGTAATAAGTTTGCAGAACTGGCACTCAAGAGCCGAATTAAAAAACAAACTCTTCACTGGAAACTGCATCCCAAAAAAGATGCTGAGTGGTATCGACTTGAATGTGAGAGACGTACTGAGGAAGAAGTAGCTCAGGAACTAGATATTAATTATAACAAATCTCTTCGAGGGCGTGTTTATGATGAGTTTTGTGAAAGAAATTATCTTGAGGTTCAGGAGTATGATCCAACTCAACCCCTTTATGTCTCTTGGGATTTTGGAGGCACGGATCCAACCGCACTTATTTGGTTCCAGATTGATAAACGAACCGGAACTGTGAGGATTATTGATGCCTATCAAAAGCCAAATAAAGCTATTGATTATTTTGTTCCTTTTGTTACTGGGGAAATCAAATCTTTTGGTGGTTTTAATTATAAGTATGATGAAATGGAGCTTGAGATGATTAATCGTCACAGGCTTTGGCAGCCAGCGATACATTTTGGGGATCCTACAGGAGAAAACAAAAATCAAACCTCAATGACTTCAGTTATCAAGCAGCTTCAGCCTCATGGAATTTACGTAATTGTGAACCGGAAAAAATTTGACTTGAAAACAAGGGTAAATGCAACTAAACTCTTGATTAGAAGATTGGTAGTTCACAAAAACTTATATGATTTCATCGACGCCCTAGAAAATGCTCGATTACCACAGCGAAAGGAAGATAGTCAAGCGACAACTCCAAACAATAAACCAATTCATGATTGGACTTCTCATTATCGCACAGCTTTAGAATATTTTGCGGTAAATGAACCTGCAAGTGGGCCAAAGAAACCAACGGTTCTACCTCAGGACTCAAGTAAATTCGAAAAAAGGATGGAAGATTTAGAAAGAAAGATCCAGAAAAAATCTACTCCTTTATATCGAACAGCTTGCTAGAAGTAAAAGATCTCCAACTTGGCAAAAAACCAGATAATAAATTATGGCAACCGAATGAACAGGAGCGTAATCTTTTAAAGCGGTTTGACGATGAAATGAATACGGCTATTCGTTTTCGGTCACAATATGAAGAGCAATGGCGAGAAAATATCGAAAGATATGAAGCTCGTCCTTTTGTTTATGAGGATGGTAGATCAGGAGTAGTACTTCCTATTGTAAAATGGATTATAGAATCAAAAGGAGCCACTGAAATGAAAGCTCCTCCAAGTTTTAATTATGAGCCTCTTGAGTATGAGGAGGATATGGTGATCGCTCGAAATATGGACGAGATCGTTAAAAAACATGTGTGGAATTTAAAGTATGTGGATCTCGATTATAAGTTTGATATCCTGAATTTTGAGAAAGATATAATGGGTAATATGGCTCAGTATATTGGCTGGAAGACTGTCTACCGGGTTGAAAGAAATGAAAAAATGCCCAATAAAGACAAGAAAGAAGTTGAAGGAGTGAGTGAGGTTGATACTAAGAAGGAAAGAGAATCAAAAAAAACAGAAGATACTGAGTATGATATTGATCTTCCAAAAGCAGAACAGGTTCTTTTTTATGATGATATTTGTGTAGAGAATATTTATCCTGATGATTATTGGCTTCATCCATTATCTCGAACTGTTTCTGATTCTCCATATTTTAAATGGAGAAAAAGACACGATTATGGATCTTTTCTTGAATACTTTTCAGACACAGCAATTTTTAAAAACATTGATAAAGTTCAGAAAGGTAAATGGCTAACTGTGGGGATAGATAACCAAGTAATTCATAAAGACTTTCTGGCTGATGATAGTGACCAAGTGGTAGTATTTGAGGATTGGAATGTGATGAGAGATGAAGTCCTGATGATTGCAAATGGAGTTATTATCTATCACGGCGCAAACCCTTATAAACATAAAGAGCTTCCTTTTGTTGATTACATTGATCGTCTACAATTCAATACTTATGTGGGAGAAGGAGAGCCTCAACGTATCGCGAATATTTGTGATGCTATAAATGCTTTTGTGAATATCGCAATTGATAAAGAAAAGAAAGCAGGATCAGGGATTAATCTTCTTGATAATAGTAATTCTGAGTTTGATGATACAGCCACTATTCTAAGTCCGAACCAAGTCACTCGTGTCTCAAGTCCAAAAGACGCTTTTGTGCATGTTGAACTACCAGGGATGTCCGGATCTACCGATAAAATTATCAGTATGCTCATGGATTATCTAATTTTTGCTACTGGTGTAGATTTCAGACAAATCACTGATATGAATACAAGTACTCAGGCAACAGTAGCAGCTATTCGAAGAGAAATTACTCAAGGTCGTTTAAATTTGAACGTTAAGCGCAACGAAAACCGTGGCTATAAACGTCTTGGTTGGTTGTTGATGGAATTAGTCCAGCAATATTATCCAGAGCCTTTAATCAAACATTTAGCCGGTATGGAAGAAATGTCTCCAGAACAAATAGAAGCTTTAATGAAAGAAAAGAAAGTAGAATATCGTAGAATTCGTGTCAAAGGTATGGATTTTCGTGAAAAACCAAATTCTAAAGGTGAATATACACGTGAATCTCTCACTATGTCGAAAAAAGGCGAAGAAGAGATTGGGTTTTTCCAGGCAAGGCCAGCTTATATTAAATCTAAGGGTAAATTAACTGTTCGAGTTGTTTCGGAAAGTACTTTTGCAGCTTCAAGAGAACTTGAAAAAGCAAATGCGAAAGATTATGTTGAAGTAGCAGGAAGCGCAATGGAACCAGGACCAGAAGGACAACCTAAACCTATTTTATCACTCAAATATGGCTTACAAAAACTTGTGGATGCGTATGGTTATGATAGGCAAAAAGCTTTTGATACTACTGGAGAAACTGATCAAGGCGATCAAACGGCTCAATCCGAAGCGAAAAAACTCTTAGGTGGTATGCAACCACCAGGTGCTCCTCAAGAAGGAGGAGGGGCATCTATGCAAGGGCCAGTTCCCCCAACAGCACCTCCAGCAAAACTTGCGGGGGCGACAAGTGAACCAGTACAAAAAGTAAAAGCCGAATTAATTAATGCACACACTCCATGATAAAGGAAAAATTTGAAAAATTGTTTGGTCAACCAGAAGATATTTTATTGTCAGAAGAAGAACGTGGAACGATTACGGATTTTATGGTTAAGTTCCCTGAGGTTTGGAAAATAATCAAGAAATACTTCTACATAAAAATGAACGCAACAAGTCGAGAAATGGCTAAGTGTAAGAAAGAAGATCTCCCAAAACACCAAGATCATATTCACTGGTCCATGTCAGTTTTAAGAGATTTTCAGAAAATTAAAGAAGATTATTTGCGTAAAGAGAAAAAAGATAATAAACTTCAGAAAGTAAAAGATTTTTGGTACTATGTCACAAGTCAAGATTTAAGGAACGAGTCAGGGAAAATTAAACCAGGTAGAGTCGAGGGGATGGAAGGTCGATAGAGTTCCGTCTCTTTGACATATTAGTATATAAACGCAGAGTGAGTATCCAGTCACTTTTTTTTGGAATTTAAGAAAAGTGGTTTGTATTCCCTTTGTGGGATTTTATTTTTTAAGTTTATTTTTATGGATTTTCAAGACAGTAATACCCAAGGTGACACCGGCTCGCAAGAGACGATTACTGAAGGTGCACAGTCTGCTCCAGAACAAGAGGGCAGTAAGTTTGACAAAGCTATGTCTGCCTTAAAAGGAAGTATGACGGAGAACTTTAAAGGAGCTTCTTCTAAAGACGAGGAGGACTTATCTGAGGATAAAACCAAAGATGATACTCAACCTCAAGACTGGGAGAAAAGATATAAGGATCTCCAAGCGCAGAAAGATCGGGAGGTTGGAGAAGCAACAAAATTCGCTGAACAGGTAGCGATGACTAAACTTGCTGACAATCCTGAATATATTCATGAATTGGCTAAGGTCAATAAAACACTTGCTGACCGTATCGTAAAAGCTGATTTAGGAGAGCATGGCATCAATAGTTACGATGAATTGATGGCAGCGCTTCAGAAAAAAGGGATGTCAGAAGATAATCAAAAAGTCTTCAATAAAGCTGAACAACTTGAGAAAAAAGTACAAGAAATTGACAAAAAGTTGAGTGAAAAAGAAAAGAATGAGGCTGAAGTTTGGCTTGCACAATTCAAGGAACAAAATCCTGAATTTAAAGGCAAAGTTGAGCAAGAAACTTATAAACTTTTCGATAGCAGTAAGCTCACACTCGAGGAATGTTTTGGTTATATTAAATGGAAGCATGGAATAGAAGAGGACGTTAATCAGCGAGAAGAAAGGGCTTTCCAAAATCTTAAATCTAAGAATTTTGCGGGAGCAATTACTACAAGTTCAAGCCGTACTTCAGGAAAATCCAAGAGGTCACTCAGTTCTGCTGAAGTAGAGTTCCTTGACGGAATCGGAGCAAAGAAAACAATGGAAAAACATGGTGTTTCAAATTAATTCTTAAATTTTATTTTTTATGGCAAAACAAGATATCCGCGTAAAAGATGGACATCGATGGGCTGCAAATCCTTATGATACCAAAGCTGGCAATACTGCTTTAGCTGCTGGTGAATGGGCGATCCAAGGCACAGGTGGTGACACTGAATACGCTAAAAGAGCTGCAAACGGATCTAGTAATGCTGATGTCCATATTGGTTGCTGCGTGTCAAAAGATACTGTTACGGCTTCTGTGGATGGACGTGTTTATATTGTAGATAGTCCAAATGCTGAGTTTGTGATGAAACCAACTACTCCAGCTAATTTGGCAAAAGCAATCATTCATTCGAAGGTTACCATGGATCTTATCAGTGAAGTATTTACTTTAGATGAAGATGATACCACAGATGGTTGTTTTCTGATCACTGGATTTAACGTAGAGCGTGGCGAAATCTATTTCAAAGTAGACCCAAGCTATCATTTATTTGGTTAATTTTTATTCTTTATTCTTAAAATATTATGGCAGTAAATAATTCGACGATGCTAGAGACCATAGAGGAAGGACTGAATGAGGTGTTTTATGACACCTATAATATGGAAATGTTGCCAGATGAAGCCAAGATTGAAGATATTTTCAATGGCGGTAAATCTAAAAAACACGCGGAATATGATCTTGAAAATAGAGGTGTTGGTAGATTTAGTGAAAAAGGTGAAGAAGAAGATATCCCAGAAGATGATATCGAAGAAAAGTATAAGACAACTTATACTCATGTCGCTTTCTCAAACAGCGTTCCTGTCACTTATGAACAAATGGAAGATCAGCTTTATGGCCTGATCAAGGAAAATGTAGGAGAAATGGGAGAAGCAGCTCAAGACACTCAATACTTCAATGCTTTCTCTATTTTAAGGAATGGTTTCGACAATGCCTATCTTGGTGCTGATGGACAACCACTCTTCGATACTGATCATCCTCGTGATTTTGGGGGAGTTTTGAGTAATAAATTAACTGGAAAACTTACTCCTGATACTCTTGATCAAGGCATTCAGTTGATGTCAGCTCAAAAATCTCATTCTGGAAGACAAGTAAGAAGTCGTCCAAAATTTCTTTTGGTAGCTCCTAAAAACTTCAGGCGAGCAGTAGAAATTACTGAAGCTGAGTTAGTTCCTCAGTCTGCGAATAACGGACCAAATGTATTTTCAAGCAAATATCAGTTATACGTCAAACAATCAACCTACCTGGGTTCAATTGAAGGTGGTAACGATGATGCTTGGTTTTTGATCGGCCGTAAACATAAACTTAAGAGATTCATCCGAACTCCTCTTATGACTTGGATGACTCCTTGGCAGCAATCAAGAAAAATGTTTACTTATTATAACGCTTACTATCGTGAATCTTATGGTTGGTCTTCTCCGACTGGTCTAGTGGGTTCAGATGGAACTACAGGATCTTATAACTAATTCCTAAAATTTCAATTTCTATGGCAAAAACTAATTTTGATTCGATTGAACTCGGAAGATTGATTGAAACAAAGGCTATAAAAGTACAAATTACCTCAGCTCAGCTACTTGCTTTAAATGCTACTCCGATTTCTATCGTAGAAGCTCCAGGAGCTGGGAAAACCGTAGTATTTAAAGGTGCTATAGTCCATAAACCTGCTGGTACTGCTTATGCGGGCGTTGCAGGCGGTGAAGATTTAGCAATTAAATATACCGATGGCTCTGGGGCTCAAGTAAATACTTCCCTAGAAACAACAGGCTTTTTGGATCAAACAACTGCTCAAAAAAGACTGACTCGTCCGATTGTTACTGAATATACTCCTGTAGAAAATGCAGCTCTTGTTATGCAGTTACTCACTGGAGAAATTACGACCGGTAATTCACCTCTTTATGTGACAATTCAATATGAAATTTGGCGTGATACTACAGATGCACCAGTAAGCTAGTTCTCAATAGGGTCCTCGAGAAATTCGAGGGCCTCTTGAGGATTAATTTCTTAATTTAAAAAATATGTCATCACAAGGATTCATGAAAGTTGGAGCTTCTCCTGCTGCTGCTCAAAAAAGACTAAGCGATGGACAAATGAGAGTTGGCTCAATGAGGGGTCGTAATAATCAATCAAATATTGAAGCTAAAGAAAGAAAACTTGAAGAATTAGAAAATTTGGAGAAAAAAGGGAGAAAAGTTGAAGAAAAAAAGGAGAAAAAAAGTATGGAAGACAGAACTTTTTCCGAAGAAGTAAATAAAAATCTTGATGAAGGAAATTTAGAGGGGATAAATCTTGAAGCGGTCAATGTTTTTAAGTTGAAATCAATTGCTCAAAAGAAAGGATATAAGGGAGAAAAATTTGATAAAAAAAGTTTGATAGAATTCCTTTCTCAACCTTCTAATCTCTAAAAATTATGGAATTATCCAGAGATCAAAAAACACCAGTCTTAGCCAGCTCATATTTTGCTCATATTGTTGTTCCTCAGGATCCGGCAATACTTAGTTTTACAAAACAAGATGGCACTGCGGATGCAGGAGAAATTGCTGGCACAATTGTACTTTCAAAACTCCGAGGACCAATTTTTAATGCACTTGGAGATCGTCTTGGAGAATATACTGGCAGTGACCTCTCCAGCTCAATCGTTTTTAGTGCTGGTGTGATGGACCCTGATGAAGAAGTGGCATTTAATTACAATGGAACCGAGAATCAACGTATTACAGACACTATAGCTGCCTTAAGTAAGGTAGGCGTTCCAAACGGATCCTGGGCCTGTGATTATTTGACTGGTCTTTTGATTATAAAAAAACTTACAGCTGGAACTACCCAAACTATCACTACCTGGAAAGTTCAAATTGAAGATCCTGATGGTAGTGGTGGAAGTAGTGGTGGAAGTGAAGTTTTAGTTAGTAATAAAACTGCTTCATTAAACGACTTAGCTCGAACTATTGCCGTTGCTGGAACGACCTTTACTTCAGTTTTAGATCTTACAAGTCTTGGAGCTAAACAAGTTGAAGTTACGTTGAATGTGACTGCTTTAACGGGAGCTGATACCCTTTTGGATGTAATCCCTCAATATTCCTACGATAACGTGACTTGGTTTGATCAAGATACTGACGGACAATTTGATCAAGTAAGTATTGTCACTACCCTTCCAGATTCTCAAACTTTACTTCTCGGAATTGTTGCAAAATATTTAAGATTCAAATATGTGGTTGCCGGTGCGACACCAAGCGTTACGTTTGGGCTTTATTCTGTAGCTAAACCTTAAAAATGCCTACTTCTACAAAAGTTTCACCATATCCTTGGGTCAGATACGACAAAATTTTTCCTATAAGAAATTTTTATGTAGACCCTGATCTCGGGAACAATAAAAACTCAGGAAACCAAGGACATCCTGTAGCAAGCCTTTCTGAGGTAGCTAGAAGGCTCCACACCCACTTAATCGAAGGATCAGTAAATATTTATCTTCCCGAAGGAGAACTTACAGATTTGGGAACTTTTATGATTGATACTGCTTTTGTAGGGTTAGTAAGTATTCGAGGAACCCGAACTTTGATTGATAGTGGAGAAATTACTGCTCTTCAAGTTTTTGATTCTACAGCCAAAGAAGATCAAAGGATAACTGACTCTACCTTACCAACTTCATGGACTGCCAGTGATTTTGTTGGGAAATTAATTGTGCTTACAACTGGTGCAAATATGGGTGCTTATGCCTGGGTTAATTCTGATCTTGGCTCAAAAGAAGCAACCGTTTCACCCTTTTATGATGAAACCAATGATGCTCACGTTACTCCTGATGTTGGAGACGAATATTCAGTTTATGATGTAACAAAAATTATTGGTGGGATTAATGGTAATTTGGGGATTAACGGCCTTGCTTGCTATGATATTTTTGCTGAATTTGATGAGAATATCTACATTGATCCAATCTATATAAATGGAGGTTATTTTTATATGTACAGTTCGATTGTAGATGGATTGGATGATGCTGGTGATGGGAGTGATCCTTATGGGCATTGTGCATTTAATGAAGGTAACGTGGCCCTTATTCGAGGTTCATGGATTAAAGCCCACTTGCGATCGAATGCTGGAAGTTATCTATCGATAGGGTGTAATCTTTTCAGTGGTTTTGGTACAGCTCCTACAGCGGATGGTGCAAGTTCAAAAGTCAGCTTAGATCTTCCATGTACTGGGTATGGAGAGCAATCTTTTTTACAGTCTCGATCTCAAGGAAAGGTTGTTATAAGGCCAGGAGCATGGTATATGGCTGCAAATCAAGGATACGGACTTTATGTTCGAGATTTCTGTGAAGCAATTCTTTATGGAAAAATTTGGGGATTTGGAATCACTGATTATGGGGTTTATATGGGCACTGGAGCAAGGGTTTCCTATGCAGCCAACATGATACCTGATTTTGTTGATAATCCTATTGGGCCAACCTATCCAATAGCCCCAATTGATTTGGCAGGTGTTATTTATGATTATGCAGATCTTTCTAACGCTGCCGGAATAGAAAATTTATCAAAAGGAGCTTTTATGTCACCTTCACATATTGGAGAATAATTTAATCCTAAAAATTTATGGCTGAGAAAAAAACTACAAGTCTAAATGGAAGCGTGGATCAAAATATTCCTATAAATTCTAGTGATCCTATGGGATTTTACGAATGGCGTTGGTTGATTGATGGAGTTGAACAGTTCAATATCCACGCAACTAATGATGGTAGTGGGGTTGCGCAAGAGCAAGAATGTAGAATTACCGGAGTAGGTTTGTTTAATGATGAATTGTCTGTTTCTGGATTAATTTATGCTGTAGGTGGCCTTGCAAACTATGGTGACCTTACAACCTATGGCTATTCTTATTTTATAAGAGCCGTCGAGATGACTGATGGGCTTTATGTATCTAACGGAACAGCTATTTTTGATAATTCTGCAACTTTTAATGCTGACCTTAATCATACTCAAGGAAATGCGAATTTTGATAGTATGGTTCGTGTTCAAAATAATATAGTAATTGGAATTGCCGCTCCCGGTGATGACGCTTTGAAAACTTTGGCTCTTCACAATAGCGCTACAGCCCCTACAAATAGTGTTAATTTAGCTCATCTGTTTGCAAAAGATATTGCGGCAGGCAGAGCGACTTTGGCTATGGTTACAGAAGAGCCAGTAAATGCTGATATTGGGTTGGCATCAACTCATTCAGGAATTATTTTTTGGAATGGAGCCAAATATAAAATTCCTTTAACACTTGTTCCTTAATTTTTTTAATTATTTATTTTTTAACTTTCACAACTATGAAAGTAAACTACGAAAACAATATGATTCGTTTAGATGGAGGACTTTATTTGAGTGGAGCTTCGGTAGAAAATGTTCCTGGTGTTTTTACTCTTGATGGTGCAACCATTCGGTTTAAATATCCAGTTCAAGGAGTCATTACTCAAGGGCAGTTATTAGGCCTTAAAGCTGCTTATGTCACACGAAAGAATTCACTTTCAGCAATCAATACTCCTCAAGCAATTGAAGAAAAGGCTCTTTTAACAGAATTAATTCAACAAATTGATGATGTCTTGGCTCAAATTTAATATTTTATATGACCAAAATGTCTCAAATAAGAAATTTCATAGCTTCTGATACGGGTATCTCCGTCACTATAATGGTTTTAATTACTGGAGGTATTTTATTTTTTGGAAATGCAATAACGACCACAAGTGAAAGAACTCAACAAAATGCAATAAAAATTGTTGAGAATCAGAGTTTAAATAACGATCGTATGTCCAGGATTGAAAGTGAAATCAAATCAGTAAGAGAATTCACTGATAAAAAGCTTGAGGAATTTGCTGATAAACTTAATGGGATTACTATTTTATTGGTTCGGTTAGCAGAAAAAAATAATGTAAACACCGATTTGAAAAATGTAAATTATTTAAATTATGATGATATTTTAGATATAACAGGATTTCCTAACGCTCGCTAAATATGCTGATGAATTTAATGGAAATGCTTCGAAAAATGAATAAAGGGCAAGAGCCAAATAGGCATTTTGATCCTAAAGAAATAGAGCGAGCTTTAGAAATAAAAAAAAAGATGATGAATATGGAAGGGTACCTTGCAAAAGCAGGACCAAAAAAAAGTTTACTTGCTCGATTACTTGCTTAATAAAAAAACTATGTCTTTAGATTCAAATATAGTTTCAGGTATGCAAAAACAGTACGGAAAACGTAAAGGGAAACAAATGGCCTATATCGTTGAAAATAAAAATAGAATGAAAGGTAAAAGAAAAAAGAAATCAAAAAACTACTAATTTTTAAAAAATGGCCGTAAAAACAGTAAGCGCATTCAGGACAGATCTGATGCAAGAGTTTGGTCTTGCTGAGGATAATGATAATGAAGGTACGTCCGCGGACGCTATTCTTTCATATATTAGTGAAGCGAATGAGCTTTTTATAAATCACCGAGCATGGAAATTCCGGCTCAAATCAAAAACTCAGTTCATTTATCCAGACACTAGGGTAAAAACTCTTTTCACAGTATCCGGGCCAACTATAGAACTCGTAAAAACTGATGACTGGGGAAATACTGGGAGAGTAATGATTGATCTGGACATTATTGAGTTCACGGCAAACAATACTGCTACAGATGTTTTGACCCCTACTCTTAGCGATATTGACCGAACTCACGAAACTGGAGAAAAAGCTTATCTTCTCTACGAGGTTCCGGCTGATTACAATAAAGTCGCTTCTCTTTGGGTTGATGGAGTAGAGCATTATCGTGAAGATGAACGAACTAAGAAATTTCCTAGCTACAGAAGGTTTTGGGAAATTGAAGTAAAGCTTAGCAATGGAGTGGTCAAAAAGTATTTTGTTTTTCCTTATCACTCAACCACCAGGAAAATCTTTTTTTGGTATGCGCAAAAAGCAACCGATTATACGGTCACTCCGCTCGATTTAACGATAACTTATATAGAAGTGCCGTCTCCATACTGGAATTACATAAAACACGTCGTAAAAGAAAGAATTTACATCCACCTTGAAGAATTAGCGTTGGCGGATAAACACGCTATGAAAGCTGCTGAAATTTTAAAACAGGCCGCTATTCTTGATTCTAAACAACATTTTGGGACTCAGACTCCCCTTCGAACCGAATGGGATAATCCAGCAATAAGACTTTATGGTTCAAATCGTTACCCTTTTAATCCAAACAATCAAGAATAAATGCCAACACCTTTTGATCCAATAATCTCGGAGAATTTCAATGGAGGCGAGGTTACTGCCGTCGAAGGAGTTTTGCTAGCCCCAAATCAATTACAAGAAGCAAAGAATGTACGTTTTAAACTTGGAGGAGGTTTTACTAACCGGCCAGGTTTTTTTGAGAAAGTAATGGCTAATTTTATTGGGATTGGAGCGTCTGGTATTCAAGGGATGTATTCTAATGATTCGGAAATTTATATCGCTGTAAACGGCAAGATTTTTGTTGCTATTGAGGATGTGACTGATGGTTTTGAACTTCTTACGGGACTCAATACTACGGCTGATGTCGAGTTTTTAACATTTCAAGGGGATATTTATGTGATGAATGGAATTGATTTTCCTCGAAGGATTGCAAGGACAATAATTGCAACAGCTTTAATTGCTGCAGTTTCCGCTACAGTTGATGTAAAAAGTGGACAAGGCTGGAGATTTACCAATACTGGAACGATCCGGGTAATTTCTTTACTTGGTTTTGATGATATTACTTATACGGGAAAAGCTAATGATACTTTGACTTTAACAGCTGCAACAGTTAGCTTCTCTCATCCTGTCGGCTCTCTTATTTATCAAATCACAACTCTTTCCTCAGCTCCGAAAATTGGATTTGGAGCAGAATTTTTAAATACTTGGTGGGGAGCCGGAAACCCTGGTCAAACAGGACAAACTTATCAAGGTAATACTCTTTTTTATTCTCGTGGGGCTACTGGTGTAAATCCTGAATATTTTTATGATTTTGCTGGAGGAGGAGCTGGGTATATTCCAGTAGGAGATAAAGACGATATTATGGGTCTTATCAAGACAAAAACCTATCTTTTGATTTTAAAGAAAACTAGTATTTATTATTGTTCTGGATTTAATTCGTCAGCAATCCCAGTTATTCAACCTCTCACAGATTCGTACGGAACAAACGGAAAAAGATCTTTTGCGGTAGTTGGAGATCAAATTGTTACTTTTACCGGGAAATCGATTAAAGAAATTGGTGAAAAAGAAGGGCTTAATAATTCTGTTCCTTCTATCGATCCTCAGTTTGATGATAAGATTTTCAATAAACTAAAAGCTTTGAATGAAGACCAGTTTGATTCGGTTCTTCATTATAATCCAGATCAAAAATTAATGAAACTTACCGCTAAAAGAGGTAGCTTAGATGTTGGTATTACTTTAGATACAAATATTTCAGAAAAACCTTGGAGTGAAGATACCAATAAACCGATGGCTTGTGCTGTAAATTATAAAGGTGAGACTTTCTGGGGCTCGAATTCTGAACCAAAGATATTCCAGGATGAAGTTGGGTACTCTGATAACGGTGTCGGTATTAGATCTTTTGTTAGACTTGCGGATTTCAATGCAAAATCTTCTCGTTTATCAAAATATTTCAAATATCAATATCTTTATGGTTTACTTGGAGAAAACACAATTGTTACGGTAAAAATTTATTTCGATGATGTCCTTGTTCAGCAATATACTCTAACTGATTCTTTGATTACCCCAGCTGGTGGAAGCCCTATTGGAAGGATATTAATTGGAGGAGGAATTGGAGTAAGTACAGAAAATGCTACCCTCGGATATCCATTCGAAATAGAAAAGCTATTGAAAAAAAGACGAGATACAAGGAAAATGAGCGTAGAGTTCATAGCTGATGGGGAAGGTCAAGTTTTCGAAATAAAAGGCCAGGAACTTAATGGATATTACAGCAGCAAGTTCGATAGGAAGATCCGATCTTAATTATTTAAAATCTTTCTATGGCGGTATTATCAACAAGCTATGATGTCGAAAGTGGCGTGCGAACAACGCTGAAAAACACGATATCACCAACCACGGTAATCGGAATCCAAATCAATTATTCGCTCACAATAACTTCAGGAGTATTGCTTTTTGACCCAGGAACTCCTCAGGAAGAGTATATTTCTTTTGGAGGTGGTATAGTTGCTGGAGGCATTACAACTCTTCAAGATCCTGTCAGAAACCTTACAAGGATTTTAAATGATTTCTCTGGTACAGGAACAGGTTTTCAACATTCTGGAGGTTCTTGTGTAGTAGAGCTTACGAATTATCATGCGCTTTATAATTTAAAAGCGAATAAAGACCGGGCAAACACTTTTAGCGCTCCTCAAACTATTGGAGGAACAAATAAACTGTTTTTGAATGACGCCAATTCTTGGATTTTTGATGATGGTACTGATATTCAATTCAGAAGTTCTGTACAGTCTCAGGTTTCTCTATCGACCTTGGCAGCAGCAGCAGGGGTAGATGAAAAGGTTAAAATATCAGTGACCGATACTACTTCGGGCTATTTGACTGCAAAGCTAACTGGAGGAGACGGGATAGCTCTCACAATTGTTAATCCAGGAGCAAACGAGCAGATTGATATTGATTTAGATATAGCAGCCAATTCAGGTCTTCAGATTGTAGGTGGACAGTTGTCTCTTCAATTGGGATCAGGAATTATAATTTCTGGCGGTGCAATTACGGTTGATACTACGACTTTAACAAATATTACGGCTACAGATATTGGGCAAGCAATGACTTATGGAGAATCTATTACAGCTCCAGTACCAGTGAGTCTTAAAGGAAATGGAAGAGTTTTTAAATCTAATGCTACAGATATAGATTTAACATCCACTTTTATCGGTATAGGCAAACAAAACGGAGTGAATGGTGATTCCAAAAATGTAGCAGTGATGGGACCAATAGTAACAATTTCTGCGTTAAATGTGAATCAAGGGAGGTATTGGCCAGGAGAAACAAATCCTACCTCCAATAGTGCTGCTGCGGTGACAGGTAATGCTTGGAAAGGTCAAACTTATATTCCTCAGCCAGGGCAAACGAATGTAGCAAAAATTTCTTTACAACTTACAAAAAACAATTCTCCGGCAGGGAACTATCTCGTGAAAATCTTTGCTGTAGATGGATCCAACTTGCCTACTGGCGCGGCTCTCGGAACTTCGACAGTAGCAGCTTCAGCTTTAGCGACAGGATTTAATGATTTTGAATTTGCGAGTGCTGTAACTGTAGTTCCAGGTACTACCTATGCAATTGTTTTGAATCATTCAACTAACGATGCGGTTAATAATTATTCTTGGAATTATAATAATGTTTCGGTCTATGCAAATGGAAATGGTGTAACTTCAAGTAATGGTGGTGGATCTTGGTCTTCTGAACCAACGAATGATTATGTTTTTGAGGTTTACTTTAAATCAGTCTCAGGAGAGAAAGTTTTTCTTCAAGATACTGCAGGCACTCTTGGACTTATTCCAGGGACAAATCATCAGGAGGTAGGAATTGCAATCACCACAACTCAGATGGCTTTAAATCCTCAAATTCCGAGTACTTATGTTGATTTGAATTTTACTGCTACAGCAACAGCAACTGTGGATGCAGATATTGAGCTTGGTTTTAGACCTCGATTGGTATTGGCAGGGCTTTCATTTTTAGGAGGTAATCAAGGCGGACTGGGTTTTTCTTTGGTTGGGGATCCAGGTGTTACACTTTATAACCGAAACTTTTTAGATGAAAACGGAGGTAGTAATTATACTGGAGCTAATTTTGGATTTCATCTTTTAAGTTATAATTCTGACACTCAGAATGCTTTAGGAAATACTGGATATTCAATCAATATTGATATTCAAGATAGTGGACCTGATTTTATTACTATTCGCAGAGCAATTACAATAAATGGTGCTCCTGGAAGTCAAAATTTTGAATGTAAACTTTATATCTTAGGCTAAAAACTATGAAAATATACTTTTGTCAATACCCAGATGGTGAACTTACTTGGTCAAATAGGCCAATTAAAGAAGCAGGAACTACCAAATATGTTTTTGAAGTCAGTCAAGAGGATTATGATGCTGTGAGAGCTCATCTTAAAAAATTTACTATTGTCAATGGCGAATTAATCCTTGTTGATATTCCCCCAGAAGAACAGCCTCAAAATATTGTGAATAGAAATGCAGAGGAACGGGCGATTTTAAAAGAAAAAATATCTAAAGGTGAACTTAGTCAGGAAGATATTAGAGAAGCTTTACTTAAACTTTTATAAATTTTAAATGCCGGAACTTGTACAAACCCCAACGGCTGGAGTGCTGGCGGCAAAAAGGAGAAGAGAGGAGCAGCAGAAAGCAAAACTTATGGCTCGACGAGCAAAACCTGCTATGTCAAAACCAGCCTATAGTCAGCCTGCTCCAAAAACTTCTGGCCCTATACCTTGGAATACCGTAAAGCCAGGAACTAATTTGACTGGGAAGACGGTTACTCTTCCATCAGGGCAAAATTATCCAATGCAGTCACCTTCTTCAGGAGTTAAAAAACCCACGCCCACTTCTTCAGCAACCCCTGTTCAGCCTAAAACCTCAGTAGGCACTGGAGTAAGCCAGCCTGGGGTAACTTCTGCAACACCAAGCCCAACAACACCTCCCAGTGTAAAAAGTCAAATTGGAGGGTTCGATGAACAGGCACTTTTAGATTCAGGAATTTCTCAGGATCAGATCAGTAAAATGAAAGCAATTCTAAGCCCTGAAATTGACGCTTTAGGCAACATTGCTGAACGAGAGGGGGAATATACTAACTTTGTAAAAGAAGACCTTGAAAGCGAACAAAAAGACGTCAAAGCAATGTATGATGATGTGAAGGCTAAAAAAGAGGAACTCGCTGGGAAACAGCTTGATGTTATTAATGATACTGCTGAAGTTCAAACTAAAATTACTGATCAAAGTTATCAGAAAGAAAAGTTCATGAATGAGCAGGCTCAAAAACAGTTTGAGCTTGATGCTACTAAAGCTGAACGAAAAAGAGAGGCTGCAAATGAAGAGGCTGAGATTGCAACTCGTCGAGCAGTAGCAGCTCAACTTGGAGCTGATTTCGGATCAGGAGGGCTTACCCTCATTACTAGCGAAAAAAGAAAAGGCGATGCTTTACTTGATGACTTGAGAGCTCAGACTGCTATTGGTCGGTCTGAATTTTCGTTTAGAGCAATGGATATCGAAAGAAATTACTCTACTGAGCTTAAAAAGATTTCTACTGATAAAAAAGCTGATAGCTTAGCTGTTTATCAAACCCTTGATGAAGAATTAACTGGTATCGACGAAAAAGTTCTTTTATCTGCTCAGGAAAAGAAACAAGCTGCCAGAGATGCAGTTCGTAGTTACTACGATAAACTTAATGAGGTTGAAATGGAAGCAGCTAAAAAAGTTTCTGATGCAGTGAATACTGTTTACGAAGAAAAGAAAAAACTTGAAGAAGAAAAACTTACTCGTGAAGCTGTGGATGTAGATGTTTCGGCGAAACTTGGATTTTTTGCAAATAAATTTGGTCAACCTATCGGGGTAAAAGATGGCGAAGCTCCTAAACCTTTTGCAGGAGAATTCGATGATAAACTTTCAAAGCAATTCGGTTATCTTGTTGATGGCCGCGGAAATGCTGTTCGAGGCTTAGATGGGCAAACAATGCCGTATACCGACTTTGAAGTTCAAAAGACTCAAAACTCTTTAGCTGCTTTACTTAGTGGAAATTACAGTGAAGTAGATAAATCTAATTTAAATTTCAAACTTGGAAGTAACTCTGTTATTGCAACAACTTTAAAACATGGCCAATATTATCCAAGTAAAAAATACGGTAATCTACAGTGTGGTGAATATATTAATGATCAGTTTCTTGCTACTAGAGAACTTGGTAATGATTTTACAAATGCTGATAGCTTAATTAGACAATTTGGAGGGAAGCGTGATACTTTTTCTGCTCAAGTGGGAGATGTTGTATTTATGGATACAGGAGATCCTACAATTCCTCACAAGGCTATTGTTGAAGGCATGGATGAGCAAGGAAATCTTGTTCTAACTGATGCGAATTATATCGGTGCTGGCGTGGTCCGCCATGGCTGGAAAATCGCTAAAGGAGACGCTAACTGGAATAAAATCTATGGATTTGCTCGTTTACCTTTAAAAGGCAATGTTGCTGGTGCTCAGCCTATGCTTACTCCAAATATTGGTGGTACTGATGGGGGCTCAATTAATGGAGGAGGAGCTAAAGGTGAATTGGTAAGCAAAAAACCAGATCCAAATAGAAATATTATGGGGTTTGATTTCACAACTTATGCAACAGATCCAAAGTGGCAAGATGGAGTGAAAAAATCTATCTCAGAAATGCCTCAATTCAGTGGTCCTCAAGATATTACTGCTTATATCAAATCCAAAGCTCCAAACAGTCCGATTACTGGCGATATGATTATGGCTTCAGCTCAGAAATTTGGTGTACCTCCTGAGCTTGTTCTTGCTATCGCCCGTCACGAAGCTAACTTTGCTACTGCCGGAAGAGCTGCCCGAACGCATAATCCAGGGAATGTTGGGAATGTAGACTCTGGGACAAATAAAGATTGGGGATCATGGGAAGCTGGAGTAGATGCTTTGGCTCGAAATATTTCCCGGAGATCTCTTGGAGGAAGTGAGCAATCTCAACCTGGGCAAGCTCCGAGTGGCAATTATCAGGATCAAGTTTTAGCAAAACTTAGTGCTAATCCAAGTTTATATTGGGATCTCAAAGACACTGATCGGGAAGAATTGAAGTCGATGTTTGGAGAAGAGGCAGTCGCTCAAGCTATTTCCGGAAAAACTAAAGCTGCAGAAGAAAAACTTAACGCAAATGTTACTCCTGAAGAATTTGCAAATCTTTCTAAAGCTGACCAGGATAAAATTCTTAATATGGTTGAGTATAAGAAAAAACTTAAGGATTTAACTAATAATGGGACAACTTCTCTTGACTTAAAAGATAAGTTTAGCATGGAAAAAGACTTGAGAGCAGAATTTCTTAAAAATACTAAAGAATATCAAGATACTCAAACAGCTTATACTAAAATTAAAAATGCTGCTCAGAGTGATTCTGCAGCAGGGGATATGGCTATGATTTTTGCCTTCATGAAAGTTTTAGATCCAGGATCTACGGTTAGAGAAGGAGAATATGCTCAAGCGCAGCAAGCTGCAGGTTTGCCAACACAAATAGTGAATGCTTACAATGCGGCTTATAAAGGAACAAAGTTGTCTGAAGAGCAAAGAGAGGACTTTTTGAAACAGGCAAAAGATATGTATGATGAGCAAAAGAAGAAATATGATTCCTTTAAAAAAGAAACACAAAATTTAGCGGATCAGTATGGTTTAAGTAAAAATAATGTTATTTTCAATTTAGATGGGGAAGCTTCAAGCAGTCCTTTTTCAGGATTACTAGGAGGATTATTCCAAGGAATGGATTTCTCTGGGATGCAAGGAGGAGAAGATTTTGGATACTCCATGCCAGACATGGAAGAGGAGGATTCTTATGATTATGTTTTACCCGATTAATTTATGCCAAGCCAAATTATACAAAGTTACCTGAATGACACTTCTGTCAGTAAGGAAAGTAGATCTAAAGTTCTTGCTGACCTTAAGTCTGGTTCAGTAAATGAGCAAACTTTGGAAAAAGCTCTTGCAAAAAAATATACTGGGAAGTATGGATCTCCTGCTTCCAGTGGATTACCTCAACCAAAACCTCAATCTGAAATGGTTGGAGGTGAAACTTCTGATTCAGAAGAGGTTATTGGTGGTGGGGGTGAAAGCTATGGAGAAGAAGATATCCCCGCGCCTGACGCTGCAGAGGAAGGTAAACCAATTCAAAAGCCTTCTAAAGCTAATTCTGTAGTAGGAGGTAATCTTGCTAAAGGTTTGACGGGACTTTTTAATCCAGCAAACTTTGGAAAAAACATTCAAAATGCTGTGACTGGAGCTGCAAAATTTGCTCCTGATGCAGCAAAAGCGATTAATAAAGCTATTCCAACTACTCCTCAAATGAGATTAAAGGCTTATGCTGACAATAAAAAACAATATCGAAATCCTTTTGCTTTAGAGGTGATCGGGGGGGCTGTCCAAGAAGTTCCAGAAGCAATTGGAAATACTGCAAAATTTGCTACTGATGTAGGGAAATTTCTCGCTCCTGGGGGTGGTATTATGATTGGAGGTAGTGAAGAGGAGCAAAAGAAAGCTCGTCAGATGATGGATCCTTTAAACATCCAGGGGGGTCTTGATGCTGTAGGTACTGGAGCAAAAAACCTTGGATCCCAAGGAAAAGAATTTGTTAAAGGAAAATCTAAAGATATCGGTCTTGATCCTGATAGTATTGGTGCAAAAATTGGTGAATTTGGAACGGATATGTTTGGAGCAGGAAAGCTTCTTAAACTTTTTGGAGGAGCCCAAAAAGCCGCTGAAGGTTCTAATTTACTTCAAAAAGGAGGTAATTTGCTTGCTAATTCTGCAAAAGGAAGCACTGCTGCTACTGCCGTGATGGAAGGTAGGGCTCCAAATGCACAGGAAGGAGCTTTAGGGCTTGGTGTTGATACCCTGTTTGCCGGAGGGGGTAAATTATTCAAAAAATTATTTAAAGGTAAAACTCCTGAAGCTGTTCAGAAACTTACTACTGAACTTCAAAAAACTGGTGATGATGTGAATTTGACTAATTTACCAGAACCTGAAGTAAAAGAATTAAATACTGTTTTAAAAAATGCTGAAAAATACGGTATTGAACAAGCTGATATTAATTATATTTCAAAACTTAAACCTGAAGCTCAGGAAAAAGCTTTAAACTTACTTGAAGCAGCTCAGAAGCGTCTTTCAGACCGTAATGCTCCAAATGTTTTTGATGTAGCTGGATCCGAAGTTGAAGATTTCATCAAAAAAGCTAAAGATTTACAATCAAAATATGGTCAAAAGGTCGGGGAAGCTAAGGAAAATCTTGGTAAATTAACCGTAAATCCTCAACAAGTAAAAAATGATACTCAGGATCTTTTGAAAAAACTTAATGTAAAAATTAAAGATAAGGGAGTTTTGGATTTTAATTTTAGTGATATTGCTGACAATGGAGCAGCGAAAGATAAACTTACTCAAATCTTTGAATTTTCGAAGAAAAAAGATGTGAACGCTAGAGATCTTGAAGCTTTAACAAAACAAATTGATGAAGTGACTGGGCTTCTTGGTCCAAGTGGATTCAAGAATACAGCCGGCAACCAGGCTTTAAAAAAGACTAAAGGTTCAATCAATGAAGCTGTTTATGGAGCAAGTGATGAATTCAAGAAAGCGAATGTTGATTTTTCTAAGTTAATAAAATCTATCCAAAGGGTTGAAAATGCTAGCAAAGTTCCAGTGGGAAATGGGCAAATTGAATACAGTGGAGGAAATCTACTCCGAAGACTTTTAGGGAATAATCCTAAAAAATATCAGAAAGCTGTAGGTAGTATTGAGGAATTAAAAACCAATTTTGGTGTACCAGGAGCTGACGATCTTCTTACTAGTGCTAACCTTGCCGATATCGCAGAGAAATCAACAGGAGCGGTGAATCCCCAGTCTTTATCCGGACAGATTTCGAGTATTCCAGGAATGCTTGCTAAAAAAACTCCTATCCTTGGAAAACTTATTGAAGGTGCTGAAGTTTTGAAAGATTTTGTTCAATCTCAAAAAGCCCCAGTAAAAAAGAATGAACTTATGACGAACCTCGTAAAAATACTTCCTCAAGCAACTAAAAAAGCAACCGGTCCGGGCTGGATTTCCAAGGCAGTAAAACAGGGAGGAAAAACAGCTGACTCAGTTGCTAATTTAGTAAATCTTGGGCTTAAGTCTTTACTTTTTGGGAGATAAGCCTAGAGGAGTTCGAATTCTTTTATTGCCGCTTCTCTTTTTTTATTGTGCTCCTCTCTGATTTTTGCATCATTTGTATGAGCTGTGTCAAAAAAATCAATTTGTTCACCTTTTAATTCATCGGTGAAAATAACAGTTGTTGAAATATTATCTGCAGCATAATAACTAGTGTAACTTATCACAGAAATACAGGTTTTAAGTTTTTTACTATAACCACTTGCAGTAAGAACATATGAATAAACCCTATCTTCTCCTTTTTTGTGTTCTTCAATATTGATTTTATCAATTCTATCTTTAGCATTTTGAGTGTACTGTCCACATTTAAGCTTTAAATCAAAATCAGTAGTATCATTCTGTTTTTGACATTCGTCCCTAACTTTATCAACAAGAGTCGAACACTGTTGCTCTAGAGGGATTTGAGACGTTCCCATTTGCTGGGTATCTTTTGGTATATCAGAGCATCCAGCTAGAGATAAAGCTGCTACTACAAGTGAGGTTGCAAGTAACTTTTTCATAGAGAAAAAAGTTAAGAAATAAAAGTGACCAAACTAATTGATCTCAACATCATAGCATTTCTCACCACTCTTGTCAAGAGGTAGGTTTAGGCTCCTCTTTATAAACAGGTTTCATTTTAATTGGAATCTTGTTTTGCTCATTCATTATCTTTAAATCTCCTTTGGAAACGGGATGAAGAGCGATACTGTAAATAGAACCGCATTTTAAACATATGAACCTTGCCATAGTTCTTTTTACACCATATAATTTTTGGTAATAAGTGTTGATACGTTTGATGGTATAACTACCACAGGAACATTTTTTTTCAGAGGGTTGTTTGTCTCTTCCAGGAATAGTGATAGGGTCATTGATATTCATAGGAGTAAATTTATAATATAATTTATTTTTTTATGCCCAGACTTGAAGATTTAAACCATTTTATTGAGGAAGTAGATCGAAGAAAAGAAGAGATACCACCATTTGCTGAGAAAGAAGAGGGAGATTATGAATTAGCCTGTGATTTGGTCGCTGATTTAAGGAGAGTAAAACTAGATGAAGTTTCCGGGCTAGTTTCTGCTACTCGCAATTTTT
>Ga0126304_10000011_pt1 | contig 42193 bp, 43 predicted proteins | sample Plot25_FD_92538 | JGI IMG/M metagenome (GOLD analysis project Ga0126304, IMG submission 92538) | Serpentine soil microbial communities from UC McLaughlin Reserve, CA, USA - Plot25 | ecosystem: Environmental > Terrestrial > Soil > Grasslands | place: USA: UC McLaughlin Reserve, Lake County... | reverse complement strand
CTGACGCCTGTAGGGAGCTTCTTCGTCCGCAATCACGCCCCGACCCCGAGGATAGATCCCGCAAGTTGGACCCTGCGCGTGGAGGGGCCCGGCGTCGAGCGTTCGCTGGAGCTCGGCTACGACGAGCTATCCGGCATATCCCCCCAGGTGTCCATCGTGCGGGCGCTCGAGTGCGCAGGCAACGGCCGCGCCTTCTTCGAGGAGGTCCATGGCCGGCAGGTGGAGGGCACCCCCTGGCGGCTCGGGGCCGTCGGCGTTGCGGAGTGGACGGGGGTTCCGTTGCGCGAGGTTCTAGAGCGGGCCGGGCTGAAGGGGTCGGCGTGTGGGGTCATGCTGGAGAGCCTGGACGCGGTGCGGATGCGGCGTCCTTTGCCGGTGGAGAAGGCGCTGGAGGATGATACGTTGCTGGCCTTCGGCATGAACGGGGGGATGTTGACCCCGGATCACGGGTTCCCGCTACGCGCGGTCGTCTCGGGTTGGGCCGCCGTGGCGAGCGTGAAGTGGCTCGGACGCATCGTCGTCTCGGAGACGCCACTCTTCTCCCCGTGGAACACGGACAAGTATGTGCTGACCGGCGGGGAGTTCGGCGCGGAGCGGAGGATCATAGAAGAGCGTGGCGTAAAGAGCGCCCTGGAGCTGTCATGGCCGGTCCGGCTCCCTGCCGGCAGGCATGTACTTTACGGCCGGTCGTGGTCGGGTCAGGGCGCCATCTCTCGGGTTGAGTACTCGGTGGACGGTGATCCGTGGCGTGTGGCGCGGCTCTTCGGAGAGAACGTGCCGGGGGCGTGGTCAAGGTGGAGCTTCCGGTGGGACACGGAGCCCGGTCGGCACGAGATCAGGGTCAGGGCGACCGACGGGGCGGGCAACGCTCAGCCGGACACAGTGGGGTGGAATGATCTAGGATACCTCTACGACGGTGTCGTGGGGCATCCTGTGGAGGTGCTCTAGAATGGAGACACTTCGGCGCCGGGAAGGAGGAGCGTCCGTGGAAGAGAGAGAAGACCACCTCTTCGAGCAGTTCCGCGTCGAGCGCGGGTGCCTCGGCTACATCGTCACCAGCGCGCGCCGGGCCGCCATGATCGATCCCGAGCTGGAGATGGTCGAGCCGATGCTCGACTACGTCTTCGAGCACGGCCTCAAGCCAGCCTACATCGTGGACACCCACACCCACGCCGACCACATCTCCGGAGCCAGGGAGCTCAAGTCCAAGACGACGGCGAAGATCGTGATGCACGAGAGCGCCCCGGCGAGCTGCGTAGATATGAGGGTCGAGGACGGTGACCGCCTCCAGGTCGGAGACCTTTCTATCAAGTTCATCCACACCCCGGGGCATGCCAAAGACCTCGTCTCCGTTCTACTCCCCGACCGTATCCTCACCGCAGACGCCCTGCTCATAGGGTCTTGCGGGCGCACCGACCTCCCCAACGGCAACGCGGTCCGCCAGTATCACACGCTCTACTACACTTACCGCGCCCTACCAGGCGAACTGCTCGTATATCCAGGGCACGACTACAATGGCCGCGAACACTCGACCCTGGAGCAAGAGAAAGAGAGCAACCCCAAGATGCACTTCGACACGGAGGAAGAATTCGTCGCGTACATGGAGAGGGAGAACCCGGACAAACTCACGCCCGTCTATCATCTGGCCGACGCACTAAAAGCGAATATGGCATGAAAGAAGGCATCAGGGGTCAGGAAAATCTGAAACCTGATGCCTCCAAGAGAGAGGAGAAAAGAATGAGCGTAACCGACGAGTTATTGAGGAACAACGAAGCTTATGCCGAGCGTTTCGACAAGGCGGACCTTCCGCTGCCCCCGGCCAAGGGCGTGGCCATAGTAGCGTGCATGGATGCCAGGCTCGACATCTACGGGATGCTGGGGTTGCAGGAAGGCGACGCGCACGTTATCCGCAACGCGGGTGGCGTGATAACTGACGACGAGATCCGGTCGCTGGCGATCTCCCAGCGCCTTCTCGGCACCAGCGAGATCGTCCTGATCCACCACACCGATTGCGGCATGCTGACGTTCTCCGACGACGAGCTCAAAGCCCAGATCCACGCAGAGGTAGGCCTGAAACCTCACTTCTCTATGGAATCCTTCTCCGACCTGGAGGAGGATGTGCGCCAATCGATCGCCCGCATACAGTCCAGCCCGTTCATCCCCAACAAGGACAGCGTGCGCGGCTTCGTCTACGAGATCGAAACCGGTCGTCTGCGCGAAGTGACCAGCTAGAGTGGCTGGTCGCTTCAGCAATTCAGCTCGTCAGCACGGCGGCTGCGCCGCCTTGTCAGCATTTCAGCTTTTTGTATTTTGCTGACATGCTGACGAGCGGAGGCCGCAGGCCGGAGCGTGCTGACGAGCTGAATTGCTGATACAGTGCGAGTTTTGCGCGATGTTGTGGGAGCCGGCCTGGAGTGAGCAAGCAACCGAAGCGGGCGTTGACACGCGGGGACTTCTTGAAGGTCGCCGGGGCCGGTGTGGCCGGTGCTTCGCTGCTCGGCGCGGCCGGGTGCGCCGGCCGCGCCGACAGGGTGCAGCGGCTGCCCGAGGAATACCTCCCTGGCGGGCGGGGCGGTCCCAACGTAATACTGGTGATCATAGACAGCCTGAGGAGGGACCACGTCGGTGCCTACGGCAATGACTGGATACATACCCCTACCCTCGACGCCCTCGCCGAGGAGAGCCTGCTCTTCACCCGTGCCCAGCCTGAGGCCATGCCGACCCTGCCGGTCAGGCGCGCCATCCACACGGGGATGAGGACCTGGCCGACCCTCCCACCCTACTTCGGGTGGAAGCCGATCCCCACCGGGCAGACCACGGTGGCCGAGATACTCTCGAAAGAGGGCTTCGGCACCTACCTGGTTACCGACACCTACGTCCAGTTCCGGCCCGGCATGAACTTCGGGCGGGGCTTCGGAACTTACCAGAGGATCCGGGGCCAGGAGAGGGACACCTACAAGGACCCCTCCTCCATCTCCGAGGAAGAGATGCGCCGCCGCTACCTTATTCTGGGAGAAGGCAACAAGGCCCGCCAGTACCTGGCCAACGTGCAGGGCCGCCGGGGTGAGGAGGACTGGTTCGCCCCTAGGGTGTTCTCGGACGCCATGGACGTGCTCGAAGATGCGGCAGGAGGGAGCAGACCGTTCTTCCTGGTGGCAGACTGCTACGATCCCCACGAACCATGGGACCCGCCCGAGGAGTACGTTAGTCTCTACGACGAGGGATACAGGGGCAAGGAGCCCCTGGACGACAACTACGGGAAGGACGACTACCTCACCGACCGCCAGCTCCTCAGGATGAGGGCGCTCTACGCCGGCGAGGTGACCATGATGGACCGTTGGCTGGGGAAGTTCATCGAGAGGGCGCACGAGCTCGGGGTGATGGAGAGGACCCTGCTCGTGGTCGTCTCCGACCACGGCCACCTCTTAGGCGAGCACGGCTACACGGGCAAGCCCCCCTACGCCCTCTACTCCGAACTTACGGACACCGTCCTCATGGTGAGGCACCCCGAGGGCAAGGGCGCAGGCAAGAGCAGCGACTTCTACGCCTCCACCCACGACGTGGCGCCGACGATCCTGGGCTTCCTGGGGGTGGAGCAGCCCGAGCCCATGGACGGGCAGGACCTGGCGCCCATCCTGCAGGGAAAGGATCCACAGCGGCCCAGGGACCATATCACCCAGGGCTACTACCGGTACCTCTGCTGCCGCGACGAGCACAGGGTGATGTTCTGCCGTACCGACGGGGCCGGCGCCCACCTCTTCGACGCCATAAACGACGTGGGGCAGACTAGGGACCTGGCCGAAGCCGAGCCAGAGACGGTGAGGATGATGTTCGAGGAGTACGCCCAGAAAGACGCCGCAGGTCGGCTTCCCGGTTTCAGCTAGGCAGCATTTCGGCTCTGATCCCTGAAGGAAAAATCGGCAGTGTGGCTTGACCCCGAATCGATGCTGGTCTACAGTCTCCTGATGCCTATAAAGTGAGTAGGCAAAATAGATAATCGGTCTGGCGGGTAAGCTCTTATGGTGTTTCGGCCTGGCAACGTGCCGGTAGCGCTTGCGGGGGTCGGACGTACACCTGGGTAGAGGACGAGAGAAAGGCGCGTGTGACAGACAACAGCAAACCCGTTGCGTTGTGGGCCGTACCCCGCTCCATTTCCACGGCGTTCGAGAGGGTGTTTGTGGAGAGGGATGATTTCGAGGTACTGCACGAGCCGTTTTCGGCTTCCTATTATTATGGGGAGGACCGCCTGAGCAACCGCTTTGCGGATGCCGAGCCGAAGGCCGAGTACAGTTACGAGAGGGTGCTCGAGGATGTCTTCAGGCCGCGGGAGCAGCGCGTCTTCCTCAAGGACATGGCCTACCAGGCGAAGAAGGTATTGAGTCCCGAGTTCGCCTCGCGGTTCGCCAACACGTTTATCGTGAGGGACCCGAAGTACGTCTTGATGTCGCTGTACAAGATGTGGCCAGATTTTACGCTGGAGGAGACCGGCTACGAGGACCTGTACAGACTCTTCCGTTATGCGACGGACGCGGGGGAGGATGTTGCCGTCGTCGATGCGATGACCTTCTCGGAGAACCCGAGCGGTGTGCTGGCCGCCTATTGCGAGCACCTGGAGGTGCCTTTCACGTCGGGCTCCCTCACGTGGGAGTCGAGGGACGTACAGAGATGGGACAACTGGGAGGGTTGGCACGCCGATGCCGAGGAGAGCACGGGCATAGAGCCGGCCACCCGCAGGGACCCCGAGCTGCCCGAGGAGCTGGAGGCTGCCTACGAGCACTGTTTGCCCTACTACTACGAGTTGGCGGCGCATGCGATCCCATCCGTGGCGCGGCGGTCGGGACGTGCCGGAGACCGCAAGGACGGAAGAGAGGAGAGGATCTTGCTACAGACGGAGACCCAGATAGCACCACACGGGGGAGAACTCATAGAACGGGTGGTACCCGAAGAGGAGCGCAGGGAGCGTGCCATGGAGGCCGCGGAGCTGCCGAGGGTGCCACTCGGTCCGCGGACCCTCTCCGATTTGCAAATGATCTCGACCGGCGTCTTCAGCCCGTTGGAAGGGTTCATGCTGCGTGACGAGTACGAGAGCGTGGTCGAGGACATGCGCCTCGGGAGTGGTCTCGCCTGGAGCCTGCCGATCACGCTGTCCGCGGACGAGGAGCAGGCGAACGAACTCTCGGAAGGCTCCGAGATAGCATTGGTGGACGGCGCGGGAGAACCTGTCGCGACCATGCTTCTCAGGGAGAAATACGGCTTTGACAAGGAGCGGGAGGCCAGGCTGGTCTACAGGACCACGGACGCTGATCATCCCGGCGTCGCCGCCATCCACCGGCGAGGCGACGTTCTGCTCGGCGGCGAAGTCGAGCTCCTGCGTGCGCCCGACGAGGGACGTTTCCCCGGCTACTACTACACCCCGGCGCAGCTAAGGAGGGCTTTCGCCGAGAAAGGGTGGAAGCGAATCGTCGGCTTCCAGACCAGGAATCCGGTTCACCGGGCGCACGAGTACATCCAGAAGAGCGCGCTGGAGACGGTGGACGGGCTCCTGCTCAACCCGCTCGTCGGGGAGACCAAGTCCGACGACATCCCGGCTGACGTCAGGATGAGGTCTTACGAGGTGATCCTGGAGAGGTACTATCCGGAAGACCGGACCATGCTCGCCGTCTTCCCCGCGGCTATGCGCTACGCGGGCCCCAGGGAGGCGATCTTCCACGCGATCTGCCGCAAGAACTACGGTTGCTCGCACTTCATCGTGGGCCGCGACCACGCCGGTGTCGGTAGCTACTACGGAACCTACGACGCCCAGCACATCTTCGAAGAATTCGAGCCGGAGGAGCTCGGGATCACACCCCTCTTCTTCGAGCACGCGTTCTTCTGCACGGAGTGCCAGGGCATGGGCTCTTCCAAGACCTGCCCGCACGACCCAGACTCGCACGTCTTCCTCTCCGGCACCAAGGTCCGCGAGATGCTCTCCAGGGGCGAATACCCACCCCCCGAGTTCTCCCGCCCCGAAGTCATAGAGGTGCTTATGGAAGGCCAGCGGGTCAAGAGTAGGTAGCACGTAGCTTTCAGCGATCAGCTCTCTGTTTGCTTACCGCTAAACTACGTCAGAAGCGAACCGGCGCCGTGACTCGCGGCGCCGACTACCACTACTATTCCGAGCGAGACGAGCATGAAGACGCATCCGGCGTCGAGGACGTTCTCGAGCCCTACGACGGCGGGGAAGACGAGCCAGGCGACCACCACGGACGCGAAGAATACCGTCCCGGCCCCCATCATGGCGGACGTCACCTCGCAGATTAGCAGCGAGGCCAGCAGGACCGATCCTGCTACCGGCCCCAGTGCTCCGCGGGCCCGGCCCTTCGCGCCCGCTTTGTGCCGGAGACCGATCAAGCCCCCTCTAAGGGCTTCTCTTCGATCGTATCCGGCCCGGTAGCGTCGGGCGCAGGTCCAGGATATGTGCCATTCTGCTCTTCAGCCCGCAAGTCGTACCAGGTATCCAATCCCTGACTGCCCGCCCTGTCCCAAAGCTCGTACCAGAGATCCAGTTCCCACTTCAACTCCTACCGCCACTCCAGTCGTTCTTTGTCTACTTTATAAGTATACAATAGGGTATATGACCGCTCCAACGGCGTCAAGCGAGGCGGCTTCTTTTTGCATTCTTCGGCGGGCGGGAGATGGGAGTATCCGGCCTGTAGAGACCTGTTGATCCAAAGAAGGTTTCGTGTATTCTTTACCATCGTAATAGACAAAGTTATTTTTGGACAATGGCCACTTATTGGGGAGGCTGCATGGGTGCTGGATCCGGGCTCGCAGAGCCGGTGCTATCGTATTTGATCTGTGCGACGCCGCGCAGCGGGAGCACGCTGTTGTGTGCGGCGCTCGATGACACGGGGATTGCGGGCCATCCTGCGGAGCACTTCGAGGTCTTGCTGGAGACGGGGCAGGCCAGGCAGCCACGCGACTACTTCCAGCGCTCCAACGACCCCGAGGTGTGGGCGCTACTGGACGACCCCGAGTTCAGGGACGTTCTCGGCGAGTACGGTGGCAGGTACTCCGAGCATCCGGCGCGTAGGGACCCGTCCTGGAGGCCGCCCGACTTCGAGAGATTGGTGGGGAGGGCGTTGCACGAGGGCACGACCGAGAACGGGGTACTGGGCACCAAGATCATGTGGGCCTACTTCCGTGACTTCGTACGCCTGGCGCGCAGGCGTGGACTGCAGGACGTGAGTCCCTGCGAGGTTCCCGCGGCAGTGCTACCCAACCTGCGGCAGTTCGTGTGGATGCGACGCGCTGACACCACCAGGCAGGCCGTCTCGCTGTGGAAGGCCCTCCAGACCCAGCAGTGGCGTAAGGACTCCGACGAGGACGTGCGCGGGCAGGGACTTCGGTTCAGCTTTGCGGCGATAAACCACCTCAAGCTGCGTATCGACGAGCACAACGCCGCCTGGCAGGACTTCTTCGCAGCGTGCGGCACGGAGCCCATGGAGGTGGTCTACGAGGAGCTCGTCGAAGATTATCGGGGGACCGTGTTGTGGTTGCTCGAGGGCATCGGCATCTCCACGCCCGAGAATTTTGGCGTCGCCGAGCCTAAAATGAGGCGGCAGGCCGACGAGCTCTCCGAGGAGTGGGTCCGTCTGTACGATGAGGGTGCAGCGACGAGAACCGTGCAGAAAGGATAGAGTTGCCGGAACTTCCGAACATACTGTACATCCACTCCCACGACACCGGGCGGTGGGTCAGGCCCTACGGCTACTCCGTCAGGACGCCCAACATCCAGCGGCTTGCCGAAGAGGGTGTGCTCTTCCGGAAGGCGTTCTGTGCGGCCCCGACGTGTTCGGGGAGCAGGGCCTGTTTGCTGACGGGACAGTACGCCCACTCCAACGGTATGGTCGGCCTCGCCCACCGCGGGTTCTCGCTCAAGGATTACAGGCACCACATCGTGCACACCCTGCATGAGCTCGGCTACTGGTCGGCGCTCATCGGCGAGCAGCACATCTCCAAGAAGCCCGACGTCATCGGCTACGACGAGGTAGTCAAGATCAGCACCAGCCACACTGACGACGTCGTGCCCGTGACGCTCGACCTCCTGGAGCGGGCGAGCGACAGGCCCTTCTTCCTCTCCGTGGGGTTCTTCGAGACCCACCGCGAGTGGTTTCGCCCCAGCTCTCCGAAGAAAGCCAACTACGTCATGCCTCCAGCCAATTTGCCCGACGCGCCCGAGACACGCCTCGACATGGCCGCCTTCCAGGAGAGTGCCCGCTCGTTGGATCGGGGCATCGGAGCCGTTCTCGACGCCCTCGACGCCGAAGGGCTGACCGAGGATACGCTCGTTATTTGCACGACCGACCACGGCCTGGCATTTCCTGGCGCGAAGGCCACCCTCTATGACAGGGGGCTCGGTGTGATGCTTATCCTGCGCGGGCCCGGCGGATTCACCGGCGGCAAGGCGAGCGACGCCCTCGTCTCCCACATAGACCTGTTTCCGACGGTCTGTGACCTGGCCGGTGTAGAGAGGCCGGAATGGTTGCAGGGCGAGTCGCTGCTCCCGCTCGCTAACGAGGAGGCCGAGGAGGTCAGGGACGCCATCTTCGCCGAGAAGACCTACCACGTCGCCTACGAACCCGAGAGGTGCGTACGCACCCACCGCTGGAAGTACATCCGGCGCTTCGGAGACCGCACCAGGCCAGTCCTGCCGAATACGGATGACGGCCCGAGCAAGGACCTCTTGCTCTCATACGGTTGGGGAGAGCGTACCATTCCCCAAGAACAACTCTACGACATCGTGCTCGACCCGAACGAGGCGCACAACCTCGCCGGAGATCCCGCCCACGCACAGACGCTGGATGAGTTGCGCGAGAAGCTCGAGGCATGGATGGTCGAGACCAAAGACCCGCTCCTCGATGGGGACGTGCCCGCGCCAGAAGGCGCCGAGCTTAACGACCCTGATGGACTCTCCCCCAACGATCCCACGATCGTCGTGTGAGCAGAGCCCGTAGGGAACTGTAAACTACGGCCTGAGCAAATCGTAGCATCGAAAGGAATGTATATGAACGAAGAACGCGGCTTCACTTTGTGGTTTACGGGTCTATCCGGGTCGGGGAAGACGACCATCTCCGAGCTCGTCGAGCACGAGCTGCGCGAGCGGGAGCGGCACGTGGAGGTGCTCGACGGGGACATCGTGAGGACCAACCTCTCCAAGGGCCTTACCTTCTCCAGGGACGACCGCAACATAAACGTCCTGAGGATCGGCTTCGTGGCGAACTTACTCACGCGCAATGGGGTTGGTGTTATCGTCAGCGCCATCTCACCCTACAAGGAGGCGCGCGACCAGGTGCGGCGCAGGATCGTCGACTTCGTCGAGGTCTTCGTCGATGCCCCGCTCGAGGTTTGCGCCGAGCGGGACGTCAAGGGCCTCTACAAGAAGGCTTTCTCCGGGGAGATCGAGCAGTTCACCGGAGTCTCAGATCCCTACGAGCCGCCCGCCGCCCCCGACCTCGTCCTCAAAACCGACGAGGAAAAACCCGAGGAGAGCGCCCGCAAGGTTATAGAGAAGCTCGAATTCTTCGGATATCTCTGGCCCCGGGAGGCGCAGGAGACGGAGTACAACTGGAGCTCTCGCTGATAACGGCAGGGGGAAGGCCTCCGGCCTTCCCCCTGCCGTGCTGGTCAGCATTTCAGCACGCTCAGCCCTTCGGGCTTCGCTTGTCAGCATTTCAGCTCTTTGGGGTTGTAGGAATGGTTCTCGTGAACGCTGTCGTGGGAGGATAATCTGTTTGTGGAGGTGGGGTCTCTCCAGAACAAGGTAGCTGTTGTTGTCGGGGCTTCGAGCGGCATCGGCGCCGCTGTGGTCCGGGCGCTGAACGCGGAGGGGGCGCGCGTGGCGCTGGCGGCCCGCCGGGAAGAGGCGCTCCTGGAGATCCAGGCCGGTCTCGAAGACCGTGATGGCCAGATGAGCATCGTGGCGCCTGCTGATGTGACGGACCGCGAGCAGGTCGACTCGCTCGTGAGGCGTACCGGGGAGGAGCTCGGTCCCGTGGAGATCCTCGTCAACTGCGCTGGCGTCATGTACTACACCCTGATGAAGAACGTCCGCGAGGAGGAGTGGGAGCGTACCGTCGAAGTCAACTGCAAGGGTGCGCTCAACTGCGTGGGCGCCGTGCTGCCAGGGATGCTCGAGAGAGGGCGGGGTCACATCGTCACAGTTTCTTCGGACGCCGGGAGGAAAGTCTTTCCCGGCCTCGCCGTCTACTCGGCGAGCAAGTTCTTCGTGGAGGCGCTCTCGCAGGGACTCCGGCTCGAGACAGCGGGCACGGGTTTGAAGGTAACGACCATCCAGCCAGGCAACGTGGCGACGGATCTCATCTCGATGAGCGCGGATGAAGAAGCCCTCGAGGAGTACGGACAGCCGGGCGATAGTAGGGTGCTCGACCCCGAGGACGTGGCCGCGTCTGTGGTGCACGCGCTCGTGCAGCCGGAGCACGTCGCCGTAAACGAGGTACTGGTCGAACCCCGCGACGAGCCGGTCTAAAGCGGTTTGCAATGCAAACCGCGGCATCAGGCTTCAGGATTTTTTTGAGTTACGATGAGAGGAGAGGAAGTTGAGTGTTTTTCCGACGCACTTACTACTGGCCACTGACGGTTCTCCGCACGCGGATCTGGCGGCCGAGGTAGCCCTAGATCTCGCCCAGAGCACCGGCTCGCGGCTACACGTCGTCGCGGTCGGACGTACGTTTCCCGCCGCCGTCTACGACGAATACGCCGAGACGCGGCGCGAAGATCTCCGGCGTGAAGCCCAGGAGATCCTCGACCGCCAGGTCGCGAAGATCGAGGAGGCGGGCGGCACGGTCGCGATCGCCCACCTGAAGATGGACGAACAGAGGGACGAGGCGATAGTACACCTCGCCGAAGACATCGACGCCGGCATGATAGTGATCGGTAGCCGCGGGTTCGGAGGGATGAGACGCGCCCTCATGGGAAACGTCGCCGACTCGGTGGTCCGTCACGCCCACTGCCCGGTCCTGGTGGTACGCCCGACCGGAGGTACCAGCCGGCCTTTCTAGCACGCCGCCAGGCTTCGCCAGGCGGCTCGTCAGCATGTCAGCGCGCTCAGGCTTCGCCTTCGCTTGTCAGCATTTCAGCTTCTCCATGTCGCCTGCTGCTTAGCCGAGGCCGGAGATTTCTATCTTCAGGGGCGCACTAGAGTGTCTCCCTCCGCAGGTATGCGTACAGGCCGTCGAAGATGGTGTCTGTGTGGAGCGTGAGGACCTCGTCGTTGGGCAGAGCGAGTTGCATACCCCTGATCACGGCATCCAACCCGTCCGACTCGGGATGGCCGAACTTATCTTCCATGAGGTCGGCGTCGTGGACTATCTCGGAGATCTCACGCAGGACGGGGTCGCCCAGGTCGTACTCTTCGAGAATGGTCTCGAAGGAGCAGGCGTCCCCACGGTGGGAGAGTCTGGCCCCTGCCACGTCGAAGAGCTCCACCCCTTCCGGCGCTTCGGAGGCATCACCGAAGAAGTGGAATTCGGCGCCCGGGTCTATGCGGCGACGGATCAACCAGATGCAGGCCGTCCTGTCTACGTGACATCCTCGCCTGGTTGCCCAGAGCACTACCCGGCGTCCTCCCGCACCGCCTGCCCGGTGCCCTCCTTCACAACGCGACGCGCCTCGCGGATCGCCGCGTCCGCCACCTTACGCAGCGGAGACTTGAAGTAATCGCGCCGGCGCTCGGTCCGGAAAGCGCGTTCGATCCTTGCGAGCTCTTCGAGAAGCACCGTCTCGCCAGCCCCGATCGCGGCCTTCCTTCTGAGCTTGCCCGCGGCGTTGATAAGCTCCTTGTACACCGCCTCGCGCAGGGAGCGGAACTCTTCGACGAGGGCCCTGTTCTCGGCGACGGTATTGGGCAGGGCCTCCCATAGCGTCGCCTCTCCCCCCGCCTCCCTGACGCGGAGCTGTAGCCACTCCAGTTGCTCGCGGATAACGGCATCATCCGGCAGCGCGGCCGCCCCATCCTGCAAATAGAGGGCCCCCAGAGCCTTCAATTTGCGCCACACGGCGACCCTGTGCCGGGAAGGCTCACGAGGGAGATGGTAGATCAGGATAAGCCACCTCGTCTTGCGCGGGTCCCCTAGAGGAGTGTCCATACCATACCCACAACGGCACCGACAGGGACCATGAGGTAGATCGGAACCTTGAACCTCTGCAGTACGACAAACGACGCAACTGCCACGACAAGGGCGAAGATGTCGAGGCCCCCCAAAGAGACACCCTCGGGGAAAAGCACCTGCGTGGCGAAGTACACCGCAAGGTTGGCGATCACACCTACCACGGCTGCGGTGACCCCCACGAGGACGGCATTGATCTTTCGGTTGTTGGCCAGAAGCTCTATGTAAGGGGCGAGCAAGAAGATGAACAGGAAGCAAGGCAGAAACGTCGCGTAGATGGTGATCAAAGCCCCCAACGTCCCGTAGAGCAAGGGGGCGAAGGGACCGGGGTCGTTGTACGCCCCGATAAACCCCACGTACTCGGTGACCATGATCAATGGCCCCGGCGTGGACTCGGCGAGGCCGAGTCCCTGCACCATCTGGTCGGCCGTCAGCCACCCATAGTGGCCCACAGCCACGTCGGATATGTAACTCAAAACCGCGTACGCGCCGCCGAAGGTGACGAAGGCAGCCCCCGTGAAGAACAACGCCTGGTCGACGAGCACATCGTTCCCGCCGCGCCACAGGAAAAGGGCGCCCACCGGGACCGCCCAGAGCACCGCGAAAGTGAGGAGGAGCCTCAGGTTACGCAGCATGGAGGGCACCCCCCCGGATTCGACCCGGTCTACCGCCGACTCTTCCTCCTGCGAGTCGCCATGCCCGCCACTTTCGAAGGCTTCGGGAAACACGCGGCCCAGAAGAAGCCCACCAAGACCGGCGGCCAGCACCACGAGCGGGAAGGGCACCGACAGGAAGTAGAGGGCGACGAACGCCGCGACCGAGAAGCCTACGAGCAGGTAGTGGTTGAGGGCGCGCCTGGCGATTCGCAGAACGGCCTCGACGACGATGGCGATAACCACAGGCTGGATCCCGTACAGGAGTCCCGTGATGGCGGGCACGTCCGAGTGGGCCACCGCCAGATACGAGAGGAGCCAGAGCACGAAGATGGAGGGGATCACGAAGAAGGAACCAGCCACTATACCTCCCACCGTCCCGTGTAACCTCCACCCGATATACGTCGCGACCTGCTGGGCCTCAGGACCAGGCAAGAGCATGCAGAAGTTGAGCGACCTCAAGTACTGGGTTTCAGAGACCCAGCGTTTCCTCTCCACCAGCTCGCGGTGCATGATCGCGATCTGACCCGCAGGTCCCCCGAAGTTTATGAAACCAAGCTTCACCCAGAACCAGAACGCCTCCCAGAAGCCGACGGGCTTGACTTCTATCCCCTCTTTCGACTCCCGAGTCTCCAATCCATCTCCATTCGTCTGGTGAACAATGTCCTAGGGTAACCACGGTTACATCGAAAATCAAGGTAGGGAGAGGGGTGCGACGCGAATAGCGACTTCAGGTGCCGGGTTTCGGGTTTGGGCCGGCGAGCGATGCTGACCTTTATGGGTCGACCAGCTCGAAGGATGCGTGCTGCGCAAACCGCTTGTAGTCGACTACCGAGAGATGCTGCCGGTTCGTGGATTCCCGCTTTCGCGGGAATGAGGGGGGAGGGGGCTGCGGGGATGACGGACGCCCTCGGGCTGATAAGCTGAAGCGCTGACGAGCGGAAGCCGAAAGCTGGAGCGTGCTGACTAGGCGCCAAATGCGCCGTGCTGAAATGCTGACCAGCTAGTGATGCACCCACGCTTCCGGGTCGCGGGTGAGTTTTGTGATCGAGGAAGGTAGTTCTCCGTCGACGATATCGGCGAGGGTTACGGACTCCAGGACGGCGCGCAGATTGGCGCGGACGGCGATCCAGACCTCCTGCAGGTGCACGGCCGCGCCCTGGTACTCGACGGCTTCGGGCCACTCGCCCCTGACGTTGGCGAGGGGTCCTTCGACGGCGCGGATGATGGTGGCGAGTGAGATCTCCTCGGCCGGAAGCGCGAGCCAGTAGCCGCCCGAGGCGCCGCGCCTGGTACGGACTATCCCGGAGCGTTTCAGGTCGTGCAGGATGTTCTCCATAAATTTCTTCGGGATGCCCTGGGTCTCCGAGATCCAATCCCCCTTTATGGGGCCCGCCTCCTCGGTCGCTGCCCTGGCCAGCTCGGAGGCTGCCCTGAGCGCGTAGTCCGTCTTGGCCGAAACCTGCAATCTATCTCACCCTCCCCAGAAGGCTGTACCCTCTAGTCTCAACCTTCATCGCTTTTGTTTTCCTCACCCTGGTTCGGCACGTAGACAAACCAGTAAGACCCTATTAGTAACCCCAGGAAGAAAACCAGCGCCCCGGCGAACTGCAGGTACTCCGTCGCCATCCTACCCCCTTCGGGTCCCAACCCTTCCATCGTCTCGCCTACAATTTTACGATAGCAGCGCAGACTTCGCCGTCGGGCCGGAGTCTGGTATCCGCTAGCGGTCCTGTTATCGTTCGCTGGTCTGTCCTCCCGCCGGTCGCGCCAGGTACTGTATGTAGCCGCGCGGGCTGCGTTCCGCCTCTTCGCCCAGCTCCCTGGCCCTCCACTCGGCCTGCTCCAGCGTCGCGTAGCGGGCCACCACGATCTTCCCGAAGAGCGTTACTGCCACCACCTCGAAACGTTCCTCTTCCACCCTGCTCCCGTCTTGACCCCCTTTCATTCTGCCTGCTAAGATCGCCTTTAACAATGCTTTCCGGGAGAGGGAGTACAGGTGATCGGGGCCTTTTCCGTGAGGGGCCTTGCACCCTACCTATAGAGGAGACGTAATGCTAGAAGGACTTGTCCAAGACTTCCAACTCACCCTGCCCTACTTCCTGCGACGGGCTGAACAGCTCTACGGGCACCGCGAGATCGTCACCCGCCGTCCCGACAAATCTTTTCACAGGTACACCTACGCCGACTTCGTCTCCCGCGCCAAGAAGCTCGCCGTGGCGCTCGGAAACCTCGGGCTCGAGCCCGGTGACCGGGTCGGCACACTCGGCTGGAACACTTACCAGCACCTCGAGGCGTACTTCGGCGTCCCGTCCTCCGGGCTTGTGTTGCATACCCTCAATCCCAGGCTGCACGAGGACGACCTCGCCTACATCGCCGGCCACGCCGAGGACAAGGTCATGCTCGTCGACGAGAACCTGGTGCCCGTCTTCGAGAAGTTCAGGAGTCGTACGGGAATCGAGCACGCCGTGGTCGTGACGGAGAGCGGGGACGTACCCGAAGGCATGGTCTCCTACGAGGACCTGATCGGGGGTACCGAGGAGGCCGCTTTCGAATATCCCGACTTCGACGAGAAGCAGGCGGCGGCGATGTGCTACACCTCGGGGACCACAGGACGCCCGAAGGGGGCCCTCTACTCGCACCGCTCGACGGTACTCCACTCTATGATGGCGGCGATGGGCAACACGTTCGCGCTATCCGAGGGTGATTGCGTGCTGCCCGTCGTCCCCATGTTCCACGTCAACGCGTGGGGCCTGCCTTTCGCCTCCGTACTCGTCGGGGCCAAGTTGATGATGCCTGGCCCGCATCTGGATCCCGCGAGCCTTCTCGAGGACCTGGAGCAGGAAGGGGTAACCCTGACCGCGGGCGTCCCCACCGTCTTCCTCGCCGTCTTGCAGGAGCTCGATGCGGAGCCGGAGAAGTACGATTTGTCGAAGCTGCGCGCGATGGTTATCGGGGGGTCGGCGGCGCCCAAGGGCGTCATAAGCGCCTACAAGGAGCGGCATGGGATCCAGGTCGTCCACGCCTGGGGCATGACGGAGATGAGCCCCATCGGGACGGTGACCAACCTGACCACGGAGATGAAAAAGCTCCCCGAGGAGGAGCAGCTCGAGTACGAGGCCAAGCAGGGCTATCCCGTGCCTTTCGTAGAGATAAGGGCCCGCGGCGACGAGGGCCTGATCCCGTGGGACGGAGAAGCGCTGGGCGAGCTCGAAGTCCGCGGTCCCTGGGTGGCAAGCTCGTATTACGAGGCGCTGGAGGGGGACGACAAGTTCACGGACGACGGTTGGTTCAAGACGGGCGACGTCGTCACTATAGACCGTTTCGGGTTTATCAAGATCACCGACCGCAGCAAAGACCTCATAAAGAGCGGGGGGGAGTGGATCTCCTCGGTCGAACTCGAGAACGCCCTCATGGCCCACCCCGCCGTCTCCCAGGCCTGCGTGATCGCTATCCCCCACGAAAAGTGGGACGAGAGGCCCCTGGCCGCCATCGTCCTCAAGGAAGGCGAGAACGCCACGGAAGTTGAACTGCACGGCCACCTCGAAGAGGACTTCGCGAGGTTCTGGCTGCCCGACGCCTACGAGTTCGTCGAGGCCATCCCGATGACCGCAACGGGCAAGTTCCAGAAGCTGAAGCTGCGCGAGCAGTTCGAGGGCTACGAGTCCCCGAAGAGCTAGGTGGAGGTCATCGGGGCCGGCTTCGGCCGGACCGGCACCTGGTCGCTGAAGGTGGCGCTCGAGATGCTGGGCTTCGACCCTTGCTACCACATGACGGAGGTCTTCGCCCATCCCGGGCACGCGGATTTCTGGGTCTCGGCCTGGCGAGGGGAGCAGGCGGATTGGGAAGGGGTTCTCGGGAACTACGAAGCCACCGTGGATTGGCCGGCCTGCACGTTTTACGAGGAGCTCATGGAGCAAAATCCGGGGACGAAGGTGCTCCTGAGCGTGCGCGATCCGGAATCCTGGTACAAGAGCACGCGCACCACCGTCTACGAGTTGAGCAAGCTCCTCGATAACTCCACCATGGCGCGCCTTATCTTCGGCCTGGGCAGTCTCCTAGTCTTCGGTGGTTTCGCGGGGGGCAGAAGCAGCCTGGTGAACGACATAATCTGGCAGGGCACCTTCCACGGACACTTCGAGGACAAGGCCTACGCCATTGAGGTCTACAACCAACACAACGATGAGGTCAAACGCCGCGTCCCGCCAGAACGGTTGCTGGTCTACGAGGTGAAGGAGGGTTGGGCGCCGTTGTGCGAGTTCCTCGGCGTACCCGAGCCGGAAGAGCCGTTTCCGCACATCAACGACGCGGCCAGGATACGACGCGGGACCAAGGCGGTGAGGGCGCTCGTCACCGCCACGCCGGTCGTCCTTCCTGTCTTGCTGTTTGCTTTGCTCGTCCTGCTCGTCAGAGGCACCAGATGCTGAGACCCGTGGCCGGGCCCGCGCCGAAGGCGTCATCGAGCCTGTACGGAGACTGCGAAGCTTGGCGCGGGCCGTTCGACGATGGGCCAGTGCAGGCCAGCGGCCACTATGGCGAGGACGATGCCGGCCCACCACACCGGCATGAAAGAGCCGGTTTGCTCGAAGGCGAGGCCGCCGAGCCACACCCCGAGAAACGCACCGACCTGGTGGCTGAGGAAGACGATCCCGAAGAGCGTCCCTAGATATCTCGTCCCGAACATCACGGCGACGAGTCCAGAGGTCAGCGGCACCGTCGAGAGCCACAGAATCCCCATCGCGGCCGCAAAGACGAGCACCACCGCCGGGGTCGGAGGCAGCGTTATAAAGATCGCAATGACAACGGCCCTGGCGAGGTAGATTCCGGCGAGCAGGCGCCGCTTGCTATGACGTGCGCCCAGGACTCCCGAGCCGTATGACCCCACGATGTTGAAGAGCCCGATCAGCGCCAGGGCCCACGCCGCCACCGCGGGGCCGGCGGTGTGCATGCCCCCGTGGGAGTGCCCCGCGACGGAGGCAATGTGTGCCGGCAGGTGCGTTGTTATGAACGCCACGTGGAAGCCACACACGAAGAATCCGGCAACGAGCAGCAGGTAGCTACCATGCTCGAAAGCCTGCCGAACCGCGTCGCGGGCGGGCAAGGCAGGCTCCTCCATGCCCTGCCGGCCTGTCCCGCCCCCCTTGAGGGCCACGGCGAGCGCAGGAACGACCACCATGAAACTAGCCAGCAGGAGTAGGGCACTCTGCCAACCGTAGTCCGTTAGGAAGGCCTGACCGACGGGCGCGAACACGAACTGCCCGAGCGAACCCGCAGCGGTCGCAAGACCCATGGCCTGCGAGCTCCTGTCAGGGGGAACAAGCCGTCCCAAAGCCGCGATGACGATGGTGAACGAGGCACCGGAGAGCCCGAGGCCAACGAGTACGCCGGCCGTCAGGTTGAAGGCCAGCGGCGTCGGGCTTACGGCCATAAGGGCGACACCGGCAGCGTAGACAACGCCACCGACGGCGAGGATGCGGGCCGAACCGTAGCGGTCGGCCACGGCCCCGGCGAACGGTTGCCCCAGGCGAGGTTCTGTATAGCTATAGCGAGGGCGAATACCTCTGGTGACCAGCCTCGCCCCTCGCTAATAGGGGTGGCAAACAGGCCGAAGCTCGTCCTCAAACCGTAGGTGATGAGCGCGATCAAACACCCGCACCCCACGACGAACGCGGTAGACCTCCACCATCCCGACTTCCCGGCTACCAAACCCCTGCCTCCTCGAACCGATGCAACGCTCATCACTATGGACTCGCCGGAACGATCGGTCAAATGCATGAGGAGTTGCGCCATATCCGAGACCCTGGCACTGGGTTCGGGTAGACTCCGGAGGAGTCTGTGTTCGACTGTGGAAGGGAAGGTCGTCTTGGACAGACAATCCGGGGTGCTGATCCAGCGCGACGTTCCCGCGAAAATGCACGACGGCACGACCCTGATGTCCAACGTCTACAGGCCTACTGAAGGTGATGGGTACCCTGTCCTCCTCACCCGCCTTCCCTACGGCAAGGATCTCCGGCCGGACGCCACGTACTTCGACCCGATCAGGACTGCACAGGCCGGCTACGTGGTGGTCGTCCAGGACGTGCGCGGACGTTACCGCTCGGAAGGAGAATTCGAACCCTTCACCGCGGAGTTCGAGGACGGCTACGACACCGTGGAGTGGGCGGCGAAGCTCCCCGGTTCCGACGGATCGGTCGGCATGTACGGGCTTTCGTACTTCGGCAAGACGCAGTGGCAAGCCGCCGTCATGCGGCCACCTTCATTGAAGAGCATGGTCCCAGGCCTCACCTGGGGCAACCATCTCAACGGCGTCCAGGTGCGCGGCGGCGTTCGGGAGCTCGGCCTGATGCAATACTGGGCCCAGGCTGCTATCACCCTCGACCTCCTCTTCCGCAAGTACGCCGGCGACCGAGAGCGTCTGGGAGGGAAACTCCCCGAGTTGATCCACACCATAGACACCCTCCTCGCCGGCGGCGGATACGATGCTCTACCGCTCGCGGAACTCCCTAACCCGCACGGACTGGTCTCCTTTGTGGAGGCAAACCTGGGACGCGGCGTCGAACACGAGTACTGGGAGTACCTCAACATCGAAGGCAGGTACGAGAACGTGTACGTGCCGACATTCCATATCGGCGGCTGGTATGACTGCTTTATCGGGGAGACGCTCCGCCAGTACGAAGCGATGAAGGAGCGCTCTGACGAGGCGGGGACGCGCCCTCCGCACCTGCTGGTCGGTCCGTGGACACACGGGGATCTCGGAAGTACTCTCGGGGAGCTCGACTTCGGCATCGGGAGCTCCGGCATGTTCCTGAATTACAGTGGCGACCTGACGGATGCACACCTGCGCTGGTTCGACGCCACCATAAAGGGGGACGAGGACGCACTCGAAGGCGTGCCTCCTGTACGGGTCTTCGTAATGGGAGAGAACCGCTGGCGCGGCTACGAAGACTGGCCTCCTCCGGGTTCGCGCGAGAGGATGTGGCACTTGCGCTCCGACGGCACGCTGAGCCGCGAACCTGGTGGGGCGGGGGATGAGCCCGCACATTACGACTACGACCCAGAGGACCCCGTCCCGACGGTGGGTGGTCCCATACTCATGGCGGCCATTCACGGCTCGGGGCCGAGGGACCAGCGATCCATAGAGGTCCGCTCCGACGTGCTCCTGTATACGAGTCAGGCTCTCGAGAGCCCTTTTACGGTGCTCGGTTCCGTCTACGTCACGCTCTTTGCGGCCTCCTCCGCCCCCGACACGGACTTCGTTGCGCGACTGGTCGACGTCTATCCCGACGGACGGGCTATCTGCGTGGCCGACGGCATCCTGCGGGCGAGTGCCAGGGAGAGCTACCCTGCCCCCGGCGTCGTTGGGCCCGTGCCGCCTTCACCCATCGAGCCGGGAAGAGTTTACGAGTACACTATAGATTTGTGGGCGACGGGCATCACCTTCCTCCCCGGGCACAGGATGAGGGTGGAGATCACATCGAGTTCACATCCTCGCTGGGAGCGCAACCTCAATACCGGCGAGAGCACGTACGAGTCCTCCCGTACAGAGGTAGCCCACCAGACCATCTTCCACGACGCGCGGCGACCGAGCAGGATCACGCTTAGTGTAGTAGAAGGGTAGAGAGATGAACGTCTCGAAAGCAGTCCTGATCACCGGCTGTTCCTCCGGCATCGGATGGGCCACCGCCGGGCGCCTCGCCGATGTGGGCTGGAGAGTCTACGCCACGGCCCGCAATATCGAGTCCATCGCCCCGCTCCAAGCACGTGGCTGCAGGCTCCTACCCCTCGACGTGACCGACGAGAACTCGATGCGCCGGGCCGTCGAAGAGGTCGAGCAACACGAAGGGGCCGTCGGCGTGCTCGTCAACAATGCTGGCTTCAGCCAGTCCGGGGCCGTCGAAGCCGTGCCGATGGAGAAGGTCAGGCAGCAGTTCGAGACCAACGTCTTCGGGCTGATGCGGATGTGCCAGCTCGTGCTGCCAGGGATGCGGCGGCAGGGGTACGGTAGGATCGTCAACCTCTCCTCCATGGGCGGGAAGCTAACGTTACCGGGCGCCGGCCACTACCACGCGACCAAGCACGCCGTCGAGGCATTGAGCGACGCCCTGCGCTTCGAGGTAGAAGGCTTCGGCGTCAAGGTCTCCGTCATAGAGCCAGGTCTCATCAAGACGGGCTTCGCAGACGCTGCAGTGGAGTCCATGGACGGTCCGCAAGAGGGCCCCTACGCCGGCTTCGATGAGGCCGTCGCGAGGGCTACGGTGGAGAACTACGAGCGGGGTCCCATCTCCAGACTGGCCGGCGGGCCCGAGGCGGTCGCCGAGGCCATAGAACAGGCGATCTCCGCCCGGAGCCCCCGCAGCCGCTACGTCGTTACGCCGTCCGCACGTCTGTTCCTCGGGCTCAGGAGTCTGTTGCCCGACAGTGTCTGGGATGCCGTGTTGAAAACGAGCTATCCGCAACCGGGGAGGTAGCAGGTGAGAATAGAAGGGAAGACGTTCCTCGTTGCAGGCGGAGGCTCGGGCCTCGGCGCAGCCACGGTCGGCATGCTAGCCGCGTCGGGCGCCCGCGTCGTCGTCGCCGACCTGAAAGGTGAGGCCCCCAAAGACGGCCGCTTCGTCGAGACCGACGTCACCGACGAGGACAGTGTGCGGGCGGCCGTCGGAGAGGCGCTAGAGGCGGGAGAGCTACGCGGCGCCGTAAACTGCGCCGGGGTCGCCAGCGCGGAGAAAGTCCTGGGGAGAGAAGGACCGCACGCGCTCGATTCATTCGCGCAGGTCATGCAGATCAACCTCGTCGGTACCTTCAACGTCATCAGGCTTGCGGCGGAAGCTATGATCCAAAACGAGCCGCTCGAGAATGGAGAGCGCGGCGTGATCGTCAACACGGCCAGCGTGGCCGCCTTCGACGGCCAGATCGGGCAGGTAGCCTACGCCGCTTCCAAAGGCGGCGTCGTCTCCTTGACCCTCCCTGTCGCCCGTGAGCTTGCGAAGAGCGGCATCCGCGTCATGACCATAGCCCCAGGCATCTTCGACACCCCGATGATGGCCGGTCTGCCCGAAGCAGCCCGCGAGTCCTTGGGCAAACAGGTCCCTTTCCCACCCCGTCTCGGGAAGCCGGAAGAGTACGCGGAACTCGTCAAACACATAGTAGAGAACGAGATGCTAAACGGCGAGGTTATCAGGCTCGATGGGGCGATCCGGATGGCTCCCAGCTAGTCGCGCCGGGGAGTGGGGAGTAGGGAAGCTCCCCGCTATCTCCCGACGGACGTATCGAGTCCTTCACCCGGATTCGGCACCAGCTCGACGTGCATCGTCTTGTTGCCCCTGAGGCGATGGACCAGCGGGACCAGGAGGCCATGCATGGCCGGATACTTGCGGGCGAGCATGCTTCCGGCGCGGGCGGATGCTTCGCCTTCGAGCACCCTGGCACGGGCCTGAATTGCCGGCGCTGTCGGCCTGCCGAGCGCCGTGGAAGGGGCGAGCTCGACTTCGGGATTGTTGCGTATGCGGCTCAACTTCCACGCCGTATCCCAGGTACGGAAGTAGGCGCGATCCCCCTCCACGACAATGTTGACCGCAGTGCCCACAGGGGTACCGTCGCGCTTGTAGGTGGTCAGCAACACAGCCCACTGTTTGCCCAAAGGGTCGAGGGCCCGCGGCGAGTTCATGGCGAACCCTCCTCTCTTTCTGCCTGCTGGAGCAGCGGTACGTTCTCGAGCTTCTCGGGATTGACTACGAGCCGGATGGCCGTGATGCTCCCTTCGTCTACCTCGATGCTCGTGACGCTCTGCACACTGCCGTCCCCGAAATAGCCGACGAGACCGGCCCTCCCGTTGACGCGCGTTAGCCTCACGGTGAAGTCGGGAGGAATGTCGCTTCGTATGGCGGTGAGGAACCTGGCGACATTGTCGGCGCCGTAGATGGGGTTCAGCGCGGCGCGTGCCTTTCCCCCACCGTCAGAGTAGAGGGTCACCTCGTCGGAGAGCAGCGCGAGCAGAGCTTCCATGTCGCCAGCGAGGCTAGCCTCGAGGAAGCCCTCCATCAGGCGCCCCTCCTGCTCGGGAGAGCTCTCGAAGCGGGGCCGCCTGGCCGCCACCGCCTGCCTGGCGCGGCGCGAGATCTGACGGCAGTTGGCCTCGCTCTTGCCGACGAGTGAGGCAATCTCCGCGTACTCGTAGTCGAAGACCTCCCTGAGCAAGAAAACGGCCCGCTCGACCGGGGTGAGGTTTTCGAGCAAAACCAGAAATGCCATCGAGAGGGTGTCCTCGAGTTCGGTCCTGTCTCCGATCTCCCTGGCCTGCTCTCCGAGCACCGGCTCGGGCAACCAGGGTCCGACGTACTGCTCGCGGCGCACGCTGGCCGAGCGCAACCTGTCGATGCACAGACGGGTAACGATCGCCGAGAGGTAGGCAGAGGGAGAGCGCACCTCGTCTTCTGATGCCTGTTGCCAGCGCAGGTAAGTCTCCTGCACCGCGTCCTCGGCCTCCATAACACTGCCCATCATTCTGTAGGCGATAGAGAACAACAAAGTCCTGTTCTGGTCGAAGACCTCGACGCGGTCTACCACGGTCCAACCCCGCCTTCCTGGGACGACCCCCGAAAACGGCTTCTGTGCTTTCTGCTCAGCATCCCACTCTACGAATAAGACGAAACGGTCTGGTCTACTGTGACTAACCTGGAATTCGGAATTAGGAATTTGGAATCGTCCAAAGCGTAGCCCATTCCAAATTCCTAATTCCTCGAATTGCGAATCAGGCGCTCTTTCGGACCACGTCGAGGGCCGTTGCGTAGGCGTTCAGTGGACGGTTGTCGTCCATGGGTATGATCGTCACATCAGCACCGCGACCGGCGACCACGGCGAATGCTGGATCGTTGGTGTCCATCACCACGACCGTGGGCATACGGGCGGCGATCGCGGCCCCCGCGAAGCCGTGGTCGGCGACCACCAGGTCGACCGCCCCTGTCTGCCACAAGACATCCCTCATGGGCTCGGGGTCATGGGTGTGGAACAGGCTGGCGCCGTCACCGAGGGCGGCTACCGACTCCGCCCAGTCCAGTGACACCCCACGTTCGTAGCGCCCGCGCGTCTCGGCCGTGAGCACATCACCGCCAAGCTCTCGCGCCCACCGGGCGAGCCCGAGGTAGTAGAGGATCATGGCCCCGGGATGCCCGGTTGCGAAGAGCAGACGCCCACCCGAGGCGGCGACGGCCCCTATCCGCTCTCCGGCCTGGACGAGCCCCTCGGCCGTGCGCTCCGGGTCGATGCACCCACGTCCCGGATTCTCCTCTCTGTCCGGCGGGTTGCCGAGCTGATGGGAAACAGCGTCGTAGGCCTCCCCGAAGCCCACACCCTGCAGGAGATCTTCCATCCCGAACGTGTTGGATTCGTCGTGCTCGAGCAGCAGCCCTATCTTGTTGAGGTTGTTCTCGGCGCCGTGGGAGGTGCGATTGCCCGCTACCCCGGCTTCGTAGAGCCTGCGTGCGTGCTGTCCGAGCAGAGGATTCACGGAGCCTGAGTTTAGCAGAGCCAGCCTGCCGTAAGAGGCCGACTATCGTACGCTGGCCCTTGGGCGGACGTCGCCTCACCCAGCGGCCTTGGGATAGAGGTTGACGGAGCACGGGCCGGTGAATCGTCAGTTGAGTTTACTGATGAGGCGGGCCCACGTCCCGAGGAGTAAGAAGTGCTAACAGACGTTGACGTGAAAGAAGCTACCTCTCGCAGAGGACGTGGGCCTGCGCCCATCACCCTAGCCGGAACGGAGCGAGCAGGCATCTGCCAGGTGGATATCCAGATGGACATTTTTCGACCTTCACGCTCCAGTCAGCGAAGGTGGCCCGGTATCGCAGCAGAAGCAAGAGAACTGCCCTGTCCTAGAAGAACGCCGCAGAAGCGGCAACGGGCGGAATCATGTCGATTCCGTATTAAGGCATGCCTGGGGCGAACCTGCGCAGTTCTTCGGGCATCCTGACGGGTTTGCCCGTGGCCAGGTCGACGCAGGCGTGGCGGGTGTGACCCTTGACGAGCAGTTCGCCATCACTGAGCACCTCGTAGTCGAAGCGGAGGGAGACTTTGCCCATTTCGGCGAGGTGTGTGCTCAGGGTGAGTTCGTCGTCGAAGTAGGCTGGTCTATGGTAGTGGAGGAGGGCCTCGACTACGACGAGGCCGCGCCCCGTGCGCTCTATCTCCCTGTAGGAGTGGCCGGTGGCGCGCAGCCACTCGACGCGTCCGACCTCGAAGTAGGACAGGTAGGTGGCGTTGTTTACGTGCCCCTGGGCGTCTATCTCGCCGTAGCGGACCCGGATTTTGGTCTCGTGGGCTATCGTCCCTCGAACTTTGGCTTGCGCTTATCGGAAAATGCGGTCATGCCCTCGCGGGCGTCCTCGGTGGCGAAGAGCAGGGCGAACTGGTCCGCCTCGTACTCGAGGCCGCTTATGAGGTCAACGTCGAGGGAGCGGTTCGCGGCCGCCTTCGCATGCCTGACGGCAAGGGGCCCGTTGGCGGAGATCCCGGCCGCAAGCTCCCTGGCCGCGTCGAGTGCTTCGCCTTCAGCGACGACGCGGTTGACCAGGCCGATCTCCCTAGCCTCTTCTGCGCTTATGCGGCGGCCGGTGAAGATCAGTTCCTTGGCCAGTGCGGGCCCGACCAGACGCGGCAGCCGCTGGGTGCCGCCCATGCCTGGGAGTATCCCCAGGCCGACCTCGGGGAAGCCGAAGGTCGCGTTCTCGGCGGCTATCCTGATGTCGCAGGCGAGCGCGACCTCGCAGCCCCCGCCGAGCGCGAAGCCGTTTACGGCCGCTATGGTGGGGATGGGGCTCCTGTCCAGGAGGGCCATAGCGGCGTGGCCGATCTCGGAGAAGCGTTTGGCCTCGAGGGGATTCATGACGCTCATGGCCCCTATGTCGGCCCCCGCGATAAATGCTCGCTCGCCCGCTCCCGTAACGACGATCGCACGCGGTCCTTCGGCCTCGAGCTCGAGCAGCGCCTGACCGATCTCCTCGACCACCTGAGGGTCCAGGGCATTCAACTTCTCCTGGCGGTCGATGGTTATAGTGGCGACGTTGGCGTCGAAGTCTATCGTGACGTAGTCCAAGGGCCTCCCTTCGGTCGGCATTTCAGCAAGTCAGCACGCTCAGCCCTTCGGGCTTCGCTTGTCAGCATGGCGGCTGCGCCGCCTTGTCAGCATGTCAGCTTGTCAGATCTAGCGGCTGGAGATGAGCCTCAAAGAGTACGTGCTCCTCTGGGATTCTCTCAAACGCAAGATTTCTCTCCACCCACCAAATAGCTGACTGGCTGACATGCTGATAAGCCGCCGAAGGCGGCGTGCTGACTAGCTATGTCCAGCAGGCACTGCCTGCTGGACATACTCTACAGCTTTCTTCGTCGGTGTTCCGGGGGTGAAGATTTCGCCGACGCCGAGCTCTTTGAGCTTCGTGATGTCTTCTTTGGGAATGGTGCCGCCGACGAAGACGAGGATGTCTTCGGCCTCGTTCTCTTGCAGTAGCTCGATTATCCGGGGTACTAGCGTCATGTGGGCCCCCGAGAGGATGGAGATGCCGATGGCGTCGGCGTCCTCCTGGATGGCTGCCTCGACGACCTGCTCGGGGGTCTGGTGGAGGCCCGTGTAGATGACCTCCATCCCCGCGTCGCGCAGGGCGCGGGCGATGATCTTGGCCCCCCTGTCGTGACCGTCGAGGCCAACCTTCGCGACTATTACCCTTATCGTGCGCGCCATAGCGACTCCATTCTAACCGGGGCCGTAATCCCGCGACACCGCCCTGGAGATCTTCATCTCCTTATCTCGCGCAGGTTGTCCCAGAGGACGTAGAGCCCGACCACGAGTACGGCCGCGATCACGAGTTGCCAGAAGAACTCGTAGACGATGATGAGCGTGGCGACGACCGCGAGTCCCACGTTGGCGCTACTTATCACATGGATCAGACGGCCCCTGAAACCGGCCTCGACGAACGTGAAGAAAGCGATACTGAAGACGAGCATGGAGATCAGGTGTTCTCGCTGGAACATGACTATCCCGACGAAACTTATGAGCATCAAGCTCACGCTTACGGCCGCCCAAGCTTCGGCCACGCGGCTAAACTTCAGCTCGTCTTCGGAGGCCGGCCTATGGGCGCGGGAGATGTGGGCGCGGGCGGGGTCACGCTCACCGCCCTTCAGACGGCGGGCGTATTCCTCGAGCGACTCCGAGACGGCCTCGTCTGCGGCCAACCTGGAACGTAGCCGGTCGATCTCCCCCGAGAGCTGGGAGACACGCCTCGACGCCTCGCCGTAGGGTGCGTCGAGGTGGGATCTGTCACGCATCGCCGCTAGTTCGGTGCCGAGCTTCTTGAGCTGACGGCTCTTGACGTCGATCTCGACCCGCAAAGCGTGGCACCGCGAGGTGATGTCAGCCTGCTGTTCTAGGATGGCCTGCAGCGTCTCTGGCGGTGGAGGCACTTTGTCGAGCCCGGCCCATCCCACGGGATCGTACCAGGCGCGGCTGACGCTCTTGTCGCGGTTGTACATCGGCCCCGCGGGGGCGTCTTCGCCCTCGAAGGGGTCCCTGGCGTAGAGCCCCCACAATCCGCGGTAGCCGGAGACCCACTCGGGGGGCGGGTCCGTGATGAGCCTGGGCTCGTCCCACGTCTTGTCTCCCCCCTCTCCCACACTCAGGCCGTCCCCGCGCGCGTAATCTACAAAAGGGATGCTGAAGTAGCCCGACTCACCGCTCTCCTCGTCCTCCATGTACTGGCCCAGCCTCGTCTTCCAGAAAGACCTGACGGCGTATGTCACTCTTGCGAGAGGTCGGGGCAGGGGGAGGGGCAGCTCCGTCAGGTACTCCCCTGCTGCGTAGTAGCTGGCGTGGGAGCCTGCGCCGACGTAGATTACAGGGTGCTCCCCCACCTTATCTACCTCGGGGTCGTCCCAGCGGCGACGGAGATTGTCGCCCGTGTAGTTGTGGGCTGCATAGCCGGCCCACTCGGGCTTTACTTCCCCCTCCTCCGACTCTGAGAGGTAGACGAAAACCTTCTCCCAGTCGGCCTCGTGGTCGTTCGCACCGAAGAACCCGCTCCTCCAGTCGTTGAAAGGGTAGAACAGCCAGTACTGCAGGACGATCCATCCGTCCTGGCGGACCACACGGCCGTGATAGCGATAGTGTTCGTTTTCGGCCATTATGCGCTCGTAGGCCACCGAAGCCGCTGCGGCCGACTCTCCTGGCACCCTTCCACGGGCGAGTAACGCGATCGAATATAGGGCGTCGACAAAGCGGGAGAAGTATCCGACGCGGGCGAGACGACCGCGCCCTGCCTTGAATGCTTGCCTGGCCTGTATACGGTCTATGGCGCGTCTCCTGAACAGACGCCTGCCACGCGCGTTAGGGCCGAGGTCATCTTCGTCTGTGAACTTGAGGAAATGCACTGCGCCCGCCTCATCCCTCGGCTGCTGCGCGAGCCGGTCCAGGCTCAACTTGCCACCCCGCACCACGCACACGGCCTGCTCGCCAGGACGCTGGACCCAGAGGCTGCAGGCCCGCACGTAGGGCTCGACGTCCATCGGGTAGAACTTGTCCCCGATGGTCGAGCGTATAACTGGCTCGAAGCGCCGGAGCAGGGCCATGTCGGATTTCACGCCGGGACGCTCAGTTTTCACGCGGCACCCCGTGGCGCTTTCTGCTTTGGAACACCATTCTCACGTCCCTGGTATTGAGGTAGAGGATCATGAGCACGCAGTAGACCATAACCGGGTAGACGTAGCCGGGCTGGAACAGGGCGTAGAGCCACAGGCACACAGCCAGGCTCAGGCCCTGCGCGGCCGCGGCCAGAAGCCATCCCCTGCGGTGCAACAAGAGGAAGCTCAGCGCCGCGAGCAACGTCAGGACGGCGGAAGGAATGAAGAGGGCGAAGACCGCCGCTTCGACGGACCGATGCTGCAGACCCCGCAGCTCTATCCCCCTCCAATCGACCTGCAAGAACTCGTAGCCGCCGAGGACGACGAGCCCGATCACCTGCAGGATCAAGAGCACGCCGATCGCCCTTACCGCCCGGTATGATGTCTTGCCGGGTTCCAACTGTCTCTCCGCGTCTCCTCTCGACAACCCACAATTCTACAGCCCGTCGGGATACAAGGCGTGTCGAAGTCGGGGCGGAGGGAGTGACTCCTGGGATACGTCTACGATTCGAGCGGCCCCGCCACAGCATGGCGCTCGAGGCGGTCCTCGAATCACTCGCGGCGGGTCAGGACCCGCCGCGAGTTCACGTTTAGCCGCTCACCGTAGTGCTAGCCGACGTTCCGTTTGTCGGAGCTCCGTTTGTCGAGGTATCGGTCGCCATCTGAGTAGCCATTTGAGCGGCTGTTTTCTGGGCGACAGCGGCGCTCTGAGGATTGGGAGCCTTTTGGGCGGTAGTTTGGGCGATCATTTGGGCCGCCGTGGCGCTCTGGACAGCACGGGCAGTTTGGGCAGCAGTCTTGGTAGCCTCGGCGGTTTGAGAAGCCGCCTGCACGGCTGTCTGACCACCATAATAGAAGCCCATAACCGCGCCGATCAGTCCTACAAGTGGCGTCAGTAGGGTGGCGCCAACCATCGGAACCACCGTGTTGAGATCTTGGGGGCTGAGATTACTGATCAAGAGGTAGGCATAAGTACCCACCACTACGGCAATAAGAGTCCAGACCAGCGTTACGCCCAGCCGCCCACGCATTTTCTCTCGGGTGTCCTCAGGGTTCTCCGCCGGCCGCGGCCGTAGTCCGAAGAGTTTGCGAAAGAACCCTCTCGAACGCTCGAACTCGAGTTCTGCCCGGAGTTCTCCCATCGATGCTTCCAGGTCTCCTCTTTCCTGCTCGATTGCTTGATTCGCTTCTGTGAGCTGTGTTCTGAGCTGTCCTATCTCCGCTCGCAGCGTCTTGGCACCCTGCGCGGCGTCTACTACTCTATGCATGAACTTTCTCGAGCGCTCGTGCTCGAGCTCTGCCCGGAGTCTTTCTATCTCTTCCCGTAGTCTGCTCGCGTTCTGCTCCGCTGCTGCGGTCGCTTCTGTGATCTGTGCCCGGACCTGTTGTACCTCCGCCCTAAGTACCCGAACTTCTTGACCGCCCGCCTCGTTCGCTTCTGCTGCCATTTCTCATCCTTCCGACCACCAGGACTAGCTCTCTCACCCGGCGGCTGGTTACTATTCAAACCCAGGGCGATGAACCGGCGATGAAATTCATCGCCGGTTCATCGCTGCCACCTATCCTCGTTGCCAGGTGAAGACGAGCGCCCGCGAGGGCGGGCCGGCGGAAAGGAGATAAGTATGGCCAGGGTTAGCGCACAAGACATAGTCAGTGCTGCCTACGTGCTCCTCGGGGCGCCATACAGGCATTGGCACGTTGGCGACCCGATCCCCATGTGGCGCAAGGACGGGGTGGGCGACCCTCCGCCGCCGTGGCACCTTCACAACGTCGGTGTGATGGGCTCGGACGTGCTCAACTTCGCGCTCGAAGCGAATGGCCTGCCGCCGGGAGGCGGAACGGTGACATTCGCGCATTATCTGGTTAGAACCGGGAACTTTTCCCCGGATACACCGGGCGAGCCGGGAGCGGTTGCGTACCGTCCTTACTCCGGGCCTGACCTGGATCAGCAAGGACACCTGGCTCTTTACGTGGGTGCGCACCAGCTCATCCAGGCACTCCCCACGGCGGGAGTGACGGATCAGTATACCGACCAGGAAACCCACTCGTGGGGCGCGCAATACCGCTTCACCATATACGGTTTCCTTCCCGGCGTGAGCTATTAGAGCAGCCCGTCAGCAACGAAACTTAAGCTGGGCTGAATTGCGTGGGTTGGGGAGAGCTGATCCTCCCCCAGCAGTGCAGGCCTTCGGGCGCATCGGGCTACTCGCTGCTGAAGATCTTGCCAGGGTTCATGATGCCGTTCGGGTCGGCGAGCCTCTTTATCTCACGCATTAGTGGCAGCGAATCGCCGTGCTCCTTTTGCAGGTGCCCGGTCTTTCCCAAGCCGATACCGTGTTCGCCGGTGCAGGTGCCGCCGCGCTCCAGGGCGTAGTCCACGATCTCGGCGTTGACCGCCTCGGCCCGCCTCTGGTCGGCTTCGTCGTCTGTGTCTACGGGGAAGACGGCATGGTAATTCCCGTCTCCGACGTGACCAAGGATGGCCCCCTCCAGGCCGCGGGACTCGATAGTGTCGCGGGCGTGACGCAGGGCACCGGGGAGGTCGGAGATAGGGACGCACACGTCCGTACCCATCATCCCCATCTCAGGGTAAAGATCGCGGATGGCGAGCGCCGCTTCGTGGCGGGCTTCCCAGAGCTTTTCGCGGGCTTCTTCGTCGGTTTCGAACTCGAAAGCAGAGCAACCTTCCGACGCAGAGATTTCGCGGGCCACCTTCACGTCGCCCTCGACGCTCGCTTGCGAGCCGCTGAACTCCAGGAAGAGGGTCGGGGCGGCGGCGTAGTCGGTACCCTTGTAAGCGTTTACAGCACCGACCGTGCGGGCGTCGACGAGTTCGACGCGGCCGATCCTCATGCCGGTCCGGATCATCGCCACGGCGGCACTTCCGGCCGCCTCGATGTTACGGAAGACCGCCCTTGCAGCCACGGTACGTTCGGGGAGCGGGTAGAGACGCAGGATCAACTCCGTCAGAACGCCCAGAGTTCCCTCTGACCCCACGAAGAGTCCGGTCAGGTTGTATCCTGCCGAGGACTTCATGGCCATCCCGCCGGTTCTCATTACCGTCCCATCGCCGAGCACCACTTCGAGGCCGAGGACCTGATCCCGCATAACCCCGTACTTGACCGCGTTCGTCCCGCTAGCGTTGGTGCCGGCCATCCCGCCCAGCGAGGCGTCCCAGCCGGGGTCCACCGGAAAGAGGAGTCCGTGCTCGGCCAGCGCCGCGTTGAGCGCCCCGTGGGTGAGGCCGGGCTGAACCCGCGCGATGAAGTCGTCGGGCCGGATCTCCAGGATGAGATCCATCCTTCCCAGGTCGAGGCTGATGCCGCCGTGGACGGGAAGGGTGTGCGCCTCCAGGCTGCTTCCCTGCCCGAAAGGCACTATGGGTATCCGGTGCTCGTTGGCGAAGCGCAGGATCTCCACCACCTCATCGCGACTCTGCGGGTAGACCACTGCATCGGGCTGGACCGGGGTGTGGTAGGTGAAGACGCCACCCCCGTGACGCTCGAGATCTTCCCCGGCGAAGACGACGCGGTCCTCCGGCAGGACGGCGCCGAGTTCCGCAAGAAGTTCCATGCTCTAATCTGACTCCACCGGGTTAGTCAGGGCTCCGAGGCCCTGTATCTCGATGGTGACCTCGTCCCCTGCCTTCAGCCAGACCTGCGGATCGCGGGCCGAGCCGACGCCGGGGGGCGTGCCCGTGACTATGATGTCGCCAGGGACGAGGGTCATACCCTGGGAGAGGAAGGAGACGAGCTCGGCGACCGAGAAGATCATCTTCGCCGTCGTCCCGTCCTGCATTACCTCGCCGTTCAGGATGCAGCGTATGGAGAGGTCTTGTGGGTCTGCAATCTCGTCTGTGGTGGCGATGAACGGTCCTAAAGGGCAGAAGGTGTCTATGGACTTGCTCCTCGTCCACTGTCCGCCTTCGGAGAACTGGAGGTCGCGCGAGGAGACGTCGTTGGCGTTCGTATAGCCGAAGACGTAGTCGAGTGCTTCGGACTCGGGGACGTTGCGGGCGGCCCTCCCGATTACGACGGCAAGCTCCGCCTCGTAATCAGGCTGCTCGGTTATGGAGGGTATCCTGATGGCCTCGCCTGGCCCTATAACCGCGTTCGCGTACTTGGCGAAGACGATGGGCTTCTCGGGGATGTCGGCCCCCGTCTCGGCCGCGTGGTCCTCGTAGTTGAGGCCTATACCGATAACCTTCTGGGGCCTCGTTACCGGGGCGTGGATGCGCACCTGCCCGAGCGGCACCGTGTCTTCGCCGGGCTCTGGACTCCCGCCATACTCGATGAACTCGATCATGTCCTCGTGGGCGAGGGGTCTTATCTCATCACCCTCCAGAGACCCTACACGCGACTCTCCACCATCCACCGAATACGTGAGCAGTTTCAAGGGCTCTCCTCTCTCTGGGATCCAAGATGTAACGCTACGCATCTTAGCAGCAAGGCGGGACTTTAGAGCGGTTTGCGAAGGACTCATGAACCCTTCGCAAGCGGTCAGCTCGCAACGGTCAGCTTTCAGCCTTTCTTGCTGACTGCTGATGGCTGACGGCGCGATTCGCGAAGCGAATCGCTCTATGGCTGCAGACGCTCTAACTTCCATGCCCCATCTTTGCGGCGATACACGAGACGGTCGTGGAGTCTGTTTTCGCGTCCCTGCCAGAACTCGATGGTGTCGGGTTCGACCCTGTAGCCACCCCAGAACGGGGGGCGTGGGATCTCACGCCCCTCGTACTCGGTATCGAGCGCACGTACCCGCTCCTCCAGAATGCTCCTGTTCTCGACGGGCCGGCTCTGCTCGGAAGCCCAGGCCCCGAGACGGCTTCCGCGAGGACGGTTCACGAAGTAGGCGTCGGACTCTTCTTCTGAGAGGCGACCGGCGCGGCCTTCGATCCTGACCTGACGCGCCAGCTCGCCCCAGTAGAACAGCAGGGCGCACGCAGGATTCGCCTCGAGATCATCGGCCTTGCGTCCTTCGTAGTTGGTGTAGAAGACGAAACCCTCTTGGTCGTATCCCTTGAGCAGAACGGTGCGGGCGGAGGGCTTTCCGTCTCTTGTAGCAGTGGCGAGGATCATGGCGTTCGGCTCATGGAGGTCCGCATCGATAACTATGTCGAACCAGGCGTGAAACTGAAGGATGGGATCATTGTCTACGTCGGCTTCGTGCAGGCCGGCGCTGGTGTATTCCTGGCGGAGGCTCGAGATATCCACGCTGTCTCTACCAGCCCCAGGTTCCCGCGGCCCCCTTGAACGGGCCGACTATGTCGGGGGTGATCCAACCTCCGTAGAAGTCCCCTTCCTGCGCCTCGACCTTCTCTCCCCCGACCCAGCAGCCGTCCATCTTCGAAGGGTAGAAGGCGACGTAGTCTCTGAGGTCCGCGAAAGACGGCGTCGGGTCCGGGTAGAACCACGCGGCCCGCGACTCCTTGCGCTCTTCCGTCGCAACGTCGTAGTAGCCGGCCCGCCCCTTCCATTCGCAGTGTGAGCCCCCAGCCGAGGGCTGCAAATGCTCCATCCTGATGTCCCCCAGCGGGATATAGTACACAGGAGGGTGGCTCGTCTCGAGTACGCGCTTGGCCCGCGTAGTGTAGGCGAGCGTCACGCCGCCGAAGACGACCTTGACCTTCTTGTCGATATCTTCGAGCCTCGGCGGGCGCGGGTAGTCCCACACGGACTCCTGGCCCGGACCTGGCTCTATTCGCCTGCGGCGCATGAATACCTCCTCGTCTCTGATCATCCGAGATTATATGGATGGAAGAGAGGTCCCTGTATGCACGGGTTCACGCCGCCGTCGGCCAGGGTCACTCCGGTAACGTCACGAGGTTCTCCCGGATCGGTTGACTCGTCCGCAAGACTATCCGCCACCTTTCTGGGGTTCTTCGGACACGGGCTGGAGGCTCACCAGCTCGAGGCCGAGGGCGTTGATGCGATTCAGGATTCCGTGCAGGTGGGACTGATCCACAACCTCACCCGTAAGGATCGCCTGACCCCCGGCATTCCTGACCTCCATCTCCTCGAAGGCCACGGCGAAACGCTCGCTCAGCTCAGCGCCAACCACTATCTGGTAGGCTGTTCTCTTGCGGCTACTGTTCGTGCTGTGAGTATCCATGCGACGCTTCCGGATGATAGGTACCGTCGGACCCCACGGGCATCACCCGCCGACATATCTCACCCAGGTGAATTAGAGCACGCTCCGGCTTCGCCTCCGCTTGTCAGCACGCTGCCTGCGGCAGCTTGTCAGCACGCTTCAGGCCTTAAAAGGCCCTCGCTTTCAGCATTTCAGCCAGTGCAACACAATGCTGACAAGCCGCCGACCGCAGGGAGGCGGCGTGCTGACAAGTGGAAGCCTAAGGCTGGAGCGTGCTGACAAGCCTGCGCAGCAGGCTTGCTCTAGATCAGTGCCTGCTCGCGGGCTTGTTCTAGGGCTTCCTCACGAGAGGAGACCCCGAGTTTGCGGTAGATAGACCTGACGTGGCTCTTTATGGTGTTTATGGAGACGAAGAGGTTGTCTCCTATCTGCCGGTGCGAGAGCTCACCGTCGAAGAGGCGCAGCACGGCGAGTTCCCTCTCGGTGAGCTTCCCGTCAGGCGACGGCTCGCGTTGCCTCCTCTTGCCCAGCTCCCGTTCCTGGCGTTCGAGGAGACCGGGGAATATGCCCGCGTCCGGGTAAGCCTGGATGATTTCCCTGCCCTCGTCGAGAAGCTTCCTGGCCCCGTCCCGGTCGCCGCACGCCGACCTCACCCGTGCGAGCGCCAGCAACGCGAGGGGGGTTGGCCAGGGGCTCAAGTCGGGCACTTCTCGCCGCTCTGAGAGGACACCTTCCAGCACTTCCTTGGCCTCGTTCAGCCTGTCACCTTCCGCGAGCGCCCGGCCGAGCGCTACCGAGGCCCACGTGACCTGGGGCATCCCCCGCAGCCCAAAACGGTCAGCCAGCGAGAGGCCCTCGCGCGCCAAGGTTTCGGCCTCTTCGGGATGTCCTTCGTCCGTAGCGGCTAGAGACAACAAGTACAGCGCGCCGATTCGCCACAGTTGCTGATCGGCCGAAATCACCGCGAGGGCTTCTTCGGCCGATCTGCGGGCCATCGGTATGTCGCCCGATAGGTAGGCGCTGTGCCCCAGGCCCATCTTTACGAGGACCGTCCTCCACGGCGCGTGTTGCCCCGACTCGAGCTCGGCGAAACGTGTGGCGGCATCGACCATGCTTTTTACGCCGCCAAACCCGGAGAGGGCTTCGATGCAGGCCGCTTCGGACTCGACCGAGGCGCTGCCGTCTGGGAGTCGTCCCTCGTGAGGGATGCTCCTGGCCAAGGCCAGCCAGCGCTCGGTCTCCTCTACCTGGCCGTGGAGGGCGCACATTCGCGCCCTCACCATAGCGAGCGGCGCGTCGTGGTCGACCAGGTCGGCGGGCAGCGCGTCGAGCCAGCGCTCCAGACTCGCGAGCTGGCCGGTGATCGCGTACCGGAACCAGTGGCGCGAGATAAGAGCCCCGGCCCGCTCGTAGTCTTCCCCGGCGATCGCATGCCGTATGGCGCTCTCGAACATGCCCGCCTCGTCGAACCACTTGCTCGCCCGCCCGTGCAGTACGGGCAAGAGGTCCGGCCCGCTGCCTTTCAGCTCGTAGAGCAGTAGTTCGGAGAACAGATGATGGTAGCGATACCACTCGCCATGATCGTCGAGCGCAACGATAAACAGGTTGGAGCGGGCGAGTCTATCCAGGAGCACCCCGGAACCCTCCCCGTCCACCACGACGTCGCAGAGCGGTCCCGTCATCCTGCCAAGGACCGAGGTTTCGAGCATGAACCGCCTGTCCTGGTCGGGCAGACCGGATAGGACCTCTTCCCCCAGCAGATCGAGGATGAAACGGTTGGAGCCCCCGAACGACGCGATCGTGGCGCGCACGTCATCTTTTCCTTCCAAAGAGAGCACGGCCAGGTAGATCCCCGCAGGCCAACCCTCCGTGCGGTCCAGCAGCACCGCGAGGTCGTCGGGACCGACGCGCAGGCGTAGCCTCTCGTTCAAGAGAGTGGCGACCTCCTGCTCGGTGAAGGCGAGGTGCTCGGTGCGGATCTCGCTGAGCTCCCCCCTGGCCCTTAGCCGCCCGAGATGCAACGGCGGGTCGGAGCGGGTCGCGAGGACGAGGTGCACGTTCTCCGGAAGGTGTTCCACAAAGAAGTCCATCGACTCGTGACACCCTTCACCGGTCGCGAACTGGTAGTCGTCGAGCACCAGCAATACTCTCTGCGGCGTCTCGCCCAGCGCGTTCACGAGCATGGGAAGTGCGGTGCCCGAGACCTTCGCGTTGGCGACGCTGAGCGTCGCGAGGATGGCGGTCCCGAACTCTTCCCCCAGCGCGCCCCTGCCCAGTGACTCGACTATGTGCCTCCACAACCTGATAGGGTCGTCGTCCTGCTCGTCGAGCGAGACCCAGGCGAAAGCACCGTCCGCCTCCCGCGAGCGCAGCCACTGGGACAGCAGAATGGTCTTGCCGTAGCCGGCCGGCGCGCTGAGGAGGGTGACCCTGCCATCGAGGCCCTCCTCGAGCATCTCCAGAAGCCGGGGGCGTGGTACCTGCTCGGGGCGCGGCGAAGGCACACGCAGCTTGGTCTCGATAACCGCGGGTGCGGAGACGTCCGACGTGCTCATTGCAGGCACATTGTTACATTTTTCTCTAGAGTTGACTACTCGAGCACTTCTCGGATGGGAACACATCTGCGCCACAACCGGAAAACCGCAACACCCGCGCTAGGGGCACCCTGGCTGACAAGCCTGCGAAGCAGGCGTGCTGACGAGCGAAGGCTGAAAGCCTGAGCATGCTGAGAAGGCGGCGCAGCCGCCGTGCTGAGAAGCGGAGCCCCCAAGGGCGTAGCGTGCTCAAATCACCCGGGTGAGATTCCCGTCGGGTGATGCAAGTCCTTCTCGCCCGGGCGTACGATGCTTGCGCAGGACGTCGCGGAAGAAAGGAAAAGTCATGGCTGATGTCGCACAACCACAACCGATGCTGTCAGGGGTCGCCAGCCGTCTGTGGTGGGCGCTGCTTCTAAGAGGGATAGCCGCCGTACTCTTCGGCCTGGCCGCGCTCTTCTGGCCGGATGAGACCCTCTGGGTGCTCATCGTCTTATTCGGCGCCTACGCCCTGGTGGGTGGCATCATTACTATCGTCGCCGGATTTGCGGATGCCACCCGGAGATGGCTCTTGCTGACCGAGGGCGCCCTCGGCGTGGTGGCCGGCCTGATCGCCTTCTTCTGGCCAGGCCTTACGGCGCTGGTATTGCTCTACGTCATCGCAGGTTGGGCCATCTTCACCGGGGTGTTGGAGATCATGTCGGCCATCTCGCTGCGGCGGGAGATAGACAACGAGTGGATGATGATCCTCGGCGGCGCCCTCTCGGTGCTCTTCGGGGTGATCCTGGCGATCTTGCCCGGCGTCGGGCTGCTCTCCCTCACCTGGCTGATCGGCCTCTACGCCCTGATTTTCGGGATCGCCTTTATCGTGCTTGGTTTCAGAGTCAGGGGACACGGCACGAGCAGCAGGGTCACATAGACGCAAGGGAACCGAACGGTACGGACGGGCGCGTCGTATTCGCGGCACGCCATTCGTCTGCCCCATGACCGCACGAATCGTACCTACGGTAGCCTCTGTGCCGCCCTCGGTCTGCTCTTGATGGCGTGCTAGTGACCTGTAGCCGACCGGTTGCAGGACCGCTCCATCCTGGCCTTACAGGCTCGCCGTTGTCGGAGATAATGATGAGATGGTCCAAGACGTGCGGGAGGAGCCTGTGGAAGAAGCTAGCAACAAGAAGCGGGTGGCGATTGCGTGCCAGGGCGGCGGGAGCCACACGGCGTTCACCGCAGGGGTCCTCAAGGGGCTCCTCCGCTCCGGTCGACTGCAAGAACACGAGGTGGTGGCCTTCAGCGGCACCTCCGGCGGGGCGGTGTGCGCCCTGCTGGCGTGGCACAACCTGCTCAAGGGCGACGCAGCGGGAGCGGCGGAGGACCTCGACGCCTTCTGGCGCGACAACTCCGCCACGGCGCCGCACGAACAGGTCCTCAACAACTGGCTCCTCTGGGCGAGCAACCTCCAGAACTTCGTCGCGACGCCGGCGGTCAGTCCCTACTACAACCCGTTCGCCGCGCTGGGACTCGAAGAGTTCAGGAGGATGCTCGAACGCCGGGTCGACTTCGGACGAATAGAGATACAGTCGGAGGATTCTTACCCCGTGTTGCTCGTAGGGGCGGTGGATGTGCTCTCCGGCCGGTTCGAGGCGTTCCACAGCCGCAGAGACAGGATCTCCGCCGAGACCATCCTCGCCTCGGCCGCCATTCCGACGCTGTTTCGTTCCGTGCGCCTCGACGGTGGCACCTACTGGGACGGGCTCTTCTCGCAGAACCCCCCGGTCAAAGAGCTAACCGACGAACGGCCGGACGAGATCTGGGTGATCCAGATAAACCCCAGCGAGACGGAGCATGAGCCGAAGACGGTGGCCGAGATAGCGGACCGGCGCAACGAACTCTCTGGGAACTTATCATTGTATCAAGAGCTTGGTTTCATAGAGAAGATAGATCAGATGCTGGAGCAGGGCCGCCTCCCGCACGACGGCAAGTACAAACAGATAGTGGTCCGTGTGATCGAACTCTCCCGCTCACGCCTATCGCGGTCGCTCGGCACAGCCTCCAAGCTGAACCGCGCTCCGGGCTTCATCCGGGACCTGATCTCTCACGGCGAAGTAAGGGCCAAGGAATTTCTCACCGCCCTCGCCTTCGAAGAGGCGTGGAAGGGCCGTGACCCCGACACCGTGATGGCCTTCTTCGCCGAAGACGCGACGCTCATCTCTTCGGGTCCTTTCCCGAAGAGCGGCAGCTACAGCGGAAGTTCACGCATAAGACCGTTCGTGACAGAGCACCTAGCGCGAGACGTTCACGTGGACCTGACGAAAAAGCAGATCGCGCAAAACGGCGTGGCCTGGAAGGTCAGAACGTTCGCCGGCATCGAGCCAGAAGACCGGGTAGTGGGCGTAGCCGAAGCGGTTTTCCGGGGAAGCGAAATCGAGTCTTTGCGCCTGGGCCCCGCAACGTGACCGGAGCGGACGACGAGAAGTTGGAGATGCCGAAGGAGTATTTTTTCGTTAGCGACCTGCACATCGGCGTAGGCAATCAGCTGATCTACACAGCCCCTCCCCACGAGCTCTCGCTACTGCAGCGCCTGGTCGCCAAGAAACCACAACGCGACGCGCTGGAAGACATACCGGCGCGATCGTTCGTCGGGTAGGCAGAGCATGCCCCATGAGAGTGTATAGTCTGCGGAGCGTTGATGCGGTGGGCTCCGTGAAAGAGGGGCGCTTGTTCTCCAGGGTCAGGAACGGTCTCTCAGCAGGATACAGTCGTCTGAGGACCAGCGTGTGGCCGGTTCTGCAAGCGGCGGTAGCAGCGAGCCTGGCCTACTTTCTCGCCGACGTCGTTATCGGTCACGGCCAGCCCTTTTTCGCCCCGATAGCCGCGGTGATCTGCCTCGGCATCACGCTCGGCCAGAGGAACAGGCGAGCCTTCGAACTCGTCATCGGGGTCGCCGTCGGACTCATGGTGGCTGACTTCCTCGTGCTCGTCATAGGGAACGGTACGCTCCAGATCGCGGTCGTCGTGCTTCTGGCTATGGCTGCGGCGGTGTTCTTCGGGGGAGGGACGATCCTCATAAACCAGGCGGCCGTCTCGGCGATCCTGGTCGTGGTGCTGCAGCCACCCGATGCCGTCTTCTCACCGGACCGCTTTATCGACGCGCTCATCGGCGGGGGGGTGGCGCTCGGGATCAACTACCTCTTCCCCGTCAACCCCGAGCGCCTGGTCCAGAGGGCCGCGGCCCCCGTCTTCGACGAGCTGGTCGCCGTGCTGGAAGAGATCTCCGCCGTCCTCGAGAGCGGCGACGAGCGGCGGGCCGAACAGGTCCTGAACCGCGCCAGGGAGATAGACAGCAGCGTCAGGGACCTGAACGAGGCGCTGGAGGCGGGCCACGAGACGGCCCGTCTCTCCCCCACCCGTCGGAGATCCTTGAGGCAACTCGAGTTCTATGGCAGCGCCGGCATCAGGATAGAGCTGGCCGTCATAAACACCCGCGTCCTGGCCCGCGGCGTCTACAACGCCGTCAGAAGGGGGGACACCATCGCGCCGCAGTTGCCCGAGGCCGTGCTCGACCTCTCGCGGTCTGTGAGGTCCCTGTCCGTATTCCTGGAGGACGGCGAAGGGCCCGAGGAAGCGCGCCGGTGGGCGCTCGAGGCAGCCAGGAGTGCGACCGAGATCCTCGAGGAGCGCCACGAGCTCGGGATCAGCGTTCTCGTGGGCCAGGTCCGCTCCGCCGCCGTCGACCTGCTCAGGAGCACGGGCCTGGATCAGGCCTCAGCCCTGCAGGCCCTCGAAGACGCAGCAGGCCGCGCTTCGGAGATTGGGTAACGGGACACCCAAGACCTGTAGGGGCGCTTCGCGAAGTGCCCAACATCGAACCATCTTCCTACACCGTATCGTCGATAAGGGCGTCGGCTTCGATCTCGACCAGGATCTCTGGTGCTATGAGGCGCCTGACTTCTACCATGCTCGTGACTGGCCTCGTCTGGCCGAAGAACTCACCGTGGGCGGCGCCGATCTTCTCCCAATCCTCGATATCGACCACGTAGATCCTGGTCCGCACCACGTCGGAGAGTCCCGCGCCGACGGCCTCTAGCGCCACCTTGATGTTGTTTATGGCCTGGACGGTCTGCGCGTAGGGGTCGCCGATTCCGACGTAGCCGCCGCTCCCGTCTGTGGCGGTGGTTCCCGAGACGTACACGAAAGGCCCGCGCCTGATGGCCCGCGAGTAGCCTACCCTGCTCTCCCACACCGTGCCGCTGGTTACGTTCTCCCGTTTCATGGTAGTCCCCCGGACGAAAAGAACGCCTCCATTCTACCTCTCTAAGTTCACAGCAGCCCCCGGCGTTCGAGCTCCTCCCTGAAACGGGTGCCTTCTTCGGAACCTTCCTTGTAGAAGACGGCGGGCTCTCCGAGGGGTGCCGGGACTGTCTCGTAGACGCCGTGCTGCGACGAGCCGTATCTGTTACCGGTCCACAGGTGGACCCAGGCGCCTGCGGGAAGGTAGACATCGAGAGCATCCCTGTCAGGATCTAGCACCGGGGCAACCATGAGCTCGGTGCCGACCATGAACTGGTAGTCAAGACCGAGTACCTCGGGGTCGTGGGGATAGTGTATGAAGGGGGGCCTGGTGACGGGGAGGCCTTTCTGTGACGCCTCCTCTATGAGTTCCATCCTGTATGGTTTCCAGGCGGCGTAAACCTTCGCGAAGCGGACGAAGTGCAAAAGGGTCTCCTCGTCCGAGTAGATCTGGTGGTTGACCTCGGGAATGTTGCCCTCGTGGGTACGGAACACGGTAGTAAAGGCGCCGAGCTCGATCCAACGCAAGAGGAGTTCTTTGGAGCGATGGTACTCGAGCAGAGGATTGTCTATGGCTGTGTAGCCCCCGATATCCGGGTGCTCGAGGCTGTAGCCCGAGAGCCCGCTGGAGAGCAATCCCGTAACGGCACTCTTGATGCCGTCGTGCTCGTCCCAATCGACCAGCTGGTCACCGACCCAGAACAGGGTGCTGTAGCGGGGGCTCTTCGTGTAGCCCGAGCGATTGAAGAAGACGATGTCGTCGCCCCGTCCTGTCTCGTCTATGGCCTCGCGGTTTACCCTG
>Ga0126304_10000010_pt1 | contig 42757 bp, 37 predicted proteins | sample Plot25_FD_92538 | JGI IMG/M metagenome (GOLD analysis project Ga0126304, IMG submission 92538) | Serpentine soil microbial communities from UC McLaughlin Reserve, CA, USA - Plot25 | ecosystem: Environmental > Terrestrial > Soil > Grasslands | place: USA: UC McLaughlin Reserve, Lake County... | reverse complement strand
GCGGCGCCTCCGACGGCTGCACCGCCCACGGGCCCTGCCGGTGCGATGTCTGCTGGAGGCGGGCAGATTCTCGTGTCCGTCCCGCAGGATTTCAGGGTTGGCGCCGGCCCGTATACCGTGCCGGTCTCGATTACAGGTGCATCGCAGATCTCCAGCGTGTCGCTGACAGTCACCTATAACCCGGCGGTGCTGCGCTTGCGTGTCGCGCAGGAAGGACCGTTCCTCCGCTCGGGTGGTGTCCAGGCGCAATTCACACAACAGGGCGACGCGGCTGCAGGAAGACTCGATCTCGCCATCGTGCGGTCCGGTGACACAACTGGCGTGGCAGGCACAGGTCTCGTTGCGGCGTTGTTGTTCGAAACGGTTGGACCAGGAAACGCGAACCTCATGGTCAATGGCTCGGCGTCTGGTCCGGGCGGCACACCGGCGGCGCTGCAGTTCGCGCCGATTCCAATGGTCACGGTGAGATGAAGGGCGGCGAGCACGGCTTCACGTTTATCGAGCTGGTCGTCGTGACGGCGATCCTGATGATCCTGGCATCCACGATTATGCCGATGGCTCAGGTCGTCTCACAAAGACAGAGGGAAGTGGAACTCCGCCGGTCGTTGCGTGAAGTGCGGACGGCGATCGACAAGTTCAAGGACGCCGTCGATCAAGGGCAGATACCGACGACCGAGCTCGAGCCGGGCAACGAAGGCTACCCGCCGGATCTCGAGACGCTCGTCAATGGCGTGTCGGCCGCGAACGATGCGTCCGGACGGAAGCTGAAGTTCCTGCGCAGGATTCCCATCGATCCAATGATCAACAGCACGGATTGGGGCAAGCGCGCTTACCAGGATCGGCCGGACTCGCAGTCCTGGGGCGGCAAGAACGTGTTCGACGTGTACACGACGTATAAGGGCACCGCTCTCGACGGTACCAAGTACCAGGACTGGTAACTCTCGCAAGGGTGCGGTCAAGAGTCATGAAGCGGAGTCAGGGGTTCACGCTCATCGAGCTGCTGGTGGTGATGGCGATCGCCGTCATCCTTGCCGGCATTGGGTTGACACTGTACGGCACGAGCGTGACGCGGGCAAAAGAGGCGGCGCTGAGCGAGGACTTATTTCAGATGCGCAAAGCCATCGACGAGTACTACGCCGACAAGCAGAAGTATCCGCAATCGCTCGATGCCTTGGTTGCCGAGAAGTATCTGCGGGAAATCAAACCGGATCCGTTCACGCTGTCGGTGGACAGCTGGCAGACGACGATGTCCGAGCCGGACGCAGCGAATCCCTCCGCTGAGCCAGGCATTTGGAACGTGAAGAGCGGCGCGACCGGGACCGGGTCCGATGGCCGCCCCTATTCGGAATGGTAGAGACGATGTTCACGCGCATCATTTTCAACCTCGGCGTTCTGGCGATGCTGGTCGCGATCAGTTGCGACCGTGTGCCGTTACTCGCACCGACCAATTCGACTGTGACGATCGACGCGGGAAGCCGCGTGGTCGAGACCGGCGGCAGCACGAGCATCTCGGCGATGGTGCTCGAACAGAGCGGAACGCCTGTGCAGAACGGCACCACGGTTCGGTTCACCACGACGCTGGGTCGCCTGGAGCCGGTCGAAGCACAGACTCGCAACGGCGTTGCGACAACGATGTTCTTTGCCGGCAATGACTCCGGTGTGGCAGAAGTGCGCGCGTCGTCTGGCGGCTCCGGCGGGAGTTCGACGACGACAACGCCGCCGAGTACTGGCGACGGCACGACGCCGCCGGCCACCACGACAACGACTGCGAACAGCAACGTGGTGATGATCTCGGTTGGCAGCGCCGCCGTCGATACCGTCACGGTTCGCGCGAACCCGTCGAGTGTCTCCACCAGCGCTGGCGCGACGGTCAACGTGGTCGCGACGGTTGTCGGTGTAGCCGGACGGCTACTCCCGAACATCCCGGTGAGCTTCTCGGCCACGCGGGGAACGCTGAACAGCACAACTGCGACCACCGATGCCCAGGGCGAAGCGCGCGTGACATTGACGACGAACGGCGACACCGACATTAGCGTGGCGGCGGGCACGAAGACGGCGACCACGAAGGTGACGGGTGTGCCGGGACCATCTGTCAGCTTGACGTGCACGGTCGGAAGTGCCGCTACGTGCGCAACCGCCACCGTGGGTCAAACCGTCGTCTTCACTGCGCAGCGTGCGCAGGGTTCGGGGAACCTGACATCGGCCGTCCTCGACTTCGGCGACAACTCGAGCCAGAGCCTTGGTACGTTGAGCAGCGCAGCCACTGTTCCGCACACGTATGCGCAGGCCGGGACCTACACGGCACGCCTGACGGGAACCGACGCCAACGGTGAAAGTTCGACTACGGTTCAAGTGATACAGGTCAGTGCTGCCGCCACGGCCACAGTGAGCGCCTCGATAACCACTGCACCGCGCACTGTCACGGCGACAGCGACCGTATCCGCACCTGTGACGCAGTATCAGTTCAACTGGGGAGATGGGACTGCCGCCACAACGACCACAAGCCCGACAGCGCAACATACTTATACGACCGACAACACATTCACGATAACGATGACTGCGACGCTGCAAAGCGGCGGAACTGTCCCAGCTACCACAACGATCACCGTGCCCTAACGGCACTCGAGAAAGACCGTGCGAATCGAGCACGCCCCGTCCGATCGCGGATATGCCATGGCCGCCTTGCTGGTGGCCATGGCCGTCATCGCCATCGTGCTCAGCACGACGCTGCCGGTGTTCTCGACATTGGCGAAGCGCGAGCGCGAGACCGAGCTGATCTTCCGCGGTCAGCAGTACGCGCGTGCCGTCATGCTTTTCCAGAAAAAGTACGGCAACGCGCTTCCGCCTAACCTCGATGTGCTGCTCAACGAGCGGTTTCTGAGGAAGCAGTTCAAGGACCCAATTACCAACGACGACTTTCAGCTTATTGGACCAGGCAGCCCCGAACTCGCGCTCGCGGCCACCGCTGCACCGGTGCAGGCCGGTCGCGGGGGACAGCAACAACAGCGGGGCGGCGGTCCTGCCATCGTTCAGCAGCAACAGCAACAGCCGCAGATGTCAGCAGGCGGAGTGCAATCGAATCCCGTTACCGCGGGTCAGGCACCTGGCGGAGTCCTTGGCGTTGTGAGTAAAAGCAAGGCGACCTCGCTGCGCATCTACAACAATCACGACAAGTACAACGAGTGGGTGTTCCTCGCCACGCAGATGAGCGTTGCGGCTGGTGGTCCGACCGGAGAACAGGCTCCTGGCGGTCGCGGTGGTCAGCCGCTCGGTGGAGGGCCCCCGCGAGGCGAGGGACGCGGCCGGCGAGGTGAGCCTGACGGTCGCGGTGGATTCGGTCAGCCTTTCCCGCGCGGCGGGCCCGGCCCTGCGGGCAACCCGGGCGGCTTCGGTGGACCAGGCACGGGTCAGCAAGGTCCTCCCGGCGGCAGGCGCTTCTAGCAGTGTAAACCCGCTCCTCACTCACGCAACGAACGCATGCGCGTTACAACGCGTCAATGATGGCGTCGTGCAACAGCGGCCTGACACGTGCGATCGCATTGTTGTCCGGTGTCGGATGCACGCGATTGGTGAGCAGGGTCACGTAGATCGGACGCTCCGGATCGATCCACAACGACGTGCCGGTGAAGCCAACGTGCCCGAACGCCCGCGGCGACATGCGTGTACCGCACGAGGACGTCGGCAACATCGTGTCCCAACCGAGTGCTCGCGAGCTGTCGGGAATCTCGGTGCGCCGTGCGATGAACGTCTCGGCGGTCGTCCGCGTGAACGCTCCGATGCGGCCGTCGAGCACTTGCAGCACGTGACGTGCGAACTCGCCGACCGAGCCGACTACGCCGAAGAGCCCGGCGTGTCCTGCGATTCCGCCCAACGCCCATGCATTGTCGTCATCGACCTCGCCAATCAGCAGTCGCCGACGCCACGGATCGACCCGAGTCGGGGCCGTCCTCGGTTTCCAGATCGCCGGCGGCGTGAACTGCAGCTCTTGAATGTTGCCCATCTGCACGCGCAGCGTGTCGAGCTGCCTGGCGAGTGGTGCGATCCGATCGAGGACGAAGCCGAGCAGCATAAACCCGAGATCGCTGTAGACGGACTTCGACCGCGCCTCATACGCGCGTGGCGTGTTCAAGATCGCCGCTTCGAATGCGTCGCGGCCCTGATGATCGCGGTAGAAGGGCACGTGGGCGGCGAGTCCCGCAGAGTGTGAAAGCAGATCTCTGATCGTGACAACGACTGAGCCCTCGTCGCGCCAGCCAGCTACATGATGCGCGACGGGATCATCAAGCGACAAAATGCCGCGCTCGACCGATCGCATCACCAGCGTCGTCGTCGCAAGAACTTTGGTGAGCGAGGCGAGATCGAAGACGGTATCGTCGCGAGTCGGAATGGACTCCGGATCGAACGTCAGGCGGCCACAGGCCTCGCGCCATAGCGGCTGGTGCGAATTGCCGACCTCAATCGCTGCGGCGGGAAAGGCGCGATCGGCGATCGCCTGCTGCAGGATTTCGCGTGCGGCGGCGAAGTGCGACGCCATAGGCGTCTAGCGCGGTGCGGCGGAAAAGGCGTCGGAAGAAAAGACGATCGTTCCGCTCGTTCCCGAGCGGCGGCCGACGCCATCCACGAGGCCGGTTTCCATCCACTTCGTCCAGTCCTGGAACGACTCGGCCAGCGCGTGGCTCGGGTCTGATGGCACTCCGGCACTGATGACGAGCGTCGGACTGATCTCGCTGAGCGCCGTTCTCAGGCGAGACACGAGACTCGTCAGACGCGATTGCCGGAACGCGCGCCACCGTTCGGGGAACTCTTCGGCGTAGCCGAACGGATCGATCGCCTCGACTTCATCGAGTCGCGCACGCTCTTCGGCACTGAGCTGAGGCCGCGTCTCGGCACGGAAGATCTCCATGGCATGGCGGCTGTAATCGAAATCCACGCCAGGGAAGCGCACGGCGTCGAGGAATACGCCGTCCACTGGGTAACGCTTTCCCGCGGCCGTGACTGCGGCGACCAGATACGACGCGGCGTCGGTTGCAAGTGGTGAGACGTACAACCCATCGACGCGTGTCGGATTCGCGCGCGCCCATCGTGTCAGGCGGCCGAGGTATCCCGGGGTTCGCACGTCGACCTTCAGCATCTCAGTCGCGAGCTCGCGCGGCACCATCAGCCATTCGGGATGCTGATAAAGCACATGCTCGCGTGACGGCGGCAGCTCGCCGTTCGCGGCGACGAGCGTCACTTCAATCCACGCGTGCACGCGAAGACCACGCGCTCTCGCTTCGTTGATCATCTCGCGAGCGCCGTCGAACACTTGAAAGGCGTCGGCAACGAGCGCGACCGGCACCATCACCGTATCGAATGAACCCGCGGCAGCGGCGGACACGGCACGGCGCACCCCCTCGGGCGACCCGAGCGAGGCGCGCGACGTCCAGAACGTTCGTAGCGGTGCATTCGCTGCAGAGAGAGTCCCGCTATGGGTTGCGGGAACGATCAGCATCGCGACACAAAGAACGATCAGCGGACGTGCCATACGGAGAAGGCCGCCTACCTGGAGCGAGACGCGACGCTGCATGTGAGAAACAGGAATGTACCATCATACTTGAGCTGACCTATGCACGTACTCGGCATCGACGCTGGGGGAACGAAGACCGTGTGCCTGCTCGCCGACGATCGCGGTGAGGTCCTCGCCCAGGCGCGTGCGTCCGGCGCCAATCTGCAGGTGATGGGCGAGTTCGGTGTCGAGAAGATCCTGCACCGAATCATGGACGAGACTCTGGGTGACCGCGACATCAAACTGGATGCGATCTGCCTTGGTATTGCGGGCGTCGATCGGCCGCGAGACGCACAAGCGATCAAGGAAGTTATGCGCCGCATCGGCCAGAAAACGCTGACGATTGTCGTCAACGATGCGCTGGTCGCGCTCGTTGCCGGAGCGGGTGATCAGGCCGGTGTCGTGGTGGTCGCTGGAACAGGATCGATTGCCTACGGACGTGATACAGAGGGTCGAGCCGCGCGTGCCGGCGGGTGGGGATACCTCCTCGGCGATGAAGGCGGCGGCTTCTGGATCGGACGAGCCGCACTCTCAGCCGTGGTTCGCCAGTTCGATCAGCGAGGACCGGCGACGTTATTGACGGACCTCGTGCTCGCCCAAATGCAGCTCTCGACACCAGCGGAGGTGATCCACGCCATCTACGATCGCGGACTCCAACGCCACGCCATTGCTGGTCTTGCCGGCGTGGTGCAGCGCGCCATGGAAGCTGGCGACGCGGTGGCGGGGGAGATCCTCGACCGCGCCGCGATCGAACTGGCTGCAGCTGCCGCGTCGGTGGTGACCCGTCTCGGTATGCGCGGCGACGTCTTTCCCACGGTGCTCGCCGGCGGGATGTTCAAGGGCATTCCGTCGCTGGTAACCAGCGTGACGACGCGTCTGGCCGAAGTTGCGCCGAGAAGTGAAGTTCGGCGGCTCGAAATCGAACCCGCGAATGGTGCGGTGACGCTTGCGCTCGCGGCGGCCCGCGGTCAGGTCGTCATCCCGGTGTACATCTAATCCACGGTGGACATCAGGGTTTTCACGACGAGTGAAGATGTGGCGCGCGCAGCCGCCCAACGCGTCACCGAAACGCTGCGTCAGCGCCCGGACGTGGTGCTTGGCGTGCCTGCGGGCCGTACGCCGGTCGGCGTGTACGCCGAGCTCCGACGACTGGCTGCGGCCGGGCAAGCGGATTTTTCGCGTGCCACCGCGTTCGCGCTCGACGAGTTCGTCGGAATCGATCACACGCATCCGGCCAGCTTTCACCGATTCATCCGCGAGCATCTGATCGAGCACGTCGGTCTCGCATTTGAGCGCTTCTACGGGCTCGATGGCGCAGCCGATGACCTCCAGGCCGAGTGCGACCGCTACGAAGCCGCGATCACGCGGGCAGGTGGAATCGGATTGCAGCTGCTAGGCATTGGCGGAAACGGTCACATTGGCTTCAACGAACCGGCCAGCGCACTGCCGGCGCTCACCCATCGAGTGACGCTGCTCGAAGGGACGAGAAAGGCTAGTGCTGCGCTCTTTGACAACGACCTCGCACGTGTTCCGCGTGAGGCGCTAACGATGGGTATGGGCACGATCCTGAAGGCCGAGGTCGTGATGCTGCTCGCCGCAGGAGAAAACAAAGCGGCAAGCGTTGAACGGATGATACGCGGTCGCATCACGCCGCAGTTGCCCGCCTCATTCCTGCACGTCCATCGGGCCGTCGAGGTCTATTTGGACCGCCCGGCAGCGTCGCGTCTTTGAGTGCGAGGGGCGGCGGTGGGTGAGGGAATCATTCCGGTCAGCGCGCTCTCTACAGTCGTGACTGCGGTGCCTTCAGCGTGTCCCTGGAGCAGACCGCGCAGCCGCGGCTCGATGTCCTCGCCAAGCGCTTCGCGCATCGAATCGTGCGCCTTCCGCAAGCGTGCGATGGCTTTCGCATACGTCAGCCCGGTCTTCTGCATGACGATCGCGGCTTTCACGTTCCATTGAGCGACCTTCAGCAGTTTGTCGGCTTCGTCGTATTCGAGGCCGGTCACGATGTTGACGATGCGGCGTGCGCGATCCTTGAGCTTCTCCGATCCTGTCTGGACGTCCACCATCAAGTTGCCGTAGGTCTTACCGATACGCACCATCGCCCCGGTGGTGAGCATGTTGAGGACCAGCTTGGTCGCGGTCCCAGCCTTGAGACGCGTCGAGCCGGCAATTATTTCTGCACCCACACCCGGCGAAATCGTGAGATCGACAAAGGTCTGCAACTCGGTCCCTGGATCGCAGGTGACGAAAATGATTCGCGCCCCGCTCTTGCGGGCCCGTGTCAGCCCACCGCGCACGAACTGCGTCATACCGCTCGCCGACACGCCGATGACGACGTCCTTCTTGGTCGGCCGCAGACGATTGATGGCGCGAGCTCCCTCTTCGTAGTTGTCCTCGACGCCTTCCTTCGCGTTGAAGATCGCCTCACGGCCTCCAGCCATGATCGCCTGCACGAATAACGGACTGGTGCCAAAGGTCGGAGGCATCTCGGCAGATTCGAGGATGCCGAGCCGGCCGCTGGTGCCGGCCCCGACAAAGATGATGCGCCCATTTTTGCGGAGCGCGCTGGCGACCATTTCGACGCCAACAGCGATGCGCTCACGTTCGCGCCTCACCGCGTCGAGCATCTTGCGATCTTCATTGATCATGAGATCGACAAGATCGGCAGCGTCCAGCTTGTCGATCCCAAGACTGAATGCGTTGATGGCTTCCGTGGGTAGCGATTGCCACTTGGAACGAACCGGCATACGACTACAATTCTAGTAAAGCGCCTCATCGAAAGGTAGGAGCCGACCCGGCCCTTGAGCAGTGTGTCCCCGCTTGACGCGTACCTCACTCATCTAACCGTCGAGCGGCGGCTGGCCCGCAATTCCATCGACAGTTACGCCCGCGATCTCAACGGTCTGGCAGATTTCGCCGACAAACGCGGGGCTGCAATGGAAGCGCTCACGCGAACTGACCTCGAAGGGCACGTGCGCGATCTGATGGCCGAGGGCCGCTCGCCGCGGTCGGTTGCGCGCGCGGTCGCCTGTTATCGCGGCTTCTTCCGTTTCCTGGTCATCGACGGGCGCCTCACGAACAACCCGGCCGACGACCTCCGTCCGCCACGGGCGTGGAAGGTGCTGCCGCGCTACCTGGCAGTCGAGGACGTCGATCGACTGCTCGAGCAGCCGATTATCACCACGCCACGAGGCCTGCGCGATCGCGCGTTGATCGAGCTGCTGTACGCGACCGGCATGCGTGTGTCCGAGTTGCTCTCGCTGCGTCCGGCCGACGTGAATCTGGAAGCGTCGTATCTCACGTGCTCGGGCAAGGGGAACAAGCAGCGTATTGTCCCGATTGGCGACGAAGCGGCGGACTGGGTCAAGCGGTACTTGCGGGAGGGACGGTCGGCGCTTTTGGGGAAGCGGTCGAGCGCGCGCTTGTTCGTAAATGCCAAAGGCGGTGGGCCGGGACTGACGCGTGTCGGCTTCTGGAAGATCCTCAAGGGTTACGCGCTCCAAGCGGGACTCACTAAAGGTCTGAGCCCGCATACGCTGCGTCACTCGTTCGCCACGCATCTGCTCGAGCGCGGCGCCGATTTGCGAGCCATCCAGATGATGCTCGGTCACGCCGACCTGTCAACGACGCAGATCTATACGCACGTGCTCGAACAGCGCATGCGAAGCATCTACGATAGGTTTCATCCCCGCGCATGATTCACGGGCGATGGATCGTGGGATTGATCGCTGCCGCGATCGCTGCCAGCTGTTACGCATCGATGCCGCGCGCCGTCCGCACCCTTGCGGTGTCGCCGCCGCTGCGCCCTCCGGTGCGCGGTGCGATTCACATTCACACGCGACGTTCGGACGGAACGGGCACGGTCGATGATGTGGCCCGTGCGGCATCGCGAGCCGGGCTGAAGTTTGTGATTCTGACCGATCACGGCGACGGCACACGCGAGCCGGATACACCCACGTATCGGAACGGAGTGCTGTGCATCGACGCCGTCGAGATCAGCACTGCGAGCGGTCACGTCGTGGCGCTGGGTCTCCCGCACACGCCATACTCGCTGGGCGGCGAAACGCGTGACGTCGTTGAAGACATCGCCCGACTGGGTGGAATGGCCATCGCGGCGCATCCCTTCTCCTCTAAGCCGCAGTTACGCTGGACGGATTGGAGCCTGCCGGTTCACGGTCTCGAGTGGGTGAACGCCGACAGTGAGTGGCGTGATGAACCTCTTCTCACGATCGCGCGCTCACTCTTGACGTATCCGTTCCGGAAGCCGGAGACTCTCGCGACGCTGCTCGATCGCCCGAAGGAGTCCCTGCACCACTGGGACGAGTTGACGGCGCTGCGTCCAGTCGTGGCAGTGGCGGGTGCCGATGCTCACGCCCGGATTCCGCTCACGAGCGTTGGTGATCCCTACGACAATCGCATCTCGCTGCCGCTGCCCGGGTACGAGCAGATCTTCCGCACGTTCTCGATCGCATTGCCAGACGTCACGTTAACGGGGGACCCGAGGGCGGACGCCAGTGGGGTGCTCGATGCGATCCGCCACGGTCGCGTTTTTTCTTCGATTGATGCGCTGGCTGGACCAGTGGCGTTTTCGTTTTCGGCGTCAGGCGCGGGCGACCGCTTTGCGATGGGGGAGGACGTCATCGCGAAGGGCCCCGTGACATTCCAGGTGCGAAGCAATGCGCCGGATGACGCCACAGTCACATTGCTTCGCGATGGGCGACGCGTGCACTCCGTCTCGGGCGCTCAGTTGGAGCACACCTCGTCCGATCGAGGTGTGTACCGCGTCGAGCTGCAGTGGCCCGGCGCACCGGGTGAGCCGCCGATTCCGTGGATGGTGTCGAACCCCATCTATGTCCTGGACGGTCCGCGAGGCGCAGACCAGATCTCTGAGCGGATCGCCCCACCGACGCAAGTGGATGTGCGTTATAGCAACGGGCCGGCAACCGAGTGGCACATCGAGAACAGCCCGCGCTCGCGCGGTGCGCTCGATGTTATCCCGTCGGTTGGCGGCACACAGCTGCTCCTTCGATATGCGCTCGGCGGTACGCAGATCGAGAGTCCCTTCGTCGCACTCTCGATGGCTGTCCCGCAAGGTCTTGCGAACTACGATCGGTTGATCTTCACGGCGCAATCCAGTCGTCCGGCGCGTATATGGGTCCAGCTGCGTGTACCTGGCGGCTCACAGGGCAGGAGCTGGCATCGTTCGGTTTATGTCGACGAGATACCTCGAGCCATTGCAGTAGCGTTCGACGATTTCCGGCCGCTCGAAGCCACGACAACCGGTCGGCCCGTCCTTGCCGATGTCCGCGACGTCCTCTTCGTGATCGACACGATCCACACGCGACCCGGCGTCAACGGTCAGTTGTGGTTGGACGATGTGAAAGTAGGTCGCTGACGCGCTCGTTACGTGCGCACCGTGAGCAGCAGGTACAGCGCGCCTGCACCGAACAGCAGGTTGGGCGCCCACGCCGCGAGGGCTGGCGCCATCACACCGCCAGCACCCATGGCGGCGAACACGCTGATCGTCGTCCAATAGACGATCGCAATGCCGATGGCGACGCCGATGCCGGCCATTGCGCCGCTCCGCCCGATCGTGACCGCAAAGGGGACAGCGAGCAGAGTCATGATCAACGTGACAAACGGGAACGACAGCTTCCGCCACAGCGCGACTTGTTGCTTCACGACATCGAGTCCGCTGGCGCGCAGACGTTCAGTGTACGCATGCAGCTGCGTATAGCTCATGAAATCCGGATCGGGCGATTCGGTGGTGAAGAGCGCTGCCGGCTCTAACACTTTGCGCGTCTGGTTGAACGATTCGAAGCCAATCCGCTCGCCGGCGGCGTCAAACTCTCTCGTCCAGCCTTCTTCCACCAGCCAAGTGGCATCGGCGACGTACGAGGCCCGCTGCGCGAATGTGCGTCTCGTCAACCGCGTCATGTCGGCGTTGAACTCATAAAGCCACAGCCCGTTGAAACGACGCTGGCGCGGGTCGAAGTAGTTGTAGTGATAGATATCGCCGTCACTGCCCATCACCCAACTTCGATTGAACACATCGAACGTCTCCGGCGAACCACCCTTCATCACATGCTTGATCGCTTCGGCTTTGCGGTTCGCCGGTCCGAGCACTGTTTGTTCGAGCACGAAGATGGTCGCGCCAGCGAACACCGCCGCAGCCACCATTGGTAGTGCCACGCGATACAGACTGATTCCGCATGCCTTCATGACGATGAGCTCGCTGTTCTTCGTCAGGAGTGCCACGGTGACCAGCGTCGCGAGCAGCACGGAGAGAGGAATGATGTAGTAGAGGTACTGGGGCGTCTGATACAGCATGAACATCCACAGCATCGTCCAGGTGCCCGCGCCTTTGAGGACCTTTTCAGTGAGCTCGGTGAAGGTCGAGATGTAAAACAGACTGGACAGCGCCAGCGCCGAGAGTCCCCACATACGCAGGTAGGTGAGTGCTACGTAGCGATCCAGCGTGCCCAGCGGCATAAAGAAGCGGCTCCGTCCCCGTGCCGTGACCGTGCCCAGCTTCAGCAAGAACGCGGGAAGCGGCACACGCATCGGCCGATCCGCAACGCGGCCCCGCCACTTGAAGAGGATGATGCCGAGGACCCCGAGAACGAGATTAGGGAGCCATGCGGCAAGCCACGGCGTGAGCATGCGTCCCTTCGTCAGTGACTGGCCCAGCCACAGCAGGATGTAATAGGCGAACACGATCGCAACGCCGATGACGAAGCTCGCCAGCTTCCCATCGCGGCGATTCGTTGCGCCAAGCGCCAGACCGATCAAACCGAACACAAGGCATGCGGCAGGAATCGAAAATTTCTTGTGAATTTCGAACAGCTGATTGTGCGGGAACTGTCCTTGCGCACGAATCTCGTCGGCGCGCGCACGAAGTTCGGCGATCGACATCTCGCGATCGCCCTTCGGCGGGCCGCCGCTCGGAAACATCGCCTCCGGACTCAGGTTAAGCAGGAGACGATCAAAGCTGGAGACGTCGTACTTGCCCGTCGGATCGGCCGAGTGCTGCGTCCCTTCGTCGAGTACCACCTCGACGGTCTTCTTGTTTCGATCGATGACGATGCGCCCACGTTTCGCGAGGTAGACGGCCGAGCCCTCGCCGCTGCGGTTGTCGGACATGAATACGCCTTCCCATCCGCCGCTCGGTGGGACCTCCCGCACGTAAAGAACGATATTCGGGAACCGATCGAAGAACATCCGCGGCTTGACCTCGCCCTCGGCCTGCGACGCGATGATGTTGAACGTGATCTCGCGGGAGCGTTGATTACCGGCTGGGACGGCGACCATCAGCACATAGGCCGTCGCAGCACAGCACAGGATCGAGACGAGTCCAACGGGGCGGAGGAGCCGCCGCATGCTGACGCCGCAAGCTTGGAACGCGACGAACTCGCGATCTGCCGAGAGGCGGCCGAATGTCACCAGCAGCGCCATCAGCAGCGACATCGGAATTGTGAGGCCCAGCGACATGGGCACGAGCGACACGACGATCTGAGCCACCGCCGAGATCGGTGCGCCCTTGGCGATGTAGTCCTCGGCGTACCGCATGAGCTCAGGAATAATAATGAGGAAGGTGAACACCAGCAGACCAATGCCGAAAGGCATGAGCAGCTGGCGAATCACGTAGCGGTCGAGAATCCTCACAATTCCTCGTCTCTTCCTGTATCGGCATTATGACCCGCGTCGCGATCCTCTGGCACATGCATCAGCCGTTCTACCAGGACCTGGCGACGGGCGAGCACATCCTCCCGTGGGTGCGGCTGCATGGGACCAAGGATTACTGGGGGATGGTGGCGCTGATGCGCGAGTTTCCGCGGGTGCGCGTCACGTTCAACCTGGTGCCGTCGTTGCTGGTTCAGCTGGAGGCTTTTGCTCGCGATGAAGCGCACGATCGACACCTCACACTCGGGTTGAAGCCGGCGGATGCGCTGACGGAAGACGAGCGCGCCTTTTGCGTCGAGAACTTCTTCCACGCACACAAGCCGCGGATGATCGATCCGTTTCCCCGTTACGCGGAACTCCTTGCGCGACGCGGCAGCACTATCAAGGGACTGAGCTCTCGCGCTGTGGCGGCGCAGTTCTCCACCGAAGACATTCGCGACCTGCAGGTGTGGCACAAGCTCGTGTGGATCGATGCCTTGTATTTCGAACGCGACGAGCGCATTCGTGCCCTGGTCGCAAAGGACCGCGGCTACACCGAGGAGGACAAAGCGCTGCTGCGCAGCGTCGAGCTCGAGATCCTGCGAGCGGTGGTGCCTGAGTATCGCGACGCGGTGCGCCGCGGTCAGATCGAAATTTCGACGTCGCCGTTTTATCACCCGATTCTGCCGCTGCTGTGCGATACGGATGTCTATCTGCACACACATCCGCAATCACGGATGCCGCGCGAGCGATTCCGGCGTCCGGAGGATGCGTTCGAGCAGTTGACGCGCGCCATCACACTCCACGAGCGTCTCTTTGGACGACGGCCCGACGGATTGTGGCCGTCTGAGGGTTCTGTATCCGACGAAATGGTGCCGCTGGTCTCGCGTGCGGGATTCAAATGGATGGCGACCGATGAGGCCATCCTATCGCGGTCCATCCATCGTGCGTTCACCCGAGACAGCGCGGGCAACGTCGAGCAGCCCGAGGACCTGTATCGCGCGTACTGTGTGGGTGGAACCAATCTAAGCGTCGCGTGCGGTTTCAGAGATCACGCGATTTCCGATCTCATTGGTTTCTCCTACGCCTCATGGCCACCGGACATAGCCGCCGATGACTTAATGCGTCGGCTCGTGGAAGCCGGAGCTCGGTACACGGCGCGCACCGGCCAGGAGGCGACGGTCTTCGTGATCCTCGATGGCGAGAACGCCTGGGAACACTTCGAGGGTCAGGGACGGCCATTTCTTCGTGCACTCTATGCGCGGTTGACCTCGCAACCAGAGATTCGCACGGTGACGATGAGTGAGGCGTGCGCAACCGCGTCTGAGCCGCTCGTCTCGATCTTCCCCGGGTCGTGGATCAACTCCGATTTCTACATCTGGATTGGCCATGCAGATGACCATCGCGCGTGGGGTCAACTCGCCGATGCGCGTCGCATCATCGACACGCCTTCCGCAGGCATTTCGGACGTGGCTTTGGCTCGGGCGCGAGAGGAAATGCTGATTGCGGAGGGCAGTGACTGGTTCTGGTGGTACGGCGACGACCATTCGTCGGACCACGATCTCGCCTTTGATGACCTGTTCCGGCGCCACGTGCGCAACGTCTATCGAGCCCTCGACGCACCCATTCCTGAGGAGCTCTTTGTCACGAACATCACGACGCAGCCGCCTTCGGTCGACATTTGCCGGCCGACGGGACTCATCCGGCCAGAGATCGATGGCGAGGTGACGAGCTACTTCGAATGGGTCGGCGCTGGCAGCTTTGAGACATCGAAGATTGCCGGCGCCATGCACCAGGTCAGTGAGAGTTCGAATATACAGGCCGTCGAGTTCGGGGTCAGTCTCGAGCACCTTTTTATCCGGGTCGATGGCGTACGGCCGATACGCGAGCTGCTGGTTGGCGCGTTGGGACTGACCGTCCGATTCCTCAAGCCGGCGGGGCTGCAAATCGTTCTGCGGCGCGACGGAAAGTTCGCGGATGTGCTACTCGTCCGACGTTCGGCAAAAGGGGACTGGGACGTCGCCGACTGTCCTGGACTAATTTCGGCAATTGGAACGGTTGCCGAGATCCGCATCCCGTTCACGTGCCTTGGCGTCAGTCGCCACGACAGCGTCGCGTTCTTCGTCACCCTCTCGGAGGGCACGATCGAAGTCGAGCAACAACCGAGACACGAACCCATCCAGTTCGAAGTGCCGGACGCGTCGTTTGCGACACGAAACTGGACCGCCTAAACGCCCCGCGAAGGAGATTCAGGCGTATTCCTCGGATTTTCCTGCCTGCTTTATCAACGTCGCATAAGATGCGTTATGTTAACCAACGCGCAGACATATCCGTGACGGCTGCGCCGAAAACGGCCACGTTTGCCGCCTCTTCGCCGGCGCACTGCTTCTGTCGATTGGAGTTCACCAGCGCACAAGACATCGCTGCGACAACGCTCGACGTCTCGTGTGCGGCAATGCAGGTGGTTACCTTCGGGCTGATGCTCGCAGTTCCCGAATGATGTTCTCGAGGGCTTCGATGATCTCGGATGGTTCGACCTTTGTCTTCTTGAAGCTCAATCGCAGGTCAAACGCTTTGGTTGGGGGCTTGAACGCAAAGACGTAGGCTTTGGGTCGACCCGCCTTGGGCTTTGCAGTCTCGCTGCGGACTGCCTGCCGCGTGGCGGCGCCTTGTCCGGCCAACTTTTCGACCAGGGCCAGCATTTTCTTAGGGTCTTGCTGTCTAACTATCTGAAGAAGCGTCGACTTAGCGGTAATGTCGGCCAGCCGACAAAGGGTTCTAACCTCTTCAGGCATTGCCGCCAGTGACAAAGACTCGGTAATTGCCGTTCGCGACTTGCCTAGCTTCCGTGCTAGATCTTCGTGCGTATGACCGCACTTTTGCTGAAGCTGCAAGAGCGCCTCGGCTTCTTCGAACGCCGTCAAGTCCTTGCGCTGAAGATTCTCGACGAGCGCCAGCTCCATTACCTCGACGTCATCCGATTCCCGGATGATGACCGGTACTTCGCGCAGACCGACTTGCACGGCGGCGTGATAGCGACGCTCGCCGGCGATGATCTGATAACGACCGAGACGCTGCCGCACCACGAGCGGCTCGATGATTCCTTTCTCACTGACCGAGGCCATGAGCTCGGACAGGTCACCCATTACCTGGCGGGGCTGGTTCGGGTTCGGGTCGAGGAGATCGATCGCCACCATGCGACCAACCGGCTCACCAGCGGATGCCGCGAGCGCCTCGACGTAGTGATGGTCATGCCGCATCCGCAGTGTTTCAGGCAGTCCGCGCTTCGACACGCTCGATGACCTCCTCGCACAAACTGTAGTAATCGGTCGCGCCCGTGGAGTCCGGGGCGAACGTAAAGATCGATTCCTTGTAGGCGGGGCTTTCCTCTAGACGGACGCTCTTGCTGATCACCGTGCGGAAAACCTTGCCGCCAAATACCTTCGTGATTTGTTCGCGTATATCGCGAGCCAGCGCAGTGCGCTTGTCGTGCATCGTAATGACGACACCCAGAATGCGCAGCCCAGGATTGGGACGCTGACGAACCTTCTCAATGGTCTCGAGTAAGTCGTCGGTGCCCTCGAGCGCGAAATACGAGGACTGAATAGGAATGAGCAGATGCGTCGCCGCGACGAGCGCGTTGACAGTCAGCAGCCCGAGGGCCGGCGGACAGTCGATCACGACGTGGGCATACTCCCCTATCACTTTCTCGAGCTTGTCCTTCAGCCGGAAATGGGCGTCGAGCTCGCCAACGAGCCGAGCCTCGAGCTTGGCCAGCGCGATGCGCGCCGGGGCGATGTACAGATTCTTCAGCGACTGCGCCGGATGAATGACATCCGCCAACTCGCACGCCGGATCAGCGATCGCGTCGTAGGTGCTCTTGGCGATCGCTTGCAGATCGAGAAACGAGATACTGCTGTTGGCCTGTGGGTCGAGATCGATGAGCAGCGTCTTCCGTCCGCGCATGGCGAGCGCGGCAGCAAGATTGACGGCGGTCGTGGTCTTGCCGACGCCGCCTTTCTGGTTGGCGATGGCGACGATCATGCGGCCAACGCCAGGGGCACGAGGGTGCCGCGGCGACGAGCCGCGTCAGGACTGAGCTGTTGAATCGAGCCGTTGTTCACGAGGCGCAAATCTGTGAAGAGGTGCGCCCATTGTAGGGATGGGGTTAGAGAGTGTCAACCCGGAGGGACGTCGGCCGGCCGACAATTACATTTTGTATTTGCCAAGTTCCTCTGGATCAAGGCTTTCCAGCCACTTCTGAAGCCGCGCATTATCGCCAGGCTCAGCCGTGAAATCGACGGTCTTGGCGTTGTCGATGACCGACTCCTCCACCAAGATCGGCGACCGGGTCCTCAACGCCAAGGCAATCGCGTCACTCGGCCGTGCATCGACCGCGATGCGCTCTCCCCTGACGGTCAGATGAATGATCGCAAAGAACGTGTTGTCCTTGAGGTCGCTCACGACGACCCGATCGACGCTGCCCTCGAGGTCGGCAATGACGTTCCGCAGCAAGTCGTGCGTCATCGGCCTCGGAGTCGAGACGTTTTCGATCTGCAGGGCGATGGCGTTGGCCTCGAAGATCCCAACCCAGATCGACAGGACGCGCTCGCCCAGCTTGTCCTTGAGGATCACGATGGGCATGTTCGTGATGGGGTCGACCATCAGTCCCTTGATGCTCATTTCGATCAGCATGGCTCGCTCTCCACCCAAGACTTCAGACGCCTCTCAAGCTCCGATCGCTTCATCTCGGTAGATCCAGCGGTCGGCCATTGCTTCACTCGGTAAACCGAACGGTCGAGACCGCTTCACCCCACAGACTATGCGGCCCCGCCCGCGTAATCCTGACCGGGACGGTGCGCCCGATCCACGCGCCCTGTTGCGTGTGCAATGTTGTATCGGTCGGCACCGGGAAATTCACTACGGTATTTCCGCTCGTGCGTCCAGAAACCTCGTCAGCCTGGCGCCGGTTCGCGGAATCCACCAGCACGTTGAGGGTAGTGCCGACCGCGTCCTCGTGCAGGCGGGTTTGGATCTCACGCTGCAGGGTTTGCAGGGCCACGATGCGCGACGTCTTCTCGTCGTCGCTCACGTCATCGGCGAGTCGTTTGGCGGCCAGGGTGTTCGGCCGGGGCGAATACTTGAACGAGAACATGCTGTGGTAGCGCGCAATGCGAGTCAGCGACAGCGTCTGTTCGAAGTCCTCAGTCGTCTCACCGGGAAAGCCGACGATTATGTCGGTCGATAACGTCACGCCTTGAACGCTTTCGCGAATCCGCTGGAGCAGGTCCAAATACTCCTCGCGCGTGTGTCGTCGTCGCATGGCGCGAAGCACCTTCGATGAGCCGGATTGGACCGGCAGATGAACGTGCTTGCAGACCTTCGGGAGGTCGCGGATCGCTTCGATGAGGCGCTGACCAGTGTGTCGGGGATGCGGACTCGCGAAGCGGATCCGCTCGACACCGGGCACGTCGTTGACGCGCGCGAGAAGATCGGCGAAGTCACAGGCGGCATCATCCGGAGCCAAGTAGTGATTGACGATCTGCCCGAGGAGCTGAACTTCCTTGCGCCCGGAGGCGACGGCCTCACGGACGTCGGCGAGGATGTCGGCCGTGGCGCGCATTCGCTCGTGACCACGCGTATTCGGCACGACGCAGAACGCGCAGTGGTCGTTGCAGCCTTCGATGATTGTGACGTACGCCTTGACCGGGTCCTGGCGATGCGTGATGCCCAGCGGGAACGTCACGTCATCGAGCGGCGCGATATCGATGCCAGGGAACGGCGCCGACGTGGCCCGCTCCACCATCATCGGCAGCATCTTCAAACGCTGCGTGCCGAGAACGACGTCGATCATCCGTCCATTGGCTCTCTTGAGCAGCGCCGGACCTTCCTGCTGCGCGACGCAACCGGTCACCGCGACGACAGGCCGCCGGCCGGTTTCGTCGTGGAGAACCCGCAACTCGCCGAGTCGCGTATACAGCTTCTCCTCGGCGTGCTCGCGCACGCTGCAGGTATTGATGACGATGACGTCCGCGTCGCGGTCGTCCATCGTCGACTCATAACCGGCTTGGTCGAGCAGTCCCGCCATCCGCTCCGAGTCATGGACGTTCATCTGGCACCCGAACGTCTCGATGAGATACCTCTTTGCCATCCGGTAAAACCTTAGATTCTTCGCCGGCTTTCGCTTTCGCCTTTCGCCTTCTTTTTCGCTTTCGCGTGGCGGCTTGCTTCGGTTGGCGGGACGCGATCTTCACCGCTACCCGACCGCGCGCTGAGCAGTTCGCGAGCGCTCGTCCGCACCGACTCGGTCACGGCCGCTCCTCCAATCATGCGCCCGATTTCCTCAATACGACCGTCCCCGTCGAGCCGTTGAACGGTCGTCGCGGTCCGATCCCGACGCACAGTCTTGTCGATCCGGAAGTGCGTGGACGCTCGCGCAGCAATCTGCGGCAGGTGCGTGATGCACAACACTTGGAATCGATGGCCTAGTGCTCCGAGCCGGGCGCCGACGACGTCCGCCACGCGGCCGCCGATACCCGTATCCACCTCATCGAAGACCATCACCACCGTTTTGTGCTCGGTCTCGTCAATGGACATCGTCTTGAGCGCGAGCATCACTCGTGACAACTCGCCACCGGACACGATCCGCGCCAGCGGACGAACGTCCTCGCCGGGATTTGGTGACAGAAAGAACTCGGCTCGATCGATGCCTCTCTCTGTCCAGGATTCCTCCGCCAGCGGTACACCGTTGAAGCGCACTTCAAAGCGGGCCTGAGCCATCGCTAGTTCACCCAGTAGACGCTCGAGCTCGCTCGAGAAGCGCCGGGCCGCATCGCGTCGCGCGGTCGAGAGGTCGCGAGCGTCCTCGAGATACCGGGCGCGCGCTGACCCGAGGGCAGATTCGAGTCCCTCGACGCTCTCCGCCGTTTGCATCAGCAAATCCCGTTCTCGGCCCAGCGCGCGTCCCTTCTCGATCACGTCATCGAGCGTCGGACCATACTTGCGCTTCAATCGGTCGAGAGTGGCAAGCCGCTCCTCGACCTGCTGAAGCCGGGCCGGCGATGCGTCGATCCCGTCGGCGTACTTTCTGAGGAAGTCGGCCAAATCCTCGAGTTGAGATTTGATTTGCTCGCGCGCTTCCGCGTAGCCGGTGAACTGTGAATCCAGCGTCGCCAGCTCGCTGACGCGCTTCCACACGCCGCTGAGCCCCGCGAGGACTGCGTCGTCGCTGTCGTATAGCGCGGCGTAAGACTCTTCGCACAGGCGGTGCACTCGCTCGGCATTGGCGAGCACGTGTTTTGTGGAGGCCAGTTCCTCGTCCTCTCCAGCCGCCGGTCTGACCTTCTCGATCTCGCCGAGTTGGAAAGCAATCAGCTCGAGTCTCACCGCCTTTTCCTTGCCGTCCATCCGTGACCGTTCCAACTGGTCGCGCAACTGAGCAAGGGCACGCCAAGAGACCGCAACCCGCTCAGTGATTGCCCCGAGCCCCGCGTAGCCATCCAGGAGTGGAAGGTGCGATAGCGGATCCAGCAGTGTCTGGTGCTCATGCTGACCATGGATCTCAACAAGACGCTGAGCAAGCTCTCGCAGCTCTGTCGCCGTCGCCAGGTCGCCGTTCACGAACGATCGGCTACGACCGGAGCTCGAAACTTCGCGACGGATGAGAATCTCGTTGCCGTCGCGGTCGTCCTCGAAGATCGCTTCAATCGTGGCTTGCGGTTCGCCGGTACGAACCAAGTCGGCGGAAGCCCGTGCGCCAAGCAGCAGGCCGACCGCCTCGACGACGATGGACTTCCCTGCGCCGGTCTCGCCGGTCAGCACGTTGAAGCCGGGCTCGAACTCGACCTCGACGGCCTCAATCACCGCAAGGTTGCGGATGCGAAGCAGGCGCAGCATGTAGGCGGAACTTCCATCGTATCATATGTTTGACAGCACTTATGGCGCGTGCTAGTCTGCCTAAACAAGCGCTGTCCCAGCGGCGCGTACCCCATGTTCGGAGGCATAGGTGTATACGTTTGGCTCGTCCTTCCTTGCACTACAGGTGCAGGACGTTGCCCCGCTGGCTGGGAGCGGAGGCATACTCGAGATTCTTCGCGGGACTGGTCCACTTAACCAGGCCGTTCTCGCGATCCTGATTCTGTTCTCGATCGTTTCCTGGGCGATCATTCTTTTTAAGACGTTTTCCTATGGACGCGTCGCACGCCAGACCGCGACGTTTCTTGACGTCTTCCGTCGTAGTCAGAAATTCTCCGAGGTTCAGGCGATATGTCCCTCTCTGCCACAGAGCCCGCTCGTCGGTGTCTTTCAGGCAGGCTATGCAGAGATCAACGCACAGTTTCGATTGACTAGTCAGACCCCATCCAATCCGACCGGCTCGCCGCCACGTCCTATGCTTAAGAGCCTCGAGGCCGTTGACCGTGCGCTGATCCGTGCGGCAACGACCGAGGTCAATAAGCTCGAGCGACGGCTCACATTTCTCGCGACGACCGCGAGCGTGACACCGTTCATCGGACTGTTCGGTACGGTCGTGGGGATCACGATCGCATTCCAGCGAATTGGCGCGACCGGTTCAACGAATCTGGCTGTGGTCGGTCCGGGCATAAGCGAGGCGCTCATCGCCACCGCGGCCGGACTCTTTGCAGCAATTCCAGCGGTCGTGTTCTACAACCACTTCGTGCACCGAGTGAAGGACTTTTCCGCAGCGATGGACGACTTTGCCCTCGAGTTCCTGAATATCGCGGAACGGAACTTTACGTAATGCCGAAAGTCATTGCTTCCGCACCCAACGCCGGCGGCCGTCACCAGCGGGGACGGCGAGTGGGGCCAACCCTCGCCGAGATCAACGTCATCCCGCTCGTTGACGTAATGCTCGTGCTGCTCATCATCTTTATGGTCGCCGCGCCGATGTTGCAGCGCGGTGTCGAAGTGAAGCTGCCAAGGGCGCGACAGACAAACGAGATATCAAGTGAGCGAGTCTTCGTGGATGTGCCGAAAAGCTTCAGAGACGACGGTCGCGTCGTCCTGGGAAAGGAACGCATCGGCATTAAGGTTCTCGCCGAGCGTCTTCGGCAACAGATGGTCAATCGGACAGACAAGCAGGTCTTCCTCCGCGGGGACGCGGAGCTGCAAGTGCAGAATCTTATCGACGTGCTAGACCAGCTGAAAGCAGCTGGAGTTGAGAACGTCGGCATCGTCACCGAGCTGCCCGAACGCTAAATCGACATGGTTGAGAACGTGACCGACATCATCGTGGCGCGATCGCGCGAGCCGGAGGGGCTCAAGACGATGATCGTATGGTCCGTTGCGGCGCACATCGCTCTCGCCGTGATCGCCTTGTTCGTGGGTGGGCCTCATCTGAATACTGCGCCCCGCCAGGTGATGACGATCAGCCTCAGTGGAGCACCAGGTCCGAAGACAGGCGGTCAGACGCAGCTCGGCGGTCAGGCCGTGCAAGCACCTGCGGCACCGCAAGAGCCAGTGAAACCAGTTCCGCCGCCGCCGGCTCCGAAAGAGGCGGCGATGAGCCTGCCGGATCCGAAACGCCCGCCGAGGCCACAGCCGAAGCAAGCGCCGCCGGAGGCGACGGCAAAGAACGTGAGCACGGGCGAGGTCCCACGGGAGGGGAATACGCGGGTCGACACGCGCGTGCGAGGAACAGGCTTCGGGCTGAGCAGTGCCGGCAGCAACAGCAGCGGCTCCTCGGTGACGCTCGACGTGTCGGACTTCTGTTGCAACGAGTACCTCGACCAGATGGTGGTCGCCATTCGGCGCAATTGGGATCAAAGCCAGGGCGTTGTCGGTTCGACAACGATGACGTTCACGATTCAGCGAAACGGCACCATACAGACTCCGCAGGTTGAGAGATCAAGTGGGTTCGTCGCGCTCGACAACGCGGCGATGCGTGCGTTGCAGTTGTCGCGCCTCCCTCCCCTTCCGCAGGCGTTTGAAAATCCGACGCTGACAGTGCATCTCCGATTCGATTTTCAACGGTGAACATGAGTAAACATGTGACGACGTGGAGAGTGAGTGCGGCCCTGGCCGCATCGTTGGCGTTCATCGCCACGACGGCAAGTCGAGCCGCTGTTGAGCAAGCGCAACAGCCCTCGGAAGTCGCGTTGGTTATCAGTGGAGGCGATGCGGGCACACCACCGCGTTACGCCGTTCCCGATTTCGTCGCGCTCACACCCGATGCGGCGGAGATTGCCAAGACATTAGGACAAGTCCTTTGGGACGACCTCAATTTCGAGCGGGAGTTCTACATGATCCCGCGTGACACCTATGGCAGTGTCCCTGCTGCCCGCACACCTGAACAGGTACCGTTCAACTCGTGGCGCGAGCTTGGCGCGGATGCCGTGGTGTTCGGCACCGTCCAGCGCAATGGCAGCGATGTTCGTGTTCAGGTGCGGCTCTTCAACGTTCGCTCACGGCAATCCGTCTTCGCGAAGGAGTACAGCGGCAGTGCGAACAATCCGAGGTTGTATGCCCACACGATCTCCGATGAGATTCACGATCAGCAGCGTGGGCTGAAGGGCATCGCCCGCACAAAGCTCGCCTGGGTGTCGGATCGGGACGGCGTACGGCTGGGCGATACCGTTGAGAACCGCCAGGTGAAGGAAATTTATTACGGCGACTACGACGGCGCCAACCAGCGCCGGGTTACCGTGAGCCGCCGGCTCAACCTCAATCCATCGTGGTCGCCTGACGCGCGCTCCTTGGCGTACACGACTTTCCGTCCCAATCCTGACGTTTTCGTGTCGCTCATCTATCAGGGTGTGTTGCAAAACCCGACGAAGGGTGTAGGGACGAACTACCTTCCCGTCTTCTCGCCCGACGGTAAACAAATCGCGTTCATGTCCGGACGCGATGGAAACCCTGAGATTTACGCGATGAATGTCGACGGCACCAATCTCCGCCGCTTGACCAATCACTCGGCTGGAGATTCGAGCCCGACGTGGTCGCCGAGTGGCGCACAGATTGCCTTTACGTCGGATCGCTCAGGCAAAGCGCAGATCTACGTCATGAATAGTGCCGATGGCTCAGGCGTGCGTCGTCTGACGGAGAAAGAGTCCGAAGCCGATCGGCCAACGTGGTCGCCACCGCCGTTCAACGAGATCGCGTACGCCGCCTCGACCGGACCGGGGTACGACATCAAAGTACTCGTGGTGTCCACAGGAGAAGTGAAGCAGCTGACGTTCGGCGAGGGCTCGAACGAGGGCCCCGCATGGGCCCCGGGGGGACGGCATCTAGCGTTCACGTCAACGCGCGCCGGCCGACGAACACAGGTGTTTACGATTGGCCGCGATGGGCGCGGCCTGCGGCAGATCACGCGCGAGGGCAACAACCAGACCCCGGCGTGGTCGAATTAGAAAGTGAAGTCTTATTGAGGAAGCACATGAAAGATATGAGGAACACGACGATCGTGGTCGCGATCACCCTGTCACTCGCCGTCACCGCCGCGTGCGGCAAAAAGAAGATCGCCACTGGACCACAGCCGCCCCCAGCTGAGGAACCCGCTGTGGTCACGCCGACTCCTCCGCCGCCGACAGAGCGCGTCGAGGACAGGACACCTGTTGCTCAGCCGCTCGCCGACGAATCGATTACCAACAAGTCGCTGGACGACCTCAACCGCGACTCACCGCTGAAACCTGTGTTTTTCCCGCTCGACAGTGCCGAACTGGACGAGAGCGGTCGCGCGATCGCCACTGCTAATGCATCGGTGCTCAAGAAATACTCGACGTGGGGAATCACTGTCGAGGGACACTGCGACGAGCGCGGAACGGCCGAGTACAACCTGGCGCTCGGCGAGCGTCGCGCCGTCGCCGTGAAGACGTATCTGTCATCGCTGGGCGTATCACCGGAGCGGATTCGTACAGTAAGTTACGGAAAGGAGTTCCCGTTCGACATGGGCCACGGCGAAGATGCCTGGGCCAAGAATCGACGTGGCCACTTCGTCATCACGTCGAAGTAAAGTCTTGAAAGATGGCATGCACATGAACCTCCTTCGATCGACGCTCGCGCTGGCAGCGCTCGCTGCGGCGGTTCCAGCGGTGGCGCAAAATCGCGAGCACCAGCAAATGAGCGCCGAGCTACGCATGCTCCAGGAGCAGACGCAGCAGCTCGCACTCACGCTGGCGCAAATTGGCGACGCACTCAAGGCGCTGAACGGGAGACTGGATACCGCCGATCAGGCCGCGCAAAAACGATTCGCCGATCAAGAGCTGCTGATCAAGAAACTCAGTGACGATGTCAGCGCGGTGCGTGAGCGCTCGCAGGACACTGACACACGGCTGCGCAAGCTCGCCGATGAAGTCGAGGCGCTGCGGTCTACCCTCACCTCGCTGCCATCGCTGATCTCCGGTGCGGGTCCGGCGCCATCTCCGGACCCGACGGCGGCGCTCGATCCGAATGCACCGGCTCCTACTCTGCCCGCGTCACAGCAGCCGTCGGCCATTGGCCTGTCGCCGTCGCGGATGCTGGACACTGCCAAGAGTGACTACTTCTCCGGGTCGTATGCGAGTGCCGTCAGCGGCTTCGACTCGTTGTTGCGCACCTTCCCCACCAGTGAGGCCGCGGCCGAGGCGCAGTTCATGCTCGGCGAGACCTACTCGCAGCAGAAGCGATATCCCGAGGCGGTCAACGCCTACACGGCCGCGATTCAAAAGTTCCCACGATCGATGTGGGTGCCCGAGGCGTACTACAAGCGTGGCAAGGCGCAGGAATCGCTCGGTCAACCCGAGGCCGCGCGTGCCTCGTACGAGCAGTTACTCAAGACCTATCCGGATACACCAAGCGCAGGACTCGCCAAGCAAGCGCTTGACCGTTTGGGGCGCCAAGCCGCCGCGCCGCGCCCTTAGCCCTCACCTTGAATCGTGACCTCCCCTGTCACGAAAACCCTGTAAAGTGTCGGAGGAGAGGCAGAGCCTGCGGGCTCGGCCTCACATGGCACGGCCGCAGTTACTGCAGCCGTAGGGGCGAAGAGCGCTCGCCCGAAAGGACAGGACATGGGAAGCGTAAACAAGGTCATCCTCGTCGGGAATCTGGGTCGCGACGCCGAGCTCCGCTACACACCCGGTGGTGCGGCGGTCTCGACACTGAATCTCGCCACGACTGAGGTCTGGAACGATCGCAACAATCAGCGCCAGGAAAAGACGGAGTGGCACCGTGTGGTGCTATGGGGGAAGCCAGCCGAAAGCCTGCAGGAGTACCTCACCAAAGGGAAACAGATCTACGTCGAGGGCAAGCTGCAGACGCGCCAGTGGGACGACAAGGACGGCAACAAGCGCTACACGACGGAGATCAAAGCCGACCGCGTCACACTGCTCGGCGGCGGTGGTGGTGGCAGCCGCAGTGGCGGCATCGATCGCGGCGGCTCACAGGGGCCAGCCGACGAGCCGCCGATGGAGCCAATGACCGACGACGATATTCCGTTTTGAGATGTGGGGGCGAACGCGTTCGTCGCCGGACGCGCGTCGCCCCGTTACGTCCCCTGCCGTCCGTAGCGATCTTCGAGCCGCACCACATCGTCCAGTTCGGGCGTGGAGACTTCGAAGACGTCAGAGTCTTCAATGGCCGTCATGCGATGCACGGTCTTCGGATAGACATGTTGAGTGTCGCCCGCCTTCATCTCGCGCTTTGTCAGCACGCCATTCACTTCGATCTCGTAAAGCAGCTTGCCTGCATACAGGTAGATCGTCTCGTCCTTGATGTTGTGGTACTGCAGGCTCAAGGCGTGTCCGGCGTTGACGTGCAGGATTTTGCCGACATAGCGTTCCGTCTTCGCCCACCAGATCTCATAGCCCCAGGGCTTCTCGACTCGCTTGACCGCGAATGTACTCATGTGCTGCCCTATCGCGTCACGCCTGCCGGCGAGGCAAACGCGTCGTTCAGGAACTGCTCGATCTCCTCGACCGTACCCAGCGTCAGGACGCGCGCCGCCAGGCGGGCCATCTGTCCAACGTTGGTCTCACGAACGACGCGCCGGGCCACCGACAGCGCACCCGGCGTCATACTGAATTCGGTCAATCCGCAGCCGATCAACAGTCGCAGCAGCAGCGGATCCGAAGCCATCTCTCCGCACAGTGACACGGGGATCGCTTCGCGCACCGCCGCGCGCCGGACCTGTCGCAGGAGACGCAGGACCGCCGGATGGAGCGGTTGATAGCGATCGGAAACGCGTTCATCGGTGCGATCGACCGCCAGCGTGTACTGAATGAGGTCATTGGTGCCGATCGTGAAGAAGTCCACCTCACGCGCGAGCAGTGATGCCGTGAACGCCGCTGACGGCACTTCGATCATGATGCCTACCGGTAAGGCAGGGGTGTCGATCCCGCGCGCCGCCAGTTCGGCTCTCGCCTCCTCGAGCAGCGCCCGCGCCGCTCGCACTTCCTGGAGTGACGAAACAAACGGGAACATCACCCGCACCTGGCCGTGCGTGGCTGCCCGCAGCAGCGCGCGCAACTGCGTTTTGAAGATCGCCGGCTGCGCCAGGCCAAACCGGATCCCGCGCAACCCGCCGTGGCCACTACGCGGCTGATCCGGGAACCATCGCGCATCGAGTGCGGCGTCCACGAGCGGCCGCGCCAGCTGACGCTCGTCGATGTCGAACGTGCGAACCGTGACGGGCAGCGGCGCCATTCCCTCCACGAGCTGGCGATAGACGTGGTACTGCTCGTCTTCGGCGGCCATATCAGGAGGACCGCCGACCAGCATGAACTCCGATCGGTACAGTCCGCTGCCTTCCGCACCAGCATCGCGCGCCGGCGCCACGTCGTCGGAGCGCTCGATGTTCGCCGCGAGCACGACTCGAATACCGTCCGCCGTCTCGAGCGGACCTTCGCTGTGCGTCACAGACAGGTGCACGCGGTTGCGGCGCGACGCGAGCTCTGCATCTTGATACAGGTCCGGACTCGGGTCGATGACAACTTCCCCGCTCTCGCCATCGAGGATCACCGACGCACCCGAAGGCAGACGACGGCTGACGTCGTGCAACCCGACGACTGCCGGAACGCCAAGCGATCGAGCGAGGATCGCGGTGTGGTATGTCCGACCGCCGGCATCGGTCGCGAACCCGCGAATGCGTGTCCAATCGAGCTGGGCAACGACCGACGGCGTGAGTTCGTCGGCGATCAACACACACGGTGTGTCGAGATCCTGCAGTCGATCGCGCGGCCCACCGCGTTCTTCCCTCAGGTTCAGCCGCAGACGCCCGGCGACGTCATGCACGTCACCCTTGCGCTCGTGCAGATACCGGTCGTCAATGTTATCGAAGACGGCGGACAGCTCGTCCAAGGCGCGCTGGACCGCCCACTCGGCGTTGACCCGCTCATCGCGAACCACCGCCGCGGCGCGACCCACCAGCGCCGGATCGTCGAGCATGAGCAGCTGCGCGTCGAAAATTGAGGCGAGATCTGCTCCTTTGAGCTCGGCGATCCGCAGCCGAATCTGCTCGAGTTGCTCGCGCGACCGCTGCCGGGCGCGATCGAGCGCCGACAGCTCACGGGCGACCCGATCGATGGCAATCGGGAAGCGAATCACCTGTGTGCGCTGAATGGCCACCAGGGCGGGACCGACGGCCACACCTGGCGACACACCGATGCCTTTTAAACGCTCCATTCCTCACCAAATCCTGTTTCAACCAGCTGCACGAGCGCGTCCACGGCGGCCTGCTCGTCCACACCGGCGGCTTCCACCGTGATCGCCGTGCCGCGCGCCGCGGCCAGCAGCAGAATTCCCATAATGCTCTTGCCGTCCATCACTTTGGTGTCGCGGATGACGCGAATCTGTGACTCGAAGCGCGTCGCCAGATGAACGAACTTCGCCGCGGCGCGGGCGTGCAGCCCGAGTTGATTCACCACCGTGACAGTGCGGCTGGTCATCGTCCCTGCGCTCAGGTCTTCTCGCCTCGAAGCAAATCAGAGGCGACCCAGATCGCATTGCGTCCGTGTTCGCGCATCTCCCGCGCCGATGCGAGCAGATCCGACTGCTCGGGCAGATTCGCAAGCTTGATCAGCATCGGCAAGTTGACGCCGGTAATCACTTCCACTTTTCCCTGTGACAGACAACTCATTGCCAGGTTCGAGGCCGTCCCTCCGAACATATCGGTGAGTATCAGCACGCCAGCGCCTTCCTCGACGCGGCCGATCGCCTGCTCGATCTCAGCACGCGCGTCCTCGGTATCGTCATGCCAGCCGATCGACACCGCCGCGAACCGCGGCAAATCTCCGACGATCGTCTCGGCTGCATTGAGCAGCTCGGTCGCTAACTGTCCGTGCGTGACGACGAGGACGCCAATCATCGGGTTCCGCGCTGGTCAGGAATCACGATGCTTCACCCGCAGCCGGACGTTCTTGGCTCCCGCCAGAGATTTCTTCAAGGCTTCGGCCACCATCACTGATCGATGCTGACCTCCCGTGCAGCCGATCGCAATGGTTAGATAGCTCTTGCCCTCCTGAACGTACTGGGGCAGCGCAAAGTTCAGGAACGTGGTCAGACGATCGAGGTACTCCCGTGTGGCCGCGTGGCGCCGCATGAACCGCACGACTTTCGGATCGCGCCCGGTCAGCGGTCGCAACCGCTCGACGAAGTGCGGGTTCGGCAGGCAGCGCACATCGAACACCAGATCCGCATCAAGCGGCGGGCCGTGCTTGAACCCGAAACTGACGAGATTGACAACCATTTCCGAGCGCGGACGATCCTGCTGCGTCATGCGCATGAAAACATCGCGCAACTCGTGCACCGTCAGGTTCGAAGTGTCGATGATCAAATCGGCCAGTGCTCGGATACGCGACATCTTCCGGCGTTCCTCGTCGATCCCCTCCGCGACGGATCGATCCGGTGCGAGCGGATGGGGTCGCCGCGTTTCGCTGAAACGGCGCACGAGAGACGAGCGGTTCGCCTCGAGGAAGATCAGGCGCGGCTCAACGCCGGGCATTGCCTTCAGTTTGCGGTAAACCTTCGGAAACTGCTTGAGGAAGCCGCCTTCGCGGACGTCGACGACGATTGCAACGCGCTCGAGGCCGGCATCACCGCGGCTGGCCAACTCCGCGAACGTCGGAATGAGCTGGCTCGGCAGGTTATCGACGCAAAAGTAGCCGAGGTCCTCGAGCGCTCGAATGGCGTGCGTCTTTCCTGACCCGGACAGCCCGGTGACAATCACGAAGCCCTGATTGGTGTGCACCCGAGGCATCGCTTTTGCGGACGAGAGGCGTGACGATCGGCGCGCGCGACGGCCCGCCATCATGAGTCCTCTCCCGGCTCGGCGTCCTCGTCCGCCGCCGCTTCGGCTTCCGCCGCGCGGAGTTGCTGCTCGAGGCGGGCCGCCAGATCACGGGCCGCGTTGAGCCCTCGCGACCGCAGCAGCTGATTCCGGGCGGCCACTTCGACGAGGATTGCGAGATTCCGTCCGGGAGCAACCGGCATGCGAATGAGTGGGATCTTGACGCTGAACAGTTCGAAGACGTTTTCCTCGAGGCCAAGCCGATCGTATTCGCGCTCCGGATCCCAGCGCTCCAGTCTGACAACCAGTTCGATGCGCTTCGACGTCCGGGTCGACGCCACGCCGAAGAGATCGCGGATGTTGATCACACCGAGGCCGCGCACTTCCATGTGATGCCGCGTGAGCTCCGGGCAAGTACCGATCACCCCAGTTTCGCCACGCCGCCGTACTTCCACAGTGTCGTCGGCGACGAGCCGATGTCCGCGGACAATCAGATCGAGCGCGCATTCGCTTTTGCCGATGCCGCTCTCTCCGACGATCAGTACGCCCAGCCCGAGAATGTCCATCAGCACGCCGTGCATCACCTCGCGAACCGCCAGCGCATCGTCGAGGAGCGTGGCGATCTTGGCGATGGCGATGGGGGTGGCGACCGTCGTGCGCAGCACGGGTACGCGGTGCTTGTCGGATGCAGACAGCAGATCCGCGGGTGCCTGGCCGCCGCCGGTGATCAGGACGCACGGAATCGCGTGCGCGAATATCGCGCTGAGCATCGTCACGCGGGCATCGTGATCGAGCCCTTCGAGATAGCTCATCTCGCTTTCGCCGAAAACGAGAACCCGCGCCGGACGAAGATACTCGTGGAAGCCGGCGAGGGCGAGGCCAGTCTTCTGGATGTGGGGACTGGAGATGGATCGATCGAGCCCGCCGTGCCCGCTCAGGAGCTCGAGCGGGAGACCGATCGCATCCGAGCGGCTCTGCAGAAGTCGCTCCACCGTCAACGACGGTGTCGAGGTGTGCTGCTCGACGCTCACGGCGTGGGACGGATCACCGTTCCGGCTCGATGAGTCCGAGATGACCGTCGGGGCGCCGGTAGAGAACCGTCACCGCGTCGCTTGCCGAGTTGCGAAACACGATCACCGCATCATTGCCGTCGCCGATTTCAGCAGCGGCGTCTTCGATCGACATCGGCTTCACGGCGTAGCGGCGGGTGCGAATGATGCGGCGGCCGTTGGGAGGTGCGGTGGGACGCGTAGCGGCACCGGGCTCAGCGACGAGCGGCGTCCGCCGCCGACGTCCGCTCCACTTGCCCTTGAGTTTCTCAATCTGCCGTTCGATCCGCTCCACAGCCATGCCGATGGCGGCGTCGGGGGTCACGCCGGTCCCTTCACCGCGTAAGAAATGATCGCGCTTGACGTGCAGATCGATCTCGGCGCGAATGCGGCCACGTTCCTTGGCGAGCGCAACGTGTGCAGAGACGGCGCTGTTGTTGAGAGGTCGGACCGCGTGGGCCAACCGCTGCTCTGCGAACTTCCGAGTGGCCGCCGTGATCGTGAAGTGCCGTCCGGTGATGTCGAGGCGCATGGCAAAACGCACCGGCCAGAGCCGAGAGCCGCGAGCTCTGGCAGCTAATAGAGAACCTTGCGTTGATTGGAGGTCGGGATCTTCAGTTCTTCCCGGTACTTCGCGATCGTGCGCCGCGCCAGCTCGAGCCCTTCGCGCCGCAGCATGCTCACGATCTTGGAATCGCTCAACGGCTTCTTGGGATCCTCCTGCTCGATGATTTTGCGGATGCGCTGCTTGATCGTCACCGAGGAGACCGCGTCTCCATAGTGGCTGCTGATGCCGCTGTGGAAGAAGTACTTCATCTCGAACACGCCTTGCGGCGTGTGCATGTACTTGTTCGTTACCACGCGGCTGACCGTCGATTCGTGCATGCCGATGTCGTTGGCGACGTCGCGCAGCACGAGCGGACGAAGATACTCGATGCCGTGGTCGAGGAAGTCGCGCTGAAAATTGATGATGCTCGACGCGACTTTGTGAATCGTCTTCTGGCGCTGCTCGACCGATTTGATCAGCCACAAGGCCGAGCGAAACTTGTCCTTCACGTAGGCGCGCGTTTCGTCGGTATTCTCGGGCGCGGTCTTGTCCATCAACCGACGGTAGACCGGGCTGATGCGAAGCTGCGGCAGCCCTTCTTCATTGAGCAACGCAACGTACTGATCCTCGATCTTGACGATGTAGACGTCGGGGATCACGTATTGCGACTGCGAGGGGTTGTAGCGACTGCCTGGTTTCGGATCGAGATGGCGAATCAGTTCGATGTGCTGTTTGAGATCGTCGATCGAGAGACCCAGCTTACGGGCGAGCTCGGGCACCTGATGGTTCTGCAGAAGCCGCATGTGCTCGGTGACGATGCGCTCGGCGGGCGTGCCGGTCATGGCCAGATGGCGCAGCTGCAGCAGCAGACACTCTTGCAGATCACGAGCGGCCACACCGATAGGATCGAATCCCTGCACCAAGGCCAGTGCGCGTTCCACGTCTTCCGTCGGCCACGGCCCCATACCTGAGACGTCGTCAACGGTCGCGACCAGGTAGCCGTCGTCGTCGAGGTTGCCGATGATCGCCTCGCCGATCTCACGTATGAGCGGGTCGTCGGTCTGCATCGACAGCTGCCAGAGCAGATGACCGGCCAGCGATTGTCCCGTCGAGAGTGTGTTCTCGATCGGCGGGAGCTCCTTGACCTCGGTCGGCGTGCGCGGGCGATAGCCGTCGTCGAGATAGTCGCCGAAGAAATACTCGTAGTCCTGGTCGTCCCAGGTGTCGCCCTTCTCTTTGTCCTTTTTCTCTTCCTGCTTTTCCGGTGCCGCCTCGACGGGCTGAAGCTCCTCCGTAGGCACTTCCTCGAGCATCGGGTTCTCAACCATCTCCTGATTCAGCAGCTCCGATAGCTCGAGCGTCGACATCGGCAGGAGCTTGATCGCCTGCTGAAGCGACGGCGTCAGAATGAGCTTCTGAACGAGTTTGGTGTGGAGTTTCTGCGAAATCGCCATACTTCAGTTGCCGAGAATCATCTTAGTCCAACCGGAAGTCGGCCCCCAGATAAATCCGGCGTACGTCCTCATCGGCAGCCAACACGTCCGGAGTGCCATTACGAAAAATGACGCCGTCATGCACGATGTACGCCCGATCCGTGATCCGCAAAGTTTCGCGCACGTTGTGATCCGTGATCAGCACGCCGATGCCTCGCTCCTTCAAGTGAAACACAATCTTCTGAATGTCCGTCACCGCGATCGGGTCGATGCCAGCAAACGGTTCGTCGAGCAGTATGAATCGCGGCGACATCACCAGCGCTCGCGTGATCTCCGCTCGTCGCCGCTCACCGCCTGACAACGTGTGCGCAGGCGCTTTCGCCAGCGGCGTCAAATTCAACTCGGCGAGCAACTCCGCGAGCCGCTGCAATCGCGTCGCCCGATCGAGATCGAGCGTCTCGAGAATCCCGAGGATGTTTTGCTCGACCGTGAGGCCGCGAAAGATCGACGGCTCCTGCGGCAGATAGCCGATGCCCTTCCGCGCCCGCACATACATCGGCGCGTCGGTCACGTCCTCGCCGTTCAAAATGACGCGGCCCGAATCGGGACCGGTCAGACCGACGGTCATGTAGAACGTCGTGGTCTTTCCTGCGCCGTTCGGTCCGAGCAAGCCCACGATCTCGCCGGAGCCTACCTCTATACTGACGCCTCGAACGACCGTACGGCCCCCGTACGATTTCGTGAGCTCCTGCGTGCGCAGCGTGGATGACATCGCGTGGCGAGGTGATCGAACGGACTGCTATCCGCGGCTCAGCGCGACGACGGAGGCGCGCATGCTGTGACGTGTGTCTCGGTGCGGTTCTGGTCGTTGCCGTCAACACTGATGGTATCGGTCGACTTATAGAAGGTCAACGTTCGTCCCACCGTCTCACGACATGTGACGGCACCTGATGTCGCGGTCTGCATGTCGGTTACCTTGACCCGCGCCGTGCCTGTTGCCGACATCACGTAGCGCTCTTCGCTCGCGTAGTACGTCAACCGCGATCCGACAGCCGTCCGCTTATCCAGTTTCAGCGTCACCGCCGTATAACCCTCGAGGCGCTCGACCGTGTTGCCCGCCTTCGCGAGCGCGATCTCGATGCGCTCGCCTCGGAGGTCGCCTTGCGGGCCACTCAATTGCGCATCACGAACCGGGACTGCACGCCGCCCATCGCTCGGCGTCCCGCTGCGGGCTCCGGCAGAGCCGGCGCCCCTCTGGCTTGTCGGTGGAAGGACGGCGCCACTATAGGTCACCAGCCTGTTCTGGTCGTCATAGCGAATCTCATTGCCGCTGCCGGTCGACACCCCGGTGTCGAGTTCGAGCGTGGATTTCGCAGATCCTGTCGCGACGAGACTTCCCTTCTCTTGATCGAGACTGATGCTGTCGCCGCGAATCGTCGTGGTGCCCTGCCACATCGTCGCGCCGCCGCGGTAGACGGCCTGACCTGCCTGGCCGCGGTAGTCCAGCGCATTCGCGTTTATGTTCGCGGTCTGGTCTTGTTTCAGCAGACCCGGAATGGCAATGCCGCTCTTCGCGGAATCGCCAGCCTGAGCGCCACTCTTCTGCGGCGCCAGGGTCGTCTTCACTTCGGCCGCGGTGATTTGCCGATCCTGGAGACCGACGTCGATCGTCCGCGCATCAATCGTGATTTGATCGACCCCCACGTGTGGAGGTCCGCCCGCGTCGTTGCCGCTCAGCGCAATCTTGTTCGCCTTCGGCTGATAGCTGATCTCCGCCGCCCGCGCGCTCAAGCCCTGGTCTTCGAACGTCACACGACCCTTGAATGTCGCATCGCTGATCGCGTCATCGGCAAGCATCGCAGTCAGTGACTGCGCACGAACGACGCGATCCATTGCGCCACGCTTCCCGGCTTCCCGGTACTCGACCTTGCCGCGGAACTCGGTCGAGGTCAGGCCGCGACCCGCCTCGCCGGTGCCCTCCAACGCGTCGGCGCTGATACTTCCCGCCGGCGAGTCACCGGACGCAGGTAGATCGAGACGAACCTTGTCGCGTCCGATGAGCGCAACGATTGCGCCGTCCGGGGCGAGACGAACGTCCAGCGATTCGCCGAGGATTTGCCGGCCCGCCGCGCCGGATGATCCCTTCGTCGCCACGCCTGCGCCGCCGTTCAGCACCACCCGCTCGAGCGCGTGGCCGTCGTCGGTGTAGTCCATGTCGATGTCGCGTGCCGACATCGAGTCGATCGCCGTCCCACCGGTGACTCGGGCGTTGTTGCGCAGCTCGATGAATTGAACAACCTGCTCATCCTCCGAGAGACGCGTCAACACGTGGTCGGCGTCGATGACTTGTTGATTGCGAAGCACGTGCGCCTGACCGTCCAGTGTGAGCGTGTTCTGCTGACGATCGAGGACCGCTGTACCGGCGGTGAAATCGGTCGTCGGCTGACCCTTGTCGTCCGACATGTTTACCCTGGCCTGCTCCGCGATCGTCAGGATGTCCCTGGTCTGGTCGTATGTGGCATTGCCGCCGGAGCCAGTCATCTGGCCCTTGCTGAACGCGATCGCGCCAGGTGCGCGTACGATGCTGTCGTCCTGGTTGTGCGTCGCGCGATCGGTAGTCAACTGAAATCCGTCGCTGGCTTTCAGGACAACGTGGCCAGTGAGCTGCCGCTCGCGCTGGTCCTTGCCGGCGGTAGCCTGGTCGGCGGTAACGACGTAGGTCCGGCCGTCGGACTTGTTGACGGTGATGGCCACCTCGAACATTTTTTGCGAGCCATCTTCGTAGGCGAGTGACCGCGCAAACTTGATGGAGAAATCCCGTTCAGTTGCCCGCAGCCGCTGAGCCTCGCCCTGCCGCACTTCAACCTGGGCGTTGGGATCCTCGTGCGGTACTGGCGCAGGCGGGGCCGGCGCTCGGCGTTCACCGATCGAGAAATAGACGACGGTCGCGACGGCCACGCCGAAGATCGCCAGACCGATCCGCGCGCGCCTTTGCCAGGAACCCATTACTGTCCAGAATAATCAGTTTTCGGGTGCCTTGAAATCAGCAATCGAGAGCTGCAGGTACCGCTCACCTTCCCACGTGTCTTGTTCGAGCGAAAAGGCCAGGTCAATGGCAGTGCGGTGTTCGGTGACGAACCCCTCGCGTTCTGATGCCCGCCAGGCGATCCCTCGCATGACACGGCCGTCCTGGCGGAAGGCCATCTTGAGGTGACGCTCCTTGAGGCGGCGCGGTCCGTCCACGATCTCGACGCCGCTGGCGCGGAAGATCGGGCGGGGATTACCAGCACCGAACGGGGCCAGCGACGTGAGCTCCGACGCGATCTGCTCGTCGATCGATTTGAACCCGAGCGCCCCATCGATCCAGATCCGGGGACGGAGGTCGTCAGGCTGCAGGCAGCCGTCCGCGTAGTCGTTCACACGTGCACGAAGTTCCCGGACGCGGCTTGACGCCATTGTCAGGCCGGCGGCCTGCTTGTGTCCGCCGAACTTGCTCATCACGTCGCCGCAGGATTCGAGCGCGCCAAGCATGTTGAACGAGGGGATGCTTCGGCACGACCCGTGGGCTACGTCGCCATCGGTGGAGATGACGATAGCGGGACGGTGAAACGCGTCAACGAGCTTCGAGGCGACGATGCCGATGACCCCGCGGTGCCAGCCTTCGCCGGCGACGACGATCACTGTGCGGGAGCCGATCTCGAGATCTGTTTCGACCGCTTTGCGCGCCGCGGTCACGATGTCGGCTTCCTCCTGTTGACGACGGATGTTCTCGGTGTCCAGCTGCTGGGCCAGCCCCCGGGCTTCATCGCGCATCGCCTCGTCGGACGCGAGGAGCAGGCGTGCCGCAATGTCCGGCGAGCTCATGCGTCCCGCAGCGTTGACCCGCGGAGCGAGCACGAAGCCAATGTGATAGCTGTCGATCTCCTTACCGATCAGCCCGCACACATCGAGCAGCGATCGCAGTCCCACTTTATGTGGTCCTTTCGACAGCATCTCGAGACCCAGCTTGGCGATGACACGGTTCTCGCCGGTCAGCGGGACGACATCGGCAAGCGTGCCGATAGCGGCGACTTTCACGAACGCCGGAAGCCAACTCGTATGTCCGGTCCTGATGCACAACGCCTGTACGAGTTTCAACGCCACGCCGACACCAGCGAGGTTCTTGTCTGGATACGGGCAGTCGTGCCGCTTCGGATTGATCACCGCCAGTGCCTGCGGCAGCTCGGTGTCGGGCTCGTGATGGTCGGTGATGATCAGATCGAGACCGAGGGCCCGAGCTCGTGCGGCGGCCTCGATACCGCGGATGCCGCAGTCCACCGAGATGACAAGCACCACGCCAAGCGCGTGAAGTCGGTCGAGCGATGCCGGCTGCAAGCCATAGCCGTCGCGCAGCCGCTCGGGAATGAAATGCGTGACGTCTGCGCCGAGCAGTTCGAGTGCGCGACGGAGGATGACTGTGGATGTGACGCCATCCACGTCATAGTCGCCGTGGATCGCGATGCGCTCGTTGTTCTCGATGGCGCGAAGGATCCGATCGACAGCGGCGGGCAGATCCGTCAGCAGTTGCGGATCGAGCAGATCATCGAGCGAGGGAAAAAGGAAGCGTCGGGCACTCAACGGATCATCGAGCCCCCGAATCGACAGCAGCCGCGCCGTCACCGGCGAGACGCGCAGTTCATGCGACAGACGCGCGACGACCGCGTCGTCGCAACGGAGCGATTCCCAAATCCGATCAGCTTTCGGCAAGTCCCACGTTCCCCATCGTGCGCCATTTGTCATAGCGCGCATGGAGCCGCGCCTCGGACGTCATCGTGGACGTATTCGCCAGCGCGCGGCCCAGCGCCGTGTCCAGCAGCGTGGCCGCGAGTTCATGATTGGTGTGTGCACCGCCACGGGGTTCCGGGATGATCTCGTCCACCAGCTTGAGCTTCAGCAGATCGACGGCGGTAAGCTTCAGTGCTTCGGCGGCTTCCACTTTCCTGCCCGAGTCGCGCCACAGAATCGCCGCGCATCCCTCTGGCGGGATCACGCTGTAAATTGCGAACTCGTGCATGAGGATGCGATCCCCGACCGCGAGGCCCAGCGCGCCGCCGCTGCCGCCTTCACCGTGCACGATCACGATGATCGGTGTGTCGAGTGCCGCCATCTCGCGCAGGTTCAGGGCGATCGCTTCCGAGATGCCACGCTCCTCCGATTCGATGCCGGGATAGGCGGCCGGTGTGTCGATGAATGCGATGACCGGCCGGCGGAATTTCTCGGCGAGCTTCATCGTCCGTAGTGCCTTCCGGTAGCCCTCGGGCTTGGCGTAGCCAAAGTTCCTGTAGATCTTCTGTTTCGTATCGCCGCCGCCCTTGTGGTGCCCGACGATGAGGACCGGCTCGTCGCGATAGTTGGCGAAGCCGGCGACGATCGCGTGATCGTCCGCGTAGCGCCGGTCGCCGCTGATCTCCGTGAAATCCGTGAACAAGCGGGAGGCGTAGTCCAGCACGGTGGGGCGGTTCGGGTGCCGCGCCACTTGCACACGCTGCCAGGGCGTCAGGTTCTTGTAAATCTCACCGCGGAGCGAGTCGATCCGCATATTCAGGCTGTCGAGCGACCGCTGCCGCTCAGCCGTGACCGGCAACATCGAGAGCGCCTCGACCTCTTTCAGCAACAGCGCGATCGGTTCTTCGAACTCAAGTGTGTCAGGTGGCATGGACAGACCAGGTCAAACGGGTTAACGCCCCCCGACCTTGCTTGGGGCGCCCTGAGCGTCAGTCGACGCGCGCAGGCTCACCGAGCCGGCGCCGCAGATTTTTTCCACTTCGGAGACCAGTCGTTCCGACGGCCTGACTCGAATGCCACTGACCTCAGCCGTCACGCGAATGTGCCGTTCCTGTTCGTGAATCACAAACGCGACTTTCCGATCGCCCTTGTGCTGGGCGAGGACATCCAGCAACTTCTCAAACGTGCTCCGGTCATGTGGCGGCATCGACACATTGATCGACACCGACTTGGTCAGCCGCTCGCGGATTAATTCGATCGCCACGATCTCCGACGCGATGATCCGCGCCGACTCATCGTCGCGCTCGAAGCGTCCGGCTACGCAGACCATCGTGCCGTTTTCCGCCAGATGTCCGTATTGCTTGAATGCCTCCGGGAAGACCACGACTTCAATGCTTCCATCCGCATCGTCGAGCATGAAGACGCACATGCGATCGCCCTTGCGCGTCTTGAGCGGACGAAGCCCCGAGACGATGCCCCCAATCGAAATGTCTTCGGCAATCGGTCGCGAAGGTGCGGTCGGACCGAGTGGCGGTGCGGGTGGCTGATTCGGCAGCGGCGCTACGCCCACCTCGTCAGCGATCTCGTCGACACTGCCCGCGATCTCGACCGCCTCGCGTTTGACGTTGAGGTCGCGCGTGGCTTTGGCGCCATACGCGCGGAGGTCGTCGGCAAATCGGTCGATCGGATGGCCGCTCCAATACAAGCCGAGGGTTTCCTTCTCGAAATTCAGCTGCTCGATCTCCGACCACGGCGGCACGTCGGGAAGCGGAACGGCGGTCGAACCTGACGCGCTCTCGTCACTCCCGAACAGATCGAGGTCGCCCTGACCGAATTCCTTGTTCCGTTGCGTCCGAGCGCCGTGCTCACATGCACTGTCGATGGCGGCAAACAGCCGGGCGCGGACTGAGGAAATGGAAGCGCGATTAGCCGGCTGCGTGGCTCCGCCTGCCAGGATGTCGCACGCGCCAGACTTCACGAGCGCCTCGAAGACTCGCTTGTTGCCAACACGGAGATCGAGGATCTCGCACAGCGCGTGCAGTGACGGGATGCGGCCGCCGAGTTCCTTGCGCGCGTCGATGATCGCGTTGATGGCGGTCTCGCCGAGGCCCTTGATGGCCGTGAGCCCGAACCGAACGCCTTTGCCTTTCTCGACGGAGAAATGCAGCTGGCTTTCGTTGACATCCGGGGACAGCACGGGAATCCCGCGATCGCGGCTCTCCGCGAGATACATCGCGAGCTTGTCGTTGTTTTGCGCTTCGATCGTCAGTAGCGCCGCCGCGAAGTGCCATGGATAGTTCGCCTTCAGGTAGGCGGTCTGATAGGCCAGAAACGCGTACGCGGTCGAGTGCGACTTATTGAAGCCATACCCGGCGAAGTACTCCATCAAGTCGAAGATCTTCGTGGCCTTCTTCTCGTTGATGCCCTTGCTGCGCGCGCCCTCCATGAACGCCTCGCGCTGCTTGGCCATGACTTTCGGGTCTTTCTTTCCCATCGCCTTGCGCAACACGTCGGCTTGACCAAGCGTGAATCCGGCCAGCGCCTGGGCGATGCGCATGACCTGTTCCTGATAGGCGATGACGCCGTAGGTGTCCGAGAGAATCGGCTCGAGCGCCGCGAGCTCGTATTTGACCTCGGTCTTGCCCTGTTTGCGCGCGACCCAGTCGTCCACCATGCCTGACTTGAGCGGGCCGGGGCGATAGAGCGCGTTCAACGCAATCAGGTCGTCGAGCCGTTCGGGCTTGGCTTTGCGGAGCAGTTCGCGCATGCCCGAACTTTCGAACTGGAAGATGCCGTAGGCGGCACCTTCGCCAAACAGCTTGTAGGTCTTCGGGTCGTCGAGCGGAACGCTGTCGATGTCGAGCGTGATGCCTTCGGTGCGCTTGATCTCGTCCAGACAGTCGCGAATCAAGGTCAGCGTACTGAGGCCGAGGAAGTCCATTTTGAGAAGGCCGATGCGCTCGACCTCCTTCATGTTCCACTGCGTCGTGATTTCGTCGCGGGCCCCTTTGTAGAGAGGCGCGTAATCGGTGATCGGACCGGGCGCGATTACCACGCCGGCCGCATGCACCGAGGCGTGCCGCGACATGCCCTCGAGACGCTTGCCGATGTCGATGACCTCTTTGACCTTGGCGTCGCGAGCCACCATGTCCTTGAGGACCGGATTTTCGGCGAGCGCCTTCTCGAGCGTCATGTCGAGCGTCGGCGGGATTTGCTTCGCGATGTTGTTGACATCCGCGTACGGCATGTCCAGCGCGCGCCCGACGTCGCGCACCACGGCCTTGGCTTTCATCGTTCCGAACGTGATGATCTGCGCCACGTTCTCGCGGCCGTATTTCCGCGTCACATAGTCAATGACTTCGCCACGCCGCCGCTCGCAGAAATCCACGTCGATGTCGGGCAGCGACACGCGCTCCGGGTTGAGGAAGCGCTCGAAGATGAGATCGAAGTCGAGCGGATCGACGTCGGTGATGCGCATGCTCCAGGCGACGAGCGAGCCGGCCGCCGAGCCGCGGCCAGGTCCAACCGGAATGCCTTCCTCCCGCGCGTAGCGAATGAAATCCCACACGATGAGGAAGTAGCCCGCATACCCCATCTGGTGAATCATCGCGATCTCGTAATTGAGACGCTTCTCGTATTCCTCAATGGAGTGCCGCGCCTGACCTGCGGCCTGCAATTGACGGAGACGCGGGAGCCGTTGGGCAAAGCCTTCCCGGGCGATGTCCTCGAAGTACTGATCGAGCGTCGCGCCCTGCGGCACCGCGAACGACGGCAGGTGGTTCTGCCCCTTCGGGATGGTGACGTTGCAGCGCTCGGCGACCAGCATCGTGTTCTGAAGCGCTTGCGGATAGTCCTTGAACACGGCCGCCATCTGCTGTGCGGTCTTGAGGAAGAACTGATCGCCGGTGTAGCGCAGGCGCTGCGCGTCGTTGACCGTCTTGCCGGTACCGATGCACAGTAGGATGTCGTGCGGCTGGTAGTCGCCCTGCCGCAGATAGTGCACGTCGTTGGTCGCGACGAGCGGCAGATTGAGTTCGCGCGCCAGCGGCACGATACCGTTGATAACGGTCTTCTGCTCCTCGATGCCCTGATACTGCATCTCGAGGAAGAAGTTGTTCGGGCCGAGAATGTCACGCAGACGCGCCGCAGCTTCAAGCGCCGGCCGGGCCTGCTCGATCTTCAGCGCGCTCGCCACTTCGCCCTTGAGGCAACTGCTCAGACCGATGAGGCCCCGTGAGTGCTGGGCGAGCAGTTCCTTATCGATCCGCGGCCGGTAGTAGAAGCCTTCGGTATATCCCGACGACACCAGCTTGATCAGGTTCTTGTAGCCTTCGTCAGTCTCGGCCAGCAGCACCAGATGATTCGTTTCGGTTTGCGGACCGCTCTTGTCGAACCGGCTGCCCTGCGCCACGTAGACCTCGCAGCCGAGGATCGGCTTCAGGCCTCGCTCGCGGGCGTGGTCGTGGAAAACCACCGAGGAGAACAGGTTGCCGTGCTCGGTCACGGCGAGCGCCGGCATTTTCAGCTTCACCGCTTCGT
>Ga0126304_10000009_pt1 | contig 43037 bp, 42 predicted proteins | sample Plot25_FD_92538 | JGI IMG/M metagenome (GOLD analysis project Ga0126304, IMG submission 92538) | Serpentine soil microbial communities from UC McLaughlin Reserve, CA, USA - Plot25 | ecosystem: Environmental > Terrestrial > Soil > Grasslands | place: USA: UC McLaughlin Reserve, Lake County... | reverse complement strand
CGGCGCTGCCGCTCGGCTGGTCGGCGTTCATCGTATGCAGCTCCTCCATCGCTCGCGGCTCCCTGGGGAGCCGGTCGATCCTATCTTGATCGATCTGCTTCTCGCCCGGAGTTGGCCGTCAACGCCGCTTGCGCCTCGAGCCGGTCCAGCCGGCGATCCTCCCGACGGGCTTCGCGCTGACTTTGCGCGAACCACTGAACGAACAGCGCGGCCAGCACGACGACAGCGATGACATCGCCGGCCGCCCACATGATTCCGCCGCCGATGTGCTGATCCTCAAGCGGCGTAGGCCCCCAGGCGCGGTGGAAGGACTCGTACCAATGACCAGCAAGCACAATCGACGAGTCCATGATCGTCACGCCGAGGAACGCATGGAACGGCAACATCAGGAACACCAACAGCAGTCGAAGCGGATAGCTGACCCGTCCCGGTATCGGGTCGGTGCCGACCAACGGCCACATCAGCATCGAGCCGATGATCACGAAGTGCATGTGCACGAAGGCGTGCCAGAAGCCCGATTCCAGGGAGATCTCGTAGAAAGGTGAGTAATAGAGAGCGAACGGGGTGGCGATGAACAGAGCCAGCGCCAGCGGTGGGAAGGAGACGATACGGGCGAACCGCGAGTGCAGCACTCGCAGCAGTGTCGCTCGTGGCCGTGAGGGCAGTGTCCGCAGTGCCAGCGTCACCGGGGCGCCGAGCGCGAGGAACAGCGGCGTGATCATCATCAAGATCGTGTGCTGCACCATGTGCACGCTGAACAGCACGGTGTCGTAGGTTCCAAGGCCGGACATCGTGGCGATCACGGCGCTCCCCACACCACCGGCGAGAAAAGCCACACTACGCTGGATCGGCCAGCGATCACCCCGACGGTGCAGCACAATCAGACCCCAGACATACAGCGCTGCCGGGATGGCCAGTGCCAGCAGGAGCCACCACTCATACGTCCAGTCCGTGAGGAACCTGGCCGGAGTAAAGGGAGGCGGCGGGTTCGGTGGGGTCGCGTGTAAAGGCAGCAGCGTGACCAGTGTTGCGACCACTCACTCAGGATAGAGCGGCACCTACGAGGCGAGCCAAAGTCGTTCTCGGCAATGTCGTGCCCAAGGGTGACCTCAGCAGGTGATACAGCAATAATGAGCCCGTGGCCCTACACACCCATGCCGTCAGCGGTTCGATGACGAAACCGGCCAGCGCGCTGCATCCGATTCCTCAGGTGCGGCTGCGGGGCCGGGAGAACCGCCCGGATTTTGTCGCAGTGGGGACGATCATCTGGCTGGCATCGGAGCTGATGTTCTTCGCCGCGTTGTTCGCGGCCTATTTCACCATCCGCAATGTCACGAACGCACAGGCCGCCGCGGCCGGGACTCAGTCACTGTGGGACTTCGAGACGGCGAAGTTGAACCTAGTTTTCGCACCTATCAACACCGCGGTCCTGGTCGCCAGCTCGTTCACCTGCCAGATGGGTGTGTTTGCGGCCGAGCGGGGCCAGGTGAACCGGACCGGCTCACTCGCCAATCTCCGGCAGTGGGGGCTCCGCGAGTGGTATGTCCTCACATTTCTGATGGGTGCCTTCTTCATCGGTGGTCAGGTCTACGAGTACGCGGCGCTGTTCCGGGAAGATCTCACCATCTCCTCCAACGTCTACGGCTCCGTGTTCTTCCTCGCGACCGGCTTCCACGGGCTGCACGTCACCGGGGGTCTGATCGCCTTCGTTCTCCTGCTGGGACGCACATACCTGGCCCGTACCTTCACCCACGAGCAGGCCGTCAGCGCCGTTGTAGTGTCCTACTACTGGCACTTCGTCGACGTGGTGTGGATCGCGCTCTTCGGCGTGATCTACATCCTGCGTTAGCCGGTGCATCTGGCGGCCGAACCACAACTGAATAGCCAGTAGCGACTGCAACCCCGACCGAGAGGGAGCCCGTGCGATTCCTGTCTTCGAGGCGACGGCACCCAGCTGCCAAGGTCGCCTTGCTGCTGTTCGCGCTATTCGTTCTCGGCGGTCTGTACAACGTGGTCGCTCCGGCCGAACGGGTCTCTGCCGACAACGGTTATAGCCAGCAGCAGGTGGATGAAGGCAGGAAGCTCTTCGCAGTTGGTTGCGCGTCATGTCATGGGCTGAACGGCGAAGGGCAGACTACGGACACCATTCAGGGGCCGTCGCTAATCGGCGTCGGTGCCGCGGCTGTCGACTTCCAGGTGTCGACCGGCCGGATGCCGATGTCCCGGCCTGGTGAGCAGGCTCCAGTCAAGCCCAACCGGTATAGCGATGAGGAGATTGCGGCGCTGGCCGCGTACGTGGCAAGCCTTGGACCTGGCCCAGCGATCCCCACTGAGACGGAGTACAACCCTGAGAACCTGAGCGAGGAGGACCTCGCCCGCGGTGGGGAACTGTTCCGTACCAACTGCTCGGCTTGCCACAATTTCCAAGGGGCCGGGGGTGCCTTGCCCGATGGACGGTACGCACCCTCGCTCATCGGTTTGGACAGCAAACGGTTGTACCTGGCCATGCTGACCGGCCCTCAGCAAATGCCCGTCTTCTCTGACGAAGTCCTGACCCCGGAGGACAAGCGGGTGATCATCGGCTACCTGAACGAGCTGCATGAGCGGCCCCAGGACGGCGGCCTTGCGCTGGGCGGAATTGGGCCGGTGAGCGAGGGGCTCTGGGCATGGATCGTCGGCATGGGTCTACTTGTGCTCTTTGCTGTGTGGATTACTGCCAAGGGGGCGAAAGCTAAGTGAGCGAAGAAGATAGAGATACCGGAGCCAGCCCCCTCCTTGCTAGTCACGACCACCACGGCCCGGAGTTGACCGACCACGATCCGGCGCATTACCCGGTGCCCGATCCCGGCCACCCGGAACATCTGCCGCGACTCACCGATGTCGATCCCAAGGCCGCCGACCGTGCGACCCGGCAGGTCGCCTTCTTCTTCGGCATGGTTCCGCTTCTTGCCATCGGGTTCGCAGTGGTGTACTTCGCTGTCCCGGGCGACTGGTTCTTCGACTTCGGCCCGTTGCGGGCAAACGCGAGAAACCTGGGGTTAGGCGTGACCTTTGGACTCTCGCTGCTGTTCATCGGGATAGGTGCAGTGCAGTGGGCCAGGACGCTGATGAGCGATGAGGAGATGGTCGACCTCAGGCACGGCGCAACCTCCAAGCCGGAGGACCAGCAGTGGATGCTCACCGAGCTCGACAAGACCGTCGAGGAATCGAAGCTTACCCGGCGCAAGATCATCGGCCGCACGCTTCTCGCCGCTCTCGGCTTTGTGTTTGTTCCGATGCTGGTAGGCCTGGCTGACCTCGGCCCGTGGCCGACCAAAAAGAAACGCGCCGAGACAATCGAGAAGACGCTCTGGGCCGAGGGTGTCCGGCTGGTGAATGACGTGACGTTCGCGCCGATCAAGGCCGACGACATTGAGATCGGTCAGCTGGTCAATGGCGAGCCGGAAAACCTTCAGGATCTGCATGGGGCTGAATTCCAGATAGAAAAAGCGAAGGCAGCCATCGTCGTCGTGCGGATGGATCCGAACACGATCCAGATCCCCGCCTCGCGCGAGGACTGGCAGGTGGGCGGGATCCTCTGCTATTCAAAGATCTGCACGCACGTGGGCTGCCCGATCAGCCTCTGGGAGCAGCAGACCCACCACCTGCTTTGTCCGTGCCATCAGTCCACCTTCGACCTCGGCAACTCCGGCGTGGTGATCTTCGGCCCGGCTGCCCGCTCGCTGCCCCAGCTGCCGATCACCACCGATGCCGAGGGATACTTGGTGGCACGCAGTGACTTCACAGTCCCGGTCGGACCGAGCTACTTCGAGCGGGACTCGCGGCAGGATTATGAAGAGGGTGATAACTAATGCCTGAGCCGGCGGTAACAGTGCCAGAGAGCTCTTCGGTGGAGGCGCAAGTACCGAAGAAGCAAGCCGGTCCAGTCTTTCGAATCGCCAGAGGACCGGTCAGGTGGGCCGACGAGCGGCTCGGCGTGGCCGCCCTGGTCCGCCCATACTTCCGCAAGGTTTTTCCCGATCACTGGTCGTTCCTGCTCGGCGAAATCGCCCTCTACTCCTTCATCGTCCTGCTGCTTTCCGGTGTCTTCCTCTGCATCTGGTTCAAGCCGTCTATGGCGGAAGTTGAGTACGAAGGCAGCTACCAGCTGCTTCACGGACTGCCCATGTCCGAGGCGTTTGCGTCGACGCTCGCCCTCTCCTTTGACATCCGGGGCGGCCTGCTGCTTCGGCAGATGCACCACTGGGCGGCCATGCTTTTCGTCGCCGCCATGTTGGCCCACAGCCTGCGGATCTTCTTCACCGGCGCTTTCCGCAAGCCGCGCGAAATCAACTGGCTGCTCGGGGTCGGCCTGCTGGCGCTGGGAATCTTCGAGGGCTTTTTTGGCTATTCCTTGCCCGACGACCTGCTGTCGGGCACCGGCATGCGTTTCTTCGATGGTGCGGTACGGGCAACCCCTGTGATCGGCACCTGGGTGGAGTTCTTCGTTTTTGCCGGGCAGTTCCCAGGTGACCTGATCATTCCGCGCCTCTACTTCCTGCACATCTTGCTGATTCCGGCCCTGATCCTCGCCCTGGTCGCAGCCCACCTGGCACTCGTCTTCTACCACAAGCACACGCAGTTTCCAGGTCCCGGGCGCACAGAAGACAGCGTGGTCGGCTATCCGGTCTTTCCGGTCTACGCCGCCAAGGCGGGCGGCTTCTTCTTCATCGTCTTCGGCGTCTTGACCCTGATGGGTGCGCTGATGCAGATCAACCCGGTGTGGGTGGTCGGTCCATACAACCCGGCGCAGGTATCTGCCGGTTCGCAGCCGGACTGGTACATGGGCTTCGCCGAGGGTGCCATCCGGATCATGCCGGGGCCCGGCTGGGAGTGGCACATCGGGTCGACAACCTGGTCGTGGAACGTCTTCATACCCCTCGCCCTGCCGATGACTCTGCTGTTTGTCGGGATGGCGCTCTACCCGTTCATTGAGCAATGGGTGACCGGTGACAGGAGCGAGCATCATCTGCTTGATCGGCCACGTAACAACCCGACTCGCACCGGCCTTGGTGTTGCGGCCATGACGTGGTACGCAGTGTTGTGGGCCGGTGGCGGCAACGACCTGATCGCCACCCAGTTCGACGTCTCGTTGAACGCGGTGACCTGGGTCCTGCGGGTAGCTGTGTTCGTAGCCCCGATTGTTGCGTTCCTGATAACCAAACGGGTCTGCATCGGCTTGCAGCGTTCTGACCACGACCGGCTGTTGCACGGCGCTGAAACCGGAGTCATCGAGCGTGACCCGAGCGGCCGCTACTCCGAGCGGCACCGGCCCATCTCGGTTGGTGAGCAGTACGCGCTGACCCAGCAGTCCGAGGAGTACGCCCTGCTGCCCGCTGGTGATGGCGATGGCGAGTACCGAGATCGCCAGCTCAGACTGGAACAGCTCCGTCGCCGCGCAACCCGGTTCTACTTCGTCGACACCTTACACAAGCCAACCCGGGCGGAGCTGGAGGAGGCGGCGGCACACCATCATCACGGTGCCGGCCACGAAATTGGCGCAGGACACGGCGACGGGCATGGCAACGGTCACGGAGAAGACGGAGCCGTGATACCGGGTACTGAGTCGGAGCATCTGGCGCCCTAGGCTCCGCTCCACCAAGATCAGCACCCCGGCCTGCCCGGCTCGGGGTGCTGCGTAGCCGCCTGTGTTATCGATCACTCTTGCTGTGCTGTTGGCATCAATACGGCCCAAGTGTGCGTTACTTGGGATATTCGCGAGCGTCGGTTAGATGGCGCAGCGAAAAAGAAAGTAGAGCGAGACCGGTCATTGCAGACATGGTCACCACGCCCGAGCAGAGACGAACGTGAACATGAGTATTGACCAGCAGGAACGGTTTCGCACCTCCCAATCCGAAGCAGAGCAACAACAGCAAACCGATAGTGAGAAGTCAGAAAAGCCGCGCAGGTTCGAGCTGTCGCTGAGCCAGATCATCGGTGGCGCCCTTGCCGCGATGACCGCCGCAGCTATCGGCTCCCGGCTAGGTGCGGCCGGCACGATCATCGGCGCGGCAGGGGCCAGCGTGGTGGCAGCTGTGTCGGGCGCCCTTTACACGGCGTCCGTGAGGCACACCCACGAAAAGGTCAAGACGATTTGGCCTGACCGGTGGAAGGTGGGCAACCAGGCAACCGTACAACTGGTCACCGACCGCACGGAGCCGAACGCTGCCACGGCACCGGCCCAGCAGCTCGCCCCACGGGAGCGGCCAGGCGTTTCACGCCTTGGTCTTCATCGGCTGCCGTGGAGGACTGCACTTATCGGCGCCTTGCTGGCTTTCGGCATTGCCGCCGTCGCGGTTACCGGCCTCGAGTTGATATCTGGGCACGCACTCTCGGGTGACGACGGGACCACGATCAGCCAGGTGAGTCTCCAGGATTCCGCGGATGATCGTCAATCCAATGAAGAGCCCAAGGCGAAAGAGGGCGATCCGACGGCTACCCGGGGATCGACAGAGGATGCGCAGCCTACGCAAACCCCATCACCGAGCGCGGGGGCCGATGAGCCGGGCCGCTCCGAGACCACTCCACAGCAGGACACGCCCACTGCCGCTCCGTCATCCTCGGCCAACGCTCCCAGCTCAACACCACCGCCATCCGCGCCAACCACCAACCCCAACGACCCCACTGGCTAGCGCCGGGGCCGCCAATACACCGGCGGACAACCAGCGAGGCCGCACAGCTCAAGGTGCCGCCAGCACTTCATGGTCTCTCGCGACCGCCTCGGACGCCGGCGGTGGCGCCGGAGGGGTTCCGTCGCCGAAAGGTCGACCGCCCAGTTCCTCTCGGCCATGCGGCGCCAGCCAGCCGCTGCGATCCGGGCCCTTTGGCACGATCTGGGTCGGATTGATGTCTGAGTGCACCACGTAGTAGTGCTGCTTGATCTGCTCGAAATCAATCGTGTCGCCGAAGCCCGGCGTCTGGAACAGGTCCCGCGCGTACGCCCAGAGCACCGGCAGCTCGCTCAGCTTGTGCCGGTTGCACTTGAAGTGGGTGTGGTACACATCGTCGAATCGCGCCAGCGTGGCGAACAATCTGACGTCCGCCTCGGTGATGGTCTCACCCATCAGGTAACGCTGCTGGCTCAACCGGTCCGCCAGCCAGTCGAGCCGGGCGAACAACCGGTCGAACGCCGCATCGTAGGATTCCTGCGATCCGGCGAAACCACACCGGTACACGCCGTCGTTGACGTCGCGATAGATCAGCTCCATCAGCTCGTCCATCTCGCCGCGGAGGTGCTCGGGGTAGAGCTGAGGAGCGCCCGGTCGATGAAAGTCAACCCATTCGGTCGTTAAGTCCAATGTGATGCGCGCGTGGTCGTTGGTGACCACGGCCTTCGTCGGAATGTCGACGATCGCCGGCACTGTGATGCCGCGGTCGTATTCTCCAGAGCGGGCGAAGAAGGCCTGCTGCAGCCGTTCATAGCCCAGCACCGGATCGACACCTGCCGGGTCTAGGTCGAACGTCCAGCTCCGGCTGTCGTGCACGGGTCCGCATAGCCCGAGCGAGATGGCAGGCTCAAGTCCAAGCAGCCGGCGGACGATTACCGCGCGATTCGACCATGGACATGCCCGGGCAGCAATCAGCCGGTAACGGCCCGGCTCAACCGGGTAGCCGTCGCGACCATCACGAGTGATCCGGGTCTGGATGTAGTTGGTATCGCGGGTGTAGTCGCTGCCGGTTGTGACGTAGCGACCCTTGTTCGACTTGTCGTCACTCACTTCGCAAACCTATGCGGGCATCGGATCAGCCGCCAGAATGGAGCGGTGCGATTCCTGAAAGATCCGCCCCTGTACGACCTGACATACTCGGATGTCTTTATGATTCCCAACCGATCCGGACTCGACTCCAGATTGTCGGTAGACCTCACGAGCACCGATGGAGTCGGCACAACGCTCCCGCTGGTGGTGGCCAACATGACGGCCGTGTCGGGCCGGCGAATGGCCGAGACAGTCGCCCGACGTGGCGGAGTCGCCATCCTGCCGCAAGACATCCCCGCTGATGTTGTCGCGAAGGTCGTCGCCAAGGTGAAGGCTTCACATCCGGTGTTCGACACGCCGGTTTCGGTCACACCGCACACCACAATCGGCGAAGCCATGTCGCTGCTACCGAAGCGGGCACACGGCGCCGTCGTCGTGGTCGAGGACGGCAGGCCAGTGGGCACCGTGAGCGAGAACGAGGCGGCCGGCGTGGATCGCTTCGCCCAAGTTCACCAGGTCATGTCGGCCGACCTGCTCCAGGTTTCACCGGAAACGTCGCCGGCAGAGGTCTTCGAAACGCTCACCAATCGGCACCTCAGCCTGGCGCTGGTGATCGATGACGACCGGCTGCTCGGCGTGCTGACCCGCAAGCAGGCCCTACGCTCGACGCTCTACCGACCGGCGCTGGATGCCCGGGGTGCCCTGCTCATCGGAGCCGCGGTTGGTATAAACGGCGACGTTGCCATCCGCGCCCAGGGCCTGTTGGATGCGGGGATCGACATGCTCGTCGTCGACACCGCGCACGGCCATCAGGAGAAGATGCTCCAGTCGCTGAAGTCGGTCCGAGAGGTTCGCGATCGGCTCAGCGATACCGAAGGCCGTCGAGTACCGCTGGTAGCCGGCAACGTCGTTTCCGCCGATGGCGTCATCGATTTGATCGACGCCGGTGCCGACGTGATCAAAGTTGGAGTTGGGCCCGGCGCCATGTGCACGACCAGGATGATGACCGGCGTCGGCAGGCCCCAGTTCAGTGCTGTCCTGGAATGCGCCGAGGCCGCCCGCTCGGTCGGCAAGTCGATCTGGGCTGACGGAGGCGTTCGTCATCCTCGCGACGTCGCGCTTGCGCTGGCGGCGGGGGCGGGCAGTGTCATGATCGGCTCCTGGTTCACCGGCACGTTCGAGAGCACCGGGAACTTGATGACAGACGCCGAGGGGCGGCTCTACAAAGAGGCGTACGGCATGGCCTCAGCCCGAGCTGTTCGGATGCGCACCAAGGACGCCAGCGGGTTTGAGCGGGCTCGGGCCGGGCTGTTCGAGGAGGGTATCTCCACCGGTCGGATGTATCTGGAACCAGAACGGCCAAGCGTCGAAGATCTCATCGACTCCATCGTTGCCGGGCTGCGGAGCAGCTGCACCTACACCGGCGCATCGAATCTTGAGGAGTTTCACCAGCTCGCTGTAGTCGGCGTCCAGTCCCACTCCGGATTTGACGAGGGCCGGCCCCTGCACATGAACTGGTAGCTTCCCGCTCAGGCCAGGTCAGCTGACAGGTCATCAGGCCGACTACGCAGTGGCGAAGCGCTTGGCGGAGCGGGCCCGAGCCTTTGCTGACTCCTCGTCCCGATTCTTGGGTGGCGCGGCTGAGACCAGATCCGCCAGCAGATGCTCGGTGGCGTGGGCGATCTCCCGTACAGCGCGGTTGAAGACCTCTTCGTTGGCCTTGGACGGTTTGCTTGTGCCCGCTATCTTGCGTACGTACTGCAAGGCGGCGTCCTGAACCTCGGCACTCGTCGCCGGCGGATCGAAGTTGTTCAGCGGTCGAATGTTGCGGCACATGGGCTTGACCCTAACTCGGTTGCAAAGCTGGAAGAGCTTCATTCAAGCTTGCTCCCTCCCAGGTCTCAACTGATGATGGTTGCGCCACTACCAATGGAGCCGCGCATGAGCGCCCCGAAGGCCGCCGCGACAAGCACAATCCTTGAAGAACCTCCCGAGCAGCGCCGGACGCTGGCTGTCTTGGTGCTGGCCCAGATTCTCAGCGGTGCCGGCCTAGCCGCAGGCGTCACTGTCGGTGTGCTGCTGGCGCAGGAGATGCTCGGGTCCACCGGGTGGTCGGGTCTGTCCGCTGCGCTCTTCTCCATCGGTGGCGTGCCGCGGCTGAGGCCGTGGGGCGGCTGAGCCAGCGTCTTGGCCGGCGCGCCGGGCTAAGCGCCGGTTATCTCCTCGGTGCCGCAGGGAGCTTCAGCGTTGTGGCTTCGGCCTGGCTGGACAATCTGGTGCTGCTGCTCATCTCGTTCTTCGGCTACGGCGCCGGAGTCGCTACCAACCTGCAGGCCCGCTATGCGGGAGCCGACCTTGCTGCGCCGTCACGGCGTGGCCGTGCGGTGAGCACCGTGCTGGTCGCCACCACCATCGGTGCGGTGGTCGGGCCCAACCTGGTGAGCGTGATGGGGCGGGTGGCTGAAGCGCTGGGCATCCGAGCGCTTGCCGGGCCGTTCCTACTCGCCGGCTTCGCATACGTGGCAGCCGCGGTAGTCCTCTGGGTGATGCTGCGACCGGACCCGCTCCGTTTGGCCCATGCCCTCGCGGCAGCCACCGCGTGGGCCGAGAACGGCGGTGTGACGCTGCCGGGTCCGACAACAGCCGCAGCACGCGACACCTCGCGCTCGCGGCACTACTGGTCCCCGGCCGTGCTGAGCGGCGCCGGCATACTGATTCTCACTCAGTTGGTAATGGTGGCCATCATGACGATGACCCCAATTCACATCCAAGATCACGGACATCACGTCGCTGCCACCGGCGTGGTGATCGCGGCGCACATCGCCGGCATGTTCCTGCCATCGCCGATTTCCGGTTGGCTGGTGGACCGCTTCGGCCGGCTAACCATCGCGGCGGCATCAGCGATCACTCTGTTGGCCGGGGGTCTGGTAGCCGCCTGGTCTCCTCCGACCTCGATAGCGCCCCTGGCGTTTGGGTTGATCTTGCTCGGCATCGGATGGAACTTCGGGTTGGTCAGTGGTTCGACCTTGATCGCGGACTCCGTGCCGCTAGAGTTTCGCGCTCGCGCCCAAGGGACCATCGACCTGGGCGTCGCGGTAGCCGCCGCTGCGGCTGGCCTCGGTTCGGGCCTGATCGTCTCAGCAACGAGCTACACCGCCCTTGCCCTTACCGGTGGTCTGGTCGCTCTCATGGTCATCCCAGTCGCCGGCCTCGCCCGCATTCGCCACAAAACCTCAGAATTCAGCAGGATTTGACTCCCGCCCTTCGCCAAGCTCAAGTGGGCCCCGGCTCTGCGAGCGAACATCGATCGCGCGAGCGATCCACATCAAATCAGTGGGCGTGGTCTCCGCGGTAGAACTCGTAGATCCAGCCGGTGAGAGTGACGGCACCGATCGCGAAGCCCACGAGCATCAGCCACCAGCCGAAGACCGGGCCGAGCGCCACGAGGATGAAGGTGAGCCCACAAAACAGCGGCCACTTGCTCTGGGGTGGGAAGAAGCCCAAGTCACCAGCGCCCTCGAGCACCTCACCTTCGCTCCTGTCCTCCGGACGCGGATCGATACGTCGGGCGACAAGGGCGAGGTACCCGCTGATCATCAGGACAAGGAGGCCCGTCAGTATCAGCGCCGTCGTCCCGGTCGGGTCGTAGCTGAGGAACCAGTAAATCGGCGTGACAACAACGAAGAAGATCACAAGGATCCCAAAGATCCAGGCTTCCGCTCTCACCGCTGATCCTCTTCTGCCTCAGGCGACCGCGAATGGTGGGTGGCCTCGTACTGTGCGGCCAGGTCGGTTGTGGAACCGCGCACTCGAGCCCGTAGCTCGCCCCTGCGGCCGGTGTCTTCGCCGGCATCCACAGCTGTCTCCTCGAAGAACTCCTCCTCTTCCTCATCCTCGTACTCCAACAGCGCAACCTCCGGGTGGTGCAGATCGAAGGCGGGCGATTCTGAGCGGATTCGAGGTATTGCGGTGAAGTTGTGCCTTGGGGGCGGGCAGGACGTGGCCCATTCGAGCGAGCGTCCCCAGCCCCACGGGTCGTCTGTTGTGACCTTGGGGTTCTTGCGCGACTTCCAGACGTTGTACAGGAACGGCAGCGTCGATGCGCCGAGCAGGAAGGCACCTGCCGATGAGACCTGGTTGAGCACCGTGAAGCCTTCGTTCGGCAGGTAGTCCGCGTAGCGTCTCGGCATTCCCTCGACACCGAGCCAGTGCTGCACCAGGAACGTGGTGTGGAAGCCGATGAAAAGCAGCCAGAAGTGGATCTTGCCCCAGGTTTCGTCGAGCATGCGGCCCGTGAGCTTTGGCCACCAGAAGTAGAACCCGGCGAACATCGCAAAGACGACTGTGCCGAAGACGACGTAATGGAAGTGGGCCACCACGAAGTAGCTGTCATTGAGATGGAAGTCCAGCGGCGGGCTCGCCAAGATCACGCCGGTCAACCCGCCGAACAAGAAGGTGACCAGGAAGCCGACGGCCCAGAGCATGGGCGTCTGCATGGCGATATTGCCGCCCCACATAGTGCCGATCCAGTTGAAGAACTTCACCCCTGTGGGAATGGCGATCAGCATCGTCATGATCGCGAAGAACGGCAGGTGGACTGCACCGGTGGTGTACATGTGGTGTGCCCACACGGCCATGGACAGCGCCCCGATCAGCAGCGTGGCGCCCACCAATCCGACGTAGCCGAAGATCGGCTTCTTGCTGAAGACCGGCAGGACTTCGGTGATGATGCCGAAGAACGGCAGGGCGATGATGTACACCTCTGGGTGACCGAAGAACCAGAACAGGTGCTGCCAGAGGACCGGCCCACCGTTCGCTGCATCGAAGACGTGTGCACCGAGAACGCGGTCGGCCTCGAGCACCAGCAGGGCCGCGGCCAGAATCGGGAAGACCATCAACACCAGGATCGACGTCACGAATATGTTCCAGGTGAAGATCGGCATCCGGAACATCGTCATTCCCGGCGCCCGCATGGTCACGATCGTGGTGACGAAGTTCACCGCGCCCAGCAGGGTTCCGATTCCGGCCATGTACAAGCCCATGATCCACAGGTCGTGGCCAGCACCTGGCGAGTTGACCACATCGCTCAACGGAATGTATGCGTACCAGCCGAAGCTCGCCGCTCCGTTCGGGGTGAGAAATCCGGCACAGACGATCAGCCCGCCGAAGAGGTAGCTCCAATACGAGAACATGTTGAGCCGCGGAAACGCCACGTCCGGCGAGCCGATCTGCAGCGGCATGATCGCGTTGGCAAAACCTGCGAACAGCGGCGTTGCGAAGAGCAGCAGCATGATCGCGCCGTGCATGGTGAAGAACTGGTTGTAGGACTCGTAAGAGAGATATTGCAGACCCGGGAATGCCAATTCGGCCCTGATGCCGAGCGCCAGGATGCCAGCAAACAGGAAGAACATGAATGACGTGATGAAGTACAGGTTGCCGATCACCTTGTGATCGGTGGTCACCATCCACTTCCAGGCCACTCGGCCGAGATCGCGCTTCGGTAAGGCGATCTCCGCGGCAGTTGCCGTGCGCTCCAAGGTCGTCATCGTTCGCCAACTTCCTGTGGATTGGTTTCTACGCCAGCGGTTGGGTCGGCGTTCTTCGGCCCCTTGGCCTCACCGACCTGCCCCTTGGCTATCAACGTCTTGAGATAGTCGCGGTACTCCTCCTCGCTCACGATATGCACGTTGAACAACATCGCGGAGTGGTAGGTCCCGCAGAGTTCGGCGCACTTCCCGCGGAAGTCGCCTTCTTTCGTCGGCGTGAGGACGAAGCTGTTCTGCCTGCCCGGGATGACGTCGAGTTTCCCGTAGAAGGAGGGGACCCAGAACGAGTGAATCACGTCCGGGGACGACAGCCGGAATTGAACGAGCTTGCCGACCGGCAGATAGAGGTCAGGAGTTGCGTTGATCGTGCCTGCGTTCCAGACATCCTGGCCGACGGCTGGGTCGTTCGCGGACTTGTAGTTGAACGTCCATGACCACTTCTGACCCACCACGTCGATGACGACCTCTGGTTCCGTGGGGCCCCGCCTGAGGATCGAGTTCTGAGCAAGGATCGTGTAATAGAACAGCACGCCGACGATGATGAACGGCGCGATGGTGTACATGATCTCCATCGGCAGGTTGTAACGGGCCTGCCGGGGCATCTGATTGCTGTGTGACCTGTAGCGGATCACCGACCAGCCGATCAAGGTCCATACGAGGAGGCCGACAAGGCCGGCGGCGATCCAGGTGTTGATCCACAGTTCTCCCATGTAGGGCGCGCGGTCCGATGCCGACTCCGGCAATCCCAGCCGCTTCAGTTCTGCGGTGGTATCGGCCGAGCACCCAGCGACGGCTAATAGCGACGCGATTGAGAGGACGATCAGCGCTCGCCAGGCCCGGCTGGTCCGGCTGAGGACAGGCCTGGTCAGGCGATCAGCACGATCGTCATTCCCATCGGACCCTGTCTTCCTACCTCCCACGTCGTGCCTTTCGCCGGTCGGTTCGAGTCAAGCCAGAGGAGCCGGGCACGACCGCTAACGACAGCCGGGGTCCACCTGTCTCGATCTCACCCTAACGTAGGACCACCCAGCGGACACCTGTGGCCGGGCGTAAGTTTTCCGGTGTGGCGCAGGCCTCTGCTTCGGTGTTCCTGGACTCTTCTTCGGGCGAGCCGCTGCTAGCTGATGCACGGCGCGCATGGCTTGAAGCGCAGGACCTGGGCTGGGGTGATCCGCTCCGATTGCACAGGCCCGGACGGCTCGCCTCACAGGCCCTGGACCAGGCACGAGAGGTGGTTGCCCAAACCGTCGGAGCGCGCCCAGATGAGGTCGTCTTCGCCGCCTCAGGAGTGCATTCGGCGAACGCCGCGGTCGCCGGGATGGCTCTGGGACGACGACGGGTGGGGTCACTGATCGTCACATCGGCAATCGACCATTCCGCCGTGCTGGGTGCCGCAGAAGCGTGCGGCGATCAGGTGACGGTCGGTGTCGATCAGTTCGGCCATGTTGATCTTGACGCATGGAGCGCCGAGATTCGGCGGGACGGTGTGGCTATGGCCTGCCTTCAGGTCGCCAACCATGAGGTTGGAACGCTGCAACCGTACGAAGAGGCAGCCGAGCTGTGTGCACAGGCGCGGGTGCCGCTGGTGCTGGACGCGACGGCTGCGATGGGCCGCATTGAGCTGAGCGTCTCAACCGGCTGGTCGCTACTGATCGGAAGTGCGCAGGCATTCGGGGGGCCGGCCTCGGTTGGCGTTCTGGTGATCCGTCGGGGATCGAGGTGGCGCGCACCCTACCCAACCGACGATTATCAGTCAGGTCGCTGGCCTGGCCCGCCTGACGTACCGGCGATCCATGCCGCCGCGGCTGCGCTCGAGGTTTGGCGGGCTGACCGCGACGCCGTCGCCGCGCGACAGCGGGCGCTGATCGAAACGCTTCGATCGCGGATCGCGGTGGAAGTGTCCGACGTCGATGTTGCCGGCGATCCGATCCAGCGGGTGCCGCACCTGCTGACCTTCTCTGTGCTGTATGTCGACGGGGAAACATTGACACTCGAACTTGACAAGGCCGGCTTCGCCGTTGCCAGCGGATCGGCGTGTAGCGCTTCCAGCGAGCACCCGTCGCACGTCTTGGCGGCAATGGGCGCGCTCACTCATGGCAACATCCGGGTCGGACTGACCCGGGAAACGACGTCGGAGGAGGTGGAACAGTTCCTAGCCGTGCTTCCACCGATCGTTGCTGAAATCCGCTCGACCTTGGGCGTGATGTGACGTCACCGAGTCTGTCGTTGAATTGCCTGGGAATGGCGTGTCCCCGGCCGATCATCGAACTAGCTCGTGGGTTCGAGCGAATCCAGCCGGGCGAGGTCATTGAATTGCTTGCCGACGACCCAGCGGCGGGACCCGATCTCGCAGCCTGGTGCCGAATGCGCGGTCAAGAGTTGATCTCGAGTAAGCCGCCCCGCTTCCTGGTCCGCCGCTCGGCCGCCTGAGACAACAAAGCTCCCCGCGTCAATGCGAGGGAGCTTTGTTCAAGCCGTCGATCAGTGGAAGCTGTCGCCGCAGGCGCACGATCCGGTGGCGTTGGGGTTGTCGATGGTGAAGCCTTGCCGCTCGATGGTGTCAACGAAGTCGATTGTGGCGCCCATCAGGTAGGGAGCGCTCATCCGGTCCGTGACCACATGCACGCCCCCGAATTCCTTGACGATGTCGCCTTCGAGGCTTCGCTCGTCGAAGAACAACTGGTACCGCAGCCCCGAGCAACCACCTGGCTGAACCGCGACCCGAAGAGACAGGTCGTCGCGGCCTTCGCCCTCGAGCAGCGCCTTCACCTTGCCGGCCGCCTCATCGGTGAGGATGACACCGTCAGCTACGGTGGGGGTCTCAAAGGTCTGGTCGGTTGCGGTCATATACATCTCTCCCGTGTGATTGTCGACTCGACATGTTCAGTGTAAGGGCGGCTGAAACGCCGGCCAAACGGCACGCCTACCAAGTCCAGGAGCGCGCCACTCGATACGCCAGCTCCCCTAGTTCCCGCTCACCGACGCGGCCGCCGCCCGGAGCGTCCTGCATTGTTTCGTGGACACCGTACGCCGCCTCGATTCCCATCGTTCGCATCTCTCGGGCGCCGATGACGACCTCACCGGCCAACACGATGCAGGGGCTCAGTGCGGCAGTCGCCCTCTCCACAACAGCGGTCACTACTCCCCCGCCGCGGGTGGCGAAGTCGAAGACGGAACAGCCGGTTACCGCTAGATCGACTCCCCGGGCGAGGAACTCGTGAGCTCTCGAGCTCACCGACGGGGACTCTGCTCCGTCAAATGCGACGGCTGGCCCGCTGGTGAGCCGACCGCCCAACGCCAGGACAGCAAAGCCCAAACCACCGCCGGCGCCAGATCCCGGGGTGATCGCCTGCTCTGGCGCCGCTAGCCGGGCAAAAGCCTCGAGTGCAGCATCGCTGCGCAACATCGACTCTGCATCCGCGCCGGTCCTACGTCCCCGAAGGGACGTAATGCCGCGCAGCCCGAACAGCTGCTGACCCATCTCAGCCGTCGGCACGACGCCAATCAGTTCAGTGTTGCCAAGCGCCGCCCGTGCTGGGCCGAGGTCCACCTGCGTTACGCCGGCCAAGCCTGCTCCACCATGATCGAGTGGCCGATCCGCGGCGGTCCCCAGTGCGGCAAGCAGGCCGGCGCCAGCGTCCGCGACCACCCAGTCCCCGAGGTCGAGATAGACCCGGCCGGGGCGTACCTCGGCCAGCAGCCGAGCCAGCGCCTCACCGATGGGGAAGGTTGACCGATTTTCCACGCTGGCCGCCAAGGACTCGCTGGTCACGTTAAGGACGGCGATGCCGTGCTGCTCCGCCGAGGTGATAGTCGCTGCGCGTGCCGCCGACACCTCGAGCCGCGTTCCGAGCTGGTCGGCGAACGCGGTGACAAAACCGGCGCCGGCCTCGCCGATGGGCACCACTAACACATCGGCTCCCGGCCAGCCTGACGCGATGATCTGGCCGGCACGCATCGAGCTGAGCGCCCCGACCGCGTCGCTGGCGACCAGCACTCGCACTCCATCGCTCCTTATGTCGGCGGCGCCTGCCATCGTAGGGAGATGACCCCGGAGCCGAACGGCCAGAGACTCGACTGGACGGCCGAGCTTGGCAAGCAACTCTCCTGGCACTGGGAGAACCAGCTGCGTCCTCGAATACGCGGACTGACCGATGCGGAGTACTTCTGGGAGCCGGTGCCCGGGTGTTGGAGCATACGCCCTCGCGACCAGGCGGTCGGGCTTCCGGTGGGCGTCGGCCACTACATCATTGATTTCGCCGCTCCAGAACCAGATCCGCCTCCCGTCACGACCATCGCCTGGCGGATGGGCCACCTGATTGTTGGCGTCTTCGGTGAACGCAACGCCCGTTACTTCGACGGACCGGCCGTCAGCTACCAGTCGTACGACTATCCAGGTACCGCTGATCAAGCACTGATTGTGCTCGATGACCAATATCAGCGGTGGATCGACGGTGTTCGCACGCTCGGTTTGACGCACTTGGCCGAGCGCTGCCGAGAGCCAGATTTTTCGGGACCGAGTCGATGGCAGCGCTGGTCCTGCACATTCATCGGGAGGTCATCCATCACGGCGCCGAGATCGCCCTCCTGCGCGACCTCTATCGGCAGCGCCCGGCAGCCGGCGAAATCGGATAGGTGGTCACAGATGGGTATCGTGGTTGGCGTGACCAGCACCCCGACCTCTGCTCCGACCAGGCCGGGCACACCGTTGTCGCTCTACATCCTTGGTGAGAAGTCCGACCCACTCTCCGAGAGAGGCGTCGAGTGTCCCGGCGATCTGCCTCGTGCCTCGGATCCAGCGCTCGTCGAGCGCGCCCGGCGGGCCAAAGCCGCACTCGGCGACCGGCTGTTCATCCTCGGCCACCACTATCAGCGCGACGAGGTGATTCAGTTCGCCGACGTCACCGGCGACTCGTTCAAGCTCGCGCGAGAGGCGGCGGCACGACCCAACGCGGAATCCATCGTCTTCTGCGGCGTGCACTTCATGGCTGAGTCTGCCGATATCTTGACCGCCGATCACCAGAAGGTGATTCTTCCCGACCTTGCTGCGGGCTGTTCCATGGCCGACATGGCGCGGCTGGCGCAAGTGGAGGACGCCTGGGACGTGCTTGCAGACGCCGGTGTCGCCGACGCGACCGTGCCCGTCACGTACATGAACTCCTCGGCCGACATCAAGGCGTTCTGCGGCAAACATGGTGGCGTGGTTTGTACGTCCTCCAATGCCAAGGCCGTGCTCGATTGGGCGTATCGGCGCGGCCAGAAGGTGCTGTTCCTCCCCGACCAGCATCTGGGCCGCAACACCGCCGTGCTGCAGATGGGCATGCGTTTGGACGACTGCGTCCTGTACGACCCACGCAGGCAGAACGGCGGGCTCACCGAAGAACAACTGCAAGCCGCCAAGATGATCTTGTGGAAGGGCCATTGCTCGGTGCACGGTCGTTTCACGCCGCAGGCGGTCGACGATGTCCGGACCCGGATCCCTGGTGTCCAAGTTCTGGTGCATCCGGAATGCCAGCACGAAGTGGTCCTCAAGTCAGATCTCATCGGCTCCACCGAATTCATCCTGCAGACCATCGAGAAGGCACCTGCCGGGTCCAAATGGGCGGTTGGCACGGAGCTCAATCTGGTGAAGCGGCTCGCCATGAACCATCCCGACAAGGAGATCGTCTTTCTCGAACAGCATGTTTGCTATTGCGCGACGATGAACCGGATTGACCTACCTCACCTGGTATGGGCGCTGGAGAATCTCGCCCAAGGGCACGTCGTCAACCAGATCGTGGTCGACCAAGAGACCGAGCACTACGCCAGGGAGGCGCTGCAGCGGATGCTCGAGTTGCCTGGAGAAACCGCGAAGGACTAGTTCGGGATCAGCCCTTCGTCGGTGTCGCTCAGCAGGGCCCGTACATCCTCGATAGTGGAGTCAGAATCCGGCAAGATCAGGTCGGAATCACGCAGTTCGTCATCAGGGACCGGTATGCCGCTGGTACGAACCCGGTCCAGCAAGGCCTGGAGCGCCTTGGCAAGCTGATCTTGATCAGCGGCTGCTACCGCCTTGTCCACCGCATCGTCGAGTGAATTAAGGCCACGTACGGCTTCGTCGCTCAGCTCCCACTGACCTTCGTTCAAAATCCGAACGATCATCGAAGGTCGCCCTCATTGGCCGGCGCCTGCTGCGGCCGTTGTTCGGTACCGAAGGCGGGCGGGGGGTAGTCATCGCCTTGCTTCGCCGGAGCCGGCGGCAGCGCCTCGGCCGGCGCCTGTTGTCCCTCGATCGCCTGGGGCGCCGCGGTCGGTCCGGCACCGATGGAAGCCTTCATCCGCTCCAGTTCGTTCTCGACATCGGACGTCGACGCCAGCTGTTCCAGCTCCATCGTGATGTCGTCCTTTGCAGTGCCGGTCGGGTCGTCCAGAGCACCACTTGCCAGCAGCTCGTCGATGGCGCCAGCACGGGCCTGCATCTGGGCCGTCTTGTCCTCCGCCCGCTGAACGGCCAGACCGACGTCACCCATCTCTTCGCTGATGCCGGAGAACGCCTCGTTGATCCGGGTCTGGGCCTCGGCGGCGGAGTAGGTCGCCTTGATCGTCTCCTTGCGCGTCCGGAAGGCGTCCACCTTCGCCTGCAACCGCTGGCTGGCCCGGGTGAGCTTTTCCTCCTCCGCCTGGAGCTGGGAATGTTGCGTCTGCAGATCCGTCAACTGTTGCTGCAGCCCGGAACGCCGGGTGAGCGCCTCGCGGGCCAGATCCTCCCGGCCGACCTCAAGAGCCTTCTGCGCCTGTTGGGTCAGCTTGTCGGCCTGGGTGTTGAGTTGGGTGGCTTGCAGCTCAACCCGCTTGCGGCTGGTGGCTACATCGGCCACTCCCCGGCGCACCTTCTGGAGAAGTTCAAGTTGCCGCTGGTATGAGTAGTCGAGCGTCTGCCGCGGATCCTCGAGCTTGTCCAAGGCCTTGTCGGTCTTAGCACGAAAGATCATCGAGATGCGCTGAAAAATGCCGGCCATGACGAATCAGCTGGTCCTTCCACAATTGCGGATGGCGTGGGTGCACAGACCTCCACCGTATCTCCGCGACGGTAGGCCCGTCGTCGAGGATAGGCGGGTAGTTTCGTCTTTGGGTTATTCCCCTGAGACAATCAGGGATCGCCCCGCCGCCAAATCGGCGCCTAGTCGAACCGCATCGCAGCGAGAGGTACGAGTTCGTGGCAATCTTCCGCCGGAGCACCCCACCCGAGCCGGCGACACCGGAACCGGTCGCACCAGCCGGGCCGGGCGGGAAGAAGGCTCGACCCACCCCAACGCGCAAGGAAGCGGAAGCCGCTCGCCGGCAGCGGGTCACCCGGACGTTGTCGAAGAGGGAAGCCCGGCGGGAGGCGAGCCGGCATACCCGTGCTGAGCGGATGCGGGCAATGAATGCACGCGACGCGGCTCCCGAGAAGGTCCTGCTCCGTGACTACATCGATTCGCGCTTCAATCTCGGGGAATTCCTGCTTCCCAGTCTCGTCGTGATCTTGGTGTTGACCTTCACGGGACAGGCGCTGCCACGGGTTGCAGTGATCAGCACCCTGGTGATGTATGCGTTCATCTTCGCCGTCATCGTGGACACGGCGATCATGTGGCGCGGCTACAAGAAGCTGTTGGCGACTCGCTACCCCAAGGTCTCTCCCCGTGGACTGCTGATGTACGGCACGAATCGCGGGATGCAGATCCGCCGGTTCCGCATGCCGCCACCACGGGTAAAGCGGGGACAGAAAATCTGAACGACAGCTCGGAGGGAAGCACATGGCGTGGCGATGGGTGCCTGAACGTGAGCCGGAGGTGGGTTTCAAACCTCGGACGTTCGCCAGCCAGGGCGAGGCAGAGACATGGCTGGGTGAGTTCTATCCCGAACTGACCGCCGCGGGAGTGCAGACAGTCAGCCTTTACGAGGAGGACCGCCTGGTTTACGGTCCAATGAACCTCGCCCCAGACCACACTGAGTAGTACGTGGCAACACCGGGCTACATCGTTGAACTGCGGCGCGCTTATGGCCAGGGCAGGCTCCTGCTTCCGGGCGTGTCCGGAGTTGTCGTGCGGGATGACCTCATCCCGGGCCGCTCCCATATCCTGCTGGTGCGGCGATCAGACAGCGGCAAATGGAGTCTGCCGGCCGGAATCGTAGAACCAGATGAACAGCCGGCGACGACGATCGTCCGCGAGTTGCACGAGGAGACCAGAGTGCATGCCAGGGCGGACCGGCTCGCCCTGCTTACGACCGACCCGGAGCTGACCTACCCCAACGGCGATCGCTGCCAGTACATCTCGATGACCTTTCGATGCAGCTACCTCGAGGGCGAGGCCCAGGTCGGCGACGAGGAGTCGACCGAGGTGGCCTGGTTCGCGACGGACCAGCTGCCCCCGGGCCTGCCAGCCTTGCTGCGCCGCCGGATAGCCAGCGCATTGGCTGATCACGAGGCCTGCGTCTTCGACTCGTAATTCCTGCGGTCTATCCGTGCGACGATGGCCTCGTGACCGAAGCTCGGCTGCAAGTGGCCTTCGACACCGGTGACCCACACGCCGAGGCACGGTTCTGGGCCGAAGCACTGCACTACGAGGTGGAAGATCACAGCTATGTCGTGGATCATCTGCTGGGTCTCGGCCACCTGCAGCCCGGTGACGTTGTCGAGGTCGATGGCCGGCGGGCATTCCGTGAAGTTGCCGCATGCCGCGATCCCGAGGGCATCCGGCCGCGGCTTTATTTCCAGCGGGTACCTGAGCCCAAGGCAAGCAAGAATCGGGTCCACCTCGATCTCCAGGTCGGTGCGGAGCAGGCGCCGAGCGAGGTCGAGCGGCTGGTCGCCTTAGGCGCCACCGTGGCATGGACGACTTCTGACCGCGGGCCGCTGACAACGACCCTGCGTGATCCTGAAGGCAACGAGTTCTGCGTCAGCTAGCTAGGGTCCCGCACGCCAGGAGTGACGAACGGCGGTTTCATGATCACGAACGGCTCGTGCCGGCCGCGGATGTCGACGATCACCCCATCTCCGTCAGCCAGATCGGGCTTGAGGAGGGCGAGTGCGATGCCAGTTTTCTCGGTCGGTGAATACGTACCCGACGTGACGGATCCAACTTGGTCGCCATCTGGGTCGCGAACGATCATGCCCGGCCGAGGTATGCCGCGTCCGGTGGCTTTCAAGCCGCGGAGGATGCGGTGCGGGCCGCGTTCCTTCTCAGCGCGCAGCGCAGCGTCGCCGATGAAACTCTCCTTCTTCCAGCCAACGGCCCAGCCAAGGCGGGCCTGGACGGGGGTGATCTCCGGTGAAAGGTCCTGCCCGTGCAATGGATAGCCCATCTCGGTGCGCAGCGTGTCCCGGGCCCCCAGGCCCGCGGGCTGCAACCCGTACGGAGCACCGGCGTCAGCAAGCATCTCCCAGACGCCGACCGCGGCGTCGGCCGGCATGATCAGTTCGTAACCGCGCTCACCTGTATAGCCGGTCCGGCAGACCGTCATGAATGTGCCGACGTGTTGGACGACGACGAAGGACATGTAGTCGTGGCCGACCGGAAACCCAGCGGCCGTCAAGACTTCGTCCGACTCGGTGCCTTGCACGGCGAGAATGGCAAACTCTTCGTGCTGGTTTGCCACGGTGACATCAGCTGGAGCGGCGGCGGCAAGAAGATCGACCACCCGCTCGCAGTTGGCGGCATTCGGGATCAGCAGTACGTCGTCGGCAGCTCTCAGGTAAGCGATCATGTCATCGACAACTCCGCCATCGTCACTGCAGAGCAGCGTGTACTGCGCCTGCCCGGGGCTGATCTTGCCGAGGTCGTTGGTGAGGCAGCGGTTGACGAAGTCGGCGGCGCCAGTTCCGATCACAGCGGCCTTGCCCAAGTGGCTGACATCGAAGATGCCAACGGCGCTGCGTACCGCGATGTGCTCGGCGAGTATGCCGGCACCGGCGTACTCCAACGGCATAGACCAGCCGCCGAACGCGGCAAACTTTGCCCCGGCGGCAACGTGCTGGCTGTGCAGCGGCGAGATCTTCAAGCCGGGCGCGAGACCGCTGGCAGCATCGGGCTTGCCACGCTTCATGATCACCGAACCTACCGCACGGTGTGGATGATCGGCTTCGATCAGGACGCGCAGGAGCTAGCCTGTGACACGCTCTCGACGGCTAACTCGCTATGAAAGGTGGGCCCTCTCAATGCCAACCCCCCCGTTGCCGACCCTGACTATCGCCCAGTCGGCCCCGCGCGACGTGGATGTGCTGGTTGTGGGCTTGTCACCCGAGGGCGCTGTCGGAGTGCCGACCGACATCGAGCAGGCGTATACGAACCGGTTCGCTACTGGTGTCGGGGATCTCGCCCGTTCGATTGGCGCGAAGCCAGAGGCGGGCAGTCACCACACCCTCCCCGCAGCCGGCGACGGTCCCCGGGTTGTCGTCGTCGGCGTTGGCAGGGGTGAGTCCGGTCTCGAAGACCTACGCCGGGCCGCCGGATCCGGCGTGCGCCATGCCAGCTCACTCGCGGATGACACGGCGCTCTCGGTCGCCGTGTCTCTGGGGGAGGGCGGCACCGACACGGCACGGGCCATCGCCGAAGGCGCGCTGATGGGCAGCTATCACTACGCCATACTCGGCGTGAACGCGAGCGGCTCGGACTCTGATGCTGGGATCGGGGCGATCACTGTGGTCGAGCCAACTGGTACCAACAGCAACCTCAGCAACGATGCCGAGGTTGTCGCTCGCGCGGTAGTCACCGCCCGCGAGTGGGTGAATTCACCACCTAATCTGCTTTATCCGGGCTCGTTTGCAGACGATGTGCGCGAGCTGGTGCGGAATGCACCGGTGTCGGTCGAGGTGTTGGACGAGAAGGCTCTCCATCGCGAGGGCTACGGTGGCCTACTGGCGGTGGGCGGAGGTTCGTCCCGATTGCCCCGGCTCGTCCGGCTGAGCTACCGCCCACGCGGTGCAAAGTTCCACCTAGCGCTGATCGGCAAGGGCATCACCTTCGACTCTGGCGGCCTCAATATCAAGCCGGCAGATGGCATGTACACGATGAAGTGCGACATGTCTGGCGCTGCCGCGGTGTTTGCCGCTACCAAGGCAATCGCCGATCTGAGGCTGAAGATCAAGATCACGACCTACGGTCCGCTGGCTGAGAACCTGCCGTCGGACACGTCGTACCGGCCCTCGGATGTGCTCACCATCTACGGCGGCAAAACCGTCGAAAACGGCAACACCGACGCTGAGGGACGCCTGGTCTTGGCCGATGGGCTGGCTAGGGCAGGTGAGGACAATCCGGACCTGATGGTGGACGTCGCGACGCTGACCGGAGCCTGCATCGTGGCTCTCGGCGCCCGCACGGCAGGGCTTATGGCTTCGGACGACGAAACCGCGAATCGGCTGGTCGAAGCGGCCAAAGAAGGCGGAGAGGAGGTGTGGCGGCTGCCGATTCCGAGCGAGACGCGGGCGAAATTGGAATCCAAGGTCGCCGATCTGCGCTCGACGGGTACCGACAAGTCCGGCGGCGCCTTATTGGCCGCGGCGTTCCTCCGGGAATTCGTCACTGAGGGCACCCCTTGGGCGCACCTCGACATCGCCGGTCCCGCGTTCCACGACGGTGAGCCATACGGCTATGTCACCTCCGGTGGCACCGGAGCCGGCGTCCGCACCCTCATCGCCCTCGCCAGATCCCTCGTTGCCTAAGGCACGCCGTTCCCAAGATCAGGCCGCCAACACAGAGATGGCTGGTTTACCGTGCTGGCAGATGCCCGGCGTCGCTTGCTCCAGCATGCTCACGATGCCCCTACCAGCGCGGCGCGAGTGGGACGCCGCCCCCCAAAGCCAGAGGAGGTTGTCAGGCATATCTCGTGGCGCCGACGTACCACCCAATCCCTATGGAGACGTCTCAGGCCGGCTTTGGGTTCAACGCAGATCAGGGTGTTTCTTGTTGCGAGTGTTGTAGTCACGCATCCGCTGCGGATAGCCGACCACCGCCGCGTCGTAACCGGGAATCTGCTGCGACTCGGCAAAGGAGTACGCCCATTCGGGCGACGGCACGACCCGGCGGGTCCACTCCCCGTCATAGGCGACCAGCAGGATTGTTGTCTGAGTCACCGCGGTCTTCGGCTCCACGTACGCCTCCACACCTCGACGGGTCCGGGCGAACTGGGTCAGATGCTGGGTCACTGCGTCGTCAACCGCGCGGCTGCTGCTTGCCCCGCGGCGACCGCGCTTGGCCCGACCTAAGGTCCGCCTGAGCCAGCTCATTCGCCAAGTATGGCGCTGGGGCTGCTGACAAGATGTCAGCCATGGCAGCTTCGTACGACGTTGTGGTCCTCGGGGCAGGCAGCGGCGGCTATGCCTGCGCGCTGAGAGCAGCTCAGCTCGGCCTCTCGGTGGCCATGGTGGAGAAGGACAAGGTCGGCGGCACCTGCCTGCATCGCGGCTGCATCCCGACCAAGGCTCTACTGCATGCGGCCGAGGTTGCCGACGCTGCGCGGGACGGCGGCCGTTTCGGCATCCACGCGACTATCGACAAGATCGACCTAGCCGAGATTCACAAGTACGCCGGCGCCGTGGTCAATCGGATTTATTCCGGACTCACAGGTCTGGTCCGCTCCGGCAATATCGCCGTGGTGTCCGGCGAGGGCTCGCTGGTCGTCGCCGACGGCAAAGCTGCGGTCCGAGTCGCCGGCGAGGACTATTCCGGGTCCTACGTGGTATTGGCCTCCGGATCGGTCGCCCGCACGCTCCCCGGTCTGGACGTGGACGGTCACCGGGTGATCACCAGCGACCATGCGCTGACTCTGGCACAGCTGCCCAGCTCCGCAATGGTCCTCGGCGGCGGCGTCATCGGCGTCGAGTTCGCCAGCGCATGGCGGTCGTTGGGCGTCGAGGTCACCGTCGTCGAAGCCCTGCCCCGCCTGGTGTCATCCGAGGACCCCGCTATATCTGCCGCTCTTGAGCGTGCATTTCGCCGGCGCAAAATCGGAATGCGCACCGGAACTGAGGTTAAGAGCTGCACCGCGGGAGACGACGGTGTGGTCGTCGGGCTTGAGAACGGCGTCGAACTGGCCGCTGACCTGGCCCTGGTAGCTGTCGGGCGCGGCCCCTGTAGCGATGGACTCGGCTACGCGGAGGCTGGCGTCGGACTCGATCGGGGTTTCGCCACCACCGACGAGCGGTTGCGCACGTCGGTGCCAGGAATCTACGCGGTTGGTGATCTGGTTGCCGGAGCTCAGCTTGCTCACCGGGGGTTCGCGCAAGGGATCTTTGTGGCCGAGGACATCGGTCACCGAACCGGCCGGCTTCCCGGTGCGCCGCAACCGCTCAATGAGGCAGACATTCCTCGCGTGACCTATTGCGATCCAGAGATCGCCTCAGTCGGCCTGGCCGAAGAGGCTGCCACCATTCAGTACGGCGATATCGAAACTCGCACCTATGACCTCGCCGGCAACGGCAAATCCCAGATCTTGAAGACCGCGGGATTCGTCAAGATCGTTCGGCGCCGACATGGCCCGGTGGTCGGTGTACACATGATCGGCTCGCGGGTCAGCGAACTGAGCGGCGAAGCCCAGTTGATCACCGGCTGGGAAGCGTTCCCCAGCGACGTGGCGCCGTACGTCCACGCCCATCCAACTCAGAGCGAGGCCCTGGGCGAGGCGCATCTGGCCCTGGCCGGCAAGCCCCTGCACATGCATAGCTGAGCCTGTCCTGCTTGGCTAGGCTGAGCGCATCCGATCGCGGACCGCTCGACGAAGGAGTCCAAACCACCATGTCGACTTCAGTGACACTTCCGGCGCTTGGGGAAAGCGTGACCGAGGGCACCGTCACTCGGTGGCTCAAGCAAATCGGTGACAACGTGGAAGCGGATGAGCCGTTGCTGGAGATCTCAACGGACAAAGTCGACACCGAAATTCCATCACCTGCCTCCGGTGTGCTCCTGGAGATCAAGGCGCAGGAGGACGAGACCGTGGAGGTCGGTGCCGTTCTTGCGGTGATCGGTGAGGCCAGCGAGGCGGGCGGGGACGGCGAGGCGCCACCCGAGCCAGAGCAACAAACGGCCGCTGCAGCGCAGGCCTCATCGGAGACTGACCTCCGCGACGAGGGCGCGCCCAGCACAAGCTCCGATGCGGACGAGCCGAGGGCCGCAGAAGCAGCCGCAGTTGCCCGGCCGGCCGCCGCGGCGCCCAGCGGGGACGGCGCGGCGGGCGGCACCGATGTCACCCTTCCAGCCTTGGGTGAGAGCGTCACTGAAGGCACGGTCAGCCGCTGGCTCAAGCAAGTTGGTGATGAGGTCCAGGCCGACGAACCGCTACTGGAGGTCTCCACCGACAAGGTCGACACCGAGATCCCGTCACCGGCATCCGGCACATTGCTAGAAATCCGGGTTCAGCAGGACGAGACGGTTGAGGTCGGATCGGTACTGGCGGTTGTGGGAGAGCGAGGCGCTGCGCCGGCAGCGACTGAACCCGAACCCGAGCCGCAGCCCGAACCAGAGCCGCCGCCACAACCTGAACCTCAAGCGGAGCTGCAGCCCCCGCCAGAAGCCGAGCCGGACCGGCAACCGCGGCCGGAGGCTGAAGCAGCGCCCCAGCCGGAGGAACAGCCGCAGCCGGCGGAACAGCCGCAGCCGGCGGCCGCAGCGACGGCGCCGACTCCGGTGGCGTCAGCGGCCACCGCAGCCCCGACTGACTCGGAGGCCGGTTATGTCACCCCCCTGGTACGCAAGCTGGCCAGGGAGCACGGGCTGGAGCTGAACCAGATCAACGGCACCGGCGTCGGCGGCCGGATCCGCAAACAGGACGTGCTGGCGGCGGCGGAGGCCGCCGCCAAGGCTAAGGCTGCGCCGGCCGCCGAGGTGCCAGCACCGGCGGCGGCCGCACCAGCTGCCAGGGCGGCCGCGCCAGAGCCCAGCTCACTGCGTGGCACCACCGAGAAGATGTCCCGACTTCGGCAGACCATTGCCCGTCGGATGGTGGAGTCGTTGCAAGTCTCGGCCCAGCTGACCGCGGCGGTGGAGGTTGATCTCACTGCGATCTCGCGGATCCGGGCCAAGGTCAAGGACGACTTCAAGAAGCGCGAGGGCGCCAGCTTGTCCTACCTGCCGTTCATCACCAAGGCGGCGATCGAAGCGCTCAAGGTCTATCCGAAGGTCAACGCCACCATCGACACCGAAGCCCAGACCATCACCTATCCGGATGCCGAGCACGTTGGCATCGCGGTGGACACTGAGAAGGGCCTGCTGGTCCCGGTGATCAAGGATGCCGGTGATCTGAATATCGCCGGATTGGCGAAGAAGATCGGCGACTTGGCCGCCCGTACCCGGCAGAACAAGGTCAGCCCTGATGAGCTGAGTGGCGGTACGTTCACGATCACCAACTACGGCTCGGCCGGCACGTTGTTCGACACTCCGATCATCAACCAGCCGCAGGTTGCGATCTTGGGAACCGGTGCACTGGTCAAGCGTCCGGTGGTCGTGAATGACCCCAAGCTGGGCGAAGTCATCGCTGTGCGGGACATGATGTACCTCTCGCTGTCCTACGACCACCGGCTTGTCGATGGAGCTGAGGCAGCGCGTTTCCTCAGCACCGTCAAGGCTCGACTGGAGGAAGGCGAATTCGGCTCAGAATTCGGGCTCTGATCTAAACTCCGCGGCATGGGTCTTGATTTCCTCTACTGGGGACTGGGCAGCGAGCAGAAGGACTATGTCGAGGCGTGGAATATGCAGCGCCGCCTGCACGCCGAGGTCGCCGAGGGAACCCGCCCCGACACGGTGATCCTGCTTGAACATGCGTCGGTCTACACCGCCGGCAAGCGCACTGAGCCCCAGGAGCGGCCAACCGACGGCACCCCAGTAGTCGACGTCGACCGCGGTGGCAAGATCACCTGGCATGGTCCAGGCCAGCTCGTCGGGTATCCCATCGTGCGCCTGCCGGAATCTGTGTACGTCGTTGATTATGTGCGCCGGCTCGAGGAGGCGCTGATCCGAGCTCTGGCCGACTTCGGACTGCACAGCGGCAGGGTGGCAGGACGGTCCGGTGTGTGGCTGCCCCGAAACGAGACCAGGCCGGAGCGCAAGGTCGCCGCCATCGGCGTACGGGTCGCAGCCGGCACCACAATGCACGGTTTCGCCCTCAACGTCGATCCGGACCTGACGGCGTTCGAGAAGATCATTCCGTGTGGCATTGCCGATGCCGGCGTCACGTCGATGGCATCCGAGCTCGGCCAGGTGTTCCCGCTGCTTGAGGTCGCGAAAATGCTGCGCTCGCATCTGGAGCGCTACCTTGCCTTCGAGCCCTACGAGAAATCACCGGATCTAAGCGCGCAAACCGTGCAGAACGTGACGTACGGGCTGACTGTCGGCGTTTGACCCGCCTCGGACTGACTGCCCTTGTCAGGCATCGATCGTGGCTAGGGTGAATTCTGGCGACGAGAGAGGCAGGGCATGACAGCTGTCGTGGGACCGCGTCGCGCAATGCCGAACACCACCACGTACGCGATTGAGATAACCGGCCTCCGCAAGGCCTATCGCACCCGCAAAGGCCGTCAGCTCGCCGTCGCCGGACTGGATTTGAAAGTGCCGGCTGGCGGAGTTCACGGATTCCTGGGGCCGAACGGTTCGGGCAAGACGACCACGATCCGGATGCTGCTCGGCCTGATTCGGGCTGACGCCGGTGACATGCAGGTCTTCGGCTATGAGGTACCACAGCGGTTGCCGGCGGTCATCGACCGGATCGGCGCAATCGTCGAGCAACCCAGGTTCTTTCCCACCTTCTCCGGACGCAAGAACCTGCAGCTGCTGGCAACCGGTATCGGTGTATCTGCCGCGCGTGTCGGCCAGGTGCTGGATGAGGTTGGCCTCGCGGAACGGGCCAAGGGAAAGTACCGCACCTACTCCCTCGGCATGAAGCAGCGGCTGGCCATTGCCGGCGCCTTGCTCAAGGATCCGGACTTGTTGATCTTCGACGAGCCGACCAACGGGCTTGACCCGGCCGGCATACACGAGATCCGAGCCACCATGCGAGGCCTCGCGGACGCAGGAAAGACCGTGCTGGTTTCCAGCCACATCCTCACGGAGGTGCAACAGGTGGCCGACACCGTCTCCATCATCGGCCGCGGTCGATTGCTCGCTGAGGGCAATGTCGAGGACATCTTGGAAGCCGGCGGCTCAGAGTCCGCGCGGGTCGGGATTGGCGACCCAACCCGCGCCGCAACGCTACTCGCGGAAGCAGGCTTCGCCGTCAGTTCGCTGCCAGACGGGACGCTGAAGGTCAGCTCCGGCGTAGGGACCGGTCAGGGTGCAGCCGATCTGGATCCGGCCCACATCACTCGAGTTCTTGCTGATCATGGCCTCTACCTGTTCGAGCTGACACCGGCCCGACCCGACCTTGAGTCGGTCTTCTTGGAGTTGACCGCCGATGAGCACCTCGGCGCCACTCGTGGCGAGCCTCGATGACCAGGCTGTTGGCTGCTGAGATCAACCGCTTGCGCAGCCGGCGTTTCACGCTCATCGCTCTGCTTGCCGTATTGCTGGTGCTCGCGATCTTTCAAATTCAGGTCAATTCGGACGTGAGCCCACCGTCAGCAGCCGCTGTCGCCGCCAACGAAGCTCAGTACGAGCGAGACCTCAAGGAGTGGGAGGAACATCACGAAGAGTGGGAGCAGCAGTGCGTCGATTCAGGCGTGCCGAGGGAGCAATGCGAGGGACCTGCACCCAATAGGCAGGACTACGGCTTGGAGCCGGTCCCGTTCGCTCAGATCGCTCAGATCGGAATGACGCTGGCCATCTGCCTGACCGGCTTGGCGATGTTCTTGGTCGCGGCGTCATTCATCGGGGCGGAGTTCACCACTGGCGCAATCGCCAACTGGCTCAGTTTCCTGCCGCGCCGAGGTCAGGTCTACGCCGCAAAACTGGTCACGGTCGTCGGATTCTCCTTGCTGGTGAGTGCGTGCGCTTCAGCCTTCGTGCTCGGCATGGCGGTGCTGCTGACATGGGTGCATGGCGGGGAGGTCACCTCCCTCCGCCCGTGGTTGGCGTTGAGCGGCCGCGGACTGAGTGTGGCAGGAGGTCTGGCGGTGATCGGCTTCTGCGTTGGTCTGATGACACGGCACACTGCTGCGGCGCTGGGGGTCCTGCTCGGCTATCTCTTCATCTGGGTCCTACGCACCGGCGTGCTGAGCCAGTTGGGGTGGGCGCAGCGGCTGACGCCATGGGCAGCTGAGGCCAATCTGGCAGCCATTGTGGGGAACGGCCACACTTACGGGATCCCGGTGAGAAGGCTGACCGAAGGCGGAGTGAGCATCGAATACGTGGAACGAACGGTCAGCCTGATGCACGGCGCTGTCTATTGGGCGGCTCTACTCGCCGGCATGATCCTCGCTGCCCTCCTGGTCTTCCGCCACCGGGACGTGACGTAACCTTCCCTCGCGCGATCGCGCTTTGGAGACGCTGGCTTCCTCACTCCCTCGCAAGACGAAAAGCATGTCTTGCTCACTCGATCGCCCAGCCAGCGGCGCGCGATCTTCTGCCGCTCGCGAAGGGGTCCCTTGCATCACGAAAGTTGTCCCCACGACATCACTAGTAGTCTGAGCGAGTGACCATCGCTCCGGAGGGCCGCAAGCTGCTGCGCTTGGAGGTCCGCAACGCGAGCGTGCCGATCGAGAAAAAGCCACCTTGGATCAAGACAACTGCTCGGATGGGCCCGGAGTATCGTCAGCTCACCGAACTTGTCAAGAGTGAGCAGCTGCACACCGTCTGCCAGGAAGCAGGTTGCCCCAACATCTTCGAATGCTGGGAGGATCGCGAGGCAACCTTTCTGATCGGCGGAGATTTTTGCACTCGCCGCTGCGACTTCTGCCAGATCGACACCGGCAAACCGGCTGAATTCGATGCCGGTGAGCCGCTGCGCGTCGCGGAGTCGGTACAGAAGATGGGGCTGCGTTACGCCACGGTCACCGGAGTCTGCCGGGACGACTTGCCCGACGAAGGTGCCTGGCTTTACGCCGAAACGATCCGCAAGATCCACGAGCTCAACCCGGGCACCGGGGTGGAGATGCTGGCCCCTGACTTCTCTGGCAACCTCGACTACCTGAGTAAGGTCTTCGAGGCCCAGCCTGAGGTGTTCGCACACAACGTCGAAACCGTGCCGCGGATTTTCAAGTCGATCCGGCCCGGTTTTCGCTACCACCGATCGCTGTCGGTGTTGCGCGCAGCTCACGACTTTGGGCTGGTGACCAAGAGCAATTTGATCTTGGGCATGGGTGAGACGCGGGCTGAGGTCTCGGCGACGCTGAACGACCTTTACGCGGCAGGAGCGAGAATCATCACCATTACCCAGTACCTGCGCCCATCACCGAGGCATCACCCGGTCAATCGGTGGGTTCGACCCGAGGAGTTTGTCGAGCTGAAGGCAGAGGCTGAGCAGATCGGCTTTGCCGGGGTGATGAGCGGTCCGCTGGTCCGGTCCTCCTACCGTGCCGGCCGGCTGTATCGACAGGCAATGGAGTCACGCGACGCCCTGGCCAGCACGTCGCCCGTCGCTTGAAGCCGTGCACCCGGGGATGATTGTCAACCAGATGATGTCACGAAGGATTCACCATGGCTGAAGGCAAGGGCCGTACCGGCAAGGGCGCGCCAAACCAAACCGGCAAACAATCGCCCCGCGAACCCAAGAAGGCGGCAACAGCAGCCAAGAAAGCCGAGAAGGCACGCAAGAAGGCCAGCAACAACCCGGCTGACATGGGCCGGATGCGCCAGATAGCTCTTGCCTACAAACGGACACACGAACACGACAAGGCATTGCCGTTCCTGATGATCGGCGCCTTTGTGCTGCCGATTGCCCTCGGCTTGCTGATCAGCATCTTTTGGCCACACCCGATTTATCTTGGGTTCCTCGGCGCAATGACGGGACTGGTCCTGGCCCTGTCGGTGCTGGTTCGCCGGGCCAAGAAGGCCACCTACAAGCGTTACCTCGGCCAGGCCGGCTCAGCCGAGGTGGCACTCGGCATGCTGCCCAAGAAGTGGATCTCCACACCGGCCATCACGGCGAACCGCAATATGGACGTCGTACACCGGACGCTCGGTCCGGGCGGAATCGTGCTGATCGGCGAGGGCGAGCCCGGCCGCGTCCGCCAGATGCTGGCGAGCGAGGCGAAGAAGCATGAGCGGGTCGCGTACGGCGTCGCGGTCTCCACGTTGATCATGGGTGACCGGGAAGGCCAGATTCCGCTTGACCAGCTGGCCGATCACATCCGCAAGATGCCGAAGGTCTTGCAGCCCAATCAAGTCACCGACGTCAAGCTGCGGCTACGCGCACTCGACGCTGTACGGCCCGCGATTCCGGCGCCAAAGGGGCCGATGCCGGCCAACCCTCGTCAGGTCAAGGGCGTACGTCAGGCGATGCGGGGCCGCTGACGGGAACCTCCGTCGGCGAGGCGACGAACCGTGTGATGGCGGCCACGACGTCGGGATCCTCAAGAACGCGGCGGTGACCAAGACCCTCCGTTGTCAGCAGTGTCGCTCCCGGCCACCCGTGCACCAGGGAGACGGCGGTTTCGTAGGGCGTCTGGCGATCATCCCGATCATGAACGACCAGCAGCTGCGCAGGTGCCGCGAACTCGATCATCTGTACAAGTCTGAAATCGTCGATAGCCATACCAACCCGCTCCTCGATCAACGCGTCGAGACGCCGACGGGCTCGTGGGCCCAGTCCCACTGCTGAGCACAACTTGTTCAAGTAGCCCGGCACATCGGGCATCGGCGCAAGGAAGACGAGTCGCTCCGCCGAGAGCGGCTCGAACCGCAACGCCAGCATGGTGGCCATCGCCCCCTCCAGGATCGGATCGGCCATGGCTTGGACCGTCGAAGACGACTACCCGAAATCCTCGACTGACCAGCGGCTCTACGAAAGCCGACATGTCCTCGCCCTGACTCGCCCAGCTGTGGACGAGGTAGATGACGGGACCGTTACCCGAAAGATGTCCACGGATCACACAGCCCTGGCTCTCGACCTCGGACGGTGTGCCTGCCGGCCACTCAGCCTCGGGTTCCTCGTGGAGGCGGAACGGAAAACCACAGATCGGCCACCCATCGCGCCGGCACGGTGGGAATGAGCTCGCCCAACATGAGCAGCACCCGGAGGACCAGCTTGCGCACCCACCCGCTCAAGCGTTTCCAAGCCATTTGGCCGGGCAGCCACCGGACTGCGGTCAGCGATTTCAAGCCCGACCTGCTGCCTTCGCAGCCACTGAGGATTCCAGATCGGCCGCCAGCGCTGCGAAGATCGGCTTGAGTTCCACAGTGCAGCGCTCCAAGAGCGGTAACAGCCGGCGCAGCGTCGCCACATCGTCGGGATGGGGCGGCTTTCCCGGATTCACCGCAATCAGGTCCGCGGCCTGATCCAGGTCCGACAACGAACCCAGCGCATGATGGCCGAGCAGCCCGGCTCCGGTGCCCGCGCCCTCTGGTGAGGCCGCCAGTCCGACTGGCAGGTCAAGGGCCGCTGACAGCACGTCCCGCCACACCGGCGACTCCATCGCCCCACCTGTTGCGCGCACTTCCCGCACATGCAGGTCAGCCGCCTCCAAGGCCAGCCCGACCAGGGCCAGCTGGATGCAGACCCCCTCGACGGCCGAACGAACCAGATGGCCTCGGCGGTGATGGCGGCCCAACCCGATCCATGCCCCTTGCAGGCCGGGTTCCCACCAGGGCGCCCGCTCGCCCAGCAGGTACGGCAGGCAGAGCAGCCCATCGCTGCCGAACGGCACTTGCCCGGCTTCCTCCATCAGCCGCCCGTCGGCCGCGTCCAGCGCCTCGCCGTGGACGTCGCCGGTCACCATTCCCAGCGCCGCACTTGCCCAACGCACGACGGACCCGGCGTTGTTGATCGCGCCACCGAGCACCCAATGATCATCGGTGAGGGCGTAGCAGAACAACCGTGCCGCCTCGTCCACAGCGGGGGTCGGTCGCACCGCGCGCAGTGCCCCACTCGTGCCCAGTGATACCGCGGCCATCCCCTCGCCCACCGCTCCCAATCCCAAGTTGGCTAGCGGGCCGTCCGAGGCCCCGACCACCAGGGGAAGGTCGCGCGGCAGGCCGGTTTGCTCGGCCACCTCGGAGCGCAGGCCGGTCACAACATGAGTCGTGGGCACGACGGGCGCCAGCTGCTCGGCATCAACACCGGCAAGGTGCATCGCCTCGCGATCCCACTGACGGGCCGTGATGTCGTAGAGCCCGGTGGTGGATGCACATGACAGGTCGATCAGATACGCGTCATCGCACAACCCGGACAGCACCAGTTCCTTGACCCCGCCCCATTTTGGGGTGTTAGCGAAGACATCCGGCTGATGCAACCGCCACCACAGCAGCTTGGACAGTGGCGACATCGGATGGATCGGTGTGCCGGTCCGCTTGTGCAGCATCCCCCCCGTACTATCGGCCAGGCTGCGCGACTCCTCTGCAGCGCGGCTGTCCGCCCAGGTGATCAGCGGCCCGGTTGGCGAGCCGGCCCGATCCAGTGGCACAAGCCCGTGCATCGCCGCGCCGAGGCAGAGCCCGACCACCCGGTGCCCCTGCTGGCGAACTTGGGTCGCGACCGCTGACACCGCCTCCACTGCCGCCGTCTGCAACCGCAGCGGATCAAGCTCTGCGTAGCCGGGCTCCGGAACCAGCAGCGGGTAGCCGACGCTGGACGTGGCGATCACGGCAGCGTCAGCCGCCACCGCCACCGCCTTGGTCGCGGTGGTGCCGGAATCCAGTCCGACAACCAGATCCATGACGCTAGCGCTCAGCCGCCGCCGAACACCCTGCCGAGCTGATCGCGGAAGGTCAGCACCGACAGCGTTCCGAACAGTAAGATCGCCCAGACCAGCATGGCCAGCCGGACCCCACCGACCTTGATCGCGGCGGCGACAATGCCAGGACCGATCAGGCGCCAATAGGGCCTGGGCCCGGCGGGCATCTCCCGCAATTGGGGTTTGCCGACATTGTGCGTGGGGAAGGCGTCCACCACCGCGGTACCGGTTGCGCTTGGAGTTAGTGCGTCGCCTGGCTCGGCCATGTCCCTCCTCTCGAGGCTTAATGGGCAGTATTCGCTTCCTACTGCTGCCATAGCAACCATCCCAGGAGCGAGTGGCGCGCGCCCTGGCTCACATCGCCCCCCGCCCACCCCTGACTGAATACTGCGGTCCCGAGGAGCCGGAGGCGTCAGTATCGTGGGGCAATGGGTGACCGGGCGGCGATCGCGGAACTCCAATCCACACTGCCGCCTGACGTGATCGTGGTCGAGCCGGCCACCTTGGAGAACTACCGATTCGATTGGTCGCGCGATCCTCGAGCGGGGACGCCGGTTGCCGTCGTCCGGCCGACGAACTCCGAGCAGGTGCAAACCGTAATGGGCTGGGCTTCGACACACGACACAGCGGTCGTGCCACGAGGTGCTGGCAGCGGTCTTTCTGGCGGAAGCAGTGCGGTGAACGACGGCATCGTGCTGAGCCTGGAGCGGATGCGTGCCATTGAGATCGACACCGTGACTCGGGTCGCAATTGTGGAACCAGGCGCGTTTAACGCCGATGTGAAGGCCGCCGCCGCCGCGCAAGGCTTGTGGTATCCACCGGATCCGTCCTCGTATGAGATCTGCTCCATCGGTGGCAACATCGCCACCAACGCCGGCGGGCTGTGCTGTGTGAAGTACGGCGTGACCACGGACTATGTGCTCGGGCTCGACGTCGTACTGGCCGACGGCACCAAGATCACCTTGGGCGGCAAGCGCATCAAGGACGTCGCCGGTCTGTCCCTGCTGAAACTATTCGTTGGCAGCGAGGGCACGCTCGGCGTGATCACCCGAGCGATTCTTCGGCTGCTGCCTGCCCAGCCGGTACGGTCAACGCTGGTCGCAACATTTCCCACCGTGAGCGCGGCTGCCGAGAGTGTCGTGGCAATCGGCCAGACGCTGCGGGCTTCGATGATGGAGCTGATGGACAACGCATCGATCAACGCCGTCGAGGACTATCGGCCCATGGGCCTGGACCGCGACGCCGGTGCGATGCTCCTGGCCCAGTCCGATGCACCGGGAGACGCCCGGTCCCTCGAAGTCGCCGCAATGGAGGCAGCGTGCGAGCTGGCCGGCGCCAAGGAGGTGTTCGTCACCGACGACCCCGACGAGGGCGATCTCTTCGTAGCAGCCAGGCGAGCCGCCTTCCCGGCCATCGAGGCGCGTGGCACCCTGCTGCTGGAAGACGTAGGCGTGCCGGTGCCAATGCTGCCCGAGCTACTGGCGGGTGTCGCCGCTATTGCGGCAACGCAAGACCTCGAAATACCCGTGGTTGCGCATGCCGGTGATGGCAACACCCATCCGCTCGTGATTTACGATCCGACCGACGAACAGGCCCGGAGGCGGGCCTACCAGGCCTTCGAGGCAATCATGGCTCTGGCGATCTCGTTAGGCGGGACTATCAGCGGCGAACATGGTGTAGGGCGTGCCAAAAAGGCGGCGCTCCCGGATCAGCTCGGCCCCGATGTCATTGCCCTGACTCGGACCATCAAGAATGCCCTCGACCCCCAAGGCATCCTCAATCCCGGCGCAATCTTGTGACCTACCACCTTCGTTGACAGAGACCACTTCTGGCTGTAGACGGGACTGGCCATGCGAATGCCAAGATATCGGCTGTCATGGCAACAAAGGGGGCAAAATTCCCCATGGAGCTATATCGAAGTTGTCAAAAGCAAACCCAGATAAGCCTTGCAGTTTGAATGAGCTAGTGAGCCGCCCGGTATGCCTCTTGGACCTCTTGACTGATCCGGCCGCGTTCGCTGACCTTCATGCCATGGCTTTTCGCCCATTCCCGCATGCTGGCCAACTGGCCTTTCTCAATCTGTACGCCGGTACCCCGCCGCCGACGTGAGCCGCCTACCTTGCGTCCATGGGATACGAACTCATCGACGCTGTTGCGGAACCGGTTTGCATTGCGCTCGGACAGGTCGATCTCGTACTCGGTGCCATCAATGGCGAAGCGAATGGTCGCGACGGCATCAGATCCGTCCAGGTCGTCCTTCAGGACGGTTAAGACCTTGGTGGTCATGATCCCTTCTTTCCCCGAGAGTGCTGGATGGAGCAAGCATAGCGCAGCTATCTGGTCAATGCCGTGTCGACGCACAAACAAATCATGGGACAATACAAGCGGTTACGAACGCTCGCCGGACTAGAAAAGATGCGGCCCAACCAAGGCTTCAAAAGGCTCAATAGACAGGCTGCCTAGCCCACTGCATGCTGGTTTCACGGTAAAGCCCGTTGCAGGCTTGCCGAACCTTTTGATCTACCTAATTGCGCCCTCTGAAGAAAGAAGTTCGGTTATCTTCTGCTGAAGAGCCAACTGTGTGACCCCGGCACTCCTTCCACGTCACCTAACTGCCGTTGTTCGTGGCGCAGGCCTCGAAGCCGACCGTCGCTACACAAACCATTTGTCGGCGCTGTGCTTGGTCCGGATGTCACCGGCGGTTGGTGACCACTGTCCCGACAGCGTAGTCCTGCAGACCGCGCCGATCAGGTCCAATGATCAGCGGCGGTATTGCCAAGCTCACCAGAAATGCCCGAAGCACGGCTCGTGGGAAACCCAACGGCCTTCCGTCCAAGCGGGCAATACCGATCCTGCAAATAAGCTGACCGAAGCTGCCGGCGGCCACGGCTCCGAGCAGCGACGACTCGACGAAGAACACGGTCAAGGTCATCCATGCTCGCCAGCCATTGCCGCCAAGCGCGCCGGACCCGAAGAACCCGATCGCGATGGCGGTGCATGCCGCCCAGTCCAAGATCAACGCCGCAACACGCGACCGCCAGGACGCAAGTGAGCCTTTGCCAGTCCCGGGCAGGCCGAGGCGCGATCCGGGATAGGCTTCGTTCTCGTGCCCTGTCTGAGCGGTCTCGGCCATGAGCTGAGATTATCTGTCCTAGCCAACGGCCGGAAACGCCTACAGCCGAGTGCAACGCGCTGTGTTACATCTGCGAAACATTTCGGCAACTGGACGGAAACCGCATCTCCATAGGCTCCTAGCCACCGGGCGCGGTGGACGCTGGCCGCGCTCGTCCAGCAGAAAGTTGCTCACCCGAGCAAGCCACCCGTGCTCACCGAGCACCACAAACCTCACCGGAGGACGAATGTTCAAAGGCCCAGATGACCTGTTGGCCTACATCAAAGATGAGGGTGTCGAGATGGTCGACATTCGCTTCTGCGACCTGCCCGGCATCATGCAGCACTTCACCGTACCCGTGTCGACGTTCGGTCCTGAATTCTTCGAGGACGGAGTCAACTTCGACGGCTCATCGATCCGTGGTTTCCAGAAAATTCACGAGTCGGACATGGCGCTGATCCCGGATGCGACCACGGCGTTTCTCGATCCATTCCGCGTCGCCAAGACCTTGGCCATCAACTTCTTCGTTCACGACCCGCTCACCAAGGAGCCGTACAGCCGAGACCCGCGGAACATCGCTCGCAAAGCGGAGAACTACTTGGCGTCAACCAACATCGGCGACACCGCCTACTTCGCCCCCGAGGCGGAGTTCTACATATTCGACGACGTCCGGTTCGAGACCAAGCAGAACACCGGCTATTACGCCATTGACTCGGTCGCCGGCGCCTGGAACACCGGACGGGTGGAAGAAGGTGGCAACCGTGGTTACAAAGTGCGCTACAAGGGCGGCTACTTCCCGGTTCCGCCGGTCGACCACTTCGCCGATCTGCGCGACCAGATCGTCAAGAACCTCGAGGCGGCAGGTCTGCAGGTCGAGCGGGCCCACCATGAAGTCGGCACTGCCGGTCAGGCAGAGATCAACTACCGGTTCAACACGATGTTGAGCGCCGGTGACGACATCCAGAAGTTCAAGTACATCGTCAAGAACACCGCCTGGGCCGCCGGCAAGACCGCCACCTTCATGCCGAAGCCGATCTTCGGCGACAACGGCTCGGGAATGCACGTGCACTCCTCCGTCTGGAAGGACGGCGAGCCGCTGTTCTACGACGAGGCCGGCTACGGCGGCCTGTCGGATATCGCTCGCTGGTACGTCGGCGGAATCCTGGAGCACGCCCCGTCCATTCTTGCGTTTACCAACCCGACGGTGAACTCCTACCACCGGCTGGTGCCCGGATTCGAGGCTCCTGTGAACCTGGTCTACAGCTCGCGGAACCGTTCGGCGGCCATGCGCATCCCGATCACCGGCTCCAACCCGAAGGCAAAGCGGGTCGAGTTCCGCTGCCCGGACTCTTCGTCCAACCCCTATCTGGCATTCGCTGCCATTCTGTTGGCTGGTCTGGATGGCATTCAGAACAAGACCGAGCCGGACGCCCCAATCGACAAGGACCTGTACGAACTGCCACCGGAGGAGCACGCCTCGGTCAAGACGGTGCCGGACGACCTCACGGGCGTGCTCGACAATCTGGAAGCAGATCATGACTACCTGCTCGAGGGCGACGTCTTCACCCCGGACCTGATCGAGACCTGGATCGAGCTGAAGCGTGCCGACATCGACTCGGTACGGCAGCGGCCGCATCCGCACGAGTTCGAGCTCTACTACGACGTGTGACCTCGTCGATCGCCGAAACCCCCAGATCTACGCGTGGATCCGGGGGTTTTTGCGCTTCTCGGGAAGGCTCGGCCTGGCCGGATTCCGCAGGGATTCCGCAGGAGATCCGCTCCAGATGCCGGTTGCGCCGATCGGGAACGTCCGCTTACGTGGAATCATCCACGCACACGCAGAGTCGATCCCCCGTGCCAAGTCGAACGTCGCCGCAAGATATATCGAGGCTGTCGATCCTGGTTTGGGCAAATCGGCTTCTCAGTGGGGACCTGGTCGGCAATTATGCTTCGAAAGTCGAACTCGATCTCCGGCTCAGTAATGAATACCTCGCTGGCATTGCCCTGAGGGTCGCAATCAGCTAGCAGTGTCCGTTGGCCCGAGCTGAACCAACATCATCCTCGACGACTCACTAACGGCCAGGCAACAGCTCTGTCCAGCTCCCTCCCCGATGACGACAGTCCAGCGACGGATCTCCATGAGGTGACCAACCCATTGTGAACGTAAGGATTGCCGGCAATGAAGCGCTCAACAACCGAGCGATTGTGGGCCGCCAAACGAGAACCGCTCGATCAGTCGGCTCGCCAAGGGCACCTGCGAGGATCAGGTCCCCACGGATGCGGCGGCCAGCCGGTGATGCGGTAACTCGGACTCCCCACGCGTAATCCAGTGGCGTGCCGTCATCCAGCCAGCCCGGAGTTTCGACTCGGTGCACCACGGCGGGTTCGAGCAGGTCGCAGTTCAAAGCGTTCAGGTAGCCAATCAGGTCAGCGACGGTGGTCCACAGTCCACCGTCCCCGAGAGTGCCGGGAGGGGAAGGCTCGGTCGTAGGTATGGGCGCTACCGCGCTCAACCAGGTCCTGGTCATCGCAAGCGGCCGGAAGATCCGCTCCCAGGCCAATGGACCGATCGGCCGCTGAAAGACCCGGCTGACGACCTCAGCCAGCAACACGTAACCAGTGTTGTTGTAACAGCACCGTCGTCCAGGTGAATCGAGGGCAGGCTGCCGGCGTCGTTGCAGCCGCTCAAACACATCTGCGTTGCTGGCCGGAACGCCCGGCTCGGTGCAGTGACGTCTGCAAGCCCGGAGGTGTGGTGCAGCAGGTGACGCAACCGAATGTCGGCCATCCAGTCGGGCAGCTCAGGCAGCTAACCGATCAGCTGATCGTCTTCGGTGACGAGGCCAGCTTCAATCGCATAAGCCATCAGCAACCCGATGAACTGCTTGGCGACCGACCCGGCGTACATCACGGCCCGATCAGCGACCGGCTCGCCGGCGACACTGCCGGCCGCGCCGAACACCGTCGTCTTCTCCGACGTCACCCCCACCGCAACCCCGTCCACGCGGACAGCCCGCAACCTGTCCGCCAGCACGGCGTCGATTCGATCGATGCTCACCTGATGATCGTTGCAGCTCAATCCTGCAGGCGGCGTGCCGCAGCCGTTCCGCAAGCGGACCGCTGAGCGACACGTCGCAAGTGCCGTTTGCGGAGCGGGATTAGCACCCGATTCTTGGGCCGAGTTAGACAAGTGCGGGCAGGAGCGCATCGCAGACGCTGAGGCATAGACAGGTTGGTTCCCAGGGGGCAAAATAGCCAGTCACCATCTAGACGATGCGCATGGCGCGGCGGGGAATCGTCCTAGTGAGAGGACCAAAGCCCGCAACGGACGAGGTGCCAAAATTTCTGCTCGACATATCCAGAGCATCAACACACCACGTCAGCCCCTTAAGAAATAGCCGCAGCGCATCCACGGCCCGTCAGACACCGACCTATCGTCGAAATGCCGTCTCCACTCAGCAGAGCAGTACAGAAGGGATTCTCCGATGACCTGGTCGCCCCCATCGCCGGTTCCAGAAGCTCCTACAACTTTTCCTGAACCGAGAGCTGATCCGACCGGAGATTCGCTTCGTACCTCCGGTTCCATTCAAGGGAACATCATCGCGGGCTTCAGCAAGGACTGCCAGTCACTCCTCTTCCTCCAGGTACAAGATCGGGCGGGTGGTCTCGATTGGCTGGCGGAACTCAGGCCACGCGTTGCCACTACTGCCCAGGTGGCTACTTTTAATAGGCAGTTCTCAGAGATGCTGAGGACCAGTGGGAGCGATCCCCAACATCTAGCCGGGGTTTGGGTCAATGTCAGTTTGACGGCTGAAGGCTTGGAACTCTTGGCACCGCGCCTCCGGGCCAGTCTTCAAGTTGAGGGCATTGAT
>Ga0126304_10000008_pt1 | contig 43903 bp, 43 predicted proteins | sample Plot25_FD_92538 | JGI IMG/M metagenome (GOLD analysis project Ga0126304, IMG submission 92538) | Serpentine soil microbial communities from UC McLaughlin Reserve, CA, USA - Plot25 | ecosystem: Environmental > Terrestrial > Soil > Grasslands | place: USA: UC McLaughlin Reserve, Lake County... | reverse complement strand
TACTCCATTGAGTTTCGTGGAGAGCTAGGGGAGGCTCCTATGCGTCGGGTTCGCTATGTGGTTGCAATGAGCTTGGACGGGTACATCGCGGGGCCGAGTGGCGAAGCGGACTGGATCATCATGGACCCGGACATCGACTTCGGAGCACTCTTCGAGCAGTTCGACACATTTCTCATGGGGCGCCGGACGTTTGAAGGCATCGCAGGGACAGGGGGTGGCACGCAGTCGGGGGCACAGACGATTGTCTTCTCGCGGACGCTGCGTCAGGAGGACTATCCCAACGTCACCATGGTTTCTGAGAACCCAGAACGAGCGCTGGCCGAGCTCCGGTCGAAGCCGGGCAAGGACATCTGGCTCTTCGGCGGCGGGTCGCTCTTCCGCAGTCTGCTGGAAGCTCGGCAAGTGGATACCGTCGAAGTCTCTGTTATTCCCGTTCTGCTGGGCGGGGGCATCCCACTGATGACGTCTAATTCTTCATCCGAGCGGTTCAAGCTGAGGTTAACTAGCAGTAGGACGTTCGAGACAGGCATCGTGTCGCTGGAGTACGCTGTGGAGTAAGAAGCAGCCTGACCCCTGGCGTATTCCCCGAGTGCGTTGAAGGTACCCTACATCATTACTTACGCGGATAGACCTACTGAATGTTTCTCGCCCGGACTTATCGAGGCACGAAAGGGCCACAAAGACGCTCCGAACAGCGCGAGAGCCACCGAAATCGCCCCTTTCCAAGCAACCGGGAGCTGAGTGATTCCAGCGTGTCGAAAAGCATGGGGTCGACGCGCCGTTTCCGGGGGTGAGCCCTGCACTTGTGGTGAGCGAGGCGGGGCAGCGGTCTGGCCGGTGGCCGTAGTGCCGCCGCTTGCGCCACCTTCCCTGGCCCCTGTCCCGACGATGCGGGCGTCCATGCGAATCGCTGGACGGACGACTCGCACGGCCCTGGTACTTTCCCCGCTGGTAAAATCTTACGAGACGTGGATACCCTGAGCGGTGTACTCGTGTAGCGGTCTCCAAGCGAGTGCGAATGATATAAGCGGAGGAGAGGGACGGATTGCAGGACGCCTGGCACACCTGGCACACCATATCCGTTCCGCGAAGCGGCGGAGGTAAGCATGGATGATGTTGCTTTCCTGCCAGCCACCGAGCTTCTCGAGCTCTTTGACTCCCGCGAGCTCTCTCCGGTCGAGGCCACGGAGGCGGCGCTATCGCGGATCGAGCAGAACAATGCGCGTGTCAACGCCTTCTGTCTGGTGGATGCGGACGCCGCTCTCTCCCAGGCCCGGAAGTCCGAGGAGCGGTATGCCAGGGGCGAGAGTGTAGGGCGCCTCGACGGGGTGCCCACCTCCATAAAGGACAACTTTCTGACGCAGGGATGGCCGACCTTGCGCGGGTCCCACTCAATCGACGCGGATCAGGAATGGCACCATGACGCTCCCGTAGTCGCACGTCTGCGGGAACACGGTGCCGTGCTCCTCGGGAAGACGACGACGCCAGAGTACGCATGGAAAGGCGTCACGGATAGTCCTTTCACCGGGTTCACCGGAAACCCCTGGGCGCCGACACGAACCGCCGGCGGTTCGAGTGGTGGAGGAGCGGCGGCGGTGGCGCTCGGCATGGGGCAACTCGCGGTAGGAAGCGACGGTGGGGGTTCGCTCAGGATACCGGCTGGCTTCTGCGGCATAGTCACCCTGAAGCCCACGTATGGCCGGATCCCCCTCTGGCCGGCCAGCCCGTTCGGGACGCTCTCGCACGCAGGGCCGATGACCCGTACCGTGGCCGACGCGGCGCTGATGCTCGACGCGCTCGCCGTGCCCGACGCCAGGGATTGGACCTCGCTACCCCCGGAAGATTTTGACTACCTGGACGCGATCGAAGGCGGCGTCGAAGGTTTGAGGATAGCGTTCAGCCCTGACCTCGGGTACGTAGAGGTGGAGCCGGAGATACGAGAGGCCGTGGAGGCCGCGGTCAGGGCCTTCGAAGACTTGGGCGCCAGGGTCGAAGAGAAGGACCCAGGCTTCGAGGATCCCATAGAGGTCCTCGACATACACTGGAATGCGGGCGCCGCCAACGCCTTGCGAGCTTACGACGAGAAGACCCGTGAGCTAATGGACCCTGGGCTCGTAGAGATCGCCAACAGAGGGGCCGGTTACTCGGTGATGCAGTATCTCGACGCGGTGGCTCGTCGTAACGAGCTGGGGATTCACATGAGCACGTTCCACGCGGAATACGATCTCCTGTTGACCCCGACCCTGCCCATCCCCGCTTTCGAGGGCGTCCGCGAGGTGCCGGAAGGCTGGCGGCACGAGAGCTGGATGAGTTGGACACCGTTCACGTATCCGTTCAACCTCACCCAACAGCCCGCCGCGTCCGTGCCTTGCGGTTTCACGAGCTCAGGGCTTCCGATAGGTTTGCAGATAGTCGGGGCCAAATACGAAGACGCGCTGGTGTTGCGCGCCGCGCATGCCTACCAGACCGCCCGACCACTCACCGACCGGAAGCCCCCGGAAATCGTGGGCGATGGGTAAAGATCCGGCAGCCGGCAAGAGAGGTTGGAAGACGACCGCGACGAAAGAAGGAGAGATGCTCGAAGAGAACACAAGGCTGATTGAGAAGGACCGCCGCTACGTCTGGCACGCCCTGAGCGGGTACTCTCCGGACGCTTCCACGATGATCGTCGAGGAGGGAGACGGAGCCTGGATCACGGAGACACCGCGGGGAACCGTTATCTCGACGGCATGAGCGGCCTGTGGTGCGTCAACGCCGGCTACGGGCGCGAAGAGCTCGCCCGCGCCGCCTATGAACAACTACGGAAGTTGCCCTTCTACCCCATGACCAGGAGCCACCTCCCTGCCATCGAGCTGGGCGAGAAGCTGAACGACTGGCTCGATGGCGACTACGTCTTCTTCTACTCCAACTCCGGCTCTGAGGCGAACGAGGTGGCCTTCAAGGTGGCCCGCCAGTACCACGAGCAAAACGGCGAGCCCCAGAGATGGAAGTTCGTCTCCCGTTACCGCGCCTACCACGGACAGACTATGGGGGCCCTCGCGGCTACCGGTCAGGCCCAGCGCAAATACCGGTACGAGCCACTCTCTCCCGGCTTTCTACATGTGCCGCCCCCTGACCTCTACCGGCGCCCGTCCGGTGTTGACCCGGAGACGTACGGTCGGGAGTGCGCCCGTGAGATCGAGGACCTCATTCGGTGGGAGCTCCCCGAGACGGTGGCCGGAGTCATCATGGAGCCCATCATCACTGGAGGGGGGATAATCATCCCTCCCGATAATTACATGCCCGCCGTCCAGGAGGTCTGCGAGCGCCACGGCGTGCTGCTCATCGTGGACGAGGTGATCTGCGGCTTCGGGAGGACCGGCAGGAAGTTCGGCCACCAGCACTACGGCGTGACGCCGGACATCGTAACGATGGCCAAGGGCATAACCAGCGCCTACTTCCCACTCTCGGCGACTGCGGTGCGGCGTGGGGTATACGAGAAGTTCGCGGCGGACGCGGAGTATGATCGCCTCAGGCACGTCAACACCTTCGGGGGTCATCCTGGCGGGTGCGCCGTGGCGATAAAGAACCTGGAGATCATGGAAGAGGAAGGTCTCTCCGCCCGTGCGGCGGAGATGGGCGATAAGCTGCGAGAGAGACTCGCGAAGCTGGAGGACCACCCCAACTTGGGCGACGTCAGGAACAAGGGCCTGCTCTTCGGCATAGAACTGGTCGAAGACAAAGAGACCAAGGAGCCCGCTTCTCCTCAAAAAGTCGGCGCGGTAGTCTCCGGATGCCAGGAGCGTGCCCTGATAGTCGGCAAGAACGGAGATACGGTCGCAGGCTTCAACAACGTCATAACCCTGGCCCCACCCTTGAGCGTAACCGACGATGACCTGGAGTTCATCGCGCAGAAGCTCGCGGAATCTGTGAAGACCATAGGTTAGGCAGAAAAACCTTCTCGGGCCGGCCGGATTCCCGCAGACATGAGGGTCGTCCGAGTCGGAGTTAAGTCCTTCGGGTCAGGGAGCGAGTTCGCGGGCGTCGAGGCCACCCGCACGGATGTGATCTTGCCATCGTCGACGTGCAGCCAGTTGGCGACGGGAACAGGAGAAGCGACCGTCGTGTGCAGTTCGAACCACGTCAGTACGTCGGGACCGTCGAAGAAGACCTTCTGGACGATGAGATCGGACTTGATCTGCGACATGCTCCTGATCCCCTCCATGTAATCCGCAGCGCCTCTCAATCGGGCGAGGGGACCTGCGAACGTCACGTCGTCGGCTCCCAACGACCGCATGGTATCGAAGTCGTCGACCTTCCACGCGTCGAAATAGGTGGTTGCGACCTTCGCTGCATCGTCTGCCATCATCGCGGCTCCTTTCGTTGAAACACGCTCTTCAGAATAGCCTCTGTAACGAAGCTCTTCACCGCGACGGCGGTGATGCAATTGGTGGAGGAGGGGAAGCTGGATCTCCACGAGAACGTGAACACTTACCTCACGGGCGTCGAGATTTCCAACACCTACCCGGGGCATCCGGTTACCATGTACCACCTCCTTACCCACTCGGCCGTCTTCACGATACTGGTGCTCTCGCAGTACGTAGAAGAACGTTACGGCAGGGAGCTCCTGGAGCCCGGATCCGAGAGCACAGGGTACCTGCTCAAAGACCGCGTCGCGGACGTCGCCGAGTTCCTCGCCGCCCTCGAGTCTGTCGGCTCCGGCGGGACCGTACTCGATCCCGAAGTCATCGGCCAGCTCCTGGCCCGCAGGAGGCGGGGCGACGACCTCTCCTCGCTCACATCCCGCGAGAGGGAGGTCCTCGCCCTGATCGCCGAGGGCCGCACCAACCACGCTATCGCGGGCACACTCTTCATCACCGAGGGTGCCGTAGAAAAGCACGTGAAAAGCATCTTCGGCAAACTCGGTCTAGCCCAGAGCGATACCGACCACCGCCGCGTGCTGGCGGTCCTGGCCTATCTGCACGGCTAGTCTAGTAGCAGCGCTTTCGTCAGGCCACAGTATCCTGCTCCGGGGTAGGAGGAATCATCGGGAATTCATCGGATTCGGCTAACATTCTTCCTCGTGTTGACGTATCAGGAAGGATCAGCGGCAAAGGATCGGTTTCGTAACGCTCTTCGTAACGGTCAGGAGACGGCAGTGCTGTAGGGTGGGGTCGTGAAGGAAGGGTCGAGAAAACAGGATCGTAGGATCGGCAGGACGGACCATCGCACCGCTGCCTTGCTCGCATGGTCGGTGTGGACGCTGTGCGTGGCGCTTCTGGCTCTGACAGCGCTGCTCGATTATTACTACACTCCGTCGTCTCCCAAGCTAAGCAACACGAGCGAATATGCATTTGTTGCGGTACCGTTGCTGGTGTACGTAACCGTGGGGGCGTTTGTAGCCTCCCGTCGTCCAGGGAACCTCGTCGGTTGGATGCTTTGCGCGATAGGGTTCGTTCTCGTAGCCCGGAGCTTCGGCATGGCGTACGCTGACTACGCGCTGCTCGCACGGCCCGATTCCGCTTTACCCGGTGGCGTGTACATGGCCTGCATTTCGCAGAGTCTGGTCGCGCTGCCGGCTCTGATCCTGGCCTTCACGTTATTGATCCTACTCTTCCCCGACGGACACCTGCCGGATCGCAGTCTCCTGGCCGTGCCCTGGGTGGCCGTCGGTGGAGGCGCAGCAAGCGCCCTGTGGGCTGTGACGGCGGAGGACGCTTTCGGCCGCTATTCCGTGCGTAACCCACTCCACGTAGGGGGCGTGCTTGGAGATGTGGTGGACGGGTTCGGCAGGCTCGGCGCGGCGGCCCTCTTGGTAGGCCTCGTCGTCGCGATAATCGCGGTGTTCGTGCGGCTAGGGAGCGCTCAAGGAGTGGAGCGCCAGCGACTGAAATGGTTCGCATACGCTGCTGCGGTGCTGCTGGGGGTTCTCTTTCTTTCCCCTCTGGTATGGGTTCTGCCCGAGTGGATTAGTTTCCCGCTGGGCATAGCCGTATTCTCTGCTATCCCCGTAGCCGTGGGCATCGCCGTCCTCAGGTACCGCCTCTACGACATTGACCGTATCATCAACCGCACCCTCGTCTACGGCGCGCTCACGGCGCTGCTGGCAGCGGGCTACTTCGGCAGCATCATGGTGCTTCAAGGAATCAGCGGCCTGGTATACCAGGTTCCCTTTCGCGCACTCACCGGTCAGGAGAGCCAACTCGCCACCATAGCAGCCACCCTGGTGATCGCCGCGCTGTTCACACCTTTGAGGCGTCGCCTCCAGTCGTTCATAGACCGTCGCTTCTACCGCAGTAAGTATGACACTCGTAAAACCCTCGAGGCCTTCTCGGCCCAGCTGCGCAACGAAACGGACCTGGATGCGCTCAGCGCCGACCTGGTTGACGTGGTCAGGGAGACGGTGCAGCCTGCCCACGTCACTTTGTGGCTGCGTGAGCCTGCTGGGGGGCGGGCGCGGACGCTCTCAGCTCCTGCAAGGGATATCGGGTCCCCCGCCACTCGACTCCCCCGTTGACGATGATGGTAGTTGCGGACCTGAGCATGGCATATATGAAGACGCAGATGCCGATAGGGTGAAGTAGGGCGTACCACCACGGTAGCCCTTCCCCCAGGTGTCTGCCTCGATGAGCGTACACGAGGATGGTCGAGAGGATGTTGATCCTGCAGAGAGTACCCGTCGTCTTGGGCGAGAAGAGGTAGAAGGCCGGGAGCACATTGGTCAGAAAGAGCGCCAGCACGCTGAAGGCCGTCGTGTCTATTCTGTAGTTGACCCCGGGAAACATGCTCTTGCTCAGTCCCCGCACGGCCTCCGGCAGGCTCTGGTGCCACTCCACGCTGATCAGGCCCACCCCGTAAGCCGCGCCTTGCTTGAAGCCGTGTCCCTTGAGGAGTTTGGCCAGTTTCATATCGTCGTCGGGACGCATGCTGATGGCGCGGTGGGTCCCGATCTGCTCGTAGGCCTCTTTCCTGATGAGGTTGAAGGCCCCGACGCCCACGTGCTCCCTGGCCTCGGGATCTCGCGCCCGCCAGGGGCTCTGGGTCATCTCGAAGACCACCGTGAAGGCCGCGACGAAGCTCCGGAGCAATACGCTCTTGCACAGGATCTCGGGAGGCAACGTCAGGTGGTCCAATCCGTTGTCTATCGCGTAGCGCACCGCTCTGGCGACGCAGTCGGGAGAGAAGACCACGTCGGCGTCGGTGAACAGGAGCCATTCTCCCTTAGCTTCTCCGGCACCGGCGTAAAGGGCGTGGGTCTTTCCCAGCCACCCCGCCGGCAACGAATCCACGTTCGAGACCCGAAGTCTGCCGGAGTGCCTTGTCGCCAACTCGTCGAGTATCCCACCCGTGCGATCTGTCGAACGGTCGTTGACGGTTATGACCTCCAGCGGGCCCAGATAATCCTGGGCCAGTATGGATGTCACGCTCTCATTTATTGACCGCTCCTCGTCGCGGGCGGCCAGGATCACTGACAGCGCCGGATCACGGTCCGGGCGACCCTGGCTGGGAAGGTCTTCGAGCACGGGTATGTTCCTCGTACCGCGGAACCACTGGAAGCACAGGACCAGCCACACCAGCGAGCCGAGGGCTGCGAAGATCTTCGACGTTTTCATAAGACTGTGTTTGTAGTCCACCAGGATGCTCACTAGCACACTCTTGCGATACTGCGTGTCGGTATGTCCTTGTGCGACAATACCACCCCTTGGTTTTGGAGGTAGTGCAATAGTGCCAATGCAACCATCCGATTTCGGCGAGTCGTCCAGGGCGACCCAGGAAATTCTCCGGGAGAGCGAGGAGCGCTTCCGCCTGTTGGTCGAGGGCGTCAAGGAATACGCCATCTTCATGCTCGATGTCGAGGGCCGCGTCACCACATGGAATCCGGGAGCTCGACGCATCAAGGGCTACGAACCAGAGGAGATCATCGGCGAGCACTTCTCGCTCTTTTACACCATCGAAGATGTCGAGCGTGGGCATCCCGAAGAAGTGTTGGGCCTTGCGGCCGCAGACGGCCGCTACGAGGAGGAAGGAATAAGGGTTCGCAAGGACGGCTCGACTTTCTGGGCGGACGTGGTCATCACGGCCTTGACGGACGAGGCGGGAGACCTTCGCGGCTTCGCCAAGGTGACGAGGGACATAACCGCGCGCAAGGGGGCCGAAGAACGCGAACGCCTGCTACTCCGCGAGCAAGCAGCCAGGGAGCGGGCCACCGACATACTAGAAAGCATCAGCGACGCTTTCTTCGCCGTCGATGAGGAGTGGAACTTCACCTACATCAACGGCAAGGCGGAGGAATTCTGGGGCCGCTCTAGGGAGGAATTGCGGGGCAAGAACGTCTGGGGGGAGTTTCCCCAGGCGGTGGACTCCGAGTTCTACCGGCAGATAAAGCGGGCCATGGAGGAAGGCGTAACCACCGAGTTCGAGACCATATCTCCAGCCATGGGAGGGTGGGTAGCGGGACGGGCCTACCCTTCCCGGGAAGGGCTATCGGTATACTTCCAGGACGTAACCGAGCACCGGCGGGCGCAGGAGGAATTGCGGGGCTCGAGGGATCAGCTTGCGGCCATCTTGCGGGGGGCGGCCGAGGGCATAACCGCCCAGGACCCGAGCGGGAAGGTGATCTACGCCAACGAGGCAGCGGCCCGGCTGACCGGCTTTACCTCTGTCCAGGATGTGGTGCAGTCGCCGCCCGACGGGCTGATAGCCAGGTACGAGCTCCTGGATGAGGAGGGGCGTCCGTTCCCCGCCGACAGACTACCCGGGCGCAGGGCCTTAAATGGCGAAGAAGGGGCCGAGGAGGTATTGCGCTTTCGCATCCTGGCCACGGGCGAGGAGCGCTGGGCTATAGTCCAGGCCACACCTATCTTCGGGGAGCAAGGAACGGTCCGGATGGCGGTCAACATCATCCGCGACATAACCGAGGGCAAGCGGGCGGAGGAGTCCTTGAGGCGGATAACGGAAGCCGAGCGCAAGCGGATAGCGCACGATTTGCACGACGGCGTCCTGCAGGACCTCTCCTACACCGCGGCGGCCATCGGGATGATCATGCTCCAGACCGAGGGCACGCAGCAGAAGGAGCAGCTACAGTCGGTGATCGACGCGGTCCGACGTGGCGCCCGGGGCCTTCGCGAGGTGGTCAACGATCTTCGTCTCGAAGAAGAAGAAGGCCGGCCCTTCCGAGAGATAGTCGAGTCCGTGGTGAGGCGTAACCGGACGATGGCCCGGGGCTGTGAGATGAGCCTGGAGGTGGGAGAGGGGGTTCCCTCTGTGCCGTTGGGAGAGACCGGAACCCAGGTCTCGCGAATAATTCAGGAAGCACTCACTAATGCCCGCAGGCACTCCGGGGCCAAGAACGTTACGGTGAGCCTGGAGAGGGAGGGGAACGATCTACTGATCGAAGTATCCGACGACGGCCGCGGGTTCGGACCGGAGACCACGCCCGGCGTGGGGTTGGGCAGCATGCGCGAACGGGCCGCGCTCAGCGGCGGCGATCTGGAGATCGAGAGCAGCGTCGGGCAGGGAACGAACGTGAGATTGCGGGTCCCTTTATCAGGGGGGGCCCTGGAATGAGCGGGCAATCCGTGACGGGGCTAATCCGCGTCATTCACGTCGAAGATCATGCCGATTTCAGAGAACTCCTGGAGATCCTGTTGAACGGCCAGTCGGACATCGAGGTGGTGGCGCAGGCCGGATCCCTCGTCGAGGCCCGTGCCCATGTCGAGAGGTTCGAGTTCGACGTGGCGGTCCTGGATCTGGGACTCCCCGACGGGGACGGGTTGGATCTCATCTCCGATCTGCGCCAGGCCAATCCTGAGGTGGGGGTGCTGATCTTGAGCGCCAACCTCGACGCCGGAAGCCTGGAGAGGGCCGCGGAAGCTGATGAGATAATGGACAAACTCGCGCCCGTGGAGGAGGTCATAGGCACGGTAAGGCGCCTGGGGAACGCGTGAATACCTCCGGCGTGGCCGCAGGGCCCCTGATAGCGTGCCAAAATGCGTTCTCATGAGGGCAGCGGATGCGGAACGAAAATCTGGAAGTATGCCGCTCAGGGGGGTATGGGTCCTCACGCTGTCCGTGAACCTGCCTGGTCCCGTGGCGGCGTCCAGATTGTGCGCTATGGGTGCCTCAGTCGTCAAGATCGAACCCCCCGGCGGGGACCCATTGGCCCGCATGTGCCCCGGCTACTACCAGGACCTTAGCGCCGGGCAGAAGGTCGTGCGGCTCGACCTGAAGGACCAGCAGGAGCGCGCTTCACTGGACGACCGGCTGGAGGGGACTGATCTCCTGTTGACGGCGAACCGGCCCGCGGCGTTGGGAAGGCTCGGCCTCTCCTGGACCGAGCTTCACGCGCGTTTCCCGCGCCTGTGCCAGGTCGCCATCGTCGGGCATCCTCCTCCTGACGAGGATGTGCCTGGCCACGACCTAACCTACCAGGCACGCTTCGGGACCCTGTCGCCGCCCGGGATGCCTCCCGTCCTCGTGGCCGACCTGGCGGGGGCCGAGCGGGCCGTGAGCGCGGCCCTCTCTTTGCTGTTCGCCAGGGAGCGCGGGCAGGGCGCGGGATACGAGCAGGTAGCCCTCTCGGAAGCAGCCCGGACTTTCGCCGGACCGTTGCACCAGGGACTCACGACACCAGACGGCGTCCTCGGCGGCGGCTTTCCCGCTTACGGTCTGTACCGCGCCCGGGATGGCCACGTGGCGCTCGCCGCCCTCGAACCGCACTTCTGGAAACGGTTGTCGCAGGAACTCGGGGTGGAAGGCGAAAGTCGTCAAGACCTGGAACGGATCTTCGAGACGAAGACCGCCGAACAATGGGAGGAGTGGGCGGCGGATCACGACCTCCCACTTGTTGCAGTGAGGGGGTAGGGAGTAGGGGAAGGACCGATCCGTTGGGCAGGATCTGTGATGCGTGGACGTACGAGGTTTGTGAGGTGTGGGGATGAGTGCGAGCGAGCTGTTTTCGGTGGAGGGCAAGCGTGTGGTCGTCACCGGGGGCACCTCCGGCATTGGGCTGATGATCGCCCGGGCGTTCGTGGAGAACGGTGCTTCGGTCCTGATCAGCAGCCGCAAGGCCGAGGCGTGCGCCTCGGTAGCGGAAGAGTTGTCCAGGGTCGGCGAATGCGTCGCGGTCCCCGAAGATCTCTCGAGTGAGGAGGGATGCCGGCGGCTCGCCGACGCGGTGGAAGAGCGCTGGGAAGCGCTCGACGTGCTGTTAAACAACGCAGGGGCCACCTGGGGAGCGCCGCTCGAAGATCACGACGCCAGGGCGTGGGACAGGGTGCTCGACCTCAACGTGCAGGGGGTCTTCCATCTCACCCGGTTTTTGCGCCCGCTGCTCGACGCCTCCGTGGGTGGAGAGCCCCCGTACGCCGACCCCGCGCGCGTGATCAACGTCGGCTCCATCGATGGGCTCAGGGTGTCAGGGATGGAGACCTACAGCTACTCGGCCTCCAAGGCGGGGGTGCATCACCTGACCCGCCACCTGGCCTGGGATCTCTCACCGCGGATCACCGTCAACGCGATCGCGCCTGGGCCCTTCCAGTCGCGCATGATGGCGGCCACCCTCGAGGCCCAGGGAGAGTGGATCGCCCAGCGGGCGCCCATGCGCCGGATCGGCAGCCAGGAGGACATGGCCGGCGTGTCGCTCTACCTGGCATCCCGGGCGGCGTCTTACGTGACAGGAGCAGTGATCCCGGTCGACGGCGGCCTGTCGACGTGCCTGGCTTCCTGGAGTAACGCACCATAGGAGAGGAGAAGACAGATCATGACGTCTATGAGAGAGCCCGTAATCCTCGAGGCCGTGCGCACCCCGTTCGGAAAAGCCGGCGGGGCCTTCCGCGAGGTACGTCCCGACGCTCTTCTGGCGCGCACCCTCGACGGGCTGCTGGAGCGGGCGGGACTGGACCCCGAAAAAGTCGAGGACGTCATAAACGGCACCGTCACCCAGGCCGGCGAGCAGGGGGCGAACCTCGGGCGACTCGGCGTGATGCTCGCCGGTTTCCCCGTGACGGTGCCCGCGGTAAGCCTCAACCGCATGTGTGGCTCCAGCCAGCAGGCTGCCCATTTCGCCTCGCAGGCAGTGGCCGCGGGGGACATAAGCTACGCCATCGCCTCTGGCGCGGAGAGCATGACGCGGGCGCCGATGTTCAGCGACACCGGAGACGGCGAGACGGGCTTCGCGGTGAATCCGGATCTCCTGGAGAAGCAGGATCTCGTCCACCAGGGTGAGAGCGCCGAACGCATAGCCGAGAAGTGGAAGATCTCCCGCGAGGACCTCGACGCCTTCGCCACAGAGAGTCACCGGCGGGCGAGCGCCGCTGCCCGCGAAGGTAAGAACAAGGAGATCCTGCCAACCTCCGGTCTCGACTCCGAGGACAACGAGGTGGAGTTCACCACGGACGAGGGCATCCGCCACAACATAGATCCCGACAAGATGGCGCATCTAAAGACCGTCTTCAGGCCCGAGGGGGAGGGGGTCGTAACGGCGGGCAACTCCTCCCAGATCACCGACGGGGCCTCGGCCGTGCTCGTCGGGGACCGCGAGGTGGCCGAGGCCGACGGTCTCACCCCACGGGCGCGCTTTTTGGCCCGCGTCGCCGTCGGCGAGGACCCGGTAATGCAGCTGACCGGCGTCATCCCGGCCACCCGCATGGCGCTAAAAAAGGCGGGGCTTGGAATCGACGACCTGGACTGGATCGAGATAAACGAGGCCTTCGCATCGGTGGTCCTCTCTTGGGCCGACGAACTACACCCCGACATGGACAAGGTAAACCCCTGGGGCGGGGCCATAGCCCACGGCCACCCTTTGGGCGCAACCGGCGCTGGCCTGATGGCGAAGATGCTCGCCGGCTCGAAGCCACCGGCGGCCAGTTCGGCCTCCAGGTCATGTGCATCGGCCACGGCATGTCGACAGCCACGATACTGGAACGTATCTGACCGCCTCGCTTCAGGGAGTAGGAGATAAGGAGGGAAGTGCGCGAGGCTGATATCTGTTTCCTGGAGGCGGCGGAGCTCGCACGCCTCATCCGCGTGCGGGAGCTGTCGGCCGAAGAAACGATGGTGGCGTGCCTGGAGCAGATCGGACGTACCAACCCACACGTGAACGCCATCGTCACGCTCCACCCGGAACGGGCCCTGCGAGACGCCCGTGCCGCCGACGAGCGCCTCGCCGAGGCGCTTGCCCACGGTGAGGAGGTCGGCCCGCTCCTCGGACTGCCGGTGGCCCACAAGGACCTGACACCGACCCGGGGAATCCGCACCACGTTCGGCTCCCCGATCTACGAAGACTTCGTTCCGGACGAAGACGCCCTCGTCGTCGAGCGCCTGCGCCGCGCCGGGGCCATCACAGTAGGCAAGACCAACACCCCGGAGTTCGGCGCGGGTTCCCAGACCTACAACGAGGTTTTCGGCGAGACCCTCAACCCGTATGACACGACCAAGACCTGCGGCGGTTCCAGCGGCGGCGCGGCGGCGGCCCTCGCCTGCGGGATGATCCCGATCGCCGACGGGAGTGACATGGGCGGCTCCCTGCGCAACCCCGCCTCCTTCTGCAACGTCGTGGGCTTCAGGCCCTCTCTAGGCAGGGTACCCTCGTGGCCCGTCCAGGCGGCGTGGTCCACCCTCTCCACGGAGGGCCCGATGGCGCGCACGGTACGGGACGCCGCCCTTATGCTAGGCGCGATCTCCGGCCCCGACCCCCGCTCGCCCCTCACGATCTCCGAGTCAGGGGATGACTTTCCCCGGTCCCTGGGGCGAGACTTCTCAGGTACGCGGGTGGCCTGGAGCCGCGACCTCGGCGGGTTGCCGATCGATCCGAGGGTGACGGCAGTCCTGGACGGGCAGCGTCACACCTTCGAGGACATCGGTTGCCTGGTGGAAGACGGCGAGCCTGGTTTCACGGACGCCGACGAGATCTTCGAGACGCTGCGGGCCTGGCATTTCGAGCTCAACTACGGAGAGCTGCTCGAGGAGCACCCGGATCTCATGAAGGAAACCGTGGTCTGGAACATCGAACAGGGTGCGCGTTTGAGCGGCCTGGACGTGGGACGCGCCGAGCGCAAGCGGACCGAACTCTACCATCGCGTACGGACTTTCATGGAGGACTACGAGTTCCTGGTGGCGCCCGTGAGCCAGGTCCCGCCCTTCGACGTAAAGCTGCGCTATGTGACGGAGATAAACGGGGTGGAGATGGAGACGTATATCGACTGGATGAAGAGCTGCTACTACGTGACGGTGACAGGACTGCCCGCGATCTCCGTCCCCTGCGGTTTCACACCGGAGGGATTGCCCGTAGGAGTCCAGATCGTGGGCCGCCCCAGAGACGACCTGGGCGTGCTCCAACTCGCCCACGCCTTCGAAAGAGCCACGGACTTCGGGAAACATCGCCCGCCGATCGCAACGTGACAGAGGCGATTAATAGTCGAGGGATCTTGCCACGGAGAACATTGTAGTGGCTCCCGACAGCGTCTCTTACGCCGTGGGCGGCCTGCGGTCACCGGTCGAGATACTCGTCGACCGCTGGGGCGTGCCCCACGTCTACGCTTCTTCCTCCGATGACGCCTTCTTCGCCCAGGGCTTCAATGCCGCCCGCGACCGGCTGTGGCAGATAGACCTGTGGAGGCGTAAAGGCCTCGGGTTGCTCTCCGAGATCTTCGGTCCTCGCTTCGTCGAGAAGGACAGGGCGGCCCGGCTCTTCCTCTATCGCGGGGAGATGCACAGCGAGTGGCTGGCCTACGGCCCTGACACCAGGCGGGTGGCGACGGCGTTCGTCGCCGGCATAAACGAGTACGTGAGGCTAGCGCGCGGGGACCCGTCTCTCCTGCCCGAAGAGTTCAGCCTGATGGACTACCTGCCGTCCTTCTGGTCGCCCGAGGACGTAGCGCGCATAAGGAGCCACGGCGTCTACCAGAATCTCGCGAGCGAGGTCGAGCGCGCGCTCGTGCTGAGGGATTTCGGGCCCGAGGTGGAGGGTCTCCGCAAGCCCCTCGAGCCATCGCGCGACATCTCCGTTCCTGAGGGGTTGGATCTCTCCCTGATCCCCACAGACGTCTTGCGGGTCTACGAGCTGGCTACGGAACCCGTCGAGTTCACGGGTGTACAGCATCTGCGCGCGACTGGTCTGGAGGGCTCGAACAATTGGGCGATCTCACCAGAACGCACGTCGACGGGCCGTCCCATCCTGGCCAACGATCCACATCGCGCCCAATCCGTGCCCTCCCTCCGCTACGCAGTCCACCTCTCCGCCCCCGGCATGGATGTCATAGGAGCCGGAGAACCAGCCCTGCCCGGCGTCTCCATCGGCCACAACGGCAAGATAGCTTTCGGCCTCACCATCTTCTCCATAGACCAGGAGGATCTCTACGTCTACGAGACCAACCCGCAAGATCCATCCGAGTACCGCTACGCGGGACGTTGGGAACGTATGGAAGTAGAGCGCAACCTCATTCCCGTGAAGGGCGCAGACCCTGACGAGGCGGAGCTCCAATTCACCCGTCACGGACCCGTCGTCTACGATGACCCGGAGAAGAACGTCGCCTTCGCCGTAAGGGCGGCGTGGCTGGAGCCAGGAACGGCCCCCTACCTCGGCAGCGTGGGTTACATGCGCACCGAGGACTGGGACGGGTTCCTGGTGGCCATGAATCGCTGGGGGACCCCGGGGGAAAATCAGGTCTACGCTGACGTGCGGGGCAACATCGGCTGGAAGTCTGCAGGCCTCGTCCCCAGGAGGCCCAACTGGGACGGGCTCTTGCCCGTGCCCGGCGACGGCCGCTACGAGTGGGACGGCTTCCTCGATGCCTCCGAGTTGCCGGCCGAGTTCAACCCTCCCCGCGGCTGGGTCGCGAGCGCCAACGAGATGAATCTCCCCGGGGACTACCCCCACGAGGAGAAGAAGGTCGCCTTCGAATGGTATGCCCCGTACCGCTACGGGCGGATAGCTGAAGTCCTTGACGAAAATCCTCACTTTGGCCTCGAAGACTCGGTGAATCTCCAGACTGACCACCTCTCCATCCCGGCCAGGCGGATCGTCGCCCGTCTGCGAAGACTTCGCCCCACGGATCCCAGAGAGGAGCCGCCGACCCTGAAGCTGCTGATGAATTGGGACTGCATCCTCCGTGCCGACTCCGCCCTGGCGGCCCTCTTCGAGGTGTGGTATCGGTTGCACCTTCGCGAGGCGCTCCTGAGACGGTCCATGGAAGGCATCGTCGAGTCTGGACGACAGGCCGAGGCGGTAACCAGGATGATGCAGGTCGAAGATCAGGCAGGCGACGCAAGGATGGATCTGGAGATCCTGAAGACGCTCGACGCGAGGCTCGGCCCCGACCCTGTGGACGAGATGATCTTATCGAGTTTGCTGGAAGCAACGGAGCATCTGGAAGGGCTTCTAGGAGCGGGAAGAGAGAACTGGAAGTGGGGCAGACTACACCACGCCTTCCTCACCCATCCACTATCTCCGCTCCTCGAAAGACGAACCCGCGAACGCCTGGACGTGGGCCCCGCACCTCGCGGGGGGAGTGGGGATACGGTGGGCAACACCGCATACCGTCTGGAGGATTTCCGGCAGACCGGCGGCTCCTCGTGGCGCATAGTGGTAGACGTCGGGGAATGGGACAACTCTCTCATGATGAACTCTCCAGGACAGTCGGGCGATCCTGCGAGCCTCCACTACTCGGATCTCTTCCGTCCGTGGGCCAGAGACGAGACCGTACCATTGCTGTACAGCAGAAGAAAGGTCGAAGCTGCCACCGAAAGGCGGATCATACTCGAGCCAACGAAGCGGTGAGTGCGCCCCTTGTAGTCGGCCGATACCGCTTTCTACAACCTAGCCCAACTAATGACACACGAGGAAACACACCAACGAAGTGACACGATAGTCGTGTACACTATAATCGTATGCATTGAAGCTGTGGAGGCGTCTGGACGATGAAGAACATTACTTTGAGTGCGGACGAGGGTTTGATCGAGGCCGCGAGGGAACGGGCGAGGGCCGAGCACACGACCCTGAACGAGCAGTTCCGGCGTTGGCTAAAGGATTATGCGCGACGTGAGCAGCAAGCGGACGAGGCAATGGCGGTGATCAGGGAGTTGCGCGGCAAAGTCCGTACCGGTGGCCGCAAGTTCACCCGGGACGAGATGAATGAGCGATGATTTTATAGACTCCAATGTCTTTATCTACCTGTTCGATGAGACGGACGAGCGCAAACGTGAAATAGCCGATGGGATCGTAAAGTCCGCTCTGCAGGATCACAGCGCAAGCGTCAGCTTTCAGGTCGTTCAGGAGGTCTTGAACGTAGTAACCCGCAAACTGCCGACGACGATGACGGCGGAGGACGCCGGTCGTTTCCTCGAACAAGTACTCGGGCCCTTGTGGAGGACCTACCCAAGCCTGGCGCTTTATCGTCGCGCGCTCGGTGTACAGGCGCGCTACCGTCTTAGCTTCTACGACTCTCTCATCATTGCGGCTGCCCTCGAGGCGGGCTGTAGCCGACTCTACAGCGAAGATCTACAGGACGGACAACGGATCGAAGGATTGACTATCGAAAATCCGTTTCGTGAGTTGTGAATCGCGAAGCCTGGGATAGTTCCGTGTCATACGCAGTCCGGGTGAACAGCAGTGCCAGCGCGCGTGGACACACGTTTTGTGCTAGCCGTGGATTTCCGCTTAATCAAGGGAATGACGGACGAGGAGGGTCCGGCGTGAGTTCGCAGCCGGAGAACGCGACTGACTGCACGGACTCGGGATCAGCAGTCAATTCACGCTTCCAGATTCCCAATTCCACATTCGTTTCCTGGTAGGGTATGCGGATGGTTAGCAGGAGCGTAGGGAACGTCTCTGGTGGAACTCCGTATGTCTTGATCGACGGCCCGAAGATGGAGAGAAACATCCTGAAGATGGCGGATGTTGCCCGGGAGAACCGGGTCGCTCTGAGGCCGCACGTGAAGACGCATAAGGTCCCTGGCATAGCAAGGGAACAGGTGGAGGCAGGGGCTGCGGGGATCACGGTGGCCAAGGTCTCCGAAGCCGAGGTCATGGCGGATGGTGGTGTGGAGGATATCTTTATCGCCTACCCGCTGGTGACCGAAGCGAAGATCCGGCGGGCAGTCCGGCTGGGCGAGCGTGTGGCGAGGCTCGTCGTCGGGGTGGATAGCCTGGAAGGGGCCAGGAGACTCTCGGATGTAGCGGGGGATCTCACCCTGGAGGTCAGGCTCGAGGTCGATTCAGGGCTGAGGCGTACCGGGGTTCTGTATGACGAGGCTGTCGGGCTGGCTCAGGAGATCGGGGCCATGAGGAACCTGGATCTCACGGGGATCTATACGTACCGTGGCGCCGTTCTGGGCGGCTCGAAGACGTTGGAGCTCGAGAAGGCTGGCCTGGAGGAGGGTCAGCTTATGGTCTCGCTGGCGGATCAGATGAGGGAGCGGGGCATAGGGGTGGATGAAGTCAGTGTGGGTTCCACTCCGACGGCGAAGTACGTGGCGAAGGTGGACGGGGTGACGGAGATCCGGCCAGGAACCTACGTGTTCTACGACAGGATGCAGGCCCGGCTCGGCGCCTGCTCTCTCTACGAATGCGCAGCCGTCGTGGTTTGTACGGTGGTGAGCAGACCTGCCCGGGATCTTATCATCATCGACGGCGGGAGCAAGACGTTCGCCACCGACGTAGGACCCGGCGCGGAGCCGCTGAACCTGGAGGGGTACGGCCACGTAGAAGGATACCCCGATGCCGTGCTGGAGAGGCTCACGGAGGAACACGGAATGCTCTCTGTGGACGAAGACTGCGACCTCGAAATGGGGGACACGTTGCAGATAATCCCCAACCACATCTGCAGCACGGTGAATCTGCACGATGAGGTGTACATTGTTAGGGAGGGTGGTGTGGAGGAGAAGCGGGTAGCGGCCCGCGGGAAGGTCAGGTAGGGGGGATGGCGGTGTTGGACCTCGTGATCGAGAACGGTCGTCTGGTGAACGGAACAGGGAACCCCTGGTACTTCGGCGACGTTGGGATCAAAGATGGCCAGATAGTCGAGGTCGGAAGGGTACAAGGGAGTGGACTCGAGAAAATCGACGTCGGTGGTCGGGTCGTCGCGCCCGGTTTCATAGATGGCCATTGCCACTCCGACCTCATGGTGTTGGATGACCCTGGGAGTGAGATCAAACTGCAGCAGGGGGTCACCACGGAGGTGGTCGGGAACTGCGGGATGACCCCGGCCCCCTTCACTCCTCACAACCTGGATCTGCTCCGTACCTACGTCGAACCTGTCCTCGGCAACACGGGACAAGAGTGGCGCTGGGAGTCCGTCGAGCAATACTTTGAAGCTCTGCTCGAGGTTAAACCTTCCGAGAACGTGGCCACCTACGTCGGACACGGGACACTGAGGATAGCCGTGATGGGCTTCGAGAACAGGCCGGCCTCGGGTGAAGAGCTGGATCGTATGAAGGGTCTGCTCGAGGAGTCCCTCCAGGCCGGGGCGATAGGGTTGTCCCTCGGACTGATGTACGCGCCGGGCAGCTACACGCCGAGGGAGGAGCTCGCTGAGCTGTGTTCCGTGCTCTCGCGCCACGATGGGTTGCTCGCTACCCATATCAGGGGCGAGGGGAACAGTCTGGTCTCCTCCCTCGAAGAGGTCATTTGGATCGCCGAGAGGTCCGGTGTTCCGCTCCAGATCAGCCACTTCAAAGCAGCAGGAGGAGCCAACTGGGGCAGCGTAAGTGAAGCCATGGAACTTATCGAGGACGGAAGGTCCAGGGGCCTCGACGTTACCTGCGACGTCTACCCTTACACCGCAGGGTCCACCTCCCTGACCACGTTGCTCCCTCCCTGGGCCCTCGAAGGCGGTGTCTCCCGGACCCTGGAGAGGTTAGGAGATCCAGCCTCAAGGGACAGGATCAAAGCCGAGTTGCGAGAAGAGCAGGACGATTGGGACAACCTCGTAGCCTCCACAGGCTGGGACAGCGTGTATATCTCCTCGTTGAGCAGAGACGATGATGCGAACCTGGCGGGCAAGAATATTCTGGAGGCAGGTGAATCGAGGGGAGTAGACTCCGAGGACTTCATGATGGACCTGCTGCTGGAGCAGAACGGGAAAGTCTCCATGGTCTTCTTCCACATGGCCGGCTCCGACGTGGAGCAGGTGATCCAGTGGGAAAGGTCTCTCATCGCTTCGGACAGCCTGCATGACCAGGCCGAGAAGCCCCATCCTCGTCTCTATGGTACCTTCCCGCATGTCCTCTCCAGGTACGTCAGAGAGAAGAAGTTGCTCACCCTCGAGGAGGCCGTCAGAAAGATGACCTCCTTCCCTGCCAGCAGGTTCAAGCTGGGCAAGCGGGGACTGATCGCACCCGGATACGTCGCGGATCTGGTCGTGTTCGACCCCGAGACCATCCTGGACACAGCCACCTACGAAGACCCCAAACACTTCCCTGAGGGGATCTCGCACGTCCTGGTCAATGGGAAGAAAGCCGTAGAGGCGGGCTCTCTTCTGAAGACGGGAGCAGGCACGGTTATTGAGAGGAGCACGCCTTGAGCCTCGCAGGGAACATCGGTGGAGAAGATCTGGGGCAAGGAACTTCGATGACGAAGGTCGGCATAGCCGCCTTTATTGGGGCGCTGGTCGAATGGTAGGACTACTTCCTCTACGGGTTGGCGGCGAGCAAGGTGTTTACCCAGCTGTTCTTTCCGCTCGAGAACAGGCTCTTTGCCACCCTGGCGGCCTTCGCAACCTTCGGTGTCGGTTTCTTCTTCCGCCCCTGGGGGGCGCCATCTTCGGACACTACGGCGACAGACTCGGCCGGAAGGCCATACTCGTTCTTACCCTCCTGCTCATGGGTCTTGCCACCTTTCTGATGGGCGTCTTGCCGACTTTCCAATTCGTGGGGCTCCTCGCCCCCATATTGCTCGTCGTCCTTCGCGCCTTGCAGGGCGTCGCTGTCGGGGGCGAGTGGGGTGGCGCCGCGCTGCTGGTGGTCGAGCACGCCCCTGGCGGGAGACGCGGCTTCTACGGCAGCTGGCCCCAGATGGGGTCGTCGGCCGGGCTCTTGATCGCGACCGGTCTCTTCACAGCCGTGTCGTCATTGCCGGAAGAACAGTTCCTCGCCTGGGGCTGGCGGATTCCTTTCTTGCTCAGCATTGTGCTTGTGGCGGTGGGGCTGGTTATACGCTTGAAGATAGCCGAGACCCTGGCGTTCCAGAAGGTAAAGGAGGCAGGTGCCGAGGCACGAACGCCCATCGTCGATGCGGTGCGAAACTATCCCAAGAGTCTGTTTCTAGTCATGGGCATGCGTGTTGCCGAGAACGCTTGCGGCTACATCTTCACCGTCTTCGTGCTCGATTATGTTACCCAGGAGTTGGGCTTGCCCACCAGCGCGGCCTACGCCGGGGTCATGATCGCCGCGGGGGTGCAATTCGTGATCACACCAGTCTACGGCGCGATCTCTGACCGCATCGGCCGGCGGCCGGTGTACATGTTCGGCGCAGGGTTCCTGATCCTGTTCGCCTTCCCGTTTTTCTGGCTCGCCAACACGGAGTCGCCGATCCTGATCCGGCTAGCCATCGTGCTGGCCTACGCGGTCGGCAACGGCGCGATGTTCGCAACCCAACCGGCCTACTTCTCCGAGCTCTTCGGCACCAACGTCCGTTATAGTGGAGTCTCCCTGGGATACCAGCTCTCGGCCGTTTTCGCGGGCGGCCTCGCCCCCTTTATCGCTACCGCGCTCCTCGGATGGGCGGGTAGCTACTGGCCCGTCGCTCTCTATGTGATGGCTGCGGGTCTCATCAGCTTCGTCTCCGTCTACCTGGCCACCGAATCTTTCAGGGAGGATCTCACCGCGGAACTCGCGAGAGACCCCGCCTCACAAACCGGCGGTGCAGGCCAGACGACCTAACCGGATAAAGCGAGCAACCAGCAAGAAGGGAGAAGTAATGAGAAAGACCGTAATGGCAGAGAAGGGTCCGGCTCCCGCCGGACCGTACTCCCACGCCGTGGTCGCCGGCGACTTCGTGTTCATCTCGGGGCAGGGTCCCGTGAACCCGGAGACGGGCACCATGCCTGACGGCTTCACGGATCAGGTACGCCAGACGTTCGAGAACGTAAAGACGATCCTCGAGGCCGCCGGCACGAGCCTGGACAACGTCGTGAAGGTCAACGTTTACGTGACCGACCTGACGCAGTTCGCCGAGTTCAACGAAGTGTACAAGGAGTACTTCGATCACGACCCCCCGGCACGGACCACCATCGGCGCTGCCCTCCTGCTCGGCATGCTGGTAGAGGTGGACTGCATAGCCACAGTCGAATAGTTCGCAACGCGGAGCCGGTGCCGCCTCGTGGATTCCCACTTTCGCGGGCATTCCAACCGCCATCAGGCGGCGAGCGCCTGCCCGATCCAATCCAGGGCCTGCAACCGGCAGAAGCCGTAATGGTAGAAGTCGAGACGCCCCAAACCGCGTTCGCGCGCGAGGGCGACCTTCGCGGCCAGGTTGTCGGCCGACCGGCAGTCGGGAGGCATCGGACGGAGCACGAGGCCGAGTTGCGAAGTGTCGGGGATCAGGGCCCGGTAAGCTTCGAGATCCAGGCTCAGCCTGCCCGGGTCGGCGGCGTATCCGGTCGCGGCGATGGTGTCGCACACTCCGGAAAGCGCTGCTGCATCGACACCCATCTGCCACCCGAGGGCGGGTGCTGCCTCGCCTTCGGGATGCCCGGTCGCGAAACCCTTCTCCGCGCCGCAAAGATCCAGGAACGCAAGGCTGGCGCCCTCGCCAGAGGCCGCTCTCGCCACCTCGTCCACGAGCGAAGTCACGGTCTCCGCCCTCGTGTCGAGATACCCTAGCATTTGCTCGCCTCCGAAGGGTTCGAGGTCCTTCCGCGTCAACTCCTCGGAATCCTCACCATCCCCGCTATCTGCAAAGCGACGTTCGAGTTCATCGCGTACGGAACGATGGACCATCTCAGCGTCTACCCCTTTGCTGCGGGCTGCCTCGAGGCAGTGGTCGCAGAAGCACAACCCGAGCAGGTAGGTGCCGATGGCTCCGAGATCCTCGAAGTAGCGCTCGTGATGATAGCCGTGCCCGAGGCCGTGGAAATGCAGCGACTCCGAAAGGATGGAAGTTACCTCGTAGCGGGCGATGTCCGAGGTGAGCGCGCACGCGTACGTTCGCACGTCGGGATTCGAGGGGCACAGATCGGTCAGGTACCGATCTCCGAAAACGTTCTGCGTGGCGCACTCGGGGTGCGCGAAGCCTAACCGGTCGTTGTGCAGGAACACAACCCAGGCGTTTACGCGCATCCCCCGCTCACCGGCAGCCTCACACAGCTCGCCGAGTGGGTCGCCCGCGCGGGCGAGCTCGCTGACACAAGGTTGTAGCCGCATTCCCTCATAGCGCGGGGAGTCCGGCGGAAAAAAGACGGCTCCACCCTCCAGATAGCGCACTTTACGCACCGGATTGTGAGGAAAGATGTCCCTGGCGTCATGGTAGGCGACGGCCATCGTCAGCCCTTCCACCCCCGCCCTGTTTCCGACGTTGTCCAGGACCGTATCTACGCCCTCGTCACGGAGGTCGGTGGCGAAGGCGAGCATCGATGACTCCATCAGGCCACCACACTATCTATCGGGGGACCTACGACCAAAGCTCCCGAAACTAAAGGCTGAAGTGCTGACGAGCGAAGGCCGCAAGGCCTGAGCGTGCTGAAGTGCTGACATGCTTCATTCTCCCTGACCTTCGATCATCTCTTCCATCATCTGCATGTTGCCGGCGGTGAGTCCTCCGTCGACGGGGAGAACGGCGCCCGTGATCCAGGCCGCATCGCCCGAGGCCAGAAACAGCGCTGCCCCGGCCACGTCCTCTGGCTCACCGACGCGGCCCAGCGGATACCACCTGTTGAGGCGTTCGAAGACCTCGGGGTTCGCCCTCCTGCGCTCCTCCCAGGCGGGTGTTCTCAAGGTGCCTGGGGCGATGGCGTTAACACGAATTCCGGAGGGTCCGTAGCGGACGGCGAGGCTTCTCGTAAGGCTGAGGATGCCGGCCTTGGCCGCGCTGTAAGCTTCGTTGCCGTAGTAGGCCAGGGCGTTCACCGAGCTGATGTTGAGAATGACCCCGTACCTTTGCTCCAACATGCCAGGGAGCACGGCCTGCGAACATAGAAACGAGCCCTTCAAGGTTGTCGCCACGTCCGCATCCCATTTCATCTCGCCGAGGCTGAGGAAGTCGGCGTCGGTAGCCTTCGCCGCGTTGTTGATCAGTACATCCACCGGTCCGTACGCTTCGCGGGTCGCCTCGACCATGGCTTGGACCTCGGACGCGTCGGCCACGTCCGTCGTTTGCGCCAGGGAATCGCCACCCGCGTCGAAGATATCCTCTGCGACTGCGACAGCGCGTCCCCTCGCTATATCGGCGACCACGACGACGGCACCTTCCTCAGCGAAACGGTGTGCCAGTACGCGACCCAGCCCCGATCCGGCCCCCGTTACGATGACAACCTTGTTCTCGAACCGCATCCTTACCTCCAAACCCCTGCCTCCGGCATCAATATAGACGAAAAGGCCGACACTCGATCCTTACGTGGGGCGAACGACCAATAGTGCGCCTAAGGTGAAGGATTCATGGGGTGGTGATCAGGGAGCGGACCAGCGTCTATTGTCGAGGTGCGGTGGTCCGCAAAGAGGAGTAAGGTTTCCAACCACGGGCACCAGGACGAGGGCAAATCAGAGGGCCAGGGCATCCTTCAAAGGACCCTGGCCCTCTTGGTGTAGTGCCGGAGCCCGTCCTAGACCGCGCCTTCCTGGACCTCGGTTATCTCGTCCGCAACCAGATCATGCGCTTCGCGGTGTACGGCCTCGGCCGCTTCCTTGTTGGGAGCTTCTACGAGGCAAAAGACCTCTCCCGTTCCCTCGTTGAACCAGTACCTGTGGTATTTCACCCCGTACTCTTCCTGGATCTCTTCGTCTCTTCTGTGGGCGTCGGCTACGGCATCAGCGGTCAACCCTTCCACAGCCTTGTGGTGGTCCATGAACATCGGTATCGGGCCAGTCCTCCTTTTCCGGACGCTCCCCACCGGAGCGCCTCGCGTCTATTCTAGCCAAGGCTGCGAGGAAAGCGCCACCTCCCAACCCGGGGTGGGAGGAGCTGCGAAAGAACTGTCACACTGCAAAAATTCTCCACTTAGCGTATAAAGGGTCCGTGAGATCACGCGAGCCGGAAGGAACACCGAACAATGTACGGTGAAAACGCGCCACCTTCCTGGGCGCGGTTGCCCGGCGCGCGTTGCCGGGCGGTCGAGCACCTGACGAAGCTGGACGGGCTCAAGGAGTTCGAGCTCTTCGAAGGGCTCGAAGAGGGGTTCTTCCAGGCGCTCGCTATAGCGGCCGAGGTGCTCGAGCTCGGCGCAGACACGGCCCTCTACAGGGAGGGCGAACCCTCGGGAGCCGTGTACTTCGTCGGCGAGGGGCGCGTGAAGCTCTACCGTTCCTGGGGGGGACCCAAGCCGCGCGATCAGATCCTCGGCGTGGTCGGTGACGGCTCCGTGCTCGGCCTCGGGGCTGCCATCGAAGGCCGTACCCAGACCCAGGGCGCCACGGCCCTCACTGACTGTGTGCTCTACGCTGTCTTCCGCGACGACCTCTTCGAGATCATGGGCCGCTTCCCCGGTGGCGCCGTCAGGCTCTCCAGAGCCCTGGCAGCAAGAAACCGTGAGCTGGAGGATCTCGTCGGTGACCTGGTCTTCCGCAGCGCCCCGCAGAGGGTGGCGCGGATGCTCCTCAACCTCGCCACAGAGGAGGGGCGGGTTACCAAGAGGGGCGTCGTCTTTGCGCCTTCTCTGAGCCGGCAAGAGATGGCCGAGGCGACTGGCATCTCGCGCGAGGCCCTCTCGCGCGCCCTCTCCCGTCTCGCCAAAGAGGATATCCTCGACCTCGGCAGCAAGACCATAACCATACTCAAGCCAGCCGAACTCCGCTCCCGTACCTGAGAACGACTCGCAGCAAGAACGGTTTTTGATCAGGATCACACGCCCGTATGATCGTGGTCATGGGCCGTGTTGACCCGCGTCAACGGCGGGTGTTGAGGGTGGGAGCAGGCTGGTATAAAGCCGCTACGAGACGCTCAGAGAGGAGGAACCCTTGACCTATGTGATCACGGAGCCTTGTATCGGCACCAAGGACCAGAGCTGCGTCGAGGTCTGCCCGGTGGACTGCATCTACGACGCCGGCGACCACTTCATGATCAACCCCGAAGAGTGCATCGACTGCGGCGCCTGCGAGCCGGAATGCCCGGTCGAGGCCATCTACCCCGAGGACGAAGTCCCCGACGACATGGAGAGCTACACCACCAAGGCCGCCGACTACTTCGAGTAGGTCGCGAAGGGGTCGAAGACCCCTTCGCAAGCATTTCAGCACGCTCAGGCTAACGCCTTCGCTCGTCAGCACTTCAGCTTTTTGTTCTCGCTGAATGCTGGTAGTTCGTAGCCGCATGCGCGATGCGCAGGGCATCCATACCCCTGCGATCGCATCGCTTTATACTCTCCTTCATGGAGGAGGGTAGGTGGCGGACGCTCGGGCGAGATTACCTCTACGAGAACCCGTGGTGCGCGTTTCGTGTGGACGACGTGGAGCTGCCGGACGGGGCAAGGATCGAGTACGGGGTCCTGGAGAGCGGCGGGTTCGCCGCCGTGGTACCGGTTACGGGTGGGGGGGACGTGGTGCTCGTGCGCCAGTGGAGGCAGCCCCTCGGCGCGTTTACGCTGGAGCTGCCGACCGGCGGGGTCGATGCCGGCGAAGAGCCTGCGCAGGCGGCCCGCAGGGAGCTCCTGGAAGAGACCGGCTACAGGGCTGAAGGATTGGAGCACCTGGTCTCCGTCCACACGAGCACGGGGCGGAGCACGGAGGTCTGCCACCTTTTCGGGGGTACGGCGGTGAAGGACGAGCAGGGGGCGCGGCCCGAGCCTACGGAGTTCATAAGGGTGATGAAGCTGCCGTTCGGAGAGGCCCTGGACATGGTATCTGCTGGTGCCATCACCGACGCCGCCACCGTGCTGGGGTTACTAATGCGTGCGGGTGGTGCCGCCACCGGCCGTGGGTTACACTGAGGGCGTCAGAAAGACCGGGGAGCCGTGAGGCTGAGAGGGCACACAGGTGCCGACCCGCTGAACCTGATCCGGGTAATGCCGGCGCAGGGAGAACCCGGAGTCTCTTATCGGCGCATCCCCGTAGACCACGAGGAGGGTGCGCGTTTGAACGCCTTCAGAGACACCAGAGTACTGACCGAGGCGGCGCTCGCCGTAGCGTTGTCGTTCGTCTTGGGATTCATAGTGCTCTTCAAGATGCCTTTCGGCGGCTCCGTCTCCCTGGAGATGATCCCCCTGATAATCCTCGCCCTGAGGCAGGGCTGGAGGGTGGGTGTCGTCGCGGGGACCGCTTACGGGCTGCTCGATCTCGTCATAGATCCCTACGTCGTGCATCCTCTGCAGCTCTTACTAGACTACCCCCTGGCCTTCGGGGCCCTAGGGCTGGCGGGACTCTTCAAGCCCACGGTGCGGGGTGCGGTCCTCGGCGCCACTGTTGCCGTTTTTGCGCGCTTTGTGTGCCACTTTTTATCGGGTGTGATCTTCTTCGCCTCCTATGCTCCTGAGGGATGGAACCCTTACCTCTACTCGGCTGCCTACAACGCTGCGTACCTGGCCCCGAGCCTGGCCATCGCTATCGTGGTCACCGTGGTGTTGCTGAAAGCGCTGCAAGGAGCGCAGCCTTCACCGAGGCAACTGCGCTACGGCGCTCGATAACCTGGTAGCTTGCGCGCGGCGATCTTCCTGAACGGCTCTCCCGACTCGCGGGGCCTGATCCAGCACGTCTGCGCACGTGCTGACCTGGTAGTCGCCGCCGACGGAGGGGCCAGGTACGCGCTCGAGGCCGGGGTCGTCCCCGACCTCGTCGTCGGGGATATGGACTCGCTGGGAGTAGACCTCCTGCGGAAAATCGAGAAGCTCGGAACCCCCCTGGAACGCCATCCGGTGAGGAAGGATAAGATGGACGGCCATCTCGCGGTACTGGCCGCCAGAGAACGGGGAGCGACCGGGGCTGACCTCCTGTGCGCCGTGGGAGGAAGACTGGGAGCCCTCTTCGCCGTCCCGCACATCCTGCTCGCCGCCGAGCGTATGGGGTTGCAATGTAAGGTAGTGTCCGACCACGTAAGGATGTTCGTGATCGAAGCCGGATCTCGGACGCTGCAAGGATCACCACACGATAGCGTCTCGATCTTCCCCCTGGCCGGTCCCGCCACCGGTGTAACCTTCCAAGGTATGGAGTATCCCCTGCAGAACGCCACTCTGGAACCTGGAGACACTATCGGGTTCCACAACGAGCTCACAAGCAACGAGGCCAGGATCAGCGTGGGCAAAGGCGCCCTCCTTGTGATGCAAGAGACCGAGGTTCCGTGACAGGGTATACGGACCACTGCGCTCCCAGGTTCTAAGATAGTTCTCGCTTATGCTTGCGGCTTTGCGGCCAGAAACGGTTCTTGGCAGGACAGAGCATCGTCCCTACCCCGTTCCTACCGGTCCGTGGGCCCTCGGGATGAGCTGGCGGGATCTGCTCTTCATGCACTGGCCCGTGGAGTCGGATGTGCTCAGGCCCCTCGTACCACCGGCCCTGAGCATCGACACCTTCGAAGGCGACGCCTGGCTCGGCGTCGTACCATTCGACATGATCGGCGTAAGGCCCCACTTCCTGCCTACCGTCCCTGGGCTCTCGCACTTCCCCGAGATAAACCTCCGCACCTACGTGACGGCGGAAGGCAGGCCTGGCGTCTGGTTCTTCTCCCTGGACGCCGGCAGCCGCATCGCCGTCCGTCTCGCCCGCGCCACGTTCCACCTGCCTTACTTCGACGCCGAGATGTACTGCCACGCCTCGGGCGATGAGGTCGACTACCGCAGCTTACGGACGCACAGGGGTGCGCCGGGGGCGAAATTCGAGGCGCGCTACAGACCCGTGGGAGAACCATTCGAAAGCGGCGAAGGGTCCATCGAGCGGTTTTTGACCGAGCGCTACTGCCTCTACAGCACGGACAGGAGGGGCCAGGTTCGCCGCGCAGAAGTCCACCACCATCTCTGGCCCCTCCAGCCTGCCGAGGTCGAAGCACGTACGCTCGCCATGACGCAGCAAATAGGCCTGAAGCTACCTTCGACAGCCCCGATCCTCCACTTCTCCAAACGCCTGGACGTCCTCGCGTGGCTGCCACGACGGGTAGGCTCGTGAGCTAGAGAAGTTCGCGAACTGCCCCTCCAGGACCGTATACTTGCCAGATGGAGGATAGACCCGAAAACCTCGCGAACACGCCGTGAAGGCGGATCTCGTCTCCGGCCTCCTGCCCGTGGGGGAGGACGGTCGCATGCTGTTGCTCCAGCGCCCGACGGGCACCTGGGAGCCGCCGGCCGGCCGTCTGCAGCCAGGCGAGAGCTTCGAGGAGGGGGCCGTCCGCGAGCTCTACGAAGAGACCGGTATCCTGGCCTTTCCCCAACGCATCATCGCCACCTGGGTAGGCGAGGCGCCGAGCGGTAGGCGTCTGGCCTCCGTCACCTACGCGGGACGGACCGATGGAGAGAAGGTACGTCTCTCCGAGGAGCATCTCGACCACAGGTGGGTGACGCTCGAAGAGTGGATATCGTTGCCGAGCTGGTGGAACCACGAGAACATTCGGCGCATAGCCGGGCCCGTGCGGGCGCTCGGCGAACCGCCCGATGACGAACCGTCAGTACCGTCCTCCCGCGAGGACGCCGGCGTAGTTCCTGCCAACCTCGGGGCCGGAGCGGTGCTCGTGAACCTCGACGGCGCCGAGCCACGGGCGCTTCTGCTGAGGCGCCGCAATCCGCCAGTAGGGTTGTGGGAGAACCCTGGCGGCATGCTCGAGGAAGGTGAGGACTTCGAGGCCTGCGCCGTCCGCGAGCTCTACGAGGAAACCGGCGTGAAGGCCACGGTCGAAGACCCCTGGTGGGCCAGGGTCGAGCCCTGGCGCGATCCTGGCGACCCCGAGCTCTACGCCGGTGTGGGCTTTCTGGCGAGGTATCGGGGAGGTGAGATAGACCTGGAGGGTGCCGCCCACGACGCCTGTCTGTGGGCGACGGAAACCAGATGGCGCTCGCTGCGTACCTGGTATACGAAACGAGAATCGGACGTACTCTGGAAGACCATCAGGGAGATGCAGCGATAGACGAGCAGGAGAAAGAGCAAAGGGAGGACAACGCGCTTCGCAGTTCGAAAAAACCGGGGTTGACGCAACTCCTCGGGATAGTTCTGCTCGTGGCCGCCGTCCTGTTCTGGGTAGCAGTTCCGGCCTTGCTGTTGACCCCGCTCTCCGTCGCGCAGAAGGCCTGGGCGAGTTCGGCATTCCTGGTCCTGGGAGAAGTAGCGTTCTGGGGCGCGGCCCTGGTGCTCGGGCGCGAGGTCTTCCGCCGGTACAGGAGGTTCCTGGATCCCCGCGACTGGTGGGGCCGGAAGCGGCGTTGAACGAGTTCGAGGTTATACGTAGGATCTCAGCCCTCTTACCCCCGGCGCCCCGCGAGGTGCTCGTGCCCCTGGGGGATGATTGCGCCGTCATAGAGGTCGGGGACAGGACGTGGGTGGCCGCCTCCGACATGCTCGTCTCGGGCCACCATTTCAAAGACTGGGCCACGCCAGAAGTCGTCGGCTACAAGGCCGTCGCCGTCAACGCTTCGGACGTGGCGGCGATGGGCGGAACCCCGAGGTTCGTCCTGGCCTCGGGAGGAGCGCCGGATCCACAGACGGCGCTGCGCTGCTTCGAGGGTGTCGTGGAGGCCTGCGAAGAGTTCGGCGTCTATCCCCTAGGGGGCGACACGACCCGCGCGGACGTCCTCACGGTGGACGTGGCCATCCTCGGGGAACTGGCCACAAGGCCGGTACTGCGGTCGGGGGCGAGTCCCGGAGATCTCCTGGTGGTCACGGGCGAGCTCGGCGCCTCCGCGGCCGGACTGCTCGCCCTCGAGGAGGGCACGACCGGCTGGGAGCGCCACATCCGCAGGTGCTTACGGCCTGAACCGAGGCTCGAAGCCGGGCGCGCTGCGGCCAGACTGGGCGTTGGCGCCATGATAGACCTCTCCGACGGTTTGGCATCCGACGTACGCCACGTGTGCGAGAGGAGCGGGGTAGGTTGCGAAGTGCGCCTGGATCTCTTACCCATCAACGAGGACACCAGGGCGCTGGCAGAATCCCTCGGGTGCGACCCCGAGGTTCTTGCCGCCACAGGAGGAGAGGATTACGAGCTCCTGATCTCTGCTCCCGAGCCCGTCCTCGACGCGCTGGCACATGAAGTCGAAGTACCCCTCACCATGATCGGCGAGATTACGGAGAGCGACGTCGTGTTCAGGCGTTTGGAAGAACCGGTCAGAGGATTGTCGGGCTGGAACCACTTTGCCTGAGAGCCTCATCTACGTCCCTTTGGACCTCGGCCGCGAGCGCAATATCCACTTTCCCCAGCTCCTCCCGAAGTCGTTCGAGCAGCTCGAAGCCCGCTGAGAGATCGCCGGATGCGCCCATGTCTTCCAGCCGCGTGAAGAGGCCGACCAATCCCCCTGCACCCAGGTTGCCCGAGCCGCCTTTGAGCTTGTGTGCCAAGGTCTCGATGGTCGGCGCGTCGCCCTTCTGCAGGGCTTCTTCGACCGTCTGAAGTCCCGAGCGCGCATCTTCCAGGAATATCCCGGCGAGCTCGGCCACGATGTCCGCTTCGTCTTCATCCTGCAGCCCGCGCAGCCGTGCGAGCACATCGCGGTCGATGGGAGCTTCCCTGCGCACCGTGCCACGATCGGCGGGGAGTATCCATCTCTCGAGGACGGTGTCCAGATCCCCCGACTTTACGGGCTTGGAGACGTAGTCATCCATACCGGCCTCGAGGGTCTTCTGCCTGTCGCCCTGCATCGCGTTGGCCGTCATCGCGATTATGGGTACGTGACGACCGTCGCCCGCGGCTTCGCGACGTCTTATCTCGGCAGTAGCCTCGTAGCCGTCCATCCGTGGCATCTGTACGTCCATCAGCACAGCCCCGTAAGAGGCAAGGGCGAGGGCTTCCAGGGCCTCCCGGCCGTCACTTGCGACGTCGACCTGGTAGCCCAGGTTCTCGAGCATGCGCACAGCGACCTTCTGGTTAACCGGGTTATCCTCAGCGACGAGCACCCTGGAGCGGGAGCCAGCACTCTGTCTTTTCGAGCTATGAATAGCCACGGGCTGTGGCTCCTCGCCCGCCGCCGACCTGCCGAGGACAGTCGCAAGGGCGTCGTAAAGCTCCGACTGCCTCAAGGGCTTGGTCAGGTAGGCTTCTATCCCCACTTGGTCGGCCTCTTGGCCGTCAGTGCGACGTCCCAGCGACGTTAGCAGCACGAGCCGGGTGGGGGAGAGGTCAGGGTCGGCTTTGATCCGCCTGGCGAGCTCCATGCCGTCCATGCCTGGCATCTGCATGTCCAGGACCGCAAGGTCGTAAGGTACATTACCGTCCACGGCGGAGCGGAGCTCTTCGAGGGCCTGCGGACCGCCCTCGACGCTCGTGGTCTGCACTCCCCAGGAAGAGAGTTGCTTCTCGAGGATCGAGCGGTTGGCCCTGCTGTCGTCGACGACCAGCGCCCGCCGTCCGGCGAGATCCGCGGTGATAGAGGGCGCGGAACGGGCATGCGACGGTTGCTTCTCGAAGGTCACGGCAAAAGAGAAGGTGCTGCCGACGCCTGACTGGCTCTCGACGCTCATCTCTCCGCCCATCAGGTTTACCAGTTGCTTGCTGATAGCCAGACCGAGCCCGGTACCACCGTAGTGGCGGGTCGTCGAGGCATCGGCCTGGGTAAAAGCCAGAAAAAGGCGCCTTTGCTGTTCGCGCGACATGCCGATGCCTGTGTCCGAAACCTCGAAATAGACCTTGGCGCTCTCCTCATCTTCGTCGGCGAGTTTGACCCGCACGACGACTTCCCCTTCTTCGGTGAACTTGATCGCGTTCCCCAGTACGTTCGTTAGCACCTGCCGCAGGCGGCCAGGGTCGCCGCGCAGCGCGTAAGGGACGTTGTGTTCGATCAGGCCGGCTAGCTCCAGGCCCTTGTCATGCGCCCGCCTTGCGAGCAGCATGGTCACGTCATCTACGGCCGCGCGCAGGTCGAAGTCTATGTTCTCCAGACGCGTGGCTCCAGCCTCTATCTTGGAGAAGTCCAGGATGTCGTTGAGGATCATCATCAGGTTCTCACCCGAGCGCCGCACGGTCTCGGCGTACTCGCGCTGGTCCTCATCGAGGGGGGTGTCCAGCAGGAGATCGGTCATGCCTATAACGCCGTTCATGGGGGTTCTTATCTCGTGGCTCATGTTGGCTAGGAACTCGCTCTTGGCCCGGTTGGCCTCCTCCGCCCTCTCCCTGGCCTCCCGCAACTGCCTCTCGTTCTCCCTGAGCGCTTCCTCGGCACGCTTGCGCTCCGTGACATCGATCATGAACCCCTGCCAGTAACGGGAGCCGCTTACCTCATCCTCGACCACGACCGCTTCGTTACGCACCCATACTGTGTGCCCATCACGGTGGACCACGCGGTACTCCGTCGTGAACACTTCGCCGGGCTCGACGGTATGCTCGTCCTCGGATTGCATCCGCCCGCGGTCCTCAGGGTGCACCATACGCCACCTGAGATCCGGGTCCTTGCAATCATCGGGTGAGTACCCCGTCATGTCCTCTATCCGGGGGCTCATGTACATCGCGGAATCCTGGCTCCCTATCTCCTGCATGTAGACGACCGCAGGCACTCTCTCTACCAGCGTTCGGTACCTCTGCTCGGCTTCCCGAAACCTCTTCTCCGCGTTCTTGCGCTCGGTGATATCGCGCAGGGCGGTAATGCGTACGGTCCGACCCTGATACAGAGCTTTCTTTCCTCGCACCTCCGTATCGAACGTCGTGCCATCCTTCCTCAAGGACACGACTTCGTACGGTTCGGGAGCATGAGAGGAGATGTGGCGTCGCACCGCTTCGCGAGATTCGGGCACAACGAAATCCAGCGCGGGCATGCCGACGACTTCGGAGGCCTCATAACCATACATCTCTGCGAAGGACTTGTTGACCTCAAGTATCCGGCCACCCTCGCTGATGGCTATACCCTCGAAGGCGGCATCGGAGAGGCTGCGGAAACGCTCCTCGCTATCCCGCAACACCGGTCCCTTCCCTCAACCACGCCCGCGCCGTGACCAATATCCTCTCGAGGCCCATGTCCCTCCAGCGCTACATACCCATCATATACCCACCGGGTACGTTGCAGGCAACCGCCTGGATGCCCCTTGGGCCCAGACGATCAGAAGAATACCCGGACGATAACACCGGGTGCTAGTACCCAAAGCTGCCCAGCTGGAATGCTGCGCTTCGCAAAGCGTGCTAAGCGTGGGGCAGAAAGACGGTGAAAGTCGATCCTTCTCCCGGGGCGCTCTCGACGGTGACACGGCCGCCGTGGTTCTGGGCAATGTGCCTCGCGATGGAGAGCCCCAATCCCGTGCCGCCGGTGGCCTTGGAGCGGGCCTTATCCACCCTGTAGAAACGCTCGAAGATGCGCGGGATCTTCTCCTCGGGGATCCCGATGCCAGTGTCGGAGATGCGGATCGTTATCTCCGAACCTTCCGAGCCCCCGACCACCTCGACCTTGCCCCCTGGCGGCGTGTATTGTACAGCATTATCCACAAGATTGGTGAACATAGAAGTCAGTTGGGTCTCGTCGCCGTAGACCGTGTATTCGGCCGCCTTACCGAATCGTTTCCATTGAAGCGTAATGTCTTTCTGACGAGCGACGCGTCGCATACGGGCGAGCACACTCATCAGGACGCTGCGCACGTCGACGAGGGTGGCGTAATCGACAGGCTCCTGGCTTTCGAGGCGGGTCAGATCGAGGAGGTCCGTTATGAGGTGGGCGAGACGTTCGGTCTCTTTCTTGAGTTGCGCGGCGAAGAGGCGGGCCTGGTCGGGGTCCTCGTCGAGCGTCTCCTCCAGGCTCTCGGCCAGCAGTTTCAGGCTCGTCGCCGGGGTCTTGAGTTCGTGGGAGACGTTGGCGACGAAATCGCGCCGGATCTTGTTGACCCTCTGCAGCTCGTCGGGGCTGACTTGTGGGGCACCGTTGTGCCTCTCCAGCGTCACTGCTACCCCGTGCTTTCCGGCAGAGACCCGGCGGGGAGCCTCGGCTTCGGCTCGAAGCGGTAGCCGAGGCCCCGCGCCGTGTGGATGTACTCGTAGGAGGATTTCTCCTCCAGGGCGGCCCTTATCCTGCGTATGTGCACGTCTATGGTACGGGAGGAGCCGACGCCGGCGTGCCCCCAGACCTCCTTGGCGAGATCCTCGCGGCTCCTGAGCTCGCCGGGGGTCGAGGCGAGGGCGGCGAGGAGCTCGAACTCCTTGAGGCGCAGCTCGAGCGACTCTCCACCCGCACGGATCGTGAAGTTCTTCGTGTCGAGTTGCAGGTCCCCGGCCTCGATTATCTTGCCCCTGCCAACCGTCTCGCTGCGCTTGAGGTTCGCGTTGATGCGGGCGACGAGCTCCTTCATGCCGAAAGGCTTCGTCACGTAATCATCGGCTCCGGCTTCGAAGCCGCGGACCTTATCCTCTTCGGCGTCCTTGGCCGTGATCATCACGATCATCACGCTCTGGTCGCGCTCGCGGATCCTCTTGCACACCTCTATCCCGGACTCGCCGGGAAGCATGATGTCGAGCAGGATCAAGTCAGGCCTCAGCTTCCTCGCCAACCTCAAAGCGTCTGCGCCGCTCGTCGCCTGGCTCACCCCGAAGCCGTTGCGGGAGAGATTGTAGGCAAGGGTACCCATGATGACCTCATCGTCCTCGACTATCAGGATTTCCGCCGTAGTAGTTATCAAAGCGCTACTCCTGTCGGATCCGGCCAAAGGCTAAGGCAAGTATAGATGCTGATCCCACAGGCTTCATTAATTTAACCCCGCTTTAACAGAGGCGCACCACAGCGGAAGTACTCGTGCTTCGCAGCTACAATGCTATCCCGAATAGAGTGGAGGAGGGGTCGGACTTGGAGACGAGCGTAAAGATCGTAAAGGTGCACACCGAGCGTACCTTTGCGATTGCCCGCAGCTCGGCGGACACCTTCGAGCGCGTAATCTTCGAGATATCGGTAGACGGTGTCACAGGCAGGGGCGAGGCGGCACCAACAAGCCACTACGACCAGGATGCGGAAGGAGTTGCAGCGGCTCTCGAGGACGTCGAGGTAGGAGACCCCTGGGACATCGAAGGCGCTCTCGCGCGCAACTCTACAATGCCCCCGTCCGCGCTAACGGCCCTCGACAACGCCATGCACGATCTCGCGGCCAGGAGGCTCGGCGTGCCTGTCTACCGTCTGCTCGGGCTGGCCAGGCCAGAACCCGTCTCGGCATACACCCTTGGCATCGCCGATAGGGAGACGACCGTCGCCTACGCGAAGAAACTGCAGGCCCACCGAATCCTGAAGGTAAAGGTTGGTGGATGGGACGACATCGAGACGCTCCGGGCCGTGAGGGAGTCGTCGGAGGCGGATCTCTGGGTCGACGCCAACGAGGCGTTCTCTCCCGAGGAGGCCATCGAGGTCGTAACGGAGCTGAAGGGGATAGGCGTCGGCATGATCGAACAACCCGTCTCCGCCTCTGCCGGTCCCGAATCCTTCCAGAACTTGACGGAGGCGGCCTTCCCCGTACCGGTGATCGCGGACGAGAGCGCCATCACGGCCGGGGACGTGCCCGAACTCGCAGGATCTGTCAGTGGGGTCAACGTCAAGCTCGCCAAGTGCGGGGGGATCCGGCGTGCGCTGGAGATGATCCACACCGCCCGCGCCTACGGGATGCTCGTTATGCTCGGCTGCATGGTCGAGACCTCGCTCGGCATCTCGGCCGCGGCCCAGATCTCTGGCCTCGTCGACTTCGTCGACCTGGACGGCGCTATGCTCCTCGCCGACGATCCCTACTCGGGGCCTCTCTACGAGAACGGCCTCATCCTTCTGCCCGATGGGCCCGGCCTCGGGGTAAAGCCCAGATGATTCGCGGCGGGACTCGGGAGCGGCGGTACGCGATCCTGGCCGAGGGCTGGTTCGCGAAGAGTTCCGCCAAGACGGCACACGGACTTATACGCTACGGCAAGGACGAAGTGGTTGCCGTTATAGACTCGACGCTCGAAGGGGAGCGTGTGGCCGATGTCTTGCCCGACCTCGGTAGCGAGGCGCCGATAGTAGGGACGCTCGATGAGGCGCTCGAGCTCTCGCCCACCTCCATCCTTGTCGGCCTCGCCCCCGCCGGGGGCAAGCTCCCCGCGGAGTGGATGGACACCCTGCGGGCGGCGGCAGGAGCGGGGCTCGAGATCGTCAGCGGCCTCCACCAACGGCTCGGGCCGGAGTTTCCGGGCAAGCCGGTCTGGGACGTGCGCGAGCCGCCGGAGGGAATTCCGCTCTTCTCCGGGGAAGGCTTCGAGGTCGGGCCGAAGGTCGCGCTCACCGTGGGAACAGACAGCGCCATCGGCAAGATGACGGCCACCCTGGAGATCGAACACGCCGCCAGGGAGGCCGGCCTACGCGCGGAGTTCGTCCCCACGGGACAGACCGGCATCGTCATCGCGGGGTGGAGCCTCTGCGTCGACGCCGTGGTCTCGGACTTCATCGCAGGCGCCTCAGAGCAACTGGTCCTCGAGGCGGCAAAGGCGTCGCCGGATCTCATCCTCGTCGAGGGCCAAGGCTCCCTCGGGCATCCGGCGTACTCCGGGGTGACGCTCGGCCTCATGCACGGTTCCTGCCCTGACTGCCTGATCCTATGCTCCGCCGACCCGCAAGAAGAAGTCTTCCGTGGCGTCCCCCGCCCCTCACCCGCCCGCGTGGCCCGCCTCTACGAAGAGGTAGCATCCCTCATCAAACCAGCGCCCGTCGTCGCCGTGAGCCTCAACACCAGGGGACTGGATGACGAAGAAGCCAGTCACCTCATCGCCGCAGTCGCCGACGAGACAGGCCTCCCCACTGCCGATCCCTTTCGAAGCTCGGCCGTACCCATCCTCGAAGCGATCCTCAATGCACCCAAGACCAGGGCGATAGGCCTGTAGGTGCAGGTTTCGAACACCGACAAATACAAAAAGCTGAAATGCTGACAAGCGAAGGCGCAAGCCTGAGCGTGCTGACAAGCCGCCGCAGACGGCGTGCTATGTTAATATCTCGGCGTGGCACGATGCTTGACGCTCAACGCGAGCTATGAGCCCGTGGCCCTGGTTACGGTCAAGAGGGCTATCGTCCTCGTGGTCTCCGAAAAGGCCGAGATCGTCGAGGCGAACCTGGATCGCCGGTTCAGGTCGGAACGGGCCGAGTACCCGTACCCGCTCGTGATCCGGCTCGTCAAGTACGTCGAGATACCCCGCCGGCTGCGCAAGCACGTGACGAACGCGATCCTCTTCGCCCGCGACAACTACCGCTGCCAGTACTGCTCCAGGCACAGGAACGACCTCGGCCGCCGCGACCGGCTGACCCGCGACCACGTCAAGCCGATCTCGCGCGGTGGCACGAACTCCTGGGACAACGTCGTGACGGCGTGCACCAAGTGCAACGCGAGGAAGGGCAACCGCCTGCCCATGGAGTGCGGTATGTACCCCAAGAGCACGCCAAAAGAGCCGCGCTACGTAGTAATGGTGTGGTACTCGCGCGACCTCAACGAAGTCCAGCGTCGGTACGTGGATCAATTTTACGGAGGCCTGACGGCCTCCTAGCCAGTCAGCATGTCAGCACGGCGCTTCGTGCCTTGTCAGCATGTCAGCAAAACAAAAAAGCTGACATGCTGACAAGCGAAGCCCGCAAGGGCTGAGCGTGCTGAAATGCTGAAAGCGCCTGACAGGGCGCGTGCTGACATAGGATATAATTCCCTGCGTCCACCGAACATAGACAGGACTTCTTTGGACCACAACGGGTTTGCGGAGAGGGTGGAAAGCATTGTCGGGAACGTCGAGCGTGCTGTTTCTGGCAAGCGTGAGGGTGTCTTTTTGGCCGTGGTGGCCATGCTCGCAGGCGGGCATGTCCTGATAGAGGACGTCCCTGGTGTCGGCAAGACGCTGCTGGCCAAGTCGCTCGCCCGTTCTTTGCGGGCCGAGTTTCGCAGGATACAGTTTACTCCCGATCTTCTTCCGGCCGACGTTACTGGACTCAACGTCTACAACCAGGGCGAGGGGGACTTCGAGTTCTGGGCTGGGCCCGTCTTCGCCAACGTGGTGCTCGCCGATGAGATCAACCGGGCCAGCCCCAAGACCCAGAGCGCGCTGCTGGAAGCGATGGAGGAGGGCTCGGTTACGGTGGATGGGCTTACGCGCCACCTCGCGCAGCCTTTCTGCGTGGTCGCCACCCAGAACCCCATCGAGCACGAAGGCACTTACCCCCTGCCGCACGCCGAGCTGGACCGGTTCATGATCAAGATGCACATCGGTTATCCTGATGAGGATGCCGAGACCGAGATGCTCAAGCTCTCCCAGGACCCCGTCGCCGATCTCTCTCCCGTGGTCGGAGTAGAGGAGTTTTTGGAGATGCGCCGTCTGGTCGAGGAGATCTACACCAGCGAGGCCGTCCTCAGGTACGTCGTCTCCGTGACTTCGGCGACGAGGGCGCATGAGGATGTCTACCTCGGCGCCTCCCCGCGGGCGAGCCGGATGTTACTGGCCGCCTCCAGGGCGCGGGCGGCGGCGAACGGGCGCTCCTACTGCGCGCCCGACGACGTCAAGGCGATGGCTTCGAGCGTGCTCTCGCACAGGATCATACCCTCCGCGACCAGCTCCGATGATGGCCTCGGGCCCGACGACGCCACGCATGTGATCGTGCAGGATATCCTACGCTCCGTGCCCGTTACCGAGGCGGTGTAGGAGCACTTGTTCGGGAGGGGCGCCTCGCGGCTCTCCGTCAGGCCGACAGCCCGCGGATGGCAGACGCTCGCCGCCGGTATCGTTACCCTGATAGTGGCGCGTCTGATCGGTACTACCCAGTTCCATCAGCTCGCCTACGCACTACTGGTCCTGCCGCTCGCGTCCCTCGCTCTCGGGGTGGTGGGATCCCGGGGCCTCCGTTACTCGCGAGCCCTGCCCCCCGGCACCCGTATCACGGCCGGCACCCCGGCGACGTTGCGCCTCCTGCTCGAGCGCTCGCGCTTCGGCGCGACGAAGGCGAGCGTGTTGGACCGCCTCCCAGGTCCGCGCAGCTTCGACTTTTCGACGACCAGGGAGAGCAGCAGGATCGAAGTCCCCCTCACCTTCGCGCGCAGGGGCGTCTACACGCTGGGCCCCGCCGAGGTCAGGGTGGCAGATCCCTTCGGGTTACTACGGTTCGCCAGGAAGGATGGGGAGAGGACCGAGGTGGTCGTCTACCCGCGGGTTTACGAACTTCGGGGCTTCCCCTTGCGGGGCGGGAACGTCGAGGCAGGCACCACAGGCTCCCGTGGCCGGCGGGGTGAGGAGTTCGCGAACCTCAGGGAGTACCGTAGGGGTGACGACAAGCGCCACATCCACTGGAAGAGTCTGGCGCGCACGGGGGAGCTCTTCGTCAAAGAGTTCTCCCTGCAGGCTCCGAGGCGCTACACCGTGGCCCTGGACCTGCGCAGGGAGGGACTGCGTACCCAGGAGAACGAGATAGAGGACGCCGTCTCGGCCGCGGCCTCGGTGCTCGCGCACCTCGCCGGGGAGGGGCGGCCGTTCAGGCTGCTCTGCACGGGAGGCAGCGGAGAAGACACGGGTTTTGGAACCGACGAAGATTCCTACTGGGAGGCGATGAGGTTACTCGCCATCGCACGCGCCGACGGGATCCGTCACCTCGGGGAGGTCGTACTCAGGGAGCGGGGAGGACTAGGGGAGGGCGTGGTTCTCGTCTCGCGCACCCGCGACGAAGAGTTACCCTCTTGCGTGCGCAAGCTCAGGGAACTCGGCCTCTCGGTGATCGTGGTCGCCCTGGCGACACACACCTACAGGACGCCCCGTATGCCTGGAGACGCCGCAAAGGGCCGTGAGGCAGAGTTTCTCGAGAGCGTGGGCAGGCTGGAAGTGGCAGGGGCCACGGTACGCGTCGTCAGGCATCCTGAGGGTATGGCAGGACTCTCGGGCGCCAGGGGGGTCGAGGCGGTAAGGTGAGTGGACTGGGGGCGAGACTGTGGCTCTACGGTGCGGCGCTCGCGACCGGAAGCGCCTTCAGCATCCTGTTCACGGGCGAGACTTACGACGGTGCCGACGGAGGTTTCGGCTCGCTCTCCGTGGTCGCGATCATAGCGGGGCACAAGGCCCTGCTGCCCTTCCTCCTCGCCGCCGGCGTGGCAGCGCTGGTAGGTTCGGCGGGCAGGTGGCGGTTCGTGCTCCTCTTCCCGGCTATAGTCGCGTATACCCTCGTCGCGGTGTACGGGAAGGATCTGTTCGCGGTCTCGGGCTTGCAGGGTTTGTTCCGGCTCGTGGAGGGCGATGTCTACAACGCGGCGAACACCATGTACGTCCAACCCATACCCTACGACCTCGCCCCCGGGCTCTTCGTCGTGCTCTTGCCCCTGGTCATGATCCTGGTGGCCTTCGCAACCTCGGCTACCCTATACGAGAAGAGCCCCGTCATCTCCGTGGTCGTTCTGGGGCTCACCATAGGTGTTCTCTCGACCATCAGCTTCGAGGACGGGGCTGGCCCCTTCTTCACCGTTTTCCTGCTGTGCACCGTCGGACTCTTTCTCTCCTCTGGCGGGGCGGGGCCGGACGGTCCCGGCCAGCCGGCGGTCGTGGCCGGGACCGTGGTGATCGCTCTGGTGCTCCTCGTGCCGAGGATGCCCTTCTCCGACGAGACGGTCAGCACCGGACTGATAGATTGGACGCGCATCGGCACCGGGGGCACCTCCCAGCTCGGCGTGCAGGCCGACGTCGGGGATTACCTCACGGCCGGTAGGGACGCCGAGCTACTGCGGATTCGGAGCCCCGAGCCGCTCCTGTGGCGAGGCGGGACCATGGATTATTTCGACGGCGTCCGCTGGTCTGACACCACGCAGCCTATGGCCGACGACGGGGAGGAGATAGCCCTAGGAGTCGAGACGCGCACCGTGCCCCAAAGAGTGCAGGTCCTCAACGCCGAGACCAACCTCATCTTCGGGGGGTACAAGATCGTAAGGACCTCCGAGTACCTGGGGGCGACCGAGAACTCGGACGGCTCGTGGTCGATGGACGAGCCCTTCGAAGAGGGCGACTTCTACGTGGTGCTCTCGGAGGTCCCCCAGCCGACCGCGGCACAGTTGAGGGGAGCTGGCAGCGCTTACCCTTCCTCGGTAAGCGACAAGTTCCTCCAGCTTCCCGACGACACGCCTCCCGTGGTCCACGAGACGGCGCAGAAGATCCAACGCCAGTACGACCCGGCGACGCCCTACGATAGGGCGCGCGCGATCGAGCAGTACCTGATCTACGACGGCGGCTTCACTTACAACCTCGACGTGAGCTACCGCAGGGCGGACCAGGCGGTAGAGGAGTTCCTGGGTGATAGCAAGGAGGGTTTCTGCACGCAGTTCTCGACCTCGATGGCGCTCCTTTTGCGTGACATGAACGTGCCCTCGCGGGTCGTCTACGGGGCCACTTCGGGGGAAGAGGTGAGCCAGGACGAGTACCTCATCACTGGTAGCAACATGCACACCTGGGTGGAGGCGTACTTCCCCGGGGTGGGCTGGTACCCGTTCAACCCGACTCCGGGTTTCTCCATGCCAGCCGCGATGCAGGCCAACGCGCCACGGCCTGCGCTCCCGGCGGCCAGCGAACTCCAGAGTCCCGAGAACAACCTGGACAGGCGCCCGCGCGCGCAAGATCGGGCGCAGCAGAATCCCGCCGAGCAGAACCAGGATCTCGCCAACCAGGATCCCACCACGGGCCGCTCGGAGGAGAACGGTGTTCCGGTGTGGCCCCTGTTCGTGCTCGCGCCCTTGCTGCTCGTGGCTTCCGTACCCCTCTCCAAGAGGGCGCTCCTCGTACGCGGCAGGCCGGAGGACCTCTACAGGGACCTCACGGGCCGGTTGCGTGATGTGCTGCCGCCAGGCAAGAGTATGGTGGCCGACTCGCCCGCGCTGACCCCCACAGAGCGGGTTTTGCTCCTCGCGGGTGCCGCCGGCGTGGAGGAGACCCCGATGAGACGCTTCGCCCTCGCCTACTCGGACCACCTCTATTCTGGGCGCGGTGAAGGAGCCCACGTAACCTCCACCTACAGTGACGCCATTACCGCCTTCGAGCGCCTGCCGCGCTGGAGGAGGACGCTGGGAGCACTGAACCCCTCTTCGTTGCTCGCCCGCTCGAGGAGGTACATGTCGGCCAGGAGGGCACGACTCGGGAAGATGCTGCGGGGAAGATTCGGCCGGGCTCTGCGAAAGTGGCGTTGAAGTATACGGTTGGCGGTGTAATAATTTCGGTAACCAGAAGCAGACTACAGCACGGGAGGTGCTGATGGAACAGAAGGAAGCGACCATCATCAACATCACCGACAACGCTGCCGAGAAGGTCAAGACCCTCATGGCCCAGGAGGGTGAGGAAGACCTCGCGCTGCGTATCGGGGTCAGGCCCGGGGGCTGCTCCGGTTTTCAGTACAGCATCTACTTCGACGACGAGATCGCCGACGACGATGAGGTCTTCGAGACCAAGGGCGTCAGGGTGCTCGTCGACGCGATGAGCATCCCATACATCACGGGCTCGGAATTCGACTACGTAGACGGCCTCATGGGCGCAGGTTTCGCCGTCAACAACCCCAACGTCCAGGGCGGCTGCGGCTGCGGGAGCTCCTTTACCTGCTAGCCCGCTAACCTACAAGGAAGGAGGGAGCCCGGAACTCGAGTTCCGGGCTTTTTCTTTGCCTACGTCCGCATCCGCTCCAGGGCGAGCATGATGGCGGCGACCCCGCTGGAACTTACGATCTTGCCCGCGTGGACGAGGTCAGCGAGTTCCTCTACAGGG
>Ga0126304_10000007_pt1 | contig 44257 bp, 40 predicted proteins | sample Plot25_FD_92538 | JGI IMG/M metagenome (GOLD analysis project Ga0126304, IMG submission 92538) | Serpentine soil microbial communities from UC McLaughlin Reserve, CA, USA - Plot25 | ecosystem: Environmental > Terrestrial > Soil > Grasslands | place: USA: UC McLaughlin Reserve, Lake County... | reverse complement strand
TGGAGTTCCCCCGCGGCGACGATCTTGGCGACCACGTCCTCGCCGCCAGCGACCACCGCGGGGTAGTCCATCATCTCGGCCAGCCCGATCGCTCGCGGCTCGGTGCGCAGCAGCTCGGCGATGTCCTCCGGCGTGAGCGTGGCCCCCGAGGACTCGAACGGCGAAGCCGGCACGCACGAGGAGACCATCACGTAGGCGTCGAGCGGGACCTCGTCGGCATCGCGCAGGAGCGCGCGGACGCCCTCGACCCCGAACACGTTGGCGATCTCGTGCGGGTCGAGGACGACGGTGGTGGTTCCCCACGGGAGCGCCGCCCGCGCGAACTGGTCGAGCCGGAGTTTGGTCGTCTCCAGGTGCATGTGCCCGTCGATGAAGCCGGGCAGCAGGATCAGGTCCGAGACGTCGAGCCGTTCTGTTCCCCGGTAGCCCTCGCCCACGCCGGCGACGTGTTGGCCGACGACCGCGACGTCGGCCTCGAGCAACTCGCCCGTGAACACCGACAGCACCCGACCGCCGGAAAGCACGAGGTCCGCCGGCTCGTCGCCGCGGGCGACGGCGATCCGACGGACGAGATCGCGCTCCATCGATGAAGGGTAGCCCAGGCCCGTCCCGGTAGGATGTGGGGTCTTGGTCACCGTCATCCCACCCCCCAAGCCCCGTTACCGGGGCCGGATCCACCAGGTCGCGTTCTTCGTGTCGTTGCCCGCGGGCGTGGTGCTGATCCTGCTCGCGAACGGAGCCGCCGCGATCGCCGTTGCCAGCGTGTACGCGGTGAGCCTCGCGGCCGTGTTCGGCTCGAGCGCCGTCTACCACCGTGGCCAGTGGACCGAACGAGCGAGGCGGTGGTTGAAGCGGCTCGACCACTCGATGATCTACGTGTTGATCGCGGCGAGCTACACGCCGGTCGCGGCGCTCGTGCTCGGCGGGACCTGGGAGGTGGTGCTCCTGTCCGTGATCTGGGCGGGAGCGGTGGTCGGGGTGACCTTGAAGATGGCTCGCCCCGATGGGCTCTCCGTGGTGAGCGCCGCGCTCTACATCGTGCTCGGCTGGCTGGCCATCGTGGCCCTCCCGGAGCTCGCGCGCGAGATGACGGTCGCGGAGCTTGTCCTGCTGCTCGCCGGAGGCCTGCTCTACACGGCCGGGGCGATCATGTTCGCGACTCGGCGACCCGATCCCTCGCCGTCGATCTTCGGCTACCACGAGGTGTGGCACTCGTTCATGGTGGCCGCGGCGACGTGCCACTACGCGATGATCCTGCTGCTCCTGCTTCCCTCCTGACCGGTAGCTGGTATCGTGGTGCTTGAGGACGGCATCGCCGTCCGTGAGGTTTCGCTCCTCGTTCCTCCTTCCGGATCATCTGGCCGGGGTCTCGGGGCAAGGCCAAACCTCCCCACGATCCACGTGGCCGCGCCCGCTCGTCCACCGAAGCAGGCGTGGCCGGCCGAGATACGGGCGCGCTCGACGCGCCGGAAGAAGGAGAGAACATGACCACCACGTTCACCGACCTGGGCGTGTCCGAGCGGGTGATCGATGCCCTCGGCAAGGGAGGGGTATCCGACCCGTTCGCGATCCAGTCGCTCGTGCTCCGGGACGCAATCGCAGGACGAGACGTGCTCGCCCGTTCGGCGACCGGCTCCGGCAAGACACTCGCGTTCGCGATCCCGATCGTCGAGCGGGTCCAACCGAACGACCCCACGCCGACCGCGCTCGTCCTGGTGCCGACGCGCGAGCTCGCGCAGCAGGTTGCCGACGATTTCGCCCAGATCGCGAGGGCCACGGGTCTGCGCGTCGGCGTCGCCTACGGCGGGGTCAGCATGCAGCAGCAGGCTCGCGGCAACGCCAAGGCCCACGTCCTGATCGCCACCCCGGGACGCCTGCAGGATCTCGCGGAGCGCGGCAGCGTCCGCCTCGACCGCGTGCGGATCCTCGTCCTGGACGAGGCCGACCGGATGCTCGACATGGGTTTCCAGCCTCAGGTCGACCGCCTGGTCCGACGCATCCCCAAGGACCGGCAGACGATGTTCTTCTCCGCCACGTTGGACGGCGCGGTCGGAAACCTGGCGCGCGCCTACACGAATGACGCCGTCCTGCACGAGGTCGAATCGGCGCACGACACCGTCGACGGGCTCGACCATCGCTTCGTCCAGGTCGAGTCGCGCGGCAAGGTCGAGGCGCTGATCGAGCTCCTCGAGCACGACGGTGAGCTGACGCTCGTCTTCGTGCGGACCAAGCGCGGGGCCGACCGTCTGGTGCACAAGCTGAAGCAGAAGGGGATGCAGGCCGAGGCGCTCCACGGCGACATGCCGCAGCGCGCGCGTCAGCGTGCGCTCGAGCGGTTCGAGACGGGCAAGGCCAGGGTCCTGGTCGCGACGGACGTCGCCGCCCGCGGGCTGGATCTGGAGCGGATCAGCCACGTGGTGAACTACGACCCGCCCCAGGACGACAAGGGCTATGTCCACCGCGTCGGACGCACAGCCCGGGCCGGACGGACCGGCACCGGCATCACGCTGGTGACGGCGGAGCAGCAGGGAGACGTCGGCCGGATGGCCGCGCGTCTGGACCTGCACGAGGCGTTCGAGGAAGAGGGCATGAAGGTCGCGCCCCCGCAGGTGGTCTTCTCCGCGAGCGCCTCGGGGAGGCGTTCGGGTCTGCGGGCGCGCCGACGCAGGGTGCTCTAGCCGTCTCGAACGACGACCGTTGCGCTACTCGACGGTGAAGGCGACCCGCATCCCTTCCTGGTAGTGCGATTCCTGCTCGTCTTCCTCGTAGATGTTGCAGATGAGCACGTAGTTGCCCGCGGCAAGGTCCACCGTCAGCGACTGCGTGTCGCCCACCTCGATGTCCTCGATCTCGTCGACGGCCTCGATACCTTCGCCCTCCTCGTCCACGGTGCCGTCCTCGTTGGTCGGCAGCGCGTCCGGCGCGAGGTCCGTCGCGAAGACCACGAACTCGTGCGTGTCGTCCGGCCCCTCGTTGGTGACGTTAAACGTCACGTCGCCGGCGGGTGCCGAAGCCGACGCGGGGATGACCGCGAACTCCTGCACCGTCACGTCGACGGCACCGGCCGCCCCCGTCTCCCCGCCGGTCGCGCCGGTCTCACCCTCGTCGTCATCGCCGCATCCGGCTGAGACCAGAGCGAGCGCGGCGACGGTCGCCACGAAGACCGCCGCACGGTGGCGGCGTGATCGAAACACCATGGCTCCTCCCTCCACGTGGCTGCCCTGCAGGCAACCTCCGTTGCGCCGAGCATAGCGCGGGTGGGTAGGGGCACGGAAGGGGCCCTCTCGGGGGACAGCACGTCCTTCGGCGTTAGCAGCCGTGCTCGTCGGGGAGCATCGGTCGGAAGATCAGCTGGTAGTCGGTCCCGTCGCTGGTCCACGGGGTCAGGGCGTTCGCATCGCCCGCCGCCGAGAGCAGCGTCGTGAGGTCCTCACCCGTGACCACGCCGCAGCGCGTGTCCGCCGGGGCGTTCTGGATGGGCTCGCCGAACGCGTCTAGGGGGGGCTCGAGCGGCCACTCGATCGGGTCCTGCGGCAGTTCGGGATCTCCCTGGTACGGGAGAACGAACACACGCATCTCGGTCGGGTCGAAGGGACGTTCGGATCCGACCGAACCGTCCGGGAGCCAGCTCTGCAGGTCGGTGAGCTTCGCCTGGAACGCCGCCAGCTTGGCGCGGGCGACGACGTCCTTCTCGTTCCCACAGGTGCCTGCGGGCTCGCCGACGTCGAGCGCGTACGCGGAAACGACCGACGTCGTGCCGCCCGCGGTCGTGGTGAACACGGTGGTCGCGGCGTCGGCGATGCATTGGTCGCCATAGTTGGCGTCTCCGTCCAGGAGGCCGGCGTCCCTGGCGGCCTCCAGGATGGCCTGGATTCCGTCCTCGGAGAGTTGGGTGGCGGTGAGGTTCGGGAGGGCCGGGCCGGGATAGATCTCGATCTGGGGACCGGGGACGATCAGCGTCCCGTCGCCGAACAGGGACCAGAACTGCGTGCTGCCGAGGGTGTACTCGTAGGGCACGAACCCGCCCTGGTAGGCCATCCGCAGGATCAGCTGGTCCGCGCCGGTCGGGTGCTCGATCCCGGTCGCGCCGGTCGCCCCGGTGGCGCCGCCCGAGCCTGGGTCATCGTTCGCGACCCCGCCGCACGCCGAGGCGAGCACGGCAACCGCCGCGACCGCCACACCGATCCGCCCTACGCGCATGGGTCGCTCCTTGTCGTCGAGGTCGTCGAGGCTGGGCCGTCGAGTCTGGCTTGGACGCGACGTCCGGCTCGATGGTTCCACCGGGCCGCTGCGGTTGCATCCGGTCGCGCTAGGCTGGGCAGCATGCGCGCCTTGCGCAAGACCGCACCTCGCCCCGGCGCCGAGCTCCGCGACGTCCCGGTCCCGGAACCGGGCGAGGGTGAGGTGCTCGTCCGCGTGCACGCCGCGTCCATCTGCGGGACCGACCTCCACATCTTCGACTGGAACGAGTGGGCCCAGGGTCGTGTGGCCCGCGTGCCGATGACGTTCGGTCACGAGGTGGCGGGGACCGTGGAGGCGGTCGGTCCCGAGGTCCACCACGTCCAGCAGGGCGCCTTCGTGGCCGTCGAGACCCACATTGCGTGCGGGGTCTGCTCCACCTGCCGGACCGGAAGGGCGCACATCTGCCGCAACCTGAAGATCCTCGGCGTGGACACCGACGGCGCGTTCGCCGAGTACGTCGTCGTCCCCGCCGTGAACGCGTGGATCGTCGGCGAGGGGATCCACCCGGACCACGCATCGGTGATGGAACCCTTCGGGAACGCCGTGCACGCGACGTTCGGAACCGAGGGTGGCGAGGACCTGCTCACGAACCCGGTCGCGGTCATCGGCTGCGGCCCGATCGGCTTGTTCGCGGTCGGGATCGCCCGCGCGCTGGGCGCCTGGAAGGTGATCGCGATCGAGCCCAACGACGAACGCCGGTCGCTCGCGGCCAAGATGGGTGCGGACCTGTTGATCGACCCGAAGGCCGACGACCCCGTCGAGGCGGTGCTCGACGCGACGGACGGCAACGGTGCGGAGGTCGTGCTCGAGATGTCGGGCAACGCGACCGCGATCGATCAGGGCACGCGCCTGCTGGCACGGGGTGGCCGCATGTCGCTGCTCGGGCTCCCGGACGGCCCGGTGACGCTGGACCTGAACGACCAGGTGATCTTCAAGGAGGCGCGGATCCTGGGGATCACGGGACGCCAGATGTTCCGGACGTGGCAGCAGACGACGACGCTGCTCTCGACGGGGCGGGTCGACATCTCCCCGGTGATCACGCACCGGTTCCCGTTGGATCGGTACGAGGAGGCGTTCGAGACGGCCGGCTCGGGTCACGCCGCGAAGGTGATCGTGTTCCCGAGCGGAAACGGTCAGAGGTAGCCGGCCGTCCCGGTCGTCGTGGGCGGCGGGTCGTGCCGCGGTTGGGCCGCGAGCGTCTGCACCGAGAACGCCAGCGTCTTCACGTCTTCGCCCTGCATCGAGATCACCACTCGGTACGCACCCGGAGCCGGGAGCGCGAGACCGTTCAGGTTGAGGGCGATCGGCACCATCTGCTCCTCGGCTCCGCCGGCGGTGAACTCGCCCCCGATGCGGTTCACGGGACCCTCCGATCCGGATCCGAGCGTGAGCTCTTCGCCGGCGGGGCCGATCAGCCGGAGCTCGAACCGGCGCGGCTCGGCCGGGGAGCCCGCCCGAACGCGGAACAGCAGCCCGATCCCCACGCGATCGTGCCTGGCCGGGAACAGCGCGACCGCGATGCGGTTCCATCCCGCCCCGAGCGCGTAGAGCTTGCCCTGCACCGACGCGACGGAGTCCGCGAGGAACGCGTCGAGCTCGATGTCGCCCACGATCCCTCCTGCGTCTTTCGGCCGTCGGTCGGCCGGATGGGAGGACATAGCGTATGCGGTAGCGTGAGGTTCCGATGCCGGGTGCGCTCGACTTCCTGAAACAGCGGCTCGCCGAGCTCGATCAGCAGGGACTCCGGTTGCATCCGAGGACGCTCGACGGACCCACGGGCGCCCGGGCCCGGTTCGATGGTCGGGACGTGATCAACCTCGCCTCGAACAACTACCTGGGCCTCGCGAGCCACCCCCGCATGAACGCTGCGGCCTCGAAGGCCGCGAGCGAGCTAGGAGCCGGGACGGGTGCCGTGCGGACGATCGCGGGATCGATGACCCTGCACCGCGAGCTCGAGCGTCGCTTCGCCGCCTTCAAGCACGCCGAGGACGCGCTGATGTTCCAGTCGGGCTTCACGGCGAACGCGGGGACCGTCGCCGCGATCCTGGACAAGCGGGACGTGATCGTGAGCGACCGCCTGAACCATGCTTCCATCATCGACGGCGCCAGGCTCTCTCGCGCCGAGATCAGGGTGTTCGAGCACAAGGACGCCGATCACGCCGACGCTCTGCTCCGGGAGAGCAGGGCCGAGGGCAGGCGACAGCTGCTGGTGACGGACGGCGTGTTCTCGATGGACGGCGACATCGCGCCGCTCCCCGCGCTCGTCGAGGTCGCCGAGCGCCACGGGGCGATCATGATGATCGACGATGCGCACGCGACGGGCGTCCTCGGTGAGGGCGGAGCCGGGACGGTCGACCACTTCGGCCTCCACGGCCGGGTCGACGTGCAGGTCGGCACCCTGTCCAAGGCGATCGGCGTGTTGGGAGGGTTCATCGCCGGGCCGCACGAGCTGACCGAATGGCTCCAGAACCGGGGCCGGCCGTACCTGTTCTCGACGAGCGCGCCACCGGCGGCGGTCGCGGCGTGCGTCGAGGCGCTCGACATCATCGAGGACGAGCCCGAGCGGCTGGACCGCCTGTGGTCGAACACGCGATCGTTCAAGGCGGGGCTGCACGAGCTCGGGTTCGATACCGGGGCGAGCGAGACGCCGATCACGCCCGTGATCACCGGGGAAGAGGAGCGGACGCAGGCGTTCGCGCGGCGGTTGTTCGAGGAGGGGGTGTTCTGCCCCGCGATCGTGTTCCCCACGGTCGCGAGCGGCTCGGCGCGGGTCCGGACGATCGTGACCGCCGACCACACGGAGGAGGATCTCGGCGAGGCGCTCGAGAGGTTCGGGCGCATCGGCGCCGAGCTCGGTCTGCGTGAGGGCTGACGGCTAGGAGCCGTCGACCCCGGCCCGGATCCCGCGGATCAGCAGATCCAGCCCGAAGTCGAACTGCTGGTCCGTCGTGCAGTCCGCGAAGTACGGGAAGCACTCCATCACGTTGACGAGTCCGGAGCCCTGCAGCGCGTCGATGGCGAGATCGTGTTCCCGCGCATGGTCGTCGTCGTTGCCGAGCATCAGCCCCTGCTCCATCATCACGAAGCCCAGGATGTAACCGCCCAGCGCGTTGAACGCCTGCGCCGCGTCGCGTGCCGACATGCCGGCGCGACGCAGCACCCCGAGCGCGGAGTCCATCGCCCGGAAGGTCGCGAGACCGTCGAGCGGCTTGTGGCGTTCGGCCAGCAGCTGGCAGACGCTCGGGTGCAGGCCGAGGAGCCTGCGCCACTCGCGAGCCATCGCTCGGGCGTCATCGGCCCAGTCGCCGGTGGAAGAGGGGAACTCGAACTCGTTCATCGCGCGTTCGGTGACGCCCTCGAGGATGTCGTCCTTGTCCTCGACGTGGTTGTACAGGGACATCGCCTCCACGCCGAGCTCCCGCCCGATCCTGCGCATCGTGACGGCGTCGAGACCCTCCGCGTCCATCACGCGGAGCGCCGTTTCGATGATCCGGTCTCGGGTGAGCGGCTCACGCTGCCGCGTGTCCTCGCTCACCTCGGTCTTCGTTCGCACGTTCATCCACCGTCCATACCCGTCACAGAAAACTTTCCGATCCGGGAAGCGACGTCCGGTTCCCGGGGTTGACACCTTACATCGTACGCCTATACTCCGTACGCTGTAAGCATATGGCGTAAGTCGGCGGAAGGCAAGATTCCGACACGAGGGCAGGGGAGGATCGGATGAGGCTGAATCCGGAATCGATCGCACGGGCGAGCAGCCGGCACCCGTGGCGCACGGTGGTCGTGTGGCTCGCGATCTTCGTGCTGGCGGGCGCGTCCAGCGGGGCCCTGCTCGGGTCGGCCCTCACGACCGACATCGACTTCACGAACACGCCCGAGGCGAAGGAGGCGCAGCAGATCCTGGAGCAGCGCCGCCTCGAGCAGGACATCGTGACCGAGAACTGGATCATCGCCGGTCCCGATGAGGGCGCGGTCGAAGATCCGACTTTCGTCGAGAACGTGAATGCGGCCCTCGAGGACCTCAACGCGCTGGGCAAGAGCGTGGTGACGTACGCCCCGCCGGCGTTCCCGCTCCCCGCCGAGGTCGCCGAGGACCCGCAGACGGCACCCATGGGACCGATTCCCTCCGATGACGGGCGGGCGGTCCTGTTCACGGTCGTGATGGCGGGTGAGGTCGACGACGCGGCCGAGCACGTCGACGAGATGGAGACGATCCGCGAGGAGGCGAGCGCGGGCGACTTCCAGGCCTACATCCTGGGCGAGGCCACCTCGACCGAGGACTTCAAGAAGATCTCCGAGGAGGACCTGCGGTTCGGCGAGTCGATCGGCGTCGTGGCCGCGATCATCGTGCTGATCGTCGTCTTCGGGGCACTGATCGCCGGGGTCACGCCGATCATCATGGCGGTCTTCGCGATCTCCGTGACCCTGGGGATCGTGGCTCTCATCGGGCAGGTCTGGAAGTTCACCTTCTTCGCCCCGAACCTCATCTCGATGATGGGTCTTGCGGTTGGGATCGACTACTCGTTGTTCATCGTGTCGCGCTACCGGGAGGAGCGCCGGAAGGGCGGTGACAAGCTGCGTTCGATCGGCCGCTCCGGAGCCACGGCGAACCGGGCGGTCTTCTTCAGCGGGCTGACGGTCGTGATCGCGCTCTCGGGCATGCTCCTGGTCCCGACGACGATCTTCCGCGGCCTCGCGGGCGGAGCCATCATCGTGGTGCTGGTCTCGGTCGCCGCCTCGATGACGCTCCTGCCGGCGGTCCTGAGTCTGCTGGGAACCCCGGCGAAGCGTGTGGGCTCGGACTGGCTCGACTGGCCGTGGATGTCCAGGACCGCCAACGCGCTCGCGCTCCTTGGCATGATCGTCGTGGCGGTGGCGGTCGGTGCGATCGCATCGGCGGTCGGGGCACCCGGCGGTCTCGCCGGGGTGGCGGGTTTCCTCGGCTTCGTGGTGGCCGCGGTCGGTCTGACGCGTTGGCTGCGCAGGGACTCGTCGTGGATCTCCCGGCGGATCAGGCACGAACAGATCGAGCAGGGTCGGCCGGGTGGCTTCTGGGACCGTGCGAGCCGGGCCGTCATGGCTCGACCGGTGATCAGCCTGCTGCTCTCGGCCAGCCTCCTGATCGTTCTCTCGCTCCCGTTCTGGCTGCAGCCCCACCCCGAGGACGACGGTCGCGGAATCAAGCAGGGGCTGTCGGGTATCACGACGCTTCCGAACGACATCCAGACCAAGCAGGCGTTCCTCGCCCTGGTCGAGTACTTCCCCAAGTCGGGCGCGCAATCACCCGCGCAGCTCGCGATCCTCGGCGCCCCGGACGACCCGGAGGTGCAGCGGGGGGTCGAGGCGCTGACCGCCGAGATCGCGGACGACCCGCACCTGGGCGTGCCGCTGGAGCCGCGCTCGAGTGAGGACGGGAGCGTCACGCTCGTCGAGATCCCGCTCACCGGGGAGGCGACAGACACGCAGAGCGAGGCCGCGGTCCTGGCGATCCGAGAACTCCGCGAGACGTACATCCCCGACGCGTTCGGCGGCTCGGGCGTTCGGGTGCTGGTGGGCGGCGAGACGGCCTTCATCACCGATTTCTTCGACGTCTCGAGCGACTACACGCCGCTCATCATCGTGATCGTGCTCGGGTTGTCGTTCATCCTGCTCACGGTGGTGTTCCGGTCGCTCGTCGTGCCGGCCAAGGCGATCGTGATGAACCTGTTCTCGGTGGGGGCGGCGTACGGCCTGATCGTCCTCGTGTTCCAGAAGGGCGGCCCGGCGATCGGGAAGACGATCGCGGACGCCTTCGGGTTCCAGCAGACCGACGCGATCGAGGCGTGGCTCCCGCTCTTCCTGTTCTCGATCCTGTTCGGGCTGTCGATGGACTACCACGTGTTCCTGCTGACACGGATCCGGGAGGAGTACGACAAGACCCGGGACAACGCGGAGGCGGTCACCTATGGCCTGCGGACGACCGGTGGGATCATCACCGGGGCCGCGATCATCATGGTCGCCGTCTTCGCGGGGTTCGCCGCCGGCAGGCTGACGGCGTTGGAGGAGATGGGCTTCGGGCTCGCGATCGCGGTTCTGATCGACGCCACGATCGTTCGATCGATCCTGGTCCCGTCGGCGATGAAGCTCCTCGGCGATCGCAACTGGTACCTGCCGAGGTGGCTGCAGTGGCTGCCCGACCTCGATGTCGAGGGTCACGTCGAGGCACAGAAGCCGGTGACGGTGCCCGAGGTCCAGCGCGTCGGCGCGCGCGACGACGCCTGACCGAAGCGGAGCACCATCGACGGGAAGGGGGCCTCCGTGCGGAGGCCCCTTCCTCGTTGATAGGGTCCGGCGCCATGGAGGAGCCGGGTCCGTCCGAGGCCGCACGAGAGCCGGAGGCTTCTTCCGCCGAGGAGCTCCAGGATCTCGAGCTCCGCCGAGAGCGCGACGCCCTCCGCGAGGCGTTGGGTCGGATCGGGGCGTGGAGCTTCGCGCTGGAGACGATGCCCGCGGCCGAGGAGCGAGACGCCGCGGCCCAGATCGAGTCGTTCGGCTATCGCGCGATCTGGGTCCCGGAGTCGGTCGACAGCCGCGAGGCGTTCGCGCACGCGGGGTGGCTCCTGGCGAGCACCGAGCGTGCGATCGTCGCCACCGGGATCGCGAACATCTGGGCTCGAGACCCGACCGCGATGGCCAACGGTTGGCGGATGCTCTCGGATGCGTATCCCGGGCGATTCCTCCTGGGGATCGGCGTGAGCCACCATGGGTCGGTCGCGCGCCGCGGGGCCGTGTACGAGCGCCCGCTCTCGGCGATGCGTGAGTATCTGGACGCGATGGACCGCGCCCCGTCCACGGCGCCCGAACCCGAGATCGCGCCGCGAGTCGTGCTTGCGGCCCTCGGACCCAAGATGCTCGAGCTGGGGGCCGAGCGAGCGCACGGCGTGCATCCGTACTTCGTTCCGGTCGAGCACACGGCGTTCGCGCGGCAGCGGCTCGGCCCGGGCCCGGTCCTGGCGGTCGAGCAAACCGTCGTGCTCGAAGCCGATCCGTCGCAGGCGCGCGACGTGGCGCGGGGGTTCGCCATCGACTACCTGCAGACCGAGAACTACGCGAGGAACCTCCGGCGCATGGGGTGGACGGACGCAGACCTGCGCGGGCAGGGGAGCGACGCGCTGATCGACGCGGTCGTGGCCTGGGGCGACGTGGATCGGATCGCGGTGCGCGTTCGCCAGCACCTGGACGCCGGGGCCGATCACGTCTGCGTCCAGGTAGTGAGTGAGGACGACCTCGATCCAGGTCTGCCGGCGCTCCAGAAGCTCGCGCCCGCCCTGCTCGAGCTCTAGGTCAGCGGGTCTTCAGGCGCGCCCGCACCGCGTCGCTGCGCAGCTCGCGGAGGGCGTCGCGGGCGATCCACCTGGCTGATCGGGCATCGGTCCGCTCGATCTGCTCACCGGTCCGGACGGCCCGGGCGTTGAGGTCCGCGCTGCGCTTGCCGATCTGCCGCAAGGCCCATGAGACCGCCTTCTTGACGTACGTGCGATCGTCGGCGGCTCCCTCGCGGATCACCGGCAGCAGAGATCCGAACGCGGTGTCGGGGAGGTCCATGCGGTGGACCGCGGCGCACGCCATGAGCGCGAACGCGGCCCGCTTCTCGAACTCGGGCTCGCGGGTGCTCCACTCGGCCGCCTTCTCCAGGGCGAAAGGGGTTCGATCGAACAGATTGCCGCACACCCCGTCGCAGATATCCCACGAGTCCAGGTCGGCCACCCATGCCTCCATCTGTGCCTCCGACACCTGGGCCGGCTCGTCCACCAAGGACGCCAGGATGCGGGCCTCGTGGATCCCGGATGCCCAGAGCGCCACCGCGAGCTCGTGGTCGGTCCGGAGGCCGCGCGCGAGGCGTCGAAGCTCGTGGACGGTGACGCCGACCGCGTGGTCCGTGCGGATCCCGTATCGGGCCATCCCCTCGAGCCGGGACGGATCACCCATCTCCCCGAGCGCCTGGAGGACGTCGCGGGCTCTTCGGGCGGCGCCCGGTGCCGGCGGGATGGTGGCGGCCCCTATGTTAGCGGCCGTCGCCCAGCTGCCCGGCGGGGGGACCGCCGGAAGGCGGCTGGCGGCCGATGTCGAATGCCTCGCCTCTGCGCCGGGACTGGTCGACCCGGATCTCGAAGTCACGCTGGAACGCGCGCATCCGCCGCCTGGCGTACCACGCGGCGATCCAGGCGAGCAGCACGACGGTCAAGACCAGCGACAGCACGATCACCAAGGTGGCCTTCAGGACCGCGCCGAGCACGCCGGCCATCGCCGCGAGCAACAACAGGATCACGATGAAGAGCGCCATCGCCCTCCATCCTACGGGGCGCCGCCCGCAAACGTTCGGGCGTCGCGAGCGAACCGGGCGATCCGCCGGGCGACCGCCTCGGGATGCTGGAGTGGCACGTCGTGGATCCCCTCGATCCACTCGAACGCCACCGGCGGGCCGATCGCCCGGACGAGCTCGGCCGCCTCGGCCTTGGCACGGACGAAACCGGCGGCGTCGGGGGCGGCGCCGCGCGTCCGGGCCGCCAGGACGAGCGTGGGCACGCGGACGCGGCGAAGCAGCCCGTCCGTATCCTGCCCCCACAGGGCGTGCAGGATCTTCAGGTGATTCGACCGCGCGAGGCGCGGATGCACGCGCCCTCGCTCATCGACCCGGACCAGGGACAGGACGACCGCCTCGATCTCCGGCGTGCCCGCGAGGCCGGTGTGCTCGGGGATCCCGGCCACGAACGCCTCGACCGGGGTCCCGTCCAGCGCCGGCGGCGACAGCACCGTCTTGGCGGTCCGCCAGTCCAACCGGTCGCGCATCGACGAGAAGCCGCCGTCAAGCAGGATCGCCCCGGAGACGAGACGAGGGTGGCGCACAGCGAGCTCGAGGGCGACGTTCGCGCCCCAGGAGTGGCCGACCACGATCGGGCGCCCGAGGCCGGTCGCGCGGATTACGGCCGCGGCGTCGGCGGCCGTGCGGTCGAAGCCGTAGCCCGACGAGGGCTTGGTCGAACGCCCGTGCCCGCGCTGGTCGTACGCCACCGGCTCGATCCCCAGGCTGCCGAGCCGCGGCGCGACCAGGTCCCAGAAGTGCGCCGAGGAGGCCAGGCCGTGGATGAGCAGGGCGCCGTTCGGGCCGCCCGGCCACCGCCGGACGTTCAGTCGGACGCCGTCGGCCCCAAGCTCCTGCGAGCGCGCGGCGTCCGGTGCGTTGGCCACGGCGGCGAGCCTATCGTCGGGCGGCGTGGGTCGTATGCTCCGCCCCTGTTCGTTGGTGGCTCGACCTTGGCCAAGGGAGGTGCTGCGTGTACGGGACGCTCGGACGGATGACCCCGAAGGCCGGCAAGCGCGACGAGCTCGTCGCGATCATGAGCAGCCGCCCGAGCGACGGCGTTCCCCACGCCGCTCACGCCTCTGAGCAGCGCGCAGTAGGCTGAACCCTCGTTCAGGAGATCTCCGGGAGGCAGGCCGTGGCCGATGCGTTGCAGAACTTCATCGACGGGAAGTGGGTCGACGCGCGCGACGGCGAGCGCTTCGACGTCTTCGACCCGGCGACCGGCCAGGTGATCGCGACCGCCCCGGACTCCAAGGCCGTCGACGTGGAGGTTGCCGTCGACGCGGCCCGCCGGAGCTTCGACGACGGCGGATGGTGGCCGAGCACTCCGGCCCGCGAGCGGGGGCGGATCCTTCTCCGCGCCGCCGACATCGTGCGGCGCGAACACGAGCGCCTGGCGCGGATGGAATCGCTCGACTCGGGCAAACCGCTCGGCGATGCGCGCGAGGACGTCGACGAGGTCGCGTTCATGTTCGAGTACTTCGGGGGGTGGGCGACCAAGATCGACGGCGATGCCCAGCACCTGACCGCGGACGCGATGTTCATGGTGTGGAAGGAGCCGATAGGGGTCGCCCTCGGCATCACCCCGTGGAACTACCCGATGATGATGGCGACCCAGAAGCTCGCTCCGGCGCTCGCGGCCGGCTGCACGTTCATCCTCAAGCCCCCCGAGCAGACCCCACTCACCTGCCTCGAGTTGCCGAAGATCCTCGAGGAGGCCGGGCTGCCGGCGGGGGTGTTCCACGTGCTGACCGGGTTCGGCGAGACCGCGGGGGCTCCGCTCGTCGCGAGCCCGAAGGTGGACAAGGTGGCGTTCACCGGGTCCCGCGAGGTCGGCAAGGTCATCATGCGTTCGGGGGCCGACACGCTGAAGCGCGTGACCCTCGAGCTCGGCGGGAAGTCGCCGAACATCGTGTTCGGGGACGCGGATCCCACCTCCGCCTTCGAGGGGTCGGCCAACGGCGTGTTCTGGAACCAGGGCGAGATCTGCTCGGCGGGGACGCGCGTGTTCGTCGAACGGCCGCTCTACGACGACGCGGTGAACGCGTTCGTCGACCGGGCCTCGTCGATCGTGCTGGGTGAGGGGTCCGAGGAGACGACCGAGATGGGTCCGCTCGTGAGCAAGGAGCAGCAGGAGCGCGTCGAGCGGTTCATCGAGATCGGGTCGAAGGAGGCCACGCTCGCGAAGCAGGGTTCGCGCCCGGCCGACGTACGGTTGGCCGGCGGCTACTTCGTCCCGCCCACCGTGTTCGCCGACGTCGACAACGACGCGACGATCGCGCGCGAGGAGATCTTCGGTCCCGTGATGTCGGTGATCCCGTTCTCCTCGGTCGACGAGGTTGTGGCGATGTCCAACGACAACGAATACGGGCTCGCGGCGGCCGTGTGGACCAACGACGTCAAGAAGGCGATGCTCACGGCCAGAGCGCTCCGCGCCGGCGTGGTGTGGATCAACGACTCGCAGCCGGCCCCGACCGAGATGCCGTGGGGCGGCTACAAGCAGTCGGGCATCGGTCGCGAGCTCGGCAAGCACGGCGTGGAGGACTTCCTGGAGAGCAAGTCGGTCTACCTGAATCTCGGGTAGGCGACCGCCACCCGCCTGAACGGTCGTGCAGGACCTCGGGTATGCTCCGCCGGACATGGCCGGTGGAGAGGTAGTCCTCGTCGACCTGGTGAAGCGGTTCGCCGACGTCACGGCGGTCGCGGGGATCAACTTGTCGATGCCCTCGGGCGAGTTCTTCTCCCTGCTAGGACCCTCGGGCTGCGGCAAGACCACCACGCTGCGGCTCATCGCGGGGTTCGAACGGCCGGACGAGGGCCAGATCCTGCTCGACGGCGTGGACATGGTGCAGACCCCGCCTCACAAGCGCAACGTCAACACGGTCTTCCAGAACTACGCGTTGTTCCCGCACCTCTCAGTCGCGGAGAACGTAGCGTTCGGCCTCCGCTACCAGGACGTCTCCAAGCAGGAGGCCAAGCAGAAGGTGGCCGACGCCCTCGAGCTGGTGCGTCTCCAGGGGCTCGAGCGCCGGCGTCCGTCGCAACTCTCGGGTGGCCAGCAGCAGCGCGTGGCGCTCGCCCGGGCGTTGATCCTGAACCCGGCCGTGCTTCTGCTGGACGAGCCGCTCGGGGCGCTCGACGCCAAGCTGCGCAAGGCGCTCCAGATCGAGCTCAAGGCGTTGCAGGAGGAGATCGGCATCACGTTCATCTACGTGACGCACGACCAGGAGGAGGCGCTCACGATGTCCGACCGGCTCGCGGTGATGAGCAACGGGCGGGTGGAGCAGATCGGTTCACCCTCGGACGTCTACGAGGAGCCGACCACCGCGTACGTCGCCGACTTCCTCGGCGTGTCGAACCTGATGGACGCGACGTGCGACGGCTCGGACGCCGACGGGCGGGGGAAGGTACGGCTCGGCGAGTTCGAGCTCGTGGCCGGGCACGGCGACACAGATGCGCGCGGAGACGTCAAGATCGTGATCCGACCCGAACGGGTCCAACTGGCAGAGACCGGGACGACCGGCGAGAACCGCGTCCCCGGGATGGTCGAGCGCGTCGTGTATGTCGGCTCGATCATGCAGGTGATCGTGCACCTCGCGGCCGGCCAGACGCTGCAGGCCTGGGTGCAGAATCAGGGTGAGGGGCTGCCGTACGGGCAGGGGCATCCCGTGTCCGTCCACCTGCCGTCCGATGCGCTCCGGATCCTGGTCGACACGAGTGTGCCGGCGCCGGCGGAGATCCCGAGCTAGACGTTCGCGAACTCGGAGACGCCGCCCGTCCGCTGGCCCCTGGTCGCCCGCCGGTAGGCGACATATCCGATCACGATCGCGAGCGTGGTCGTGACGAGCAGGAACGTCGCGGCCGCGTTGACGGCCGGCGTGGGTTCGGCCCGCGAGAAGTTGTAGATCTTCACCGACAGCGGCTCGCTGGTCGCCGGCCCCGACAGGTACTTGACCGTGACGAAGTCGTCGATCGTGTCGGCGAACACGAGGGCGGCGCTCGCGAAGATCGCCGGATACAACAGCGGAAGCAGCACGCGACGGATCGCCTGCCTCGGCGGAGCCCCCAGGTCCGAGGCCGCCTCCTCGTACTCGCGCCCGATGGTGAGTAATCGGGCGCGGACGATGATGACGGGATAGGACACCTGGTACGTCACCAGCCCGATGATCTGTGCGGTGGTCCCGAGCTCGACGAACGTCAGCAGATGCCGGAAGACGAGGAACAGGGAGATGCCCAGGATGATCTCGGGCATCACGAACGAGAGCAGCATCACGAACGTTGCGGCCGTCGCCGGTCGTCTGTGCCAGCGGTCGATCCCGATCGCGAACGAGACTCCGAGTGGGACCGCGATGAGCACCGTGAGGATCCCGAGTCGAAGGCTCTGGAACAAGGCCGCGTGGAGCTCGGGGTCGTGCCATAGCGAGTCGTCCGGGTCCGACCACCACCACTGGAGGCTGAATCCGTGCAGCAGGCTGTTGGACCTGCTGCCGTTGAACGAGATCGCGATCGCGATGGTGAGCGGCACGAGCGACCAGATGAGGTACCCCCAGGTGATCGTGGCCAGGATCCTCGGCTTGCGCCACGGGTCGCGCCACCAGCGGCGGCGTGGTGCGGTCACGACCGCTGGTCGAGCGGGAGCGGGGCGAGCGATCGTCTCCTGACTCATCGTCCGGGCCTCATCGGGCTTCGGCCGTCCTGCGGGTGCTTCGCAGGTAGTAGAGCATGGGCACGATCAGGATCACCATCAGGATCAGGACGAGGGACGCCATCTCCGCCCCCTGCCCCGTGGTGTTGAACGCCTCGTCGATCAGGTTGCCGATCATGGTCGTCCTCGGCGATCCGGACAACAGGTTGTTGGTGAAGTAGTCGCCGAACATCGGCAGCGAGACGATGATGACACCGGCCAGGATCCCCGGCTTGGACAACGGCAACGTCACGCGCCAGAACGTGCTGAACGGGCTTCCACCGAGGTCGCGGCCCGACTCGAGCAGGTTGACGTCGATGCGGTCCAGGAACCCGTACAGCGGCAGAATCATGTACGGGATGTAGCCGTACACGAGCCCCATGACCACCGTGAACGGCCGGCCCTCGAGCCAACCGACCGGGTGGTCGACGACGTTGATGAACATCAGGAACCGGTTGATGTATCCGTCGTTGTCCAGCAGGTTGATCCACGCGAGCATCCGCATCAGGTAGCTGATCCAGAACGGCGAGATCAACAGCACGAGCAGCAGGCCCTTGTGCCTGCCGCCGTAGCGCGCGACGTAATAGGCGACCGCGTACCCGAGGACCAGACAGATCGCGCTCGCGACGATCACGTACTCGAACGTGTGGACGTAGACCGGGCCGAAGATCCCGAAGACCTTGTCGAGTGTCTCGCCGAACTGCTCGGTGCTCCAGTACCACGGCTGGTAGACGGGCAGCGGCCCTCGCAGGATCGGATCGACCGTCCCGAACGCGATCGAGACGACCGTGTACAGGGGCAGGACGAACAGGATCAGCAGCCAGACGATGGCCGGGAGGGAGAACGAGGGCCAGAACCAGCGAGGGTAGTGGACGCCCTCCCTAGCGGCGCGACGCGACCGGCGCTTCGAACGTCCGGTGGCGGGCCCGCTAGCTTGAGACACCGGCGATGAATTCCTCCCAGACGTCGTGCCAGTGGTCGTCGACGTCCGGCGACAGCGGCCCCTCGCGGTATCCGACCTCGAAGTCCTCCTGCCGTACGACCGCGTCGGGCATCCACGGCGACACGTACATCGCCGGCGCCGCCCAGGTGGTGATCTTCGAGTACAGCCCCTCCGTCGAGGTGAGCGTGTCGGGATCCGCCTGGTTCTGTGGGGGCTGGTAGCCGTTCCAGGAGAAGTTGTCCATCGCGTGCTGGTACGAGATCCAGAAGTTGATGAAGGCGTGACCGAGCGCCGGGTGCTCGGCGTTGCGGGGGATCGCGATGAGGTCGTTGTCGACGGGGCCCTTGCGATCGGGTGGGAACCAGTAGCCGATGTTCTCGTACGCCTGTTGGGTATACGGAGGGGCGTAGCCCCAGCCCGCGACCATGTCGCCGGACCATGCGGTCATCAGCGTGAACAGGTCCTTGGGGAGCTTCGCGTACGCGCCGGCGTAGGAGATCCGCACGTCGACGGCGTCGGTCAGGGCCAGGAGATCCTGGCGGACCGTCTCCAGGTCGGACTCCTTGCCGGTGTTGAGGTCCGTGATGCCATTCTTCATGAGCACGATGGCCATCACGTCACGGTAGCTGGGGTAGGCGCCGACCTTCCCCGCGTACTGGGGATCCCACAGGATCTCCCACGGATTGTCCATGCCCTGGATCACGTCGTCGGGGATGTGGTCCCGCCGGTAGCCGATCCCGGTCGTGTAGTTCGTGTAGGGGACCGAATAACGCCAACCCTGATCGTAGTACGGGTTCTGGAAGACGCCCCAGTTGTCCTGCTCCAGAGCCGGGATGAGGTCGTGGTTCAGCGGTTGGAGGAGATCGGCCGCGACCAGCTTGCCCATCACGTCGATCGTCGGGAAGAACACATCCGCCTTCTGGCCGGCCTCCAGCTTGGCCACGGCCTCGTCCATGTTCTGGAACGTGGAGGCCGCCGTGTACGTGATCCCGTCGGCCTGGTGCTCGTCGACGAACTGCCGGAGCACGTGCTTCCACATGTACTGCGACCAGTTGAGGATCTGGAGCTCGGCCCCCTGCTCGATCGGAGTGTCGCTCGGGATCGGGTCCCCGTTCATCGGCAGCGTCGCCGGGTTCTCGGGACGGGCGAGCTTGTACGGAAGCTCGCCCGAGGACGTCGTGCCTGGCTTGGTGCACGCGGCCAGGATCTCGGCAGCGGCGGGGATCGCGACCGCCGCTCCGGCCGTCCTCGTGAGGAAATCGCGCCGACTCAGATCGTGCCCGTGAGCCTGGCGAGGATCCCTGGTCATGGCTCGTCCCCTCCTTGGGTTCGTTCCGGCGCATCATTGAAGCGCCGTTCAAAGGGTTTGGGTACCACAGGCCGCTCGCCCTGCGCAAGCCAATCTATCGTGAGTGCGTGCGGAATGTGAACGTTGTGGTCGTGGGGGCGGGGTTCGCCGGGTTGGCCGCCGCGCTCGACCTCCACGACGCGGGGCTCTCGGTGACCGTGCTCGAGGCGCGCGAGCGCGTGGGGGGCAGGGTGCTCTCGTTCGAGCTCGAGAACGGCGAGATCGCCGAGCTCGGCGCGGAGTGGATCATGCCGGACGACGACGCCCTGCAGGCCACGATCGACCGGCTGGGGCTCACCGCGAGCGAGGCCGGCATCGATTACCTGCGGCGGGAGCCCCGCGGCCGCACCGCCGTCCCGATGGCGGAGCTCGAGGCCTTCCTGGAGGCCGCGGACGCGCACCTCGCCGCGTCGCCCGCGGACCTGAGCTCGATGGGCGCGATGCTGGATGCGGTCCCCGGCGACGAGCGGGCTCGGGCCGTGGCGAAAGCGCGTCTGCAGGGGACGTTCGCGAGCGATCTCGACCGCGTTGCGTGGCGCGCCGGCTGGCACGCCGGACGCCTGTCCGCCGGACCCGCGATCTACCGGCGTATGGCTGGGGGCAACGGGTCGATCGCCGAGGCCATCGCGCGCCTGCTCCCCGATGTCCGACTCGGGCTCCGCGCGACGAGCCTGGCCGACCGACGCGGCCGTGTGGAGGTGCTCGCCGGCGACGACCGGGTCGAGGCAGAGGCCGTCGTGGTGGCGGTTCCCGTTCCCCTGGTGACCGAGCTCGCGTTCGATCCGCCGCTGCCGCCCGAGCAGCGCGAGGCCTTCGAGGGGCTGCCGATGGGCGTGGCATCGAAGCTCGCCGTCCCGCTCGGGGGCGAGCCCGAACGGTGCGCGATCCAGTGCGCGGACCTGCCCTTCTGGTTCTGGGTCGCCGACGGCGCCGATCGGCGACCGCGCCGGGTCGTAGGCTCGTTCGCCGGGAGTGAGCTGCCGCAGGAGGAGCTCGAGACGGGGAGCGGCGATCCGACGACGTGGCTGCGGAGGATCGTCGAGCTGGCTCCCGAGCTCCGGCCGGAGGGCACCGCCGTGATGAAGGTGTGGGCCGACGACCCGTGCTCGCGGGGGGCGTACACCGCCTGGGATCACCCGTCGCTCTCGCGGCGCCCGCTTTTCGAACGCATGCACGGGCCGGTCGCGTTCGCCGGCGAGCACACCGCCGGGGACCACTCGGGGACGATGGAGGGCGCGCTCCGAAGCGGCAAACGGGCGGCCGCGCAGGTGCTCGAGCTCCTCGGGCGCGCCTGAGCCGATCGGTGCGCTTGAAGGGCCGTTCAAGGCCACGTGTATCATCCGGCGGACCACGGGGCCTCCGGACGACGAGCCAACGACCGAGTCGATGACCGAGATGACCTTCATGACGTCGCGTCGGACGCGATGACCGAGCCGCGCGAGGACGGTCCCGTCCTGCTCGTCGAGGACCTCGGCCCCGTGCGTCGGCTGACCCTCAACCGTCCCGCATCGCTCAACGCGTTGAACGACGACTTGATGGACTCGCTCGAAGCGGCGTTCGATACGGCCGCCGAGGACGACGACGTGCGCGTCGTCGTGCTCCGAGGCGCCGGGCGGGCGTTCTGCGCCGGGTACGACCTCAACAAGGACGCAGAGGAAGGGACCAAGGACGCGGCGGAGTGGCACCGGGAGCTGGACCGCGACACGCGGCGGCTCCTGCGGATCCTCGAACTCCCGAAGCCCGTCATCGCATCGGTGCACTCGTATTGCCTCGCCGGTGGGACCGACCTGATGCTCGCGTGCGATCTCGCGGTGGCCTCGGAGGATGCGCTGTTCGGGTACGTCGACATCCGATTCGGTTCTGGTGTCGTCTCGATGTTCCTCCCGTGGGTGGTCGGCGTGCGGGCGGCGAAGGAGCTGATCCTCACCGGGGAGGATCGGATATCGGCCGCCGACGCGCTCAGGATCGGCCTCGTGAACCGGGTCGTGCCGCGCGACGAGCTCGACGACGCGACGATGGCCCTGGCGGGCGAGATCGCGAGGAACGAGCCCTTCGTCGTCCGAACGATGAAGGCGTCGATCAACCGCGTGTGGCAGCTCGCCGGCCTGCGAGCGGCGCTCGACGCCAACACCGAGCTCGACGTGATGGTCGAGACCGCCAACCTGCCGGCCCGCGACGAGTTCCGGCGGATCACCCAGGAGGAGGGTCTGAAGGCCGCGATCGCCTGGCGGGACGCGCGGCATCGGGGCCAAGGGTGATCTTCGGGCTCGCCGCGGCCTTCGGCTGGGGTCTCGGCGACCTGTGGGCGGGGATGGCGGGCCGCAGGATCGGGAGCGGCCGGACGCTCGTGGTCGCGCAGGTATCGGTCGCGATCGTGGCGACGCTGATCGTGATCGTGGTTCGGCCGGATCTGTCCGGCCTCCCCGGGGTCGTGCCGTGGCTCGTCCCGGCCGCGTTCCTCGGCGCCGGCGCGTTCGCGACGCTGTATCGGGGTCTGGAGCTCGGCCCCATCGCCGTGGTCTCCCCGGTCCTGGCCACCTACGCCGTCGTTCCGGTCTTCCTCTCGGTGGCCCTGCTCGACGAGTCGCTCGGGGCGGTCGAGTGGGCGGGTGCGGCGATCACGATCGCGGGGGCCGTGCTGACATCGACCGACCTGCGGGCCATCCGCGGCGGATCGTTCACGCGGTTCGCCGGGTTGCCCTGGGCGATCGCGTCGACCGTGTTGTTCGGGGTCGCCACCTACGTGCTGGGGTGGTCGGCCAAGGAGGCCGGGTTCCTCGCTTCGATGTGGTTCGCGCGGGGGACCGTGTCGATCGTCGTGGTCGTCGCCGCGTTCGTCGTCTGGGTGCGGTCGAACCCGCGAGGCGCGGTCCCGGTCCGGCGCTCGCCATCGGCGCTTCGGCTCGCCGCGTTCGGTGGGGTCGTCGAGCTGCTGGGAACGATGGTGTACGCACGGGGGGCCGAGGTCGGTCTGGTGTCGATCGTGACGGCCGCGTCTGCCACCTACCCGTTCATCCCGGTGTTGGGCGGCGTCGTGCTCCTCCACGAGCGCCTGGTGCCCAATCAGTACGTGGGTGTGGCGCTCGTCGTCGCCGGGCTGATGCTGCTCGCGCTCGGCTGACGGCCATCCCAGGCACGTCGGGATTCATGTCCCGCGGAAGAACTCGACCGTCTCGGGCGCGAGCGGCGTGTTCCCCAGGATCAGGTCGGCCGCCTTCTCGGCCACCATCATGACCGGGGCGTAGATGTTGCCGTTCGGGATGTAGGGGAAGACCGACGCGTCGACGACGCGGAGTCCGTCTAGCCCGTGGACGCGCATCGTCGAGGGATCGACCACCGACAGCTCGTCGGTCCCCATCTTGCAGGTGCAGGAGGGATGCAGGGCGGTCTCGGCGTCGCCGGCCACCCACGCGAGGATCTGCTCGTCCGTCTGCACGCTGGGGCCCGGCGAGATCTCGCCCCCGTCGAACGGAGCCATTGACGGCTGGCCGAGGATCCGCCGGGCCGTGTGGATCGCCTCAACCCACTCGCGCCGGTCCTGGTCGGTCGACAGGTAATTGAAGCGCAGGGCGGGATGGACGCGCGGGTCGGGACTCGTGATCTTCACCGAACCCCGCGCATCCGAGTACATCGGCCCGATGTGGACCTGATAGCCGTGATCGCTCGCCGGTCCCGAGCCGTCGTAGCGGACGGCGATCGGCAGGAAATGGAACATCAAGTTCGGGTACCGGACCTCGTCGTTGCTTCGGACGAACCCGCCTCCCTCGAAGTGGTTCGTCGCGCCCGGCCCCGAGCGGAAGAAGAGCCAGCGAAACCCGATCCAGGGCCGGTACCGCCACTTCAGGTAGGGCGCCATCGAGACCGGCTGCGTGCACGCGTGTTGCACGTAGACCTCGAGGTGATCCTGCAGGTTCTCGCCGACGCCGGGCAGGTCGTGCACGACGTCGATCCCGAGCGCGCGGAGCTCGTCGGCCGGGCCGACGCCCGAGAGCTGAAGGGCCTGCGGTGTGTTGATCGCGCCGCCGCACACGATGACCTCGCCGGCGTGGATCCGCGCGGGCGCGCCGCCGCCGCGCGCCGCCTCGACCCCGACGGCGCGCGAGCCCTCGAACACGATCCGCGTCACGAACGTCCCCGTTCGGACCTCCAGGTTCGGGCGCGGCCTCACCGGGTGCAGGTAGGCGCCCGCCGCCGAGAGCCGGCGGCCGCGGTGGATGTTCCGGTCGAACGCCGCGAACCCCTCCTGCCGGTACCCGTTCACGTCGTCTGTCAGCTCGAAGCCCGCCTGACGCGCGGCCTCGAAGAACGCGCCGAACAGCGGGTTGGTTGCCGGGCCGCGTTCGAGCACGAGGGGCCCGGCGGCGCCCCGGAACTCGTCGCCCGGCTCGGCCGCGAGGCAGTGCTCCATCCGGCGGAAGTAGGGGAGGCAGTGCGCGTGGTCCCACGTCTGCATCCCGGGGTCGGCGGCCCATCGCTCGTAATCGAGCGGGTTCCCGCGCTGGAAGATCATGCCGTTGATGCTGCTGGAGCCGCCGAGCACCTTGCCGCGGGCGTGGTAGATCCGGCGGCCGTGCATCTGCGGTTCGGGTTCGGACTCGTACTTCCAATCGTAGAAGCGGTTGCCGATCGGGAACGTGAGCGCCGCCGGCATGTGGATGTACACGTCCCACGGGTAGTCGGGCCGTCCGGCCTCCAGCACCAACACACGGTTGGCGGGGTCGGTGGAGAGCCGGTTGGCGAGCGCGCAGCCGGCGGACCCGCCGCCCACGATCACGAAGTCGTACCGCCCGGTCGTCACGGCTCCCCTCTGGTGCCCGAACGTCTCGAAGTGTGCCTCAGGTCGGGTCCCGCGCGCTCGGCCGTGGGCGGCCAGCCGGAGGGCCGGGGTAAGCTCGGCCCGGATGGACGCGCCGGTCCGGGACCCCTTCGCGGAGTCGATCGAGGTGGTTCGCGCCGCCAATGCCCGGGGCATCCCGCTCAAGCTCATCGGTGGCCAGGCCGTCCGTCTCCTGTGTCCGCTCTTCCCGCACCGGGCGCGCGAGGACCAGGACATGGACTTCGCGTGCGTGTCCGCGAGGAAGCGGGACGTGATCGCCTTCTTCGGCGAGCGGGGCTTCCAGGGCGACGCCCGCTTCAACACGCTCCACGGCGACCGGCAGATGTACTTCACGACCGCCGACGGGAAGACCTCGGTCGACGTCGTCATGGACAAACTGAACATGTGCCACGTCCTGGATTTCTCCGACCGGATCGATCGGATGCCGGACACGCTGGACGTCACCGACCTCCTGCTGTCCAAGCTGCAGATCGTCGAGCTGAACGAGAAGGACGTCCACGACCTGCTCCACCTGCTCTCGGGGTTCGAGGCGTTGCCCGCCGACGACACCGGCACGATCGGTCTCGAGCGCATCGGCCGCCTGGTGGCGGCGGACTGGGGGTGGTGGAGGACCACCACGATGAACCTGGACAAGTTGGCGCAGCTCGCCGAGGGGGACCACCACGATCTGCTCCCCGAGGCTCGCCGCTTCGAACCAGCCGAGCAGGCCCGACGCGTGCGGGCCTTCTGCGACGAGGTGCCCAAGACCATGAAGTGGAAGCTCCGGGCGCGGGTGGGCGATCGCGTGCGCTGGTACGAGCTGCCCGAGGAGGTCGGGCACTAGGCCGGGGACCGTGCCGAGCCCCCGTCACGGCCCGCTTGCGCGGTTCCGTGGCCGGGCGGAAGATGGCCCGAGTGAAGATCTTCTTCGTGACCGACCTGCACGGGTCGGAGATCTGCTGGAAGAAGTTCCTGAACGCCGGACCCTTCTACGGGGCCGACGTGGTCATCCTCGGCGGGGACGTCACGGGCAAGGCGATGGTGCCGATCGTGCAGCGCCCGAACGGCTCCTGGGAGGCCTCCCTCCAAGACCATCTCGAGACGTTCGAGACCGACGAGGAGATCGCCGAGTTCGAGAAGCGCGTGATGAACCGCGGCTACTACCCGATCCGGGTATCGCAGGAGGAGTACGTCGCGATGCAGGAGGACGAGAACCTCGTCGACAAGCGCTTCAAGGAGGTCATGCTCGACGGCACCGAACGCTGGATCGCGATGGCCGAGGACAAGCTCGCCGGCACCGGGATCCGGGTCATCGCCTGCCCCGCCAACGACGACATGTTCGAGATCGACGACCTCCTCACCCACGCCTACGTCGTCGAGACCGGTGACGAGGAGCACCCGATCGAGCTCGACGGGTTCACGATGATCTCGATGGGGTGGACGAACCCGACCCCCTGGCACACGTTCCGGGAGGCCGAGGAGCCCGAGCTCGCCGAGCGGATCCAGCATGCGCTCTCTCACGCGTCCGACCCCGAGACCACGATCTTCAACTTCCACGCGCCGCCGTACGGCTCGAAGCTCGACAACGCGCCGGCGCTCAACCAGGACCTCACGTACAAGTCGGGTGGGCAGGCGCTGCGGCCGGTCGGCTCGACCTCGGTGCACGAGGCCATCGAGCGGTTCCAGCCGATGCTCGGCCTGCACGGCCACATCCACGAGAGCAAGGGCGCCACGAGGATCGGGTCGACGCTGTCGCTCAACCCGGGCAGCTCCTACGAGGAGGGGATCCTCCAGGCTGCCGTCGTGACGATCGACGAGAGGAAGCGGAAGGTCAAGAACTACCAGCTCGTGAACGGCTGACCGGCCGTTCCGTACCCGGGAGGGGGTGCAGATGGCAGCGGTAGGTGAAGCTCCTGCCTTGTTCCTGCGCAAGGCGACCGGCCTGGTGAAGGGGTGGTCGAAGTTCGACGCGTTCCTCTACTCCTTCATGTCGGTCAACTTCGTGACGTTGGGGCTGTTCTTCGCGCTTTCCGTGTTGGCGTTCGTGCCGACCGGACAGGTGCTCCCGGCCCTTCTGATCTCGGGCGTGTTCGTCACGTTCCTGGTCATCACGTACGCGGGGCTGATCTCGGTGATGCCGCGCGCCGGTGGGGACTACGTGTGGCAGAGCCGAGTCATGGGTGGCGGGATCGCCTTCGTCCTGGCTGTCACCGGATGGTGGTTCATCCTGTGGTACTGGGCGCCGATCTACGGCAACATCCTCAACGTCGAGGTGCTGCAACCGCTGGCCGCAACGTTCAAGTGGGACAGCGTCACCGACTGGCTGGCGACCGACAACGGCCTGTTCGTCGTGATCTTGGGGACGGTCGTGCTGGCCGGCTACCTCGTCTCGCTGGGGATGGAGGGCTACGCGAAGGTCCAGAAGGTTTGTTTCTACATCGGGATGATCGCGCTTGGCGTCGTGTTGCTCGTGATGCTGTTCGGCTCCAAGAGCGGCTTCCAGAGCGCGTTCAACCAGGAGACGGCCAACCTGTTCGGAGCCAGGGGCGATGTCTACCAGCAGACGATCGAGCTGGGCACGACCAACAACGGCGGACCGATCGTTCCCGAGCTCGGGTTCTCGCCCTTCTTCGGCGACACGCTGCTGCTGATCCCGTTCCTGTGCTTCTGGATCCTGTGGCCGAACTGGGGCGCCACGTTGTACGGCGAGGTCCGCGGCGCCAGCGACTTCAAGCGCGTGATGGGCGGCATGATGTACGGGCTGTGGGTCACGGTGGCCGTGGCCGTCGTGTTCATCCTGCTCGTGAACAAGTTCTTCGGGTGGGAGTTCTTCAACGCGGCGAACCTGAACTACTGGGCCACGGTCTACGGGTTCGGGGACGCGACGATGCCCGTCTGGTCCTATGCCCCGTTCATGACGAGCTTCTACTTCCACAACTCGCTGATCACGGCGGTGATCGTGCTCGCGTTCGGCGCCTGGTTCCTCGGTTGGGCGGGCACGCTGTTCCTCTCGTCCACCCGCGTGATCTTCGCTGCGGCGTTCGACCGCGTGCTGCCCGAGAAGGTGGCCGACGTCTCCGAGAAGCGGCACGTGCCGGTGTGGGCGCTGGTGTTGATGCTCGTGCCCTCCGTCGCGGTGGGGGCCTTGTACGCGTATACCAGCAAGTTCGCCACGTACATCCTGGACGCGACGCTGGTGATCGCGGTGACGTTCTTCGGCACGGCGATCGCGGCCATGATCCTGCCCTACCGCAAGAAGCAGCTGTACGCGAACTCGCCGATCGCCCGGTACACGATCCTCGGGCTGCCGTTGATCACGGTGACGGGATTCGTGACCGCGGCGTTCCTGGGGTTCAACCTATGGCACTGGTTCACGAACGACCTGTACGCCGTCAACAACAGCGAGTCCTTGTGGTTCATGGGGATCATGTACGGGCTCGCGTTGATCATCTACATCGTGGCGAAGGTGTACCGGAAGCAGCAGGGGATCGACCTGAGCGCCGTCTACAAGGAGATCCCCGTCGAGTAGGACCGGGGAACATGAGCTGACCGGGGGCGGCCACGTGGCCGCCCCCGGGGTCTGGGGGCTCGAGAAGCGAGCGCGGATGCGCGTGCGCTAAGCCCCACGACTGGGTCGCTCTGGAGGGTTCCTGATGGCTGACGAGTACCGGATGTTCATCGCCGGCGAGTGGACCGGCTCGGAGAGCGGGGCGACGTTCGAGGCGACCTCGCCCTCGACCGGCGAGGTGATCGGCACGCTGCCCGAGGGCACGCGCGAGGACGTTCGCCGAGCGGTCGCCGCCGCCGCCGATGCGTTCGGGACCTGGTCGCGCCTGACGGCGTTCGACCGCGCGCGGGCGATGCGGCGCGTGGCCGAGGCGATCGACAAACGCCGCGACGACCTCGCGCACACGCTCACACGCGACCAAGGCAAGCCGATGCGGGCGGAGGCGTTCGACGAGGTCGACGAGCTGATCGCGTACTTCGAGATGGCGGCGGGCGACGCCGTCCGGATCGAGGGGCTCATCCCGCCGTCGGTGACCGAGGGCAACCGTGTGCTCGTCTACCGGGTGCCTCGCGGAGTTGCCGGTGTGATCAGCCCATGGAACTGGCCGTACACGATGCCGGGGGAGATCGTGGCGCCCGCCCTCGCGAGTGGGAACACGGTCGTGCTCGCGCCGGCGCCCACGACGAGCATCTGCGCGGTGGCGCTCGCCGAGGTGATCGCCGAGGCGGACCTGCCGCCAGGGACGTTCAACCTCGTCACCGGTCCCGGTGCCGTGGTGGGGGACGAGGTCGCCTCGAACCCGGGGATCTCGTCCGTCGGCTTCATCGGCTCGATCACCACCGGCCACCGCGTGGCCGAACGCGCCGCGGGCACGGAGCTGCTCCTCGAGATGGGCGGCAACGGGCCCCTGGTCGTGCTCGAGGACGCCGACCTGGACGCGGCCGTCGAGGCCACGCTCACCGCCTGCTTCCTCAATGCCGGTCAGAGCTGCACCGCGGGCGAACGCGTCCTGGTACAGCAGGCCGCGCACGACGAGTACGTCTCGCGCCTCACGGCCGCGATCGCCGAGCGGATCAAGCTCGGCGACCCGTTCGACGAAGAGACCACGATGGGGCCGCTCAACAACGCCCCGGTGGCCGACAAGACCGAGCGGCACGTGAGCGACGCGGCCGGGCTCGGCGCGTCGATCGTGACGGGGGGCAAGCGTGCGCCGCAGTTCGGAAGCGATCTGTTCTTCGAGGCCACGGTGGTCGACGGCGTAACCGAGAACATGGAGATCGCGCGCGAGGAGACGTTCGGGCCCGTAGTGCCGGTTCAGGCGATCCGGGACGAGAACGAGGCGATCGCACTCGTCGACGGCTCCCGGTATGGGCTCCTCTCGGCGATCTTCACGGCCGACATCGGGCGCGGGCTGCGGTTCGCCGAGCGCGTGCGGACCGGCTGGGTGAACGTCAACGAGGGCACCAACTACTGGGAGTCCCATCTGCCGTTCGGGGGGCGGGCGGGTTCGGCCAGCGGCGTCGGCCGGGTGGGCGGGCGCTTCTCGATGGAGCGGCTGACCGAGCTCAAGACGATCGTCGTGCACCTGGGATAGGAGGCCGGGCGTGTTCCGGTCGAAGGGACGACCGACCAGGCTCTTCTTCGCGGCGGACCTGCACGGCTCGCAGCCGACGTTCCGGAAGTTCCTCGGCGCGGCGGCGTTCTACGGGTGCGACGCGCTGGTGTTCGGTGGCGACCTCATGGGGAAGGCGCTCGTGCCCATCGTCCGATCGAACGGCGTGTTCCACGCGCACTTCCAGGACCGCGACCACGAGTTCGAGAAGGACGGGATGGATGCGTTCACCCGGAGCGTCGAGCTCCCCGGCTTCTACTGGCACGTGTTCGAGCCCGACGAGTACGAGGCCGTGAAGGACGACGAGCTCGCCCGGCTCGGGCTGTTCCAACGCCTCGCCTCGGAACGGCTGACCGAGTGGATCTCGCTCGCGGAGGACCGGCTCGCCGGCAGCGGCGTCCGGATGTACCTGACCGGCGGGAACGACGACGAGCCCGCGATGCTCGAGGTGCTCCAGCGTCACGCCGGGGCGAACGTGATCGCGTGCGAGAACCGCGTGGTCGAGCTCGACGACGAGCACACGATGGTCACGGTCGGCCTGTCCACGGTCACGCCGTGGGACACGCCGCGCGAGGCGAGCGAGGAGGTCATCGCGAAGGCGATCGACCGCTCGGCCGAGAATGTCCCCGACGTCGGCCGGTGCGTGTTCAACCTGCACTGCCCCCCCAAGGACACGCCGATCGACACGTGCCTCAAGCTGGAGAAAGTCACGGGCGAGCTGCCGAAGCCCATCCGCGTGGCCGGCCGCTTCCTGACGACCGGTGGCGGGTCGGTCGCGGTTCGGGAGGCCGTCGGGCGGTACCAGCCGCTGGTCGCGCTCCACGGTCACATCCACGAATCGGCGGGACGGTTCCGGCTGGGCAGGACGCAGTGCTTCAACCCGGGGAGCGAGTACGTCCAGGGGACGCTGAACGGGTGGATCGTCGCGCTCAAGGGCGGAGAGCTCACCGGCTATCAGCACACGTCGGGATGATCGGGCCGTAGCCGGCGAGACGACGTTCAGGCTCGGCCGGATGCTGGCAGACTGCCCTTCATGCCTGACCGGGCTCGAACCGTGGTCATCGGCGCCGGGATCGTCGGCGTGAGCGCCGCGTACCACCTGGCGGAGCTCGGCGAGCGCGACGTTCTCGTGCTCGACCAGGGTCCGCTGTTCGAGACCGGGGGGTCGACCTCGCACGCGCCGGGTCTGGCGTTCCAGACCAACGGTTCGCGCATGATGTGCCGGATCGCGCAGGAGTCCGTCGCGCTGTACGGGACCCTCGAGCGCGAAGGTGAGCCGGCCTGGTACGGCGTCGGCGGGATTGAGGTCGCGACGACCGAGGCGCGGATGCGGGAGCTGAAACGACGGCTCGGGTTCGCCCGCTCGTACGGGCTCGAGGGTGCCGAGCTCCTGACGCCCGCCGGGGCCGCCGCCAAGGTTCCGCTGCTCGACCCGTCCACGATCCTGGGGGCGTACCACGTCCCCTCCGACGGGATCGCGAAGGGCGTCCGGATCGCCGCGGCGCTCGCCGGCAAGGCGGAGGAGATGGGCGTAGCGTTCGATGGCGGCGTCGCGGTGACCGGGTTCGACATCCGGGACGGGCGTGTCAACGGCGTCCGGACCGATCGCGGCGACGTCGAGTGCGAGCGCGTGCTGCTGTGCGCCGGGATCTGGGGGCCGAGCGTCGGCGCATTAGCAGGGGTCCCCGTCCCGCTGCTGGCCGTCCAGCACCAGCTCGTCTGGACCGACCCGATCCCCGAGCTCGAGGGCGACACGCGGGAGGTCGCGCATCCGATCCTTCGGCACCAGGACATGGCGATGTACTTCCGCCATCGCCAGGATCACTACGCGGTCGGCAGCTACAAGCACGAGCCGATCGCCACACCGCAGTCCGATCTTCGGCGTCCCGGCGAAGACCCGTCGATGCCGTCGCTGATGCCGTTCACGCCGGCCGATTTCGACGTCGCCGAGGCCGAGGCCGCGCGTCTGCTGCCGGCCCTGAAGGGGCATATGCGCTCCGCCGACCCCGACCGCTCGATCAACGGGATGTTCTCGTTCACGCCGGACGCGGGCTCGATCGTGGGTGAGTCGGCCGCGGTGCGGGGCGTGTGGATCTGCGAGGCCGTCTGGGTGACGCACGCCGCCGGGTTCGGCAGGCACGTGGCCGAGTGGATGGTCCGGGGCGAACCGTCGATCGATTTGGCGGAGGCGGACGCCAATCGCTTCTACCCGTACATGACCACGCCGCCGTTCGTGCTCGAACGCGGCAAGCAGCAGTATCGCGAGGTGTACGACATCATCCATCCGCGCCAGCAGATGGCGCGCCCGCGCAAGCTCCGGCTCTCGCCGTTCTACGACCGGCAGGTGGATCTCGGCGCGGAGTTCGTCGTGGGCGCCGGCTGGGAACGCCCCGAGTGGTTCGAGGCCAACGCCGCGCTCGTCCCGTCCGATGCGCCGTGGCTGCGCCGGGACGAGTGGGCCGCGCGGTTCTGGTCGCCGATCGAGGGGGCCGAGCATCTGGCGACGCGTTCGAGCTCGGCGCTGTTCGACCTCACCCCGTTCGCGAAGTTCGACGTCGAGGGTCCCGACGCGCTTGCCTACCTCGAGCGGATCTGCGCCAACCGGATCGACCGTCCGGTCGGGACGATCGTCTACACGGCAATGCTGACGCCGACCGGCGGGATCCGCTGCGACCTCACGATCACGCGCAAGGAGAACGAGCTGTTCCGCGTGATCACGGGCGGCGGCAGCGGGCAGCACGACCTCGCCTGGATGCGGCGGCAGATCCGCGAGGGCGAGCGCGTCCGGATCGTCGAGCGCACCGGGTCGCTGTTCGCGCTCGGCCTGTGGGGGCCGAACGCGCGCGAGGTCCTTTCCGCGGTCACCGACGTGGACGTGGGCGACGACGCGTTCCCGTACATGACGGCTCGGTACCTGAACGTCGGGGAGGTCGGACCCGTGTGGGCCCAGCGCATCTCGTACGCGGGCGAGCTCGGGTGGGAGCTGTACGGGCAGTTCGCGATGGGGGGCCGGGCCTGGGAGGTGCTGTGGGAGGCCGGGCGGGACCGGGGGCTCGTGGCCGCCGGGCTCGGGTGCTTCGACACGCTGAGGCTGGAGAAGGGGTATCGGTTCTGGGGCCAGGACATCGACACCGAGCGTGATCCGTTCGAGGCCGGGCTCGGCTTCGCGGTCAAGATGGACAGGGAGGGTTTCCGGGGTCGCGAGGCGCTCGAGCGGGCGTTGGAGCAGGGCTCCCGCGAGAGGCTCGCCTGTATCACGCTCGACGACCCGTCCGCGGTGGTGCTCGGCAAGGAGCCGATCCGATCGGGCGGGCACGTCGTGGGCTACGCGACGTCCGCCGGGTACGGCTACTCGGTCGGGCGCTGCATCGTCTACGGTTACCTGCCCGCCGAGCTGGCGGCGCCGGGCTCGCCGGTCGAGGTCGAGTACTTCGACGAGCGGCTCCCGGCGACGGTCGCCGAGGACCCGTTGTGGGACCCGAAGGGCGAACGACTGAGGGCGTGACGAGGTCGCTCGGGCCGGATCACGCAGGAAAGGAGCGGAGCGTGGCCGTCATCGACAACCCGGGGATCCTCCTCTACACGCGGATCCGCAAGTCGCCGTACTTCTACGCGTCCCGCGAGCACGGGGTCGCCCGCTACAGCGTGTACAACCACACGTATCACCCTCGCCACTACGGCGACCCGGTTGCCGAGTACTGGCACCTCGTGAACGGCGTCACGCTGTGGGACGTCGGTGTCGAGAAGCAGATCCAGATCAAGGGCCCGGACGCGTTCGACCTCACGAACACGATCGTCCCGCGCGACCTCCACAAGTGCGCGGTCAACGAGTGCAAGTACGTCTTCATCACCGGCCCCGAGGGCGGGATCCTCAACGATCCGGTCCTGCTCCGGGTCGCGGAGGACGAGTTCTGGCTCTCGCTCGCGGACTCCGACGTGAACCTGTACGCGCTCGGGATCGCCGCCGCGAGGGGGATGGACGTGACGGTGCAGGAGATCGACGTGGCTCCCGTCCAGATCCAGGGCCCGAACGCGAAGAAGGTGCTCACCGAGCTCTTCGGCGAGCGGGTCCTCGAGATCCCGTACTACGGCCTGATGCAGGGCGAGCTGGACGGTATGGACGTCGTGGTCTCGCGCACCGGCTACACGGGTGAGGTCGGCTACGAGATCTACCTGCGGGACGCATCCGAGCACGGGGTCAAGCTGTGGAACCGGGTGCTCGAGGCGGGCGGGCCCCACGGGCTCGAGGTGATCGGGCCGTGCCACATCCGACGCATCGAGGGGGGCATCCTCGCGTTCGGCGCGGACATGTGGTACGAGCACAACCCTTTCGAGGTCGGGTACCACTACACGTGGATGGTCGACCTGGAGCAGGAGGCCGACTTCATGGGCAAGGAGGCCCTCAAGCGGATCAAGGCCGAGGGCGTCAAGCGCAAGCTCGTCGGAGTCGACATCGACGGCGAACCCCTCGGCAGCTACATCGACAACGAGATGCTCGACGTCTTCCCCGTGTCGGTGGGAGGGAACGTGGTCGGCACGGTCACCTCGGCCTGCTACTCGCCGCGCCTGGAGAAGAACATCGGGTTCGCGATGCTGCCGATCGAGCACACCGAGCTCGGGACCGGGCTCCAGGTGGAGACGCCGGTCTCCGGATCCGTGAAGGCCACCGTCGTGACGATGCCCCACTGGGACCCCAACAAGGACATCCCCAAGCAGTAGCGCTCACGCGGCCGGAAGCACGAAGCGGATCGTCGTCCCACGACCGGGCTCGCTCTCGGCCGAGATCGTGCCGCCGTGCGCCTGGACGAGGCTCTTCGCGATCGCGAGTCCGAGCCCCGAACCCCGGGACTCGGGCGAGCGCGTGAATCGGTCGAAGACGTGGGCGAGCTCGTCGGCAGGGATCCCCTCACCCGTATCGGTGACGCGGAACGCCATGCCGGCCTCGTCCCGCGCCGCGCCGACCGTGACGGTCCCGCCGGCGGGCGTGTGGCGCAGCGCGTTCGAGACCAGGTTCGCGAGCACCTCGCCGATCCGGACGCGGTCGACGTCGAGCGTCCGCATGTCCGGAGCCACCTCCGTGCGGAGCGCGACGCCGCGCTCGGCCGCCTCCGCCCGGTGGGCGGCCTCGGCGGTCTCGACGAGCTCGCCGGGCTCGAGCCGCTCGCGATGGAGCCGCAGCGCCCCGGCCTCGGCATTCGAGAGGAGCTGCAGGTCATCCAGGAGCCGGGCCATCACGGTCGTCTCGGCGCCGATCAGGGCGAGGTCGCCGCCGCCGGGCTCGTACAGGCCGTCGGCCATCCCCTCGACACGTCCGCGGATCACCGAGAGGGGGGTCCTGAGCTCGTGTGCGACGTCGGCGAGGAGGTTGCGGCGTTGCTCCTCGTTGGTCTGGAGCCGCTCGGCCATCCGGTTGAAGGCCCGGGCGAGATCTCGAACGTCGCCCGGACCCTGCACCTTCGCCCTGGCCGTGTAGTCGCCCTCGGCGACGCGCGCCGCAGCGTCCATGACCTCGCCGATCGGCCTCGCCGTCCGCCGGACGACCCGGCCGAACGCGACGAAGCCGATGATGAGCAGGATCGGGAAGACCAGGAACCATGGTCCCGCTCGCCGCCCCTCGTGGAACCCGCCGCCGAACGTCGCACCCAACCACCCCGCGACGAACACGAACGCGAAGAAGAGCGCGATCCCGATCGCGATCCGGCGGAAGAAACGTCCCCGCATCGCGCCCCAACCCTCCGGCGAGCGCGGCGGGAACGGTTCGTCCTCGGGCCACCACGGGGGACGGAACCCGGGAGCCCGTCCCGGTTCGCGGGGGCGGTCATGCATCGGCGAACCGATAGCCCACGCCGTGGACCGTCACGACGTATCGAGGGTTCCCCGGGGTGGGCTCGATCTTCCGACGGAGGTTCTTCACGTGGGCGTCGATCGCGCGTTCGTAGGACTCGATCGCCACGCCGTGCACGGCATCGAGGAGCTGGGACCGGGTGAAGACGCGGCCGGGTTCGCGCGCGAGGGTCGCCAGGAGCTGGAACTCGGTGGGGGTGAGCTCGACCGGCGCACCGCCCACGCTCACGCGCATCTTGCCGGTGTCGATCTCGACGTCGCCCGCCCGCACGATCTCGTCGCCTCGCGCGGCGGCGCGGCTCCGACGGAGCACCGCCCGAACGCGAGCCACGAGCTCCTTGGGGCTGAACGGCTTGACCACGTAGTCGTCGGCGCCGAGCTCGAGCCCGACGATCCGGTCGGTCTCGTCCCCGCGCGCCGTCAGCATCACGATCGGGGTGTCCGACCACCGCCGGATCTCGCGTGCCACGTCCAGCCCGTCCCGGCCGGGGAGCCCGAGATCGAGCACCAGCAGGTCGGGCTTGGCGCTGCGGACGCTCGCCACGGCCGAACCGCCGTCGCCGACCACGATCACTTCGAAGCCGGCGTTCCGCAGGTAATCGCGGACGATCCGAGCGATCTCGATCTCGTCCTCGACCACCAGCACCGTCGTCATCTCGTCGCCTTCCGGTGGCACGTCCTCGTGCGCTCGCTAGCCTGCCGACGCAGGCGGGCGGTGGCAACCGCCACCGCCCACTCACCCGATGCGCCTCGGGTCAGGCGCTCGGCGGCCCGGTGCTCTCCTGGTCGCCCACCTGCTCGTGCTGGCGGCGATGCCAGTCGCTCGCGCGATCCTCGAACCTGGCTCGGCCCTCCTCGGACCACGGTCCATACCCGGGGCCGTGGTCGCGGCCCCACCAGCGGGGACCGCGGAAGGCACGGCTCACGAGGAAGATCGTGCCGAAGATGAACAGCGGGAACAGGAAGAACCCGAATGGGAAGAACCCGTACCCGCGCCCGTATCCGCCCACCACCTGGACCACCCGCTCCGAATCCGCCGCGCGGCGGATCCCCTCGTCGACGCCGGCGTTGTACGCGCCGATCGCGATCACGGCCGTGACCAGCACGATCAGGATCGTCGCGGCGATCGCCCATCCACGTCTCATCTGATGCCTCCTTCCGAACGCTCCTCGTCCGTCACCATCGATGGTGGCGCTCGGATGTGAAGCGCTCGTGAAGACGCTCGGGAGGGTTCGTGCGGTCGACATGCGTCCGCGGGACGCGTGTCTGGGGGGCTCACCCGTCGCGCGTCACGTCGGCGACGTCGGCCTCGAGCGCCGTGACGAGGTCGCGGCCGGCCACGTGCAGGTTGACGCCGTGGCCCCCGCCACCGATCGCGACGCGCTCGAGCGACGGGATCCGCGTGTCGGCGATCACGGGCCACGAGTTCGACGCGCCGAACGGCGTGATCGTCCCGCGCTCGTACCCGGTCGCGGTCTTCGCCTCCTCGGCATCGGGAAGCGCGAGCCTGCTGACGCCGAGGTGGGCACGGAGCCTGGGCCAGTCGATCTGCCGCCCGCCCGGGACCAGGACGAAGACGTAGTCGTCGGCGCCGCGTCGAACCACGATCGTGCGGAGCAACTGCCCGAGCTCGATCCCCTGGAAGCTCGCGCTCTCCTCGGCCGAGCGCGCGCGTTCGGTCCGGACCACCTCATAGGTGAGGTCCGAACCCCGCAGGGCGCGGAGCGCGGGCGTGTCGTCGTCCACCTGCGCGACCCTACCGGTCAGGCCGGGGCCACCGCGAGCAGCAGGTCGACGACGTAGCCGGCGAAGGACGGCCGGACGAACAGCCTCGTCGTCCCCTGTCGTTCCTGAAGGAGGACCTGTGCCGCGCCGAACACCGACTGCGCGCATCGTCGGTCGCCCCAGGACCGCGGGTGCAGATCGATCGGGCACGCGGACGAGAGGTGCTCGTGTCGCGACGAGCCCGAGAGCTCGAGCACGGCGCGATTGGCCGAGACGTCGACCACCGATCGATGGACGTCCGCGAGCGAGCGCTCGAGCTCCTCCGCGATCGCGCCCGCGCCGCCCGGTTCGGCGACGACGAGCCACTCGTCCGGCCCGAGCCAGAGCACGTCGCGATCGCCGGCGGGCGTCCAGGTGTTCGGCTCCGTCGGGAAGCCGAGTGTCCCCGCCGTCGTCGGATCGACCCGGACGTCGACCTGGGCGAGGAAGGCGAGCTCTCTCGAACCGATCCGGTCCAGGTCGGCCGCCCGATTCGCGAGCGGGCTCCTAGCCGTCACGCCGTTCCCCGTCGGGGTCGTAGGGGATCGGGGACGTCACCTCACACGCCACCGTGCCCTCGGGCAGCGGCGCGTAGACCGTGCGGCCGTGCATGTCGTGACCGCCCGCCAGCATCGCGAGCGCGAAGGCACGCCCGAGCGCCGGGCTGCGGTACGAGGACGTGACGTGGCCGGGGAGCGGCATGGGGATCCGGCCGGTGTCGTCGAGCACGAGCTGCGCGCCTTCGGGCACGAGCGCCTCCGGGTCGACCGGCAACAGCCCGACGAGCTGCTTGCGATCGGGACGCACGATGTCGGATCGCCGCAGCGAACGGCGCCCGACGAAGTCGCCCTTGGATGGGTTCACGATCCAGTCCATCCCGAGGTCGTGGGGCGTGACGCTGCCGTCCGTGTCCTGCCCGACGATCACGTAGCCCTTCTCGGCGCGAAGGACGTGCATCGCCTCCGTCCCGTACGGCTCGATCCCGAACGGCTCGCCCGCTGCGATCACGGCCTCCCAGACCTCCAGGCCCTGCCAGGCCGGCACGTGCAGCTCGTAGGCGAGCTCACCCGAGAAGCTCACGCGCGCCAGCCTTCCCGGCACCCCCGCGATGTGGCCGTCGCGGAACGTCATGAACGGAAAGGCCTCGCGCGAGAGGTCGACGTCGGTCCCCGTCGCCGAGACCACCTCGCGCGCACGCGGGCCGTTGATCGCGACGACCGCCCACTGCTCGGTGACGCCGGTGCAGAACACCCGAAGCTCGGGCCACTCGGTCTGCAGCCACTCCTCGAACCGATCGAGGACGAGGGCCGCGCCGCCCGTGGTGGTCGTCACGAGGTAGCGGTCCTCGGCCAGACGCAGCGCGACGCCGTCGTCCACGACCATCCCGTCCAGCCCCAGCATCAGCCCGTACCGGATCGAGCCGACCGGCAGGTTCGACATCCGGTTCGTGTACATGCGATCGAGGAAGGCGGCCGCGTCGGCTCCGATCACCTCGATCTTGCCGAGCGTCGACGCGTCCATGGCGCCGGCGGCGTTGCGCACAGCCAGGCACTCGCGCTCCACCGCCCGATCCATCGATTCGCCCTCGCGCGCGAAGAACCACGGCCGCTTCCACTGCCCGACGTTCTCGAACGCAGCCCCGCGCTCGACGTGCCAGGGGTGGATCGGGGTGGTCCGGATCGGGTCGAACAGGGCGCCTCGGAACGGGCCGGCGAGGGTCACGTACGGCACGGGCATCGCCGGTGGCCGCGCGTTCGACGGTCCCTGCCATCCCGGCGACTCGCCGAGGAGCGCGTTCACGACCTCGGCGGTGATGACCCCGCTCGTGCGGCCCTGGTCGATCGCGGTGCCGATGTACGTGGCGCGCTTCACGTGCTCGACGGAGCGGAGGCCCGCGTCGAGCGCGTCGGCGACGTCGGCGATCGTCTGGTCGCGCTGGAAGTCCACGAAGTGCCGCGAGGTGTCCTCGCTCGGCACGAACCAGTACGGCGCGTCGTTGGGCACCTCGCCGGCCGCCGACCCCACGACCGACAGCCACGGTGGCCCCTGCGTCGGGACGAACGCGTGGACCTCGTCGTCGAACCGCACGCCGCCGCCGATCGCGCGCCACAGCGCGAGGTTCGGGTCCCAGCCGCCCGACACGAGGAGCGAATCGCATGCGATCGTCCGTCGATCGCCCTCGGGTCCCTCGAGATGGACCGCCTCGAGCCGTCGGTCGCCCTCGGTTCCCGAGACGACCCAGCCGCGCAGCACCTCGGCGTCCGTCGCGAGCCCGGGATCGGGATCGGTCCCACTCACGTCCGCGATCGCGGGCACGTCGCCGCCCAGCGCGACGAGGTTCGAGGCCACGCCGTACGCGCCTGCCCGCGCGGTGAACACGATCGTGCGCGAGCCGGCGAGCACCCCGAGCTCGAGCTGGTAGATCCACGCCGCGTAGCTGAGCATCACGCCGGGCCGGTCGTTGTCGGCGAACGCGATCGAACGCTCGAACGCGCCGGTCGCGAGGATCACGCGCTTCGCGCGGACGTGCCAGATCCGGTCGAGCTCGTCCGCGCGCTCGAACACCGTGACGAACCCGTCGTCATACAGGCCGAGCGCCGTCGAGCGCGTAAGGTACGTGACGCCCTCGGCCCGGAAGTCCCCGCCGGCGCCCCGCTCGATCGTCCGATGTTGCTCGACGAGCACGACGCGTTCCCCTCGCGCGGCGGCGTCGCGGGCCGGGTAGAAGCCGTCGTGGCCGCTCCCCACGACGAGGAGCTCGACGTGCGCGTTCCGGTGCTCGACGCGGCGGCCGCGAGGTGCATCGCCGCGGAGGCGTCCGACGCCCGAGCGGCTCTGGACCACCATGCCGTCGACGACGTCCACCATGGTCGCGGCGACGATCGGTTCGAACCACGGCTCCGAGATCTCGACGAACGCGTTCGGCTCCTCGGCGCCAGCCGAGAAGACGCCGCGCGGACGCCCGAGGATCGGGCTGCGGAACGGTGCCTCCAAACCGTTGGCGAGGATCGCGCTCGCGACGGTGTCACCCTCGAACGCCGAGACCTCCTCGCCGTCGAACGTGAACGAGATCGGCGCGGCTCGGTCGATCGCGGACCCACCCGACGGCATCCGCCGGGCGGTCACGAGGGACCCTCGCCCCGAGGGGTCGACCGCTCGAACGCATACGTCGCCGTGTCCCGGACCGCGTCGAACCATCGGCGGCAGCCGTGGTCGTGGTACCAGCGCTCGGCGAAGGGGCCTTTCGGGTTGTCGCGCAGGAACAGGAAGTCGGCCCATTCCTCGTCGGACAGCGCCTCCGGGTCCTGCGGGTACGCGATCCCGGCTTGCCCGCCGTAGCGGAACTCGATCTCCTCGCGCGGGCCGCACCACGGGCAGGGGACGAGCAGCACTCAGACCGCCTCCGCCTCGTCGAACGCCCGCACGAGCCGCTTCGGCGCCGTGAGTCGCCACGCCTCGGTGACGAGCTCGCGGAGCTCGTCGGGGTCGGCCGTCCGGATCCGCACGCCGACCCATCCGCTCGGACCCACGTACGGCGGGACGAAGAACGTGTCGGGGTCCATCGCGGTCAACGCCTTCTGCTCGTCGTGCGTCGACTTGATCCACAGGTCCCGCTCGTGCTCGGCGAACATCACGAAGATCTTGTTGCGGACGCGGAACGTCGCGGTCTCCCAAGTCTCCCGCTCTTCGGCATCCGGGAGCTCGAGCGCGATCCGCCGCACCGTCCGGGCCTGCATCAGTGGGCGACCCCCGCGGCGCCGTGCTCGTCGATCAGCGCGCCCGTCATGAATCGCTCGAGCGCGTAGGGCCGCGCCAGGGGTCCTGGCTCGCCCCGGGCCACGAGATCCGCGAACACCCACCCGGAGCCCGGTGTCGCCTTGAACCCGCCCGTGCCCCAGCCGCAGTTCAGGTACAGGTTCTCGATCGGGGTCCTCGATAGGATCGGTGACGCGTCCGGGCACACGTCCACGATCCCGCCCCACGTCCGGAGCAGCTTCGCGTGCGCGAAGACCGGGAACAGCTCGATCGCGGCGGCGAGCTGGTGCTCGATCACGTGGAACGAGCCGCGCTGCGCGTAGCCGTTGTAGGGATCGATCCCCGCGCCCATCACGAGCTCGCCCTTGTCGGCCTGCGACACGTAGACATGCACCGCGTTCGACATCACGACGCAGCCGAGCACCGGCTCGAGCAGGACCGAGACGAGCGCCTGCAGCGGGTGCGACTGCACCGGGAGCCGGAGTCCGACCATCTCGGCGAGGACGCTCGTGTGGCCGGCGGCGACGAGCCCGATCTTGCCGGCCGCGATGTCCCCTCGCGTGGTCCGAACGCCCTCGGCGCGCCCGCCGGCCCCGCGGAGGAACCCCGTCACCTCGCAGTGCTCGACGATGTCGACGCCGAGCTCACTCGCGCGCGTGGCATACGCCCACGCGACCTTGTCGTGCCTAGCGGTGCCGCCGCGGCGCTGGAGCGTCGCGCCCAGCACGGGATACCGGACGTCCGGCGCGGTGTTGATCATCGGACAGAACGCCTTGACGTCCTCGGGCTCCAGCCACTCGGCGTCGATCCCGCTCAGGCGGTTCGCGTGCAGGCGTCGCATCGAGGACCGGACGTCGCCGAGGGAGTGAGCGAGGTTCAGCACGCCCCGCTGGCTGAACTGGAGGTCGGAGCCCAGATGCTGCTCGAGCCCCTCCCAGAGCTTGAGCGAGTGCTCGTAGATCGCAGAGCTCTCGTCCCACAGGTAGTTCGAGCGGATCACCGTGGTGTTGCGGGCCATGTTGCCGCCGGCCAGCCAGCCCTTCTCGACCACGCAGACGTTCGTGATCCCGTGGTTCCTCGCCAGGTAGTACGCCGTCGACAGGCCGTGCCCCCCGCCACCGACGATCACGACGTCGTAGGCGGGTTTCGGCTCGGCGGCTCGCCAGTAGGTGGGTCCGGCCATGGGGAGATTCTGCACAAGGGCGTGGGCGGCCGCTCCGGACGGGGCGGTAGCATCGCCCGACGGTCGCCCGACGTCACCACGCCGCCCGCTCGAGGAGGAGTCGCCGTCGCCTCGTGGTGTTCGCCGTGGCGGCGGTGGCGCTGGTCGCCGGGGGCATCGGTTACGTCGCCCTCTCGGGCCCATCGATCGTGATCCCGGACGATCCGTGCGCCGATCGGCCGCCGCTCCGCAACGTCGACGGCGTTCGGCTCCAACCCGTCGCGATGCGGGCGTTCCTGCAGGCGCAGCGGGAGGCCGGCGTTCCGATCCCGGTCGTGCAGAGCTATCGATCATGTGCCGAGCAGCGGCGGGCCTGCCGCTCGATCTGCGGCAACCCCGAGGGTTGTCCGGATCTGTGCGCTCCGGCCGGGCTGTCCTGGCACCAGCTCGGCGCCGCGGTCGACATCACGCAGGAAGGCCTGGACGATCCTCGTATCGTTCACGCGCTCGAGGAGAACGGATGGTGTCAGGCCCTACCCGACAGCGACCCGGGACATTTCTCCTTCGACGGCTGTCACTGACCGAAGGCTCACCAGTGGAAGAGCTCGTCGAGATGCAGGACGATCGGCCACGCGCCGTCGGTCGTGTTCGACAGGACCGTGTAGGTGAAGCGCTGGCTCGGGTCGTGCACGGTCTGGAACGACACGCCGGCGTCGGATCCGTGCAGCTCCACGCGGCCGTCCGAGGGGTGGAGCCAGATCCCCAGGCCGTACCGCGCCGGCTGCGTGGGTGACGGCACGTCGCTCCGGGGATGCACCATGTAGGCGACCACGTCCTTCGACACGATGCGCCCATCGAACAGCGCGGTCCACAGCGATCTGACGTCCGCCGCGGTCGTGTAGATGCCGCCGTCCCCGCTTCCTCGGACCGGCAGATGGAAGATGTTGGTCCTCGAGCCGTCCTCGGCGAGGTAGCCGAGCGCCGCGCGTCCCGGAAGCTCGTCCGAGCGCAGGAACTCCGTGTCCACCATCGCGGCCGGTTCGCACACGCGTTGCTTCACCAGCTCGTGGAACGGTATCCCTGTGGTGCGCTCCGCGATCAGGGCGAGGACCACGTAGCCGCCGTTGCTGTAGGAGAACCGCTCGCCCGGCGGGAACTTCGTCTCGAACCCGTCGAGCACCCGGAGGTACTCCTCGGTGGATCCGAGTTCGTGGACGGGGGCGGGCACCACGTAGGCGTTGGTGTTGCGCTCGATCTCCTCGTCGTAGTAGTCGCCGATACCGGAGCGATGCGCGAGCAGCTGCTCGATGGTCACTGCGTCGTCGATCAGCGGCAGGTCTTCCCCGAGCGTCGAACGGGCCGTGCTCTCGAGCGTCAGCCGCCCCTCGTCGACCAGGCTCATCACCGTCAGGGCGGTCAGACCCTTGGTCCCGCTCGCGATCCCGAAGCGAGTGTCGGTCGTGTTCGCGATCCCGAACCCCCGATGCGCGAACCCGTAGGCCTTCGCGAGCTGGACGTCGTCGCCGCGGTCGACGCGCACGACGCCCGAAAACGCCGTCTGTGAGGCGATCCGGTCGACGGCCCGCTCCAGGTCGCTCATGCCGTGACGACGAGCGGGTTGTCCTTCCGCCGGCCTTCGGTCCCCTTCACCGCCTCATCGTCGCCGTCGCGCAGGGCTTGGAAGAAGCGGATGAGGACGGGTCGGATCTCCTCGCAGGGCTCCACGCGCGGAGTGTCGCCCGAGACGGACGTAACCGGCAACCGCGAGCCGGGCTTGCACTCGGATTGAACGGCGAGTCAAACTGTGGCATGGAGCGCCCAGAGACGCTCGTCTGGGACGCCTACGCCCGAGCGCTCCCCTCGATGCTCGACGCCGTCGGTCGGACGCCGCTCGTTCGACTGTCCCGAGTGGGGCGGGAAGGTCTCAGCCTCCTCGCCAAGATCGAGTGGTACGGGCCGACCGGCTCCACGAAGGACCGGATCTATCGCCACATGATCGAACGGGCGGAGGAGCGCGGCGACCTGAGGCCCGGGATGACGATCGTCGAGTCGACGACCGGCAACGCGGGGATCGCCTGCTCGGCCGTCGCCGCGATCAAGGGCTACGACTGCGTGATCGTGATGCCGCGTGGCATGAGCCTGGAGCGCAAGCGGATGATCGAGGCCTACGGCGCCGAGCTCGTCCTGACGCCCGGCGCGGGGACCGACATCGACCTCGCGATCGCCAAGATGCG
>Ga0126304_10000006_pt1 | contig 45868 bp, 42 predicted proteins | sample Plot25_FD_92538 | JGI IMG/M metagenome (GOLD analysis project Ga0126304, IMG submission 92538) | Serpentine soil microbial communities from UC McLaughlin Reserve, CA, USA - Plot25 | ecosystem: Environmental > Terrestrial > Soil > Grasslands | place: USA: UC McLaughlin Reserve, Lake County... | reverse complement strand
TGGCCTGCTCGAAGCCCTGGTAGGCGAAGACGATACCCCCGACACCAAGGGCGCTCAGGATGCCCGTGATCCCGAACGGGGCGAAGCCGCCCTGTTCGGAGGTGAAGTTAGAGCCGTTGAAGGACGCGATTATGAGCACGATGACGGCGAGGAAGGGGACCGCGACCTTCCAGATCATGATCACGTTGTTGGACTTCGCCAGGCTGCCGACACCAAGGAGGTTAATGATGGTGAACACACCCATGAGTACAATGGAAAAGACAATCCCCAGCCCCGTCAGGACCTCCGTACCTCCTTGTGAGACCATCATCCACGGGAACCATTGAACCAGGTACGTGGTCACGGCCAGGACCTCGATGGGCGCCACCGTGACGGACCCGACCCACACGATCCAGCCGATCGAGAACCCAGCCAGGCTCCCAAAAGCGAAGTGTGGGTAGCGGGCCGATCCCCCCGCAACCGGGTACATGGCACCGAGCTCGGCGTGAACGAGTGCGAGGATGATCATCACCAATCCTCCTCCCACCCAGGAGATTATCGCCGCGGGGCCGGCGACCTGCGCCGCGTATAGCGACCCGAACAGCCACCCTGACCCGATGATCGATCCTAGCGAGAAGAAGAGCAGCCCTACCGTGCTTACGTCTCTTTGTAGTTTGCCCTCAGGCTGTGCTCCTCCGCGCTCTTCCGTTTGTGTAGCCATTACGAGAACCCTCCTTTACTTGCCCAGCAGATCCATCAACACACACACCCATGATTCACGTCGCCGACCTCCTGTCCGAAATCGGTTTGCAACCGTGCTGAGGTCTCCCGTCACGGCCATGTCGCGTAGTTACTCTTGTAGATGATCGTTTTGGTCCCTTCCCTCACGCTGCAAAGCTGTCGGCATTTTGGGCCATCGGTCGGCCCGGAGCAAGTGCTCTCCAGCATCCCGAGCCTGGGGTGTAGAATAGCCCAAAGGCACGCTAGTATCCTGGAGGAGCCTTGGAGAGTCTTTTCGATGCCACTGAGGGCGGCGAGGACCGCGAGAATAGGCTGGAGGAACTCGCCCGTCAGGTCTCCGTGTGCACCAAGTGCGACCTGGCGAAGAGCCGCACCAACACGGTCTTCGCGACGGGGGATCCCTACTCGCCGCTGATGCTCGTCGGCGAGGGCCCCGGCGAGAACGAGGACGCCACGGGACTGCCCTTCGTCGGTAGGGCGGGCAAGCTCCTCGACGACATCCTGGCGGCCGTGGATTTGACCCGACAGCAGATCTACCTGACGAACATAGTGAAGTGCCGCGCCGCCGTCGAGGAGGGTGGCAGGATGAAGAACCGTCAGCCGAAGACCACAGAGATCAGGGCCTGCAACCCCTACCTGCAGGGCCAGATCGAGGCCGTCAGACCGGAGATCATCCTCTGCCTCGGCGGCCCCGCGGCGAAGACGATCATAGACAAGGACTTCAGGATCACCAAGGACCGCGGCACGTGGTACGAGAGAGAAGGCATCAAGACGATGGCGACATTCCATCCCGCCTACGTCCTCAGGCAGCGTGGCGACGACCTGGACAACACCAAGCGCCTCGTCTGGAAGGACATCCAGAACGTCTACGCCGAGTACCAGAAGGCCATGCAGGCGCGAGAGTAAACGTTCTCATACCGTGTTCTGGTCGCGCCTGTTATAGTGGAATCTTGTAGAAAGAAATCGTCGAGAAGGGCTCGTAAAGCGTGGTAAGCACAACTACCGGCAGTCGCATGATGGACAGCACCGACAGGGAGATACTCAACCGGATCCAGCGCGAGGTCCCGCTGGAGCGGGAGCCTTTCGAGGCCATCGGGCGCGAACTTGGGATCGCTGGCGACGAGGTCATCCGGCGTATCGAGTCGCTCAAGAGGGGGCGCGTAATACGCCAGATCAGCGCGATCTTCGACACACGCGTCCTCGGCTACGAGTCGAGCCTGGTCGCAGCCAGGATCCCGGCCGACAAGCTCAACGAGGGCGCCAAGGCCATCAACTCCCACCCCGGCGTCTCCCACAACTACGAACGCAACAACGAGTTCAACCTCTGGTACACGGTGGCCGTCCCGCCCGACTCCCGCCTGGGCCTTGAAGGCACCGTGGACGTGCTGCATCACATTAGCGGCGCCGAGAAGACCCGCATCCTGCCCACCTTGAAGCTCTTCAAGATCGGGGTGACCCTGGATATGAACGCCGGCGCCACCGCGAAAAAGGAGGCCCCGCAGTACGGCGAATCCGACCGCGAGAGCGCCGACAGGAACATCTCGGAGGATGACAAGGCAGCCATCAGGGCCCTCCAGGAGGACGTACCGCTGACGCCGCGGCCTTTCGACCTGTGGGGACGGCAGGTCGGTCTCACTCATGAGGATCTTCTGGAGCGGGCCTACGATCTGCGCGACCGCAAGATCATGCGCCGCTTTTCCGCGGTCCTCTACCACCGCAAGGCCGGCTTCAGGGCCAACGCCATGGGGGTCTGGAGGGTGCCCGACGAACGCATCGACGAGGTGGGTAACACGTTCGCCCACTACCAGGCCGTCTCCCACTGCTACCAGCGTCCCACCTACGAAGATTGGCCCTACTCCGTCTTCTCTATGGTCCACGGCCGCACCGTCGAGGAGTGCGAGAACGTCCTCACAGCGATGTCCGAGGAGACCGGCCTTACAGATTACACCTCCCTCTACTCCACCCGCGAGTACAAGAAGACGCGGGTGCGCTACTTCACGCCCGAGATGGAGGCCTGGGAACGCCTCTATGCGGGCATCCTGCGCTGAATTAGGCTTCAGGCATCAGGTTTCAGGCATCAGGTCTTAGTGGACGGCTTCTTTGTTGAGCGCGGCGTTGCTCGTTGCGCTGTTTGCGGCGTTGCTCGCAGGGTTCGTCACCGGGCTTACGGGCTTCGGGCTGGCCCTGATCAGCGCTCCCATACTCCTCTTCGTCTACGAGCCGAGTACGGTTATCGTCCTGACTACGATCTTCTCGATCGTCATAAATAGCGCCGTAGTATGGGATTCCCGGCACGAGGCGCGGCGCCGCCTCGCGCTGGCGCTCCTGATCCCCGCCATCTTCGGGGTCGTGTTGGGCACCGAGGTCCTCAAGGTTATAGACCCTGACTACGTGCGCCTCGGAGTCGGCGTTATCGTCGTGTTCTCGGCTCTGCTCCTCGTCAGGGATATAAAGCTGCCTGGTGCTGGTACGCGGTGGGGGACACTCGTCGCCGGTTCGGCCAGCGGGACGCTCTCGACTTCGACCGGCCTCGCCGGTCCCCCGATAGTGTTGCTCCTGGCCTCGCGCGGCCTCCCGAAGCACGAGTTCAGGGGGACGAGCGCGCTCTACTTCTTGCCCATGAGCGTCGTCGGACTCATCGATCTAACCTTACGCGGTCTCGTAGACGCCTCGGAAGTGCCCCTCGGGCTCCTGCTCATCCCCGCCGCCATCGCCGGAAAGGCCACGGGCACGGCGCTCCTCGAACGCGTCTCGGAGACGGCGTTCCGGGATATTACGCTCGGACTCGTGATCCTGACTGGCACCCTCGGCATCACGACCGCGGCGTGGGCGCTGTTGTAACCCCATTACCTTCGCGTGGCATAATCTCCCGATTGGCCACAACAGGAGGCGAAGTATGGCGGTAAGAGTTGGGGCACAGATACATCCGCAGCAGGCCAGTTACGCGCAGATGCGCGATACGTGGCTCAGGGTCGAGGAGATGGGTGCCGACACGCTCTACAACTGGGACCATTTCTACCCGCTCTACGGTGACCCCGACGGCAAGCACTTCGAGTGCTGGACACTCCTCGGGGCGATGGCCGAGATTACGGATAGGGTGGAGTTCGGGGCGCTCGTCACCTGCAATTCCTACAGAAATGCGAACCTGCTCGCTGATATGGCGCGTACCGTGGACCACATCTCCGGGGGGCGTCTGATCCTCGGCATCGGTTCCGGCTGGTTCGAGAGAGACTACGACGAGTACGGTTACGAGTTCGGGACGGCAGGGGGCCGCCTCAGGGACCTCGACGCCGCGATGCCCGTTATCGAGGAACGGCTGGGGAGGCTGAACCCGCCGCCCACGCGGGAGATCCCGATCCTCATCGGCGGCGGTGGCGAGAGGGTCACCCTGCGCATCGTCGCCGAGCACGCCCACATCTGGAACGGTTTCGGAGACCCTGAGGAGGCCGCCCGCAAGAGCGGCATCCTCGACGACTGGTGCGAGAAGGTGGGAAGGGAACCCGCCGAGATAGAACGCTCCATCAGCGTCAGGCCTGACCATATCAGGCACGCCGACCGCTACGTGGAGAAAGGCATAACGCACCTGATCGTCGGCGTCGGCGGCCCCGACTACGACCTGAGTCCCCTGGAGGACCTCATCGCCTGGCGCGACGACTACAAAGAGCGCCACGGAGAGGCTATCGCGGGCTGATCGCCCCTTCCAGGTCGGCGATGAGGTCCTGCTCGTCTTCTATGCCGACGGAGAGCCGGAGCAGGCCTTCGGTCACACCCCTGGCTTCGCGATGCTCCTCGGGGATGGCGGCATGGGTCATGGAGGCGGGGTGGGTTACGAGTGACTCCACCCCGCCCAGGCTTTCGGCGAAGTGGAAGATGCGGGTCTTCTGCACCGCGGCGTAGGCAGCCTCGGCACCACCCACCAGGGTAAACGAGACCATCCCCGAAAAACCGCTCATCTGCCTCTTGGCCAGATCGTGCTGGGGATGATCGGGCAGGCCGGGGTAATACACCGCGTCGACCTCGGGATGGTTCTGCAAATAGCGCGCCACAGCCAGGGCGTTCTCCTCGTGCTTGCGCATGCGGACGGCGAGAGTCTTGAGGCCGCGGAGCACGATCCAGGCATCGAAAGCGCCTGGTACGGCGCCCGCGGCGTTCTGGTAGAACTTGATCTTCTCGTGGAACTCTTCGTTCGAGGTCGCCACAGCCCCGCCCACCACGTCGGAATGGCCTCCCATGTACTTGGTCGTCGAGTGGACCACGATGTCGGCGCCCAGAGAGAGCGGGTTCTGGAAGTAAGGTGAGGCGAACGTGTTATCTACGGCGACGACGGCGCCCCTCTCGTGCGCCATCTCCGAGAGCATCGCTATGTCGGAGAGGGTGAGCATCGGGTTGGTCGGGGTCTCGATCCACAGTAGCTTCGTCTCTGGCCTTAGCGCCTCCTCGACGGAGTCAGCGCTTGTAGTATCCGCGTAGGTAAAGTCAAGCCCGCCGGCGCGGGGGAGGACCCTGTCGAAGAGGCGGTAGGTGCCGCCGTAGAGGTCGTCTCCGGCAACGACGTGGTCGCCCGGGGAGAAGAGACTCATAACCGCGGTCGTCGCGGCGAGCCCTGAGGCGAAAGCGAGGCCATACTCGGCGCCCTCGAGTGCAGCCACGCACTCCTCGAGGGCCGTGCGGGTCGGGTTGGCTGTTCGGCTATACTCGTAACCCCTGTGCTGGCCTGGCGCCTCCTGCGTGTAGGTGGAGGTCTGGTAGATGGGGACTATCGTGGCCCCCGTCGCGGGGTCGGGGTCCTGCCCGGCGTGTATGGCGCGTGTGGAGAACCCGCTCTCTGAGAACTTCAAGATCCCTCCTCGAAAACGCGGTAGGGTCTTTCGAGATCTTCCTCTGTGGCGTCCGAGTTGGCGAGCACCCAGTCGTCGTCGAAGGCTTTGGAGACGTAATTGCGTCCCGTGTCGGGCAGGAGCACGACGACCACGGCATCCCCGGGCAGTCCCTTCGCCGCCCTGACAGCCCCCACGGCGGCCATCCCGCACGAGCCCCCCGTGAAGAGGCCCTCTTCGGCCATCAGGCGGCGGGTCATGAGGAAAGACTCGCGGTCGTCTACCTGGATCACCTCGTCCACCACGCTCGGGTCGTAGTTTCCCGGGTAGAAGTCCTCCCCTACGCCCTCGACGGCGTACTGGTGTACGTTGTCGGGGTCGGAGAAGATAGAACCTTCGGGATCGACGCCGACGACCCTGACATCGGTGCTCTGTTCTTTGAGGTAGCGGCCCGTTCCGGTGATGGTCCCGCAGGTACCCATCCCGGCGACGAAATGGGTGATGCAGCCTTCCGTCTGGCGCCAGAGCTCGGGTCCCGTCGTCTCGTAGTGGGCCAGAGGGTTGACCGGGTTCTCGTACTGGCCAGGCTTGAATCCGCCAGGGATCTCTTCTGCCAGCCTCTCGGCCACGGCGTAGTAACTCTCGGGATCCTCGGGCGGCGCGGCCGGCGTGACGATCACCTCGGCGCCCATGGCCGTCAGGAGGTCCTGCTTCTCTTTGCTCACCTTGTCAGGCATCACGCAGATGCAACGGTAGCCCTTGACCGCTGCAGCCAGGGCCAGGCCGGCTCCCGTGTTACCACTCGTAGGCTCGACGACTGTCCCACCCGGTTTCAGTAGCCCCTCTTTCTCCGCGACATCGAGCATCTTCACAGCCGGCCTGTCCTTGACGGAACCGCCAGGGTTCATGTACTCGAGCTTCGCGAGGAGGGTGGCTTCTATGCCCTCGCCGCGTGCTATCTTGCCCATACGGATCAGGGGCGTGTTCCCGACGGCCTCGAGCACGTTCTCGAAATATTCCATCAGGGTAGATTACCACCACCCGCCTCTCCGAACGCCCTCGCGTATAATCCGCGTCCATGGAAGGGAGCATCTGGAAGGGCGAACGTGTCCCCGGCGAGGTAGAGCTCGCCATAGGCCGGGCTGGGGAAGGCTCTGACCCCCTGGTCTGCCTGCACGGCATCACCGCCCAGCACAGGGCGTTCAACGCCGCGGCACGACACCTCGGTTCTTCGCACGGCCTCGTCGGCGTGGACCTGCGCGGCCGTGGAGACTCGGACAAACCCGACTCGGGCTACGGCCTCGAAGCGCACGCGTCGGACGTGGTCCGTGTCTTCGACCACCTCGAACTACAGAGCGCCGTCCTGGTAGGACACTCCATGGGCGCCTTCGTCGCCCTCGAGACCGCCATCCTGTATCCCGACCGCGTACGCGCCCTCGTCCTGCTCGACGGCGGCTGGCCCCGCGTCGAAAGGGCACCAGGGGAGATGACCGCAGAGGAAAAACAAGAGGTAGGGGCAATAGAGGAGGGCCTCGCGCGGGCCTTCAGGCGCCTGGACATGACCTTCGACAGCCCGGAAGCCTACCTCGATTTCTGGTTTCCGGATCGGGGCCTGACGCTAGACGACCTGCCGCCCGACCTCGCCGACTACTACCTCTACGACCTCGGTGAGGTCGAGGACGGCTACAGGCCCAAGGCCTCGCGCACGGCGGCGGAAGAGGACTCGCCCTCGGTGTCATCCACCAGCCCGACCGCAGAAGAGATGCGTAGTGTGGGCTGTCCCGTCGCGCTGGTCAGGGCCTCGCAGGGCTTCTTCCCTGGCAGCGAACCCCTGATCTCAGACGAGGTCAGTGGCGTGATGGCGGGACCGCTCGACATCCGCACGGAGATACTAATCGAAGGCGCGAACCATTACACGATGTTGTGGCCAGCGTACACACACGTGTGGGCCGATAAGGTTTTCGATCCGCCTTTCTGGGAACGATGAGCCTGAGCTGGTGTTGGTGTTTTATCCACGGCCTCTACAACTTGTGGTCGATTCTCTCTGCGTACGGCGTCGCGAAAGGATATATTTTGTGTTGAGGGCACACCTATGCAGGATCCTGCATCCGAATATCTGAGACACTTTCTTTCCACGCACTCGGCACCTGCGAGGGATTTAGCCAGGTGACATTATGGTGGTAGGGAAAGTATGCAGCAAGGAGTAGCGAATGCAAGACGAGGAAATCAAGCAAAAGATAGCCAGCTTCCCACAGTGGCACTACCAATTCGACCTCAGAGGCAACCTCACGCCCATCTTCAAGAAGAATCACGTCAAACGCCACACGCAAAGGAAGAAGCTCTTCTTCGATCCACTCGTGGGGCTCTTCGGGGGCTCCCTGGAAGGCAAACGGGTTCTAGACCTTGGATGCAACGCGGGGTTCTGGGCGTTGTCCGCCGCCCAGGCCGGATGCGATTATGTCCTAGGAATCGACGGGCGGCAGATGCACGTGGACCAGGCGAACTTCGTTTTCGAGGCCAAGGAAGTCGAAAGAGAGCGCTTCGACTTCTTCTCGGGCGACCTCTTCGAGACGAATCTTCGGCGATTCGGGCCTTTCGACGTGGTGCTATGCCTGGGGCTGATGTACCACGTAAGCAAACACGTGGAGCTGATGGAGAAGATCTCCGAGGTCGACACCGATGTCCTCGTCATAGACACCACCCTGTCCGTGGCTAACGGCTCCTTTCTCGAGTTGCGGCGCGAGTCCACGAAGGGTTTCAGAATGGCAGTCGACCGCGGGCTGGTGATGCACCCGACCAAGCAAGCCGTGTGCGACCTGGTAGAGGAATTCGGCTACTCGGTATCAGTGCTAGAGCCGCACTTCCGTAACGAAAAGGGAGAGCTCGAATTGATGGGGGGTGGATTCCGAAACGGGCGCCGAAAAGCTTTTGTTTGTGCCAAGAAGACGGATCTTTCTCACCTGCCCGCCGACGTGGAGCCGAAGTAGGCGAAGTTCGGCTAGCTCCGCCCCGATAGGCTAGGTGCTCCCACGCAACGCTTCAGGGGATGAGAGCGAAGGGCCGCGCCGAAAAGGAGAATGGGTGTAGAAGCAGCGCGCGGCCTCCGTGGCGGGTGGGCGCGGAGTGAATCCCGCCCGACCACACCACTACTTGCCACTGTAAGCGAGTCTCATAGTTGGCGCATCCGCTATCGCCGCATACCATACTAACTCTAGCCGAACGTATTGGATCTCCCCCTCCGAAAGTCGAGGGCCGCGACACCCAAGGTCTTCGATCCACCCTTCTGGGAGCGCTGAGCCGAACTTCGGCACAACAAAACCGGGAGACTTCGCCTGGCCGCAAGAACTGCGTACCAGCGCTGTACCGTAGGCCCGGCGTAATCCTCTTACGGCGGATGCGGCGCTGATGTACGATAATCTGCGCGCACCTCGTAAGGTTGCTCGTGGGGCGGAGAGGAAGGTTTTGGCGTCGGAAGTCTGGCAGTTCTTGATGGTCGTCGTGGGGTTCTCCGTCGTCGCCCTGTTCTGGCTCTTTGTTGTATACCTTCCGGGACGCACCCTGGAAAGGTGGGAGGACCAACGTCCCGAGCGCGGCGACGGGAAGACGCCGTCTTCGGCAGGGCTTGATAACCCGGACGGGCCGTCGACACGACCTGCGGCGCATCGCACACTCGACTACGAGCAATAGGCCAGGGGCGAAACCAAAAAGCTGAAATGCTGACTAGCTTGCAAAGAGGATAGTCTGCCTTGCTAACCCGTCTGGACCACCTGGTGATACTCGTCGGAGATCTCGGTGTGGCCGCGGCAGACTTCGAACGCCTCGGATTGACAGTCACGTCCGGCGGTGAGCACGCCGATGGCCTGACGCGCGACGCCCTTGTACCTTTCGACGACGGGTCTTACTTCGAGCTGAGAGGATCGCGGGAGTTGGATCCCCTTCTCACTCGTGGGGTCGGTATCCGGCTGCAGTCTTCCGAAGGTTAGATCGCTCGGTATGAACTCCACCAACGACTCTCTGCTGCGAAACGGACGCTTCTTGCGGCTCTGGATCGGCCAGGGCACCTCGTTCGTGGGCGATGCCGTCTCGATGGTCGCGCTCGTGGTCCTGGTAGTCCAGATCACGGGCAGTGCCTCGGCCGTGGGTGGCGCGCTCGTCGCCCGCCTGCTGCCTACCATCGCGAGCCCGCTCGCCGGAGTCCTTGCGGATCGCGTCGACCGTAGGGTCGTCCTCGTAGCCAGCGACCTCGCGCGAGCGTTACTCATCCTGGGGCTGATCTTCGCCAGGGATCTCGCCACCATCTACGTCCTCGTCTTCCTCATGGGCCTTGCCAGAACGGTCTTCAACCCCACCATCCGTGCCGCCTTCCCGAGCGTGGTCGGTGGGGGAGACCTTACCCGCGCCAACGCCCTCATCGGCGGCACGTTCAGCACCTCCATAATGCTCGGTCCGGCCTTTGGTGGCCTGCTGGTTGCGGGTATCGGGGTCGAGGCGGCCTTCCTGGCAGACGCCGTGACGTACCTGATCTCTGCCGTCCTCCTCTCCACGGTGCCTCTGCCCCGCCCGCGTCGCGAGAGCGAGGAAGAAGTAAGCTTCGTCCACGAACTGCGCTCCGGGTTCGGCTACCTGGTCGGAGCGCCCGTACCGCTGGCGATCGTTCTCGGCGCCTTCCTCACCATACTGACGATCAATGCGACGGTCCCAGCGGAGGTGTTCCTCGCCAAGGAGACCTTCGAGGCCGGGGACGCGGGTTACGGGCTGCTGGTGAGCCTCTGGGGGGGAGGCATGGTGGTCGGCTCCGCCGTGATGGCCGTGCTGGGGAATAGGATCAACCTGGTGCTCTTGTACTTCCTGAGCATCTTCGTCGGGTCCTTCGCTCTGATCGGAACGGGACTGGCCCCCATCTTCGTCCTCGCCCTCGGCGCCCTGACGGTCGAGGGAGCAGCTACCGGCATAGACAACGTTGCCACCGACACCATCCTGCAAAAGCGCGTGCCCGAAGCCTACCTGGGACGCGTGTTTTCCATCAGGTTCCTGGGCTACAGTGCCGGAGAGGCCCTCGCTTATCCTCTGGGAGGCTTGCTTGTGGATGCCGTCGGACCTCGCTCTACCTACCTTCTCGCGGGCATCGCAACCGCAGCAGCGGGCCTCCTCGTTCTGCTTGCCATGGTCGCCGTTCCCACGAGAGGTTGGCGACAAGCCGATCGAGTACCGCAACATCACGCTGAAAAGGGAGAGTAAACGCTGTGCCAAGCAGGGTGGAGCTGATGCCAGCAGCCAGCACTCTTTGTTCCTTTTTACTTTCGATTACAGCGGTTCTCTGGCACAATTAGGTGGCAATGATCCTAATGAGACGAGCAGAGAGGGGGTGCAAAGATGACCAAGGGACGTGCCCGAGCCTGGTAAGTCCAAGCCGAAGTAAAGGCAGAGAACGAAACGACGAGCAGAGAGGGGGTGTAGAAATGACCAAGGGACGTGCCCGAGCCTGGTAACATATTTCTGTCTCGCTTGTGTCGAACCTGCGTCGTGTGCGACAATGTAAGTACCAAGACGTAGGCTCTGCATGGCGACGGAAGATTGGGCGAGACTAACCTCAAAAGCTATATAGCTGTCCTGGCGGCGTTCGCCGTAGCACTCACTGCGTCTTGGATCTACTGGTATGACGTAGCAATCGAGCCGCGCTTCGTTTTAGGAGCGGCGGTTTTCGCCGTGCTGCTCCTTCTGGCTGATTTATTCCCTGTGAGATTGGGTGAGCGCTGGGACCTAAGTACCGTAGAAATAGGCCTGATAGCATCGGTGATCATGCTCGGTCCGTTCTGGGCTGCCGTGTCAGCCTTACCCTATGCTGTGCGCGGAGGCGGTAAGGAGTGGCTCCGTACTGCCTACGAGGCAAGTAGCGTTACCATTGAAGTGTATTTGGCAGGCCTGATTTTCTCTTTTGCGTCAGGGCCTCTGATAGCAGGTAGTCCTGAATCTACGGCGCCTGTCGTCTACGCAACGTTTGCATCAGGCGTATTGCTGCTGAGCGTCAATAATGCGGTTCAAGCGGGTGTCCTGAAGGTCAAATATCGCCAAAGATTCGAGGAATCTTGGAAGGAGTTCATAGAACCGTATTTGCTCCCGCACGCCATGGCAGTTCTTACAGTAGGGTTAGGCATACTGCTCCTCCTAACGCACGGTCCGGTGGCGGCAGTGGTCGTGGTCGGCGGCTCCCTCGCGAGTCAGGTGCTTTTGTACCGCTCTCGGGAGCAGGCTAAAGAGAACCGCGAATTACGGGCGCGGGTGGGGTCTCTGGAGCAGGCTCTGACGACGTCCAATACGACGTTCGGGACCATGGTGATCAGGGACCTCGGTGCGCGGGATGGGTACACGGATCGCCACGCGGCGGCCACGGCGGCTTACGCGGCGGATCTGGCTCGCGAGATGAAGCTGGACGAGGGTCGTGTGGGGCGGCTGCGGATGGCCGGTCTGTTGCACAACATCGGTTTGTTCGGGTTGCCGGAGGATCTGCTCCTCGCGACAGGCAAGCTCAACTCCATCGCCCAGAGCCGGCTGGCCGAGCATGCGGCGCGCGGCGAAGAGGCTCTCGCCGCAGTACCCGAGTTCGAAGAGATGGCCTCCTGGGTCAGGTGGCATCACGAGCGTCCCGACGGCAGGGGGTATCCCGACAAACTGCGCGGCCCCTGGATACCCCTCGAAGCCAGAATACTCGCCGTGGCTCAGGCCTACGCCGCCATGGTTCTGGACCAACCCAGGCGCCCCGGCATGGAGTCCGTGGAGGCGCGGGAGAAGTTGAGCGCGGGCATAGACACCGAGTTCGACGGGGTCGTCGTACGGGCGCTCTTGAGGCTCCTCGACACCGAATCGGAAGGGTACCGCAGGGCCGACGACCACCGGTTCGTCTTCCCTGTCCCGGAGAGCAGGGGGGGCGCGAGGCTCGACCTGCGCGATCAGGATGGCCTCGGCCGGATCCTCCCCAACCGGCAATAGTCTCGGATAGAGGGGGGTGAGGCAGGAGAAATGCGCCAGATCAAGATGGCATCCACGTTGGCCTCACCCACAGCCGGCCTGCTACGCGTAGCGCTGACGGTGATCGTGGCCCTGATGTTGGCCCTTGCTTTCCCCAGGGCCGTGGGTGCTTACCTGGCGGTAGGACTTGCGCTTCTCTTGGGAGTGTGCGTGATCGTGGGGTGGCCCGCTATCCTTCTGCGCGAGAGGCTCGTGCGCATCTTTGTCGACTCCGCGCTCGTCGGGATGCTGGTCGCTCTCACCGGGGGTGCTGGCTCACCATTCTTCCCGCTCTACCTGCTCGTGGCGCTGGGGATAGCCTGGATCGAAGCTCGGCCGAAGGTCGCCGCGGCGGCGGCCGCACTGGTGGCCGGTTATCCCGCCGCGGTGGTTGTCTCGGGAGGTGTGGATGCGCTCGGTTCCACATCAGTGGTCTTGAGGACCGGCTTCATAGCGCTTTTCTGCGTGGCCGTCGCGTTTCTCGGCGCCGAGATGCAAGGTTTCAGGAAGCTCGCCGTCAGGCTCTCCTCCACCCTGGCAAACGAGATAGACCGGGTGGAGAGCGACGAGCGTCTGATCTCCGAGTTCGCACCCGTAATGAAGGTGTTGAGCCTGGAAGGCATACTCGGATGGACCGTCGAGGCGGCCCACACGGTGGCCGGCGGACCGTACGCGCACGTCGCCGCGCTGAAAGGCAACCATCACAACACCATTCTGAAGCGTGACTCTGACGTCTGCCCCAGCTGGTGGCATCCCTCGATCCAGCGTCTCGTGCTGCAAAGTTGCCGCGAGGGCAACACCGTGCGCAGCGAGGAGGAGATTTACGGAATAGAGGGTTTCATGGCCGTGCCACTTGGCACGGACGAAGAAGAGAAGTGGGGGGCTGTGATAGTCGGCGGCGGCGAGTACGGCGCCGAGGAGGAGCGTGTCCTGAAGCTCCTCGCCGGAGGAATAGGCCCCATCCTGGAACACGCCGGTGACGCCCCTGGCGGGTTGGATCAGCTCACAGGGTTGCCGAACCGCGCGTCACTCCGTCGCGTTCTGCGCCAGGAGCTCTCCTACGGCAGACCGCTTACGGTACTGGCGATGCAACCGACCGGCTTTCGTGACTACGATCCGGCCTCGGGTGGAGTCCTGCTCCAGAAGATCGGCCAGAGGCTCACCGGAAGCAGACAGCGCGCGTTCCGCTTTGGGGACGCGGAGTTCGTCGTCCTGAGTGGAGCGGGCGAGAGCAGAGCCCGCCAGGCGGCGCTCGCGCTCCAGCAACAGGTAGCAGAGGAGGCCGGTAGCCCCGGTAATCCGTCCTCGGCCGCCGCCGTGGGCTGGGTGTTCGCCGAGGCCGGGGACGACGAATCCGTTCTCGAAGGAGTCCTACTTGCCCTGGAGAGAGCCAGGAACCAGCCTGAAGGAATCTTCGGGTTACCTGACGGAGCGCAGAACATCGAAAGCCTCGTCGGAGGCGAGCAGCAGGTCCTGGGGGTCGCCAGGACGCTCGTGGAGGCTCTGGAAGCGAAAGATCCTTACATCAAGGAACATCTGAAGGCCGTCTCGAACCTCGCCAGGCAGATAGGTAGCGAGATATCCTTGCCGCGAGGACAGATGGAAGCGTTGACGAGCGGTGCCCTGCTGCACGACGTGGGCAAGATAGGTATACCGGATCGCATCCTGCAGAAGTCCGGTCGCTTGACGGACGATGAGTACGCGGAGATAAAGCGCCATCCGATGCTGGGTGTCTCGATCATCACCCCCGTAGATGAGCTGGCATCCGCCTTGCCGGTCGTCAAACACCATCACGAGCGCTTCGACGGCAAGGGATACCCTGACGGGCTGCGCGGCGAGGACATCCCCCTGATAGCAAGGATAGTCTCGGTGGCCGACGCGTTCGACTCCATGGTCCGCGCCAGGCCCTACGGTTACGGCATCTCCCGGAAGGCCGCCCTCGGGGAGATCGAGGAGAACTCGGGGACCCAGTTCGATCCCCGCATCGTAAGAGCTCTTCTCGAGGTCGTGTATGCTCCCGGCGACCGCCAGGCCGACTCCGTCGGTTGACGACGCGCACCGAAAGCACGAGATGCTCCGGTCAACACGCTACCAATTGATTTTCTAGAATCGATAAAGAATCACTCATTTGAGTGATACGAAAGACCCACTTTCGTAATATGCTGAACCCGCTATATGGTTCAGGGGGAGCCGAAGACCTCGGCTCTCGTCCGACGGGAAAGGAGCCACAGCGGTTGGTCCACAGAATTGTCGCACCCAATAACTGCAACAGGGGTGGGAGGTAAATACCGAGGCCTTCGGGCCAAGGATCAGCGGTCTGGAGATAGACATGCAAGGATTGTCGTTGGATATGCCAACTGGCTATTATCTGGAAAGAGACCCGGACATACTGGCTCTGCGCCGGCCCGACGGGTCTCTTGTGGGCGCGTTTTCCGCCCGCGGCTCTGCCCCCGACGACGTGCGGCGGATGGTCCGGGAGACGGTCCGGGAAGAGCGTTCCGTCGCCGTCCAGCATTCACTACAGGCCCGTTTCTTCGGCCACTTCGAGTTGCTCTGCGACGGTGAAAACATGCCCCTCGGCCGTAACGGCAAAGCGCTTACCATTCTCAAATATTTGCTGGCCAACCGTACCCGTCCTGTCTCCCAGGATCATCTCATGGGCTGGCTGTGGCCCGAGTCCAACCTCAAGAAAGCCCGGTGGTCCCTTAACTCCGCCATCCACGGTCTGCGCAAGCTCTTGAGCGGATGTTCGTCCTCCATCTCCACTAACTACGTCTTCCTCGAGGATGGATACTACCGCCTGTCTCCCGATGTCAGGGTGTCAACGGATGTGGACGACTTCGATAGGCATCATGAGCAGGGTCGTCGGCTGGAGAAGGAAAGTCGGAAGCAGGATGCGACCATCGAGTATGAGAAGGCCGTCGGGCTGTACAGGGGCGACTATCTGATAGAGGACCTGTACGAGGATTGGACCATGGTAGAGCGCGAGCGACTGGCCAACGCCTACATAGACCTGCTGGGTCGGCTGGCCATCTACTACATGGGAGTCGGGCAACAGCAGGAGAGCATCCGCGCCTGTTACAAGGTGCTCGAGAAGGATCGCTGCCACGAAGACAGCTACCGCCTGCTGATGCAATGCTACGCTCGTCTCGGCCTGCGGGCCAGGGCGCTGCACCAGTACAGGATGTGCGAGCAGATACTCAGCCAGGAGTACGGTACCTCGCCTTCACCGGAGACCAGATCCCTCTACATGAGACTTCTCAAAGACGAGAGCACGTGAGGGCTGCCAGACAGGGCTCTTAGAGCAGCTTGCGGGGTTTTCGCACAGCCCATCGTGGGTACCGACCAGAGCAGACTGTAAAAGGCGGAAAGGACCGCATGAACGACGCGATGCAGCAGCGGCTCATGACCATACTCGCGGCCGCGATAGGCTATCTCATCAGCCAGTATGTCGTCGAAAGGCTCATCGACATACCCGATGAGCCAGGGCTCAAAGACGACGCCATAGAGGCGATTCTCAAGGGGGCGACGACCGCGACCTCAACCATCCTGGCCTCGATCCTCGTGCGGCGGCTTTTCAGGTCCTGAGAGCGGATTGCTGAAGGTCAATCCTTCAGCAATCCGCGCTGTCAGCCCACAGCCCTTTTTCTTGCTGAATGCTGACGGCTCGTCGTGCATAATGGTCGATCCATTGTGCACGACGCTCTAGGAGGTAGGTTGTGGTGGCAGATCCACTGGAGGGTCGGGTCGCTATCGTGACGGGCGGGGGAGGAGGCCTCGCCGAGGGCATCTGTGCCAGGCTCGCCCGGGACGGCGCGGCCATCGCCGCTGTCGACGTCTCGCGCGAGAAGGCCGAGAGGGTCGTTACCCAGGTCAGGGCGGCCGGCGGCAGCGCTTTGGCCCTGGAGGCCGACGTCTCGAAGAGGGCTTCGGTCGAGGCCATGGCCGATGAGGTCGCGCGCGAGCTCGGTGGGGTGGACATCCTCGTCAACAACGCCGCCGTCTACCCGCGGCGGGCCTGGACGGAGATCGAAGAAGAGGAGTGGGACAGGGTGATGGCCGTTAACCTCAAAGGCTACTTCCTGTGTGCACGTGCGGCCTACCCCCACATGAAGGAGCGGGGACGGGGTAATATCGTGAACGTGGCCTCGATCACCTTCTTTATCGGGTGGACGCTCCTGCTCGACTACGTCGCCTCGAAAGGTGGCATCGTCGGCTTTACGCGCACGCTCGCCCGCGAAGTCGGCCCCGACAACATCAACGTCAACGCCATAGCTCCGGGAGCCTTCCCCACGGACGCCGAGAAGATCCACCCCGACCAGGAAGGCTACAATCGCTGGGTGCTCGAACAGCAGAGCATCAAACGCCGCGGCACGCCGGAAGATATAGGCAACCTCGTAGCGTTCCTCGCCTCCGACGCCTCTTCTTTCATAACAGGCCAGACTATCGGTATCGACGGCGGATGGATGATGCGCTAGATAAGACCAGGGAGGGATCTTGGCCGAAGCGGCAACGCGAACGAGAGAACGCAAGGAGAGACTCGAGGACATGCTCGTCGTTGACTGCGATGTACACGTCCACGAGTCGCCGCAGGCGATCATGCCCTACTGCGAGATGCCCTGGAAGAAGGCGCTCGAAACCATAAAGGACGTGCAGGAATTCTACCTGGACATCCCGGGCTTCTCGCCGGGGACGACCGTCTACGAGGCGAAGTTCCCCTCCGGACAGGAGGGTACCCGCATGGTCCACTCCGCCTCCCAGATGCGCGAGGAGCTCGATGAGATCCACGTCGACATCGGCGTCCTCTTCCCCGACCATTTCCTGAAGATCCCGGTAATCTCGCAGGTGGATTACGCCTCGGCCCTCGCCCGCGCCTACAACGCCTGGCTCCTCGAAGAGTGGTGCTCGCCCGAAAACGGTCTGCTCGGCTGCATCCTCGCCTGCCCTCAGGACCCCGAGGACGCGGCCAGGGAGATACGGAAGTACGCACGTGAGCCAGGGATGGTCGGAGTGTTCCTGCCCTGCGCTGGGCTGGAGCGGCTCTGGGGGCACAGGCAGTACGACCCGATCTACGAGGCCGCCCAGGAGGCCGACCTGCCCGTGCTCATGCACAGCGTAACGGTCATCCATCCCGTCTTCCCCTTCAACACCCAGGGGTTCGAGACTGAGTTCGGCCGGCACATCTGCAGTCACACCTTCTCCATGATGGCGAATATAGTGCATATGATCACCACGGGCGTACCGGTGAGGTATCCCGACCTCCGCGTCGCCGTTACCGAGGCCGGCATCTCCTGGGTGCCGTTCCTGATGCACAAGATGGACAAGGAATACATAGAGCGCCGCCGCGAGGTCCCCTTCCTCGAAGACAAGCCGAGCACCTACCTGAAGAAGATGTACTTCGCCACCCAACCCGTCGAGGAGCCCGAAAACCTCTCCGACCTCGTGACGATGATGGACCTCTACGACGGAGAGGACAACACCATCTTCGCCTCAGACTGGCCGCACCACGACTTCGATCACCCCTCGAAGGTGCACCAGATCCCCTTTACGAACGAGGTCAGGCGCAAAGTCTTCGGCGAGAACGCCCTCAGATTGTTCAACATAGATTCAGGCGGCAATCGCCTCAATCTGCGATGAGCAGTGGGCGCGAGGAGCACGTCGTGGGCGACCTCTCGGATTTCCCGGAAGGTACTCACAGGGTCGTGAAGGTCGGGAGGCGTGAGATCGGGGTCTTCAACGTCGGTGGCAAGCTCTACGGTCTGCCGAACATCTGCCCGCACCAGACCGGACCGCTCTGCGAGGGTAAACCGCCCCTTGGCACCCTCGTCGCGAAGGGCGAAAACGACTGGAAGTTCGAGTGGGTGAACGAGGGTGAGATCGTGGCTTGTCCCTGGCACGGGCTCGAATACCACATCCCGACCGGAAGATGCCTCGCCTACCCGAACGTCACGCTCCGTTCCTACGAGGTGCTCCTGGACGGGGACACAGTGAAGGTCAGGCTCTAGTAGCTGGCAGAGTTTGAATCCGAGAGACTATAAGGAGGTAGCCGATGCGCGTCGTGGTTATCGGGGGTAGCGGACACGTGGGCACCTACCTCGTGCCCCGACTGGTCGAGGCAGGATACGAGGTGGTCTCGATCAGCCGCGGACACAGGGAGCCTTACCAGTTACACCCAGCCTGGGATGAGGTGGAGCAGGTGACGCTGGATCGCGACACCGAGGAGGCCGAAGCAACCTTCGGAGAGCGGGTGCTCGGGCTGAAGCCGGACATCGTGGTCGACATGATCTGCTTTACGACTGAAAGCGCCAACCAGCTGGTCGAGGAGCTGCGGGGCAGGGTGACGCACTTCCTGCACTGCGGGACCATCTGGGTGCACGGCCATAGCACGCGGGTACCTACCACCGAGGACCAGCCGCGTCGTCCGTTCGGCGAGTACGGCGTCCAGAAGGCCAGGATCGAAGCCTACCTGCTGGACGAAGCCCGCCGCAACGGGTTCCCCGCGACGATCCTGCATCCTGGGCACATAGTGGGGCCGGGCTGGACACCCTTGAACCCCGCCGGAAACTTCGACCCCGGGGTCTTCGAACTGCTCGCCCGCGGAGAGGAGCTGGTCCTACCGAACCTGGGGATGGAGACGGTGCACCACGTCCACGCCGACGACGTGGCCCAGGCCTTCATGGGAGCGCTCGACAACTGGAACGTCGCGGTGGGGGAGGCCTTCCACGTCGTCTCGCCTGCCGCGCTGACCCTGAGAGGCTACGCCGAGGCTGTCGCCGGCTGGTTCGGTAAGCCGCCCAACCTCGCCTTCGCGCCGTGGGAAGAATGGCGCTCCAGCGTATCCGAGGAGGAGGCTCAGGGAACCTGGGACCACATCGCACATAGCCCCAACTGCAGCATCGCCAAAGCCAGGCGCCTGCTGGACTACCAGCCTCGTTACAGTTCGCTGCAGGCCGTAAAGGAGTCGTTGAAGTGGCTGGTCGAACACGGCGAGATACAGGCGGAATGGACGAGCAAGGCCTCCCGGTAGACGGTAGGCTTGCCGTCCGCGAGGATGAGGAAGCGTTCCTGGTAGTCAGGGCAGACGACCCGGAAGACTGGCTCGCACGCTTCGAGTGCGACGGAACCTTCCCGGCCCGCGAGTGGGCCGAGAACATGGCCAGCGTCTACAATCGGCGTCTCTCCCGCCGCCCCGTCGAACCTCCGACGCCTCCAGGCACGCGCCCGGCCACTTACCATCCCGAGCCGTAGAGCATGCTGCGATACACTCTCGCGAGAAACTATCGCTGCAAGGATGATGGGAGGCACTGCCGTGAAGGAAAGAGCGTGGGACTTCCGGGAAGTCGGACGCCTTCCCGCACCTGGCGACAACGTGGCCATGGCGACGCGCCGGGTCGAGGCCGGGACGCGCGTCACTTACGAAGGCATCGAGTTCACCGTCGGGCATACGGTCCTCGAGGGACACCGTTTCGCTGTCGAGCCGATAGCTGCAGGGAACGACCTGATCTCCTGGGGTCTCCGCTTCGGCCGCGCTATCAGGGACATCGCGCCGGGAGACTACGCGTGCAACGAGAAGATCCTGCGCGTGCTGCGCGAGCGTTTCAGATTCTCTTCCCGACGGGACGAACATCCGGAAGGGACCTCGGACCAGGGCGGGGGACGCGTACGTGGAGGGCCAGAGGAGGTCGGCCTGAGCCTGCCGGAAGAGCCGAACTTCAGCGACGCGGAGCTCGAGCCCTACGTCCTCGACGAAGAGAGCTTCCGCCCCGGCGAGCAGGTTCCTCTCTACGACGAGCCGCGCACGTTTATGGGCTACAGACGCGGCGCTGGCAGGGGTGTCGGGACGCGCAACTACGTGGTAGTGATGGGCCTCACGTCGAGGCTCACCGGGTTTGTCAGGGCGCTGGAGCTGGAGATGAACGGTGTCGCCGACGCCTACGAGAACGTGGACGGTATAGTCTGCGTCGCCCACACCGAAGGCGGGGAGGAGCGCGCGCCGAACAACTTGGACCTGCTGCTGCGGACCTTGAGCGGGTTTATGGTCAACCCTAACGTCGGGGCCGTGCTCGTGCTCGACCACGGCGGCGAGGAGGCCGTAACGAACAGGATGCTCGAGGACTACCTCGAGGAGCATGGCTATCCCGTGGACGATGTGCCCCACGAGTTCATGAGCCTGGAGGGGAGCTTCCGGCGGGATCTCGAACAGGCCAAATCTATCGTGCAGGAATGGCTCGAAGATGTAGACACGGCGCGGCGCACCGAGGAGCCTGCTTCGGAGCTCAAGATCGGGTTGCAGTGCGGCGGGTCCGATGCTTTCTCGGGCGTCTCCGCGAACCCGCTGGTGGCGGGGGTGAGTGGGGAGGTCGTCAAGAACGGCGGCATCGCCAATCTGGCCGAGACGGACGAGTTGATCGGGGCCGAGCACTACGTCCTGAAGAATGTCCAAGACTTCGAGACCGCGCAGCGCTTCCTCTCCATGGTCGAGCGCTTCAAGGAGCGCGTCTCCTGGCACGGGCATACGGCCGAAGACAACCCGTCCGGAGGCAACAACTACCGCGGCCTCTACAACATCTCCATCAAGTCCATCGGGGCGGCGATGAAGAAGCACCCCGACGTACGGATCGACCACGTGATCGAGTACGCCCAGAGGATGGCAGAGCCAGGCTTCTACTTCATGGACAGCCCTGGCAACGACCTGGAGAGCGTAGCCGGGCAGGTCGCCGCCGGGGCTAACATGATCTTCTTCACCACCGGCAACGGCTCCATTACCAACTTCCCCTTCGTTCCGACTATAAAGTTCGTCACCACCACCGGCCGTTACGAGTTGTTGTCTAAAGACATGGACGTGAACGCCGGGGCCTACCTGGACGGCACCCCGATGGACGAGCTCGGCCAGGAGACCTTCGAGCGCACTCTCAGGGCCGCCTCCGGCGAGAGGACCGTCGGAGAGCGTGCGGGCCACTCTCAGGTCTCGATCTGGCGCGACTGGAAGCAGACTAGCGACGAGCACCTGGACCTGCTCGAGAACGAACAGGAACCGGACGGCGAGCCATTGCCCGTGAAGGGCGGCGTCCCTGACGTCGGATTCTCCTTCGAGGCCATAAACAGTAGGCGCGGTCCGGTCCTGGACCAGGTCGCTCTCGTCATGCCGACGAGCCTGTGCTCGGGTCAGATCTCACGCCGCATAGCCAACCGTCTGAACGAACGCGATGCCACTCGGGGCAAGGTAACCCGCTTTGTCGCCCTGCCCCACACGGAGGGCTGCGGTGTCTCCGCCGGCTCGGCCGAAACCATCTACTCCCGCACCGTGTTAGGCCACCTCGCCAGTCCCAGCGTCCGATTCGGACTGCTCCTCGAGCACGGCTGCGAGAAGACCCACAACGACTACTTCCGGAACCGCCTCGAAGAGGCGGGCCTGGACCCGGATCGCTTCGGCTGGGCGAGCGTCCAGCTCGACGGCGGTATAGACAGCGTAGTCGCCAAAGTGGAGGACTGGTTTGGTGAAACCCTGGGTAGCGCCCAAGAGCTCGAGTACGAGGAAGCCGGCCCTGGGGCCCTTCGGCTCGGGCTATACGCCTCCGGTCCTGTCTCGGACGAAGTCGCCAGGAGCCTCGCGGAGATAACGCTTGCCGTCGCGAACTCGGGCGGCACAGTCGTCGTACCCGAAAGGGCTGCGATTCTCTCGTCGCCGGCCTACCTGGAAGCCGTGCTCGGCGAATACCCTGTAGAGAACACCCTCGCTTACGGGCAGGCGGTCCCTGTCGACAAACAGGGTCTTCACGTCATGGAGGCGCCGACGGACCACTGGGTCGAGACCGCGACAGGGCTAGGCGCGACCGGGGTCGAGGTCATGCTCGCGCACATAGCGGGACATCCTTTGCAGGCGCACCGTATGATCCCACTCCTCCAGGCCTCCTCCGATTCCGAGACGCTGGAAAGACACGCCGAAGACCTCGACGTGATCCTGGAAGAGGATCCATCCTACTGGACCGAACAGATGCTCGCGGCCGTTGCAGCCGTAGCCTCGCGCGAGTACACGCCCAAACTCTTCGAGGCCGGCAACACCGACTTCCAGTTTACCCGCGGCTTGCTCGGCGTCTCGATGTAGTAGCTACCGGGCCAGCCAGCCGCCGTCGACGGGCAGGATGGTCCCGTGCACGTAATCTGCGGCGTCGGAGGCGAGGAAGACAGCGGCTCCCTTGAGGTCCTCGGGTTCGCCGAAACGTCCCGCGGGGAGGCGGGCGAGCAGGGCCTCGGAGCGCTCCACGTCCTCGCGTAGCGCGCTCGTCAGCTCGGTGGTGAAGTAACTCGGGGCGATGGCGTTGACGTTGATCCCTAGTGGCGCCCACTCGTTGGCGAGGGCGCGGGTAAGGTTGGCGATGCCGGCCTTGGACGCCGAGTAGGAAGGTACGATCACGCCGCCCTCGTAAGATAGGACCGAGGCGGTACCTATGATCTTGCCTCCCTTGCCTTCTTCGACGAAGTGCCTGGCTGCGGCCTGGGAGAGGTAGAAGGCGGCGCTGAGATTGATCTTTATGACGCTCTCCCAATCGTCCTCGCCGAACTCCAGGGCCTGACCCCGGCGGATGATGCCGGCGTTGTTGACCAGGATGTCGAGCCGCCCGAGCGAGCCTACGCACTCCTCCACAACTTCAGCGGCGAGCTTCGCGTCGCTCTCCAAAAGATCTACGTTCATGGCATGGAAACGGCGGCCCTCGTTCTGGACCAGATCTCCGGTCTCATCCACGGACATGATGTCAAGGGCCGCGATGTCTGCGCCGGCTTCGGCGAGACCTGTGGCGATGCCCTGCCCGAGACCGCGGGCCGCCCCCGTTACGAGGGCGACCTTGCCCTCGAGGCTGAAGTCGTCGAGTACGCCCACTAGAAGCGGAGGTCCTGGGGTTCGATGCCCTTCTCGTCGCAGAACCTGAGGTAGCGTTCCAGCTTGGAGAAGACGTCGTCCTGGTAGATCAGGTCGTCGTTATCGTCTATGTACTGGACCGTCCCTTCGAGGATGAAGAGCGTCTGCATCTCCTCGACGCCTTCGTCTACGACGAGCGTGTGGATGTCGCCAGGCGGCTCGTAGACGAGCGTTCCAGGCCTTGCTACCCAGTCGCGCTCCAGGTAGTGCCAGGAGCCTTCGAGGCAGAAACCCATGACCTGCCCGCCCGTGTGGCGGTGGCGGTTGACCTTGCCAGAACCCTGGACTTTGAGGACGTTGATCCAACGCCCCGTAGCGAGGTCGAACCTCAAGGGCTTGAACCAGACCCTCTCCCCCTGCGGCACCCAGGGCAACTCATCGCTCTGTATGGCCTGATCCGGCAACCCGAGATCCGAGATCAAGCGCTCCGTCTGCTCCTGCGTCATGGTTTTCTCCTTCCCGTGCTTTGCTCCCTGCTACGGCCCGAAGTAGAGGACGGCGTCAGAAGGGCCGCCGATCTTCTGGATCTCCGGTATGACCTCGCGGTCGAGGCTCGTCACGTCGGGCCAGTTGACTTCGACGAGGTTGCCTGCAGGATCGTGCAAATACATCTGGACGGCCCCGTCGGGCAACTCCCTGACGGTCGAGTAACGGTCTCCGTTCCTTACACCGAGCTCCTCGGCTCTCTTGTAGGCGGCCTCGAAATCGTCCACGTCGAGCGCGAAGTGATGCCGCAAGGGTGCAGGGTCCTCGTCCAGGAAGAGGTGGAGTTGCAGGTCCCCGACCCGCAGCCAGCGTACGGGCCCGGAGAAGTCGGGCGAGGGAACCTCCTCCATCCCGAAGAAGTCCTTGTAGAACCGGACCGACTCCTCCAGGTCGGTGGCGCTTACGCTGACGTGGGTGAAGCCTCTGGCACGCACGCCTATTCTCCCTAAAGCGGCATCATGGAGACGGTCTTCCACGACGAGTAGAAGTCCAGGGCTGCTGGTCCCTGTTCCCGGCCGCCGACGCCCGACTCCTTGTTGCCGCCGAAGGGCACCTGGAACTCCAGGCCCGCGGTCGGCAAATTGACGTTGACGAGGCCCGTCTCCGAGCGGGCACTGAACTCGTAGGCGTAGCGCAGGGACTTCGTCGCTATCCCCGCGGTCAGCCCGTAGCGGGTGTCGTTGGCGAGCCCGACCGCGTCGTCGAAGTCGCTGGCCTTTATGACGGCGAGGACGGGGCCGAAGATCTCCTCCTGCGCGGTCTCCGAGCCGTTGTCCACGTCGGCGACGATGGCAGGGGCGATGTAGTAACCGTTGTCCTCAGAGCCTGTGGCCCCACCTTCGAGTACTATGCGCCCTTCGCCTTTCGCCGTCTCCAGGGCTTCGAGGATGCTGTCGTACTGGTCCTTGTTGACGACGGGTCCTATGTCCGTGTCCTCTTCGAGCGGGTCGCCGACCTTCATGGCCTCGGTCGCGCTCTTGAGCTCTTCGAGAAAGTCGTCGTAGACCTCCTCGACGACGATGGCCCGGCTCGAGGCGGTGCACTTCTCGCCCGCGTAACCGAAGGCGCCGAAGGAGACTTTGGCGGCCGCGTCGGAGAGGTCGGCGTCCTCCATAACTACGTAGGGGTTCTTGCCGCCCATCTCGAGCTGGACCTTCTTGCCCACGGCCCGGCCCTGTATGCCGAGGCCCACGCTCGTCGAGCCCGTAAACGAGATACCCTTGACGCGCGGGTCGGTGACGAGCGCGTCACCGACCGCACCGCCTGGACCCGTTACCATGTTGAGGACCCCGTCAGGCAGGCCCGCTTCGGCGAGTATCCTGACCAGGGCCGCCGCGTTCAGGGAGGCGTTGCCAGCGGGCTTCATCACGATGGTATTGCCGCAGATCAGGGCCGGCGCCATCTTCCACGTCGGTATCGCCAGCGGGAAGTTCCACGGCGTTATGAGGCCGACCACCCCGAGCGGCTCCCTGATGGAGGTGTGGCTCACGCCGGGCCGCGCGGAGGGCGGGGCTATGCCCGGCATGCGCCAGCCTTCGGAGCCGTAGTAGCGGAAGATGGTCGCCGCACGCCCCACCTCCATGCGGGCTTCCTTCATCGGCTTGCCGGCCTCGAGAGCCATCAGCCGCGCCAGCTCGTCCTCGCGCGACTCGATAATGTTGGCGGCCTCCATCAGGACGGCGCCGCGGGCGGCGGGGAGCGTGTCTTTCCAATCGGGCAGGGCTCTTTCCGCAGCCTCTATGGCCCGCTCCGTCTCGGCCTTATCAGATCTGGGGGTGGTCCCGAGGACCTCGGAGGGGTTCGAGGGGTTCACTATCTCCGAGGTCTCGCCCGAGTCCGCGGGGACCCACTCGCCGCCGATAAAGTTCAAGGATTCTATCTGCGATTCGATCAAGATCTTCCTCCTGGAATAGATGCCTGTCTTCTCTCTCTACCCGATCCCGGCCCATTCTATGAGCCTCTACGCCACCTCGTTCTCCAGCACGAGATCCCCGACCGAGATCCCCACCAGGTCCCCCGCCTCCAGCGTGAAATCGTCCTCGGGTACTATCCCCGTGCCGGTCATCAGAAAGGCTCCGCCGGGGAAGGCGAGCTCCCTGCCCAGATAGGCCGCAAGCTCCTCGAAAGAGCGCTTCATCTGCGACATATCTATCTCGTCCTCGAAAACGATGACATCCCCGCGCTTGATGCTCATGGTGATGCGGAGGCTCAGCATCGCATCAGGAGTCGAGAGAACGATGCCTGGCCCCAGAGAGCACGAACCGTCGTAGACCTTGGCCTGGGGGAGATACAGAGGATTCTCGCCCTCAATATCGCGCGAGGAGACGTCGTTGCCGGCGGTGTAGCCGACGATCTCCATCTCGCTGTTGACGACCAGAACGAGTTCGGGCTCGGGCACGTTCCAACGGCTGTCCCCGCGGACGCGTACCCTGTCCCCGGGGCCGACGACCCGCCACCCCGGAGCCTTGAAAAATAGCTCGGGCCGCTCGGCGTGGTAGACCCTCTCGTAGGCGTCGGCGTCCGTCGATTCCAGCTCGCGGGCCTCCCTGCTGCGCTGGTAGGTCACCCCGCTGGCCCAGACTTCGTGCCCCCGCTCCACAGGGGGGAGCTCAGGGTCCTCGGTCACATCTCCCAGGGATTGCGCTTCGAGGAAGTCAGGGATGTCCGCGGCCGGAACATCGAGCAGTCGCTCCAGCGTAAATTCTGGCGGGAGGTAGCTTCCGTCGAGCGCCCAGCGGGGACCTATGGCAGTACGGTGGCGGGAGAGATACATGGTATAGGGCCTCCTTCCTCGATGGGTACAAGCTATCATGATCGGAGTTCCGTTGCGCGAGGCTGCGGGGGTGGTTAGGGTGAGGAGGGTGGTCTTGGGAACGCTCTACCGCACGATCCGAGGGGAGTAAGATGGAGATACTGCCGAGCGTGCACCGCATCGAGTCGGACCTCGAGGAGCGGTTCATGTGCCAGTACCTGCTCGTCGGGGAGGAGAGGATCGTGCTCGTGGATACCGGCCTCGCGGGGACGCCCGAGGAGGTCATCGTCCCCTATCTGGGAGAGATCGGCCTCGGCGTCGAAGACGTGGACGAGGTGATCACGAGCCACGCTGATGTCGACCATTGCGGCGGCAACCGCGCCCTCAAGGAGATGAACCCCGGGCTTCGTTTCTCGTGTGGCGAGGCCGACCGGACCTGGATAGAGAGCACCGATCGGATGATGGCGGAGATCTACCTCTGGTCCGAGCCCTACGGCTTCGGCCCCGACCAGGGGTCCGAAGACTGGCTCCGCACGGAGCTCGATGGCGATTCCCCTGTGGACGTGGGTTTGCGCGGCGGCGAGACCTTGCGGCTGGGGCCCGAGTGGCGGATCGAGTTCCTGCACCTCCCTGGCCACACACCGGGGCACCTAGGCATCAGGGACGTGAAGAACGATGCGATCATCATCGTAGACGCCGCGCTCGAGAAGGGCATCTACGACCGCGAGGGCAACCTCCTGCAGCCGCCCCGCTACTTCGACGCCACCAGCTACCAGAACACCATCCGCAAGCTCCACTCCATGCGTCCTGGCTACCTCCTCACAGGCCATTACCCGGTTGCGCAGGACGAGGAGGCCCTCGACTTCCTGGAGCGTTCCCTCGACTTCACGATGCAAGTCCACCGTGTGGTCAGCGAAGGACTAAAGCACGGAACCACCGCCCTCTGGGAGCTGACGAAGCAAGCGGACGCGCAATTGGGTCCTTACCCCGAGTCCAGGCACGAGCTCGGGGCCGGCGTCAGGGCTCACCTGGGTCTTCTCGGCCCATACGGGTAGCTCTAGCCGTATGGTTCTTTGACAGAGTAGAGGAGAGGGCACGGTTGGCAGAGAAACTCGATGTGGTCACAGCGGGCGAGACGATGGTCCTTGGCGTACCACCACGGCCAGGGCGTCTACGCCACGCCGGTAGCCTGGAGCTCAAGATCGGGGGAGCCGAGTCGAACCTCGCCATCGCCCTCTCCCGCCTCGGTCTCTCCTCCGGATGGGCCGGCTACCTCGGCGACGACGAGCCCGGCCAGCTGGTACTCGACAGCATCCGCGCCGAAGGCGTGGACACCTCCCAGATCCGCCGGATAGAAGGGCGCCCGACGGGACTTTATCTTCGGGAGCACATCGGCACAGATGTCCGGGTCTACTACTACAGACAGGGTTCGGCCGCCTCGACGATGCAACGGGATGCCTTCGACCCCGGCTACCTGGGAGGTGCGAAGTTCGTGCATCTGACGGGCATCACGCCGGCCCTCTCGGAAGGCTGTCGCGCTTTCGTCCTGTGGGCCGCCAGGGAGGCCAGGGCGTCGGGGGCGCGTGTCAGCTTCGACGTCAACTACCGCTCGAAGCTGTGGGGGACGAAACAAGCGCGAGAGTTCGCCGAGGAGATCCTGCCCGACGTCTACCTACTCCTCGCCGGTGATGAAGAGGCGAGGGCGCTCTGGGGCCGCGACGACGAGGCCCTGGTGCTGGAGCTGGCGGGCCTGGGACCGGAGGAGGTCGTTCTCAAGACAGGAAGCGCCGGAAGCCTGGCCCTGGTCGATGGTGAAATCCTGGAGCATCCTGCCTTCAGGGTGTCTGAAGTCGACCCCGTGGGGGCCGGCGACGCCTTCGCCGCCGGATATCTGGCCGGCCATCTGTGGGGCCTGCCCGCAGAAGAGCGCCTGCGCGTGGCCAACGCGATGGGTGCCCTGAGCGTCGCGACCCTGGGTGACTACGAAGGCCTACCTGACAGGGACGAACTGCGGGCTTTTCTCGAAGGTGAGGAGTCTCTGGGGAGATGATAAGCTCCATCACCTGCTCTTCCCTCACCCGTCATTCCCGCGAAAGCGGGAATCCACTGCGGCAGACTCATGGTGCCCCCAAAGAGCGATCTACCCGATTACGTATGAGCCGGGCGGGGAATGGTAACCCGAGGACGCTACGAAAGGTGCGAGGATGCGAGAGATAGAGGGCGTTTACGTCGCCAACGTGACGCCGTTCGTGGACGACGGCTCCCTGGCGGTAGACGAGGATGCGTACCTGGAGCACGTCTCCTGGCTGGCCGAGATGGGCGTGCGGGGCATCGTGCCCTTGGGCACCAACGGCGAAGGGCCCTCTTTGACGCTCGGTGAGAAGCTGCGGGTTCTCGAGGCGCTGTTCGGGCGCGGGTTCCCGATCCAGATAATCCCCGCCGTCATGCAGAACAACCTGCCCGAGACCCTGGAGATGCTGCGCGCCCTGGAGGACTATCCTGCTACCGCCGTGCTCGTCCTGCCACCCTACTACTTCAAGCCGGTCGAGCCAGAAGGGATGGTGCGCTTCTACGAGTCCGCGCTCTCCGTGACAGGCCACACAGCCATCGTCTACCATATCCCCAAGTACGCCGTCCCCGTTCCCCCCCAGATCGTGAAAGAGCTCCCCGTCTGGGGCGTCAAAGACTCTGGTGGGGAGGAAGGCTACGCCGAAGCCCTCCTCGAAAGCGGCAAGGGCGTGCTCCTAGGTACGGAGGATGATCTCTGGCGGAGGCTCGGTACGGGTGCCCAGGGTGTTATATCCGCCCTGGCCAACTTTGTCCCCGAGGAGGTGCTCGCACTGTACGAAAAGCGCCGGGAAGGTGACGAGGCCGGGGGTTTGACCCTCTCCGAGAGACTCCAGCAGGCGCGGGCGAGGACCAAGGAGTACGCCTCGCCCGCCGTCCTCAAGAAGCTTGCGCAGGCACGACATGGGGCGAGGATGGGGACCGTCCGACCACCCTTCGTACCCGTCCCCGCGGACTACGATCCACCCCCGCGCTCCGGGCCGTCGGCCAGGAGGCCTGACGTTGAAGATCTCCGACGTAAGGACCATCTGCACGGCTCCTGAGGGCATCAGGCTCGTGGTGGTAAAGGTCGAGACCGACGAGCCCGGCCTCTACGGCCTCGGGTGCGCCACGTTTACCCAGCGCCCGCTGACCGTGGTCACGGCCGTCGAGGAGTACCTGAAGCCCTTCCTCGTCGGGCGCGACCCCGACGATATCGAGGACATCTACCAGTCCGCCTACGTGAGCTCGTACTGGCGCGGCGGCCCCGTCCTGAACAACGCCCTGGCCGGCGTGGACATGGGGCTGTGGGACATCAAGGGCAAGCGGGCAGCGATGCCCGTCTACCAGCTCCTCGGGGGCAAGTGCCGCCACGCAGCGGCCCTCTACGCCCACGCCACGGGCCACGATTTCAATGAAGTCGAGGACGAGGCGAGAAAGTATATCGAGGAAGGTTACCGGTACGTACGGTGCCAGATCTCCGTGCCAGGCTACTCTACTTACGGGTCCACGATCTCAGTAGGCCCGCAGACACTGGGACTAGGAAGTGACCCCTGGGAGCCCACGCCCTACTGCCGCCTGGTCCCGAAGCTCTTCGAGCACCTGCGCAACTCTCTCGGCGACGAGGTCGAGCTGTTGCACGACGTCCACGAGCGCGTCCCGCCGATACAGGCCATAGGCCTTGCCAGAGAACTCGAACCCTACCACCTGTTCTTCCTCGAGGACCCTCTCGCGCCGGAGGATGCGGAGTACTTCCGGCTGATGCGCCAGCGCACCGCGACGCCCATCGCTATGGGCGAGCTGTTCGTGAATCAGGCCGAGTACGTGCCGCTAGTCAGGGAGCGTTTGATCGACTTCATCCGGGTGCATATCTCCGATATCGGCGGCCTGAGCATGGCGCGCAAACTGGCGGCCTATTGCGAGTTCTTCGGCGTGAGGACAGCGTGGCACGGGCCCGGTGACGTCTCCCCCGTGGGCCACGCAGCCAACCTGCAACTCGACCTCGCTTGCCACAACTTCGGGGTCCAGGAGCAGCACGTCTTCGACGAGCGCACCCGCGAAGTCTTCCCCGGGTGCCCGGAGATCAGAGACGGCTACATGTGGCCCTCCGACTCGCCCGGACTCGGTGTCGATATCGACGAGGACCTCGCGGCGAAGTACCCTTTCCCTGAGGACCCTCTAAACGGGGGATGGCCCCCCGTCAGACGTCTGGACGGGACGGTGGTCCGGCCGTGAGAGGATGCCCATAAGAGGGATCACGGATGTCGCGGCGCCTCCAACCTCTCCCAAACGGCCCGCCAGGTCTCTTCCTTCTCCAACGCCACCGCGATCCCGAACATCTTCCTCGCCACGCGCGCCCGCAGCGCGCCCAGGACCGGCCCGCGAGGGACCATCCGCGCGACCCTCCGCTCCTCGGCCTCGGCAAGAATCTCGGCGTTCCTCTCCCGCGCGACCTCTACAGAAAACCATTCGTTCACGGCGCGTCTCTCCTCTCTCGCCTACCGGATGAGAATACTGGCGAAAGCGGTCATAATCCTTCCTGATGAAGAGCATTTCAGCTAGTCAGCACGGCGCCTTTGGCGCCTTGTCAGCACGCTCCGGCTGACGCCTTCGCTTGTCAGCTTCTTGTCTTTGCTGACATGCTGACGAGCGAAGCCCGAAGGGCTGAGCGTGCTGACTAGCTGAAATGCTGAGCGACCGAAGGGAGCGACCATGTACGGCTACCGTCCGACGACGAGGTTGCTCTCGATGCTGGAGTTGCTCCAGGCGCGGGGGAGGATGGGCGGTCCCGAGTTGGCCCGTAGGCTCGAGGTCGGCGAGAGGACCGTGCGCCGCTACGTGACGATGCTCCAGGAGATGGGCGTGCCCGTGGAGGCCGAGAGGGGCAGGTACGGTGCCTATACACTGAGGCCAGGCTTCAAGCTGCCGCCGATGATGTTCACGGACGAGGAGGCCCTCGCGCTGGCCCTTGGCCTGCTCTCGGCCCGCAGGCTCGGCCTGTCCGGCGCAGCCCCTGCCGTCGAGGGGGCCCAGGCTAAGCTGGAGCGTGTCATGCCGGAAGGGCTGCGCGAGCGGGTGCGGATCTTCGAGGAGGTCGTCGTCCCCGCCTCTGCAGCCCCGGCGCGCCTCCCCGCGGGCGAAGTGGTGGTGACCTTGAGCGCGGCGGTGCGGGAGCGCAAGCGGGTAAGGATGCGCTACAGGTCAGGTGATTCGGGGGAGACTCAGAGGGCCGTGGATCCCTACGCCGTCGTGCAGGGGGATGCCTTCTGGTACGCTTTCGGTTACTGCCACCTGCGGCAAGGGAGACGGCTGTTCAGGTTGGACCGGGTACTCTCGGTGGAGCGGCTCGATGAGTCCTTCGAGCTCCCGTCCGGCTTCGACTCGCCCCAGGGAGTGTTGGAGGCGCTCGCGGATACACAGGAGGACCGCTACTCCGTAGAGGTTTTACTGGAGACCACGGCGGGAGAAGCACGCGCACAACTCCCAAAGATAGGCTTCTCTCTCGAAGAGACACCCCAGGGGATCGTCGCACGCTCCTCGACCTCCGACCTCGCGTGGATGGCGCGTGTGCTGGCGGGTCTCTCCTTCCCCTTTGTGGTGCGCACCCCGCCCGAGCTGCGCGCGTCGCTGCGGAGCCTGGCCGCCGAGATCGCGAACCTAGCGGATCGTACCTGACCTTCTCGCTACCCGCCCATGGTGTACGCTTCCCGGCCCCGCTTCAGCAACCCGCGGGCGATGATCGCGCGCTGTATCTCGCTCGTGCCCTCCCAGATGCGGTCGACCCTGAGCTCGCGATAGTAACGCTCGGCCGGATTCTCGGTCATGTACCCGCGGCCACCGAAGATCTGGACCGCGCGGTCGGCCACCCGGCCCGCCATCTCGGAGGCGAACAGCTTCGCCATGGCCGTCTTCCCGTGCAGGATGTTCGGGGCGTCGAGGTCCCACATGGAGGCCACGTGGTAAACCATCAGCCTGGCGGCGTTCAGCTCGGTAGCCGAGTCGGCCAGCATGAACTGTATCGCCTGGTACTCGGAGATCTTCCTTCCCGACGCCTCACGCTCCAGCGACCAGGACCGGGCCAGATCTATGAGCCTCTCGGCGGCCCCGCAACAACGTGCGCCTATCATCAACCTCTCCAGCGAGAACCAGCGCTTGGTCCCCTCGTCTCCCCCGACCCCGAGGCGCGTGCCCTCAGAGACCCGGCAATCCTTCAGCCTTAGCTCGACGTGCTTGGAGGCGTAAGGGTCGTGCATGAAGACCGGAGTTCGCCCGACCTCCAGCCCCGGCGTTTCGCGCTCCACGAGGAAAGAAGCCTGCTCCTCGCCGGCCCACGCCAGCACGATGAAGAAGCCGGCCCGCTCGCCGCCGGTGACGAACCACTTCTCCCCGTCCAGGACCCATTCGTCCCCGTCTCTCCTTGCGGTGGTCTTTATGTCCTTTATGTCGGATCCAGCCTCCGGCTCGGTGATGGCCCAGGCCTCCCGCGTCTCGCCCCGCAAGACGGGCATGACATAGCGCTCCACCTGCTCAGGGCTTGCCAACTCGAGGAGCTCCCGCGGTCCCCTGTCGGCGACCATGTACCCGAGGCCGTTGGTGACCTTCCCCGACTCCTCTTCGAGCGCCACCAGCGAGACCATGGAGAGGTCCATCCCGCCGTACTCCGCTGGCATGTTGAGGTTGCTGAACCCGGCCTCGCGAGCTTTCTTGCGTAGAGTACCCAGTCTCTCCTCGTCGATCTCCCCGCGCGCGGCGATCTCCGCCTCGAAAGGATGAAGTTCTTCCCTCACGAACTCGGCGATGCGCTTCTTCAACGCCTTTACTTCTTCCGGAATCTCGGCCGTCATCTGTGGCGCCGTCGTCACAGCTCTACTCCTCTTCTACTTCTTGGGGAAGGGGAGGGCGATGGTGTCCTCCGCCCTGTCCGGGTCCCTCTCCCGCGAGAACCGCGCGAGCTCTATGTCCTCCGTGGGGAGATCTTCGACCCTGCCCTCAGAGATAAGCCCGGCCATCTTCTCCCCGAGCGCCGGCCCCCACATCATCCCGTGCCCTCCGGCCGCCAGGACGTAGAAACCTTCCACCGGCTCGTCGATGATAGGGAGGTGGTCCGGCGTGTAGTCGATGGACGCGGCCCACACCCGCGAGACCGGCAAGCCCCGGAGCGCCGGGTGCGCGGATTCCCAATCGGGGCGCAACCCCTCGTGGTAATCCCAGTCGAAGTCGATCTGGTAGCGTCCCGTCTCGTCGGCCTCGTCGACGGGATTGCTCATGCCGAGCAAGACACCCTGCTCTTCGGGCCGCCAGTAGTAGCCTTTGCCCACGTTGAATACGAGCGGGAACGGATGTGCGGCCCCCTCGCCCACGTAAGGGAAGCTGACGATCTGGTGCCGCACGGCCATCACAGGGACCTCTACCCCGACCATCCCTCCGACATCCCGCGCTCCCCGCGGCCCCCCCGCGTTCACAACCCGCTCCGCCTCGAAGGTGCCCCGTACGGTCTCGACTCTGTACCGCCCGCTCCTCTCCTCGACGCCCCACACCTCGCACATCTCGAAGAGGTCCACCGCGTCATCACCGAGCACCGCGCACGTGGCATTGCGGGCCGCCACCGGCGGGTGCACGTAACCGTCGTCAGGAGTGTACGTAGCCCCCACAAACCGGTCCCAATTCAGATCGGGGAAGCGCCGCCTGCCTACGTCAGGTTCGACCCACTCATTCTCGACCCCGGCGGCCCGCCGCACCTCGACCAGCCGCAAATATCCTTCTTTCTCTTCCTCCGTCTCGGCGACGATGTAGTACCCCGTCTCCTTGAAACCAGAGTCCAGGCCCAACTCATCCCCGAGCCGCAGATACAACTCCCGGGAGAGCTTGCCCAGCTTCGCCGCCGTCTCCGAGCCGCCCTGCTGGCGGACCACACCGGCCGAACGGCTCGTCGCCCCGCCTCCGGCCCAACCCCGTTCCAACACCGCGATCCGCCCGAAACCCCGGCGCGCCAACCGGTGCGCCGTCCACAGACCAAGATTTCCACCGCCGATCACGACCACGTCGTAAACCGTCATGCCCTACTCCTCCTCGAGATCCATCACCCTTGAACCGCAGTTTAATAGAAGACCGGGCTAGCGTTCCTGTCGTCACGACCGGCCCCACACTGCAACTTCCACTACCCATCTCTCCGTGCCAGGTACGGAGAGACGCGCCACGGCAGACCGGAGCCCACGAGCCGACCCGGATGTATTCTTGAATCACCATTCAAAATAGATTATACTGAAGTTGGCGGGCTGGGGCAACAGGCATGCCGGAGGGCCGTCGGTTGATGGCAGGATCGTCGAGTTATGTGTAACGCACGGGTTGGAAGGGGAGTGTTTATGTTGCCCATGGACCGTGAATTGCTATCCTTGTCGGTAATCTCCGAGGGGCAGATGAGTCTGCCTGCCGAGGCTTACACCGACGATGATGTGCTCGCCTGGGAGATGGAGCACTTCTTCGACGAGAGCTGGGTGTGCGTGGGCCGTTCGGAGGACCTGCGCGGTCCTGGTGACCGTTGTGCGGTAGCGCTCGGTCGCGAGTCGGCGCTTCTCGTGCGGGACGAGGGGGGCAACCTGCGGGCCTTCTACAACGTGTGCCGCCACCGCGGGCACTTGCTCGCCGAGGTAGGCGAGTCTTCGAGTGGCAGGTTCATCCGCTGCCCTTATCACGCGTGGGCTTACGGGCTGGACGGGAGTTTGCAGGGGGCTCCTGGATTCGGGAGTAGTCCCGGGTTCGACAAAGCCGACTATCCGCTCGTGCCGGTCCGGATCGCCGAGTGGGAGGGATGGCTGTTCGCTAACGCGAGCGGGGATGCGCCTCCCTTCGATGAGCACGTGGGCAATCTGGGCGAGATGATCGGGAACCACCGCCCCGGCGAGCTCGTGACCGTCGCCAGGCGCAGCTATGAGATCGGGGCCAACTGGAAGATACTCGTCGAGAACTACCACGAGTGTTATCACTGCTCGTCCATCCACCCCGAGCTCTGCAAGGTGAGCCCGCCGAAGAGCGGCGAGGACCACGAGGCGCGGGGGATCTGGTTCGGCGGGTCCATGGAGCTAGAGGATCACGCCGAGACCATGTCGCTTACGGGCGAGAGCTTCGCCCCCAGGCTGCCGCACCTCGCGGAGGGTCAAGAGAGGGAAGTTTACTACTACCAGCTCTTCCCGAACCTCCTCATAAGCCCCCACCCCGACTACGTTATGACCCACCGTCTCAGGCCCCTGGCCCCGGACAGGACCGCCGTGGAGTGCGAGTGGCTGTTCTCTCGCGAGGCTGTCGAGACGGAGGGGTTCGACCCTTCGTACGCGATCGAGTTCTGGGACCTGACCAACGGGCAGGACTGGACAGCGTGCGAGGGCGTACAGAGGGGCGCCGCTTCACGCGGTTACAGGCAGGGACCGCTGTCTCCTGACGAGTCGACGTCGGGCAAGTTCGTCGCGACGGTGGCCCGTGGGTACCTCGAAGGCAGGGCGACACAGCTTACGGACTGGATCCCGCCGGAACACGCCCACGAGGAGATCGGGTAGCATTCCAGCCGGTCAGATAATAGCGGTCAGCCTTCAGCTTTTTGCTGATAGCTGACCGCTGATAGCTGAGGGCTCTACAAGAGCATCGACCGCCGTACATCCGTGCGGGCCGACGACGATCGGGTTGACGTCGACGGCGCCGATGAGGTCTCCGAGATCGCAGGCCAGCAAGGAAAGGCGAGATAGGGCAAGGGCGAGCGCGTGCACGTCCGCCGGTGGCGCGCCCCTGACCCCGTCGAGCAGGGGGCGGACGGAGAGCCGGTCGATGAGCTTCGAGGCCCTCGCGTAGTCGAGGGGCGGTAGGGCGAGGCGCCTGTCGCCGAGCGTCTCGATCAGTTCTCCGCCGGCGGCAACCAGGACCAGCGGGCCGAACTGGGCGTCGCGCACCACCCCGAGCGCCATCTCGACACCTGGCTCTACCATCTCCTGCACCGTGACGGCAGAACCGAGGCGTGAGGACATCTCCCTGTAGGCTGAGGTCAGGGCATCTTCGCCCCAAATACCGAGTGTCACCCCGCCGACTTCCGTCTTGTGGGAGGCCGTAGCCGTCTTTATGGCGACCGGGTATCCGAGGCGCCCTGCGGCAGCAACGACCCCGTCGAGGTCCGTTGCTGAGGCGGTCTGCGCCACCGGTACCCCGTAGTCGGCGAGCAGCTCCAGGGCTCTTGCTTCCCCGAGACGCTCCCCCGCGGCCAGGATTTCGCGCCAGCGCCGAACGGTCTCCTGTGGCATCGGGTCAGGGGGTGTGGATGGCAGCAGGGCGCGGGCGTCCCGCCGTTCGAAGAGGTGTCCGAAGGCGCGCAGTCCCGAGGTTACGTCCTCGAGCACCGGGATGCCGAAGGAGCGCAGGAGCGCTGCGGCGCTCTCCTGGATCGCGCTCGTTACGCCGCAGACCAGCGCGAACGGTTTGTCTGTCGAAGCCCAGACCCGCTGGGCGGCCCAGGCGTGACCCCGCTCGACCCTGTCACTGTGCAGGTCCACCACGTAGGCGAACGCGCCCGTGGCTGGATCGTCGGCCAGATATCTGGAGCAGTCCAGGAAGATGTTGTAAGGGTCTTTGTCCGTGCCCCAGGCGTCGAGAGGATTGACGGCAGGCAGGCCGGGCTCGAGCCTGGCGGCGACATCCTGGATGGTCTCTTCTGAAGGGTGGGCGAAGGGAACTCCGAGGTCGGCGGCGGCGTCGACCAAGTGCGCCCGCTCTCCGCCGGAGTCGAGGATGGCGGCCAGGCCTCCTGGCGCGGCGCGGCGCCCCGCCCCGAGCAGCTCGACCAGGTCGGCCATCTCGTTGAGCGAGCCGACGCGGGCCACTCCGTAAGCGTCGAACAGGGCTTCGTAGGCGGCGTCGTCCCCGGCCAGCGCGCCGGAGTGGGCCGTGACGAGCCGGCGGGAGGTGGGCGTCCGCCCCACCTTCAGCGCTACTACGGGCACGTCTCGCTCCGCGGCCGTCTCCAGTGCCAGTCTGAAAGCCTCGGGGTCCCTGACCGTCTCCAGGAACAACGAGATCACCCGCGTCGAGTCGCGTTCGAGCGCGTATAGCATGTAGTCGGCCATGGTGGTCGTCAGCTCCTGGCCCGTGGAGACGGCGAGGTTGAAGCGTATACCCCTCTCGGCGTGCAGCAGCGCCGAGAAGGCGGAGCCCGAGTGGGAGATCCAGGCCACGTTCCCCAGTTCCAGATCCGCGCGCTCATCGAAGGCCAGGGCGCGAAGCCCGCGCTCGACGTCCGCGAACCCCATGCAGTTGGCGCCGCAGACGACCATACCAGCCTCGGTCGCGATGCTCCTGAGCCGCTCGGTTAGCGGGGGGTCGCCCGGCGGATCCTCGAGCCCGCTGGCGAAGACAACGACACCCTGCGCGCCGCAGTGGGCTGCCTCCTCCATCTGCCTCTCCAGCCGCCGGTTGCCCACACCAAGAAGCACCAGGTCAGGGACGTAGGGCACCTCCGCAAGCGAAGGGTAGCAGGCGATGCCCTCGACTCTGTCGTACCTGGGGTTGACCGCAGCCACCTCGCCGGAGAAACCACCGATGATGAGCTGCCTCATCATGTAGTTGCCCGGCGAGTCGAACTTCGGGCTCGCTCCCACCACCGCGACCGAACGCGCCTCCAGCATGGCGCGCAGGGCCTCGTTCGCTGCCACAGTGTTATCCGCGGTTGCGCAGCGTGAGCCGTTCCTTTAGGCGCTCCCTGCGCCGGTCGCGCCGGATCTCCCGCACGCAGTTGTACGCAGGGATGGCGCACACCCCGCCACCGCCGTGGGTGGCCGAAGAGGCCTGGTAGAGACCCCGGATAGGAGTCCGGTAATCAGCGTAACCGGGGGCTGGCCGCATGTGGAATAGCTGCTCGGCCGAGAGCTCGCCGTGGAAGATGTTTCCCCCGATGAGCCCGATATCCTGCTCCATATCGTAGGGCCCGAGTACCTGGCGGTGCAGGATCGCCCGCTTCAAGTTCGGTGCCAGCTCACTGTAGCCGTCGATCACACGGTCCGCGTACGCCTCGAGTTCTTCCCTGTGGGGCTCTTCGGACCATTCGTGCGGTACCCACTGCGTAAAGAGCGACATTATGTGGTACCCCTCGGGGCAGAGCGTGCGGTCGAACACCGTGGGTATAACGCCGTCGGAGAAAGGCCGGCGCGCCGGCGTCCCGCGCCGCGCGTCCTGGAAAGCCTCCTCTATGTAGTCGATGGAGTGGGCCAGCTCTACGGCCCCGCCGAGGTGTTCCCCCCGACCAGGGTCGGCGGTGAAATCCGGTAGCTCCGAGAGCGCCAGATTGATCTTGACGACGCCGCTGCGGGAGCTCCAGCGCTCGATGCTACCTACGAACTCCCCGGGCAACTCTTCCCTTCCGAGCTGCTCCAGGAACGTGATCCTCGGGTGCGTCGCCGCCACCACGAGGTCGGCCTCGAGCTCCTCACCGCCCTCGAGTACGACGCCCGTTACACGCCCGTCCTTCTGCAGAATACGCTCGACCGGCGCGTTGGTCCTCACCTCGGCGCCGAACGCCTCCGCCGAACTCCTGAGGGTGTCGGAGACTGCCCCCATACCTCCCCGGGGATATCCCCAGGAGCTGAGGCCGAGTCCGGCGTCCCCGATCTCGTGGTGCATCAAGACGTACGCCGTTCCCGGGGTCGCCGGACCGGCCCACGTCCCGATAATGCCGTCGACGGCCATGGCGCCCTTTATCTGCGGCGACTCGAACCAGTGGTCGAGCAGATCCCAGGCGCTCATGGTCATGAGCCTGGTGAGCTCGCCAACCCGCGGTACGTCCAGCCCCCGCATCCGCCACGCCAGCTTGAGCTGGTCCAGAATGTCCAGGGGATGGTGGGACCCTACCTTCGGCGGCGTCGTGAGCAACAAAGGCTCCATGATCGCCGCCAGCTCCGCAAGCCATTTCCGCCACTCCCCGTACGCGTCCGCATCCTGACGCGAGAACCGCGCGAGCGCCTCGTAATCCTCTCTGGCGTCTACTCCAGTCATGGTCAAGGACCGCCCGTCCGGAAAAGCGTAGTACGAAGGCCCCATCGGGTACACCTTGTACCCGTGATGCTCCAACCGCAACTCGTCGATTACACGCCGGGGCATCAAACTCATCACGTACGAATAGGTGGTGACGTTGAACTCAGGCGCCTCCTGCCAGGGCGCGTCGGTCACGGCCGCCCCACCGACCTTGTGACGGGCCTCGAGTACCACCGTCCTCAACCCGTCGCGGGCGAGATAGGCGCCCGCAGCCAGCCCGTTGTGCCCCCCGCCAATGACTATGGCCTCGTAACCGCCCCTCATCACCCTCTCCTTTCGCAGGTTTGCGATTAACTAAACCACTATTCAATGTAGCACTCCAGGTTTGCGGAGGCAAGACATTTCTTTCTGGTCGCAGATTGCCGGATTATGTGGACTGGAGTGGAAGGTTATGCTATCGTTGCACGTTAAATAGCCGTTCACAAGTTCGAGTGTAGCGTGTAGGAGGGGAATGGGCACGAGGCCCAAATTGACGCAGAAGCGCCGCACGCAGATGTTGGAGGCTGCCATGGAGGTGATCGCCGACCGGGGGTTGTGCGAGACGCGCATCGCTGATGTGGCTAGCAGGGCGGGATTGAGTCCGGCCCTGGTGGTGTACTACTTCGGGTCCAAGGAGACGCTTCTGACCGAAGCGCTCGCCTACGCGGAGGACCTTTTCTACATTGAGGCATTCCGGGAGTTGACCGGGATCGAGGGTGCCAAAGAGCGGCTGGTGCGGTTGATAGAGCTGGCCTGTCCGCCGGTGGTGCGGCGCGAGGCTGACGAATACTGGACGCTCTGGGTCGAGTTGTGGTCGCGGGCTCTGCGCAACGAGGAGGCGGCCCGCAAGCGCGAGGCGCTCGAGCGCCGCTGGCGCAACACCATCGCTGAGGTAGTGAGAGAGGGCCAGCGCTCCGGAGACTTCGGGCCGTGCGACGCGGAGCGCTTTGCGACGTATCTCTCCGCGCTCATGGACGGACTCGCGCTGCAGGTGTTGTTCGGCGACCCGGCGGTGAGCGGAGAACTGGCCAACGAGATGTGTCTTGGCGCGGCGGCTAGGGAGTTGGGCTTCGACCCCTATGGGCCGGGACAGGGGGATAAAGAAGAGGGAGCCGGGCAGGAGGAGCTCGCAGCAGAGGGGTAGGGAAGGGGCTCGGAGGGCCCCGAGAGGAGGTTTGTAGAGATGGCATTCCACCCAAGGGAGAGATCTTCTCCCTGGCAGCGTCGCATGTCGCGTCGGGAGGCGCTGAGGCTGATGGCGGGGACGGCAGCGGCAGGCGGACTGCTAGCAGGTTGCGGTTCAGGACCGGGCTCCTCCTCATCGGCTTCTGAGGTGGTCATCGGCACCAGGGATGACCCGGTCAAGCAGCCCCTCTACGACGACAACCCCATGATCGCATCCGGCCTGGAGCCCGAGAAGGGGCCGTTGCGCCTGTACAACTGGGCCGACTACATCTACACGCGCGTGCTCAAGGACTTCGAGAAGGAGTTCGGCGTCGAAGTCGAGCTCACGACCTTCTACAACCTGGAGGAGGCCACCCGGAAACTGAGGACCGGCAAGGTCGGCTTCGACGTCTTCGTCCCCACGGCCGAGATCATCCCGAAGTTCGTGGCGGGGAAGTTGCTCCAGCCCCTGAACCACAGCTATCTGCCGAACTTGAAGAAGAACGTGTGGCCGATGCTCGCAGACCCCTACTACGACAGAGGGTCGCGCTACACCGTCCCCTACACCGTCTACCTGACCGGGATCGGCTGGCGCACGGACATGATCGACGCCGACATCGCGGCCATGGACAACCCCTGGGAGGCGTTCTGGGATCCCGAGTACAAGGGGATAGCCGGGCTCTACGACGACTACAGGGAGGCGATCGGGGTCGGGATGTACAAGGACGGCATCACCGATATCAACGGCGCCAACGCCGGCGATCTGAAGGCGGCCCAGAACAACCTCGTCGAGCTGACGGACCTGGTAGACATCAGGTACACCATCGACGGTGCCTACTCCAAGCTGCCGGAAGGCGTATTCGGCATCCACCAGGCGTGGTCGGGCGACATGGTCTACGCGCCCTACTACATGCCCAAGGGCGACGACCCTTCGGTGCTGCGCTACGTGTGGCCCCCGAAGGCGCAGGGCGGGGCGGGAGGCTACGTCTCCAACGATAACTTCGCCGTGCTCAAGGAAGCGGAGAACCCGGTTCTGGCCCACATGTTCCTCAACTACATGCTCGACGATAAGGTGGCGGTCAAGAACTTCGGCTGGAACGGCTACCAGCCGCCCGTAAACGCCCTGGAGCCGAACAAACTCGTCGATGACGGTACGATCGTCAAGAACCTCGAAACGGCGGTTATCGTGCAGAGCGACTTCGACATGGGCCAGACACCCGAGCAGCTGACGCCCGAAGAGGACAAGCAGTGGCTGGAGGCGTGGTCGCGGGTCCAGCAGGGCGGCTAGGACCGTGAGCAAGGCCGACGACGAGAAGGGGGTGGTCGGCGAGAGGCGCCTCTTGTGGCCCTCTTTCGCCCTACCCGGCGTAGTCTGGCTGATAGTCCTCTTCGTAACCCCCCTCTACGCGGTCCTCGCGATGGCCATGGGGGTCACGGACCCCATCTTCGGGGATACGCTGCCCGTATGGAACCCGCTGCAATGGAACCCTTCGACGTTCGGAGACGTACTCGGCGAGCTGTTCACAGGCCAGCTCGGGGTCGTCTTCTTGCGCACGCTCGTCTACGTCGTGGCGGCAACTGCCCTGAGCCTGCTGATCGGCTACCCCGTGGCCTACTACCTGGCCCGCCACGCCGGCCGCTACCGCGTCCTCCTCCTGCTTCTCATCATCGCCCCGTTCTGGATCAACTACCTGATGCGGATGCTAGCCTGGGTGAATTTGCTCACCACGGACGGCTACGTCAACCAGGTACTCATGTTCGTCGGCGCCCTCGACGCGCCACGGGAGTGGCTCGTGGGCAAGCACGAGACCGTCGTGCTCGGCCTCGTCTACGGTTACGTGCCGTTCTTGATCCTGCCGCTCTTCGCCGCGCTCGACAGGATCGACCAGCGCGTCATAGAGGCGGCGAGGGACCTTGGGGCCAGCCCGGCGCAGGCATTCTGGCGCGTCACCCTGCCGCTCTCGTCCCAGGGAGTGCTCGCGGGGTGTGTGATCATCACGCTTCCGATGTTCGGCGACTACTACACCGCGACGTTGCTCTCGGGTTCTCCGAAGACGAACATGATCGCCAAGCTTATCGAACAGAACATAAACGCCAGCTCGGGGGGTAGCACGGGCGCCGCCCTGACCATCATATTGATGGTGTTCGTCGGCCTCCTGATGACCTACTACCTCTTTAGCGTGGCGCGGGCGACGAGAGAGGCCCGCTCGTGAGCGTGCAGGCGGAGACTACAGGGAACAAGACGCCCCTCGCACGCCTGCGGACGTGGTGGTCGAACCCCTGGGGGCAACCGCGCTTTCTCGTGCTCTTCACCTGGCTCTACGTGCTCTGGTCGCTCCTGCCCGTGGGGATCGCCGTGCTTTTCGGGTTCAACGCGGGCCGCTCCCGCAGCACCTGGCAGGGCTTCTCGCTCCGGTGGTACTTCCAGGACCCGGACCTCTCCGTGTTGCACGACCCGTCGCTGCGCGACGCGCTCGTGCAGAGCCTCAAGCTCGCCGGGCTGACCATGCTGATCGCCACTCCTCTCGGGGTCGCGCTCGCTATAGGACTGGCGCGTTGGAGCGGATGGGGCTCGCGTCCGGCCAACTTCCTGATGCTCTTCCCGCTCGTCACGCCGGAGATCGTGATGGGCGTGGCGCTGTTTCTGGTGTTCGTCTACCTCTTCGCCTTCGTGCCGCTGGGGACCCAGGCCCAGCTGCTCGGGCACATTACCTTTACGATCTCCTACGTCGTCATAATCGTGCGCGGCCGCCTGTTCGCGGTCGGAAGAGAGTACGAAGAGGCGGCCATGGATCTGGGGGCATCCCAGTGGCAGGCGATAAGAATGGTGCTGCTGCCGATGTTGACCCCGGCCATCTGGGCCAGCCTCATGATCGCCTTCGCGATCTCCATAGACGATTTCGTGATAACCGCGTTCCTGATGGGCGACCAGTCCTCGGCCACCATCCCGGTCAAGCTCTACAGCGCCGCGCGGGCGGCCCCCAGCCCCGCACTAAACGCCCTCGCCAGCATCCTCCTCTTCGCCTCCATGTTGGCCATAACAGTCGCCATCGTGGTGATGGGCCGTTACCGCAAAAAAGAAGGCGCAAAAGGCTCCGCCGTAGAAGATTTCGCCAGGTTGGATCTGTAGGGGCGGGTTTCAAACCCGCCCAAATCTACCCAAACCCGCCCTACGGACATCTGGCAAAAGGCATCTTTAGAGGCGCTTCGTATTCGGGCGGTTCGCGAACCGCCTCTACAGGCTCTGATGCGCCGTCGTTCGGGCGGGTGTTACGGAGGGTTCTCCGTTTTCCTCGTTTGTTTTGACGGTTTCGGTGCCTAGCACGCGCAGGGCTTCGCAGGGCAGGTACACCGATACCGGTGCTCCCCGGTCGAAAGAAGATGCCGCGCCGTCGTTGGCGAGCAGGCAGCGGATCGGGGTCCCACGGTCGAGGGTGACGACGAGTTGGGAGACGGCGCCGGCGTAGACGATACGTTCGATCTTCCCAGGTAACCTGTTCTCGCCGGACTTCCTGGGCCCCTCGATGCGCACCCGCTCGGGACGCACCACCACCTTGACCGAACCCCTCGCCGTGGTGTGACCCCTGGAGGCGAACAGCTCGGACTCTCCGACCTTGACCCGGCACCTGCCGTCGGATTCCGTACCGACGACCAGCGCGTCCAGCATGTTTGAGACGCCGAGGAAGTCGGCTACGTAGGCCGAGGCCGGCTCCTCGTAGACCTCGCGGGGTGTGCCGACCTGCTCGATCCTGCCTTCGTTCATCACTGCGAGGCGGTCGGCCATGGTAAGGGCTTCTTCCTGATCGTGCGTAACGTAGACGAAGGTGATACCGACTTGCTCCTGCAGGGCCTTCAGCTCGACCTGGAGCGCTTTCCTGAGCTTGGCGTCGAGGGCGCCGAGTGGCTCGTCCAGCAAGAGCACCGACGGGTTGAGTATAAGAGCCCGCGCGAGTGCCACGCGCTGCTGCTGGCCGCCGGAGAGCTGGTGCGGTTTGCGGTCGCGGAACTCCTGCATCTGCACGAGGGAGAGGGCCTCTCCGACCCTGCTACGGGCCTCCTCTTTGGACGCTTTCGCGAAGCGTAGTCCGAAAGCGACATTCTCGGCCACCGTCAGGTGGGAGAACAGGGCGTAGCTCTGGAACACGGTGTTGACGTTGCGCCGGTTCGGTGGGGTGTCCGATACGTCCTTACCATCCAGCAAGACCCTTCCCGCACTGGGACGCTCGAAACCGGCGATCATACGCAACGTCGTCGTCTTGCCGCATCCGCTCGGGCCGAGTAGCGAGAAGAATTCCCCCGGCGGAATATCCACGTCTATACCGCACACGGCCTCGTGGTTGCCGTAGCGCTTGGCGAGATCTACGAGCTGTACGTGCCCCCCGGCTTGGCCTTCCTCCATGTTCACCCGCGCAACGCCCTCGCGAAGGCCCCGAAATTTTCCACAAAGCGCCCGGCGTCGTCCTCGGAGTGCTGCACCGAGATCGTCCACTGTTCCGCCTTCCCCCACGGCGGCAAGAAGACCCCGCCGTTGTGCTGGAAGAGCCAGTGCGCCTGGCTGAAACGGTCGTCGAGCTCCAGGAAGTCCCTGTAGTTGCGGACCTTCCGTCCGGAGAAAGTCACGGACCCCTTGGCCCCGAACTCCAGCGGGTAAGCGGCGAGGTCGTACTCCTCCACGACATCCCGCACCCCATCGGTCATGATCCTGCTGATCCTGTCGAAGTGCTCGTAAGCATCAGGGGTGAGGATCTCGGTCAGCGTGGCGCGGGAGGTGGCCATGGTGAGCGGGTTGCCGTTGAAGGTGCCGACCTGCTCGTAGGTGCCGTCAGCGATGCGGCCCATGACCTCCTCGGTCCCGCCGATGGCCCCGCAAGGGACGCCGCCGCCGATCGCCTTGGCGAGGCACACCATGTCGGGGCTTAC